>LDZU01004910.1_pt1 | contig 28019 bp, 19 predicted proteins | sample 615531 | NCBI WGS metagenome assembly LDZU01 (sample SAMN03408293, study PRJNA278302) | terrestrial metagenome | isolation source: oil reservoir sample SB2 | place: USA: Alaska, North Slope, Schrader Bluff formation | collected 2011-09 | reverse complement strand
ATTCAAAGCCAAATCGAGTTAAAATGAATTGAAAGCATCCATTCAATAGAATAAAGGACTGCTCCTATGCCCCCAGTTTTATATCTTCTTGACGGTCACGGCCTCGCTTACAGGGCTTACTACGCGCTAACAGCCGGCGGAACCCGCACCAATGCTTTCCAGACAAGCAGCGGCGAGCCAACAGCTGGTGTTTATGGTTTTACCAGCATCCTCTTGCGAATCTTTGAACAGGAAAATCCCGATTACCTGGCAGTGGTATTTGATAAGGGAAAAACCTTTCGCCATGAGCTTTTTGATGACTATAAAGGCACGCGTGCGAAAATGCCAGATGACCTCCGTTCGCAGGTAGAGCGCATGCGTGAAATCGTCGATGCACTTAATATCCCCCGCTTAGAAATGGAAAATTATGAGGCTGATGACGTTCTCGGCAGCGTGGCACGTTGGGCTGCAGAAGAAAAAGGTTTGGGAGTGAAGATCATCACCGGCGATAAGGACTTATTACAGCTGGTTACGGATCGGGTGGTGGTTAACCTGGCGGGCAGCAAGCTCTCAGATGCCAAAGACTACTTCCCTGAGGATGTGAAAAAGAAGCTCGGCGTTTTACCTGAAAAGGTGGTGGATTTTAAAGCGCTGTGTGGTGACACCTCCGATAACATCCCCGGCGTCAAAGGGGTCGGTGAAAAGACGGCTGTGAAGCTGCTCGATGAATACGGCGATCTCGACGGCATCTTTGAACATATCGATGAGATATCCGGTCGGGCAAAATCCGCGCTTGAAGGAAGTAAAGAAGTCGCTTATCTCAGCCAAAAACTGTCCCGCATTGTGACGGATCTGAAAGTAGATCTTAATCTTGAACAGGCACGCATTGACCGCTTTAATCCCAAAGCAGTAGAAGACCTATTCAGAGAATTGGAATTCCGAACACTGACAGACCAGCTCAACAAACTTGTTGGGAAGATGAAGCCGATTATGCCTGAGGGCGAAGAACAAATGGATTTATTCCCTCAAGGTATCGAGTCTGCATCAACGGATGATTCAGCAGGAGAAATAAGCACAACAATTGTGGATACACCCGAGGCTCTTTCAGAACTCATAAAAACCTTGAAAGATGCGGACATGATTGCTTTTGACACCGAAACCACGGATACAGACGTGATGCGGGCAAAATTGGTCGGGGTCTCCCTGGCAGTGAAGCCTGATCACGGTTACTACATTCCAGTCGGGCATAAAGAAGGCAAACAACTGCCGCTCAAGGACGTTGTTGATGCCCTTTCAGGGGTGATGACAGACCCTGAGATTGGTAAAGCAGGTCACAACCTCAAATACGATTACCTGGTCTTAAAACGAGCCGGTTTGATCGTTTCACCCCTTACATTTGACACCATGATTGCAGAGTGGTTGATTAACCCTGCATCACGAAACCTGGGATTAAAAAACCTGGCATGGGTGCGCCTGGGATATGAAATGACCCATATTGAAGCATTGATTGGCAAAGGAAGCAGCCAAAAGACGATGGACAAAGTATCCATCGCTGATGCCGCCAGCTATGCCGCAGCAGATGCAGCAATTTGCCTGCGCTTGATACCTGAGTTGAAAAATGATTTGGAAGCACAAGAAGCTGAAGAGCTCTTCAAAACCATGGAAATGCCCCTTATCTCTGTTTTAGCTGCCATGGAAGAAGCGGGAATAAAGCTGGACCAGGCATTCTTTGAAGATTTTTCGCATGAATTGGAAGAAAGCCTGGGAAAAATTGAAGATAAAATCCAGAATGCAGTCGGTTACAAATTCAACCTGAATTCAACGCAGCAGCTATCCCAGGCATTATTTGAAGACCTGGGGTTAACACCCCCGGATCGGGCGCGTAAAACCTCCTCAGGTTATTATTCCACGGCTGCCTCCGTTTTAGAAGCAATGAAAGGGCAGCACCCGGTGATTGACTGGATGCTTGAGTATCGGGAGCTCGAAAAACTGCGGTCAACTTATGTCGATTCCCTGCCGCTGCAAATCAACCCGGAAACGGGGCGGGTCCACACTTCCTTCAACCAAACTGGCACGGTGACAGGACGGATTGCTTCCTCTGATCCCAACCTGCAGAATATCCCCACCCGAACAGAAATTGGACGGCGCGTACGCAATGGATTCATTGCCAGTGAGGGTTGGCAGCTGCTGGCTGTGGACTATTCTCAAATTGAACTGCGGATTGTCGCACACATGTCCCAGGACAAAGCCATGCTGGCCGCCTTTAATGCCGGTCAGGATATTCACGCCACAACAGCCGCAGCCGTTCACAACATTGACGTGAACGAGGTCACGCCGGAGATGCGGCGCCATGCCAAGGCGATCAATTTCGGTCTTATCTATGGGATGAGCGCATATGGGCTGACCAACGCTACCGATTTAACCCTTGCAGAAGCGGAGAACTTTATCGCCACTTATTTCGAGAAGTTCCCCGGTGTAAAGAATTTCCTGGATGGCATTCGAGAGACGGCAGCAGAACAGGGCTATGTGGAAACACTGCTGGGTCGGCGGCGTTACTTCCCCAACCTGAAGCGCGGAGCGAGTTATGCAATCAGGCAGCGTGAAGAACGTGAAGCGATCAACGCACCCATCCAGGGCACAGCTGCAGATATTATCAAGCTTGCCATGCTTGAACTGCCGGATGAAATAGCCAAGATAGGATTAAATGCGCGAATGCTGCTGCAAGTTCACGATGAGTTGATCTTTGAGGTGCCTCAAAAGGAATTGCAAGAAACCCTTACACTGGTGACCCGCGTGATGGAAAACGCCTACAGCCTGGATATCCCGCTCAGCACTGAAGCTAAAGCCGGCCCCAGCTGGGGAAATATGGAAAAACGCTAATCCTGATTCAAAAAAATTAGTAATACTCAGTCATGCTCATGGCGATGATGGAGATCAGGCCAGTGGGGATGGCTGTGTTCCTGGGTTTGATGCCCATGTTCGTGGCTGTGACGATAGGGTTTTCCTTCGCCCTCTGGGTGGTAATGGTTATGATGTTGATCAGGGTGATAATGGGTGTGGCTGTGTACAAATGGGTAATGCAAGTGGTGATGGGCATGGCTCTCTCGGAACAAGATGAACACTGATCCTAAGAAAAGAAAGAATGCCCCTATTTGGTAAATGGATAAGGTGCCGCCAAATAAAAGGGAAAACAATAGGCCAAAAAATGGTGCACTTGAAAATATAAATTGTGAGCGTGTCGCGCCAAGTTGTTGAGCAGAGCTGATATAAAGCATGATCGACAAGCCATAAGCCAAAGCGCCCAATCCAAGTCCGGCGATCGTGTTCAGCAAACCAGCATGATAAGAGCCAACAAGAAGACCCAAAATCAAATTGACCGACCCTGCAACCAATCCTTTCCAAAATGTGCTTTCTGCCGGAGAGATACCGTCGATCAATGCGGTTAGGTGGTTATCCAAGCCCCAGCTTATACAAGCAAGCGCAATCAGCCCTGCAGCCTTGAATCCTGCAACACCTCCCTCCAAAGCCAGGAGCGTTGCCGCAGCGAGGATTCCCAAACTTGCCAGCCAGCCTTTCTTTGACAGATGATCATCAAAAAAGAAATATCCGATGATCACCGTCGCTACCATTTCCATATTTAGCCACAATGAAACTGAGGCAGCTGCTGCAATCCGAAGGCCTCCCATAAGAAATAAAGGCCCTAAAATACCACCGAAAAATATTGCGCCGGATAATCTTAAGATATTTTTCCGAGATATTCGGCGCAAAGTTTGTGCTGGGTTTTTCCCTATAAAGAATACACTCACGCCTAAAGCTGCGCCCAAATAGAGCAAGCCAGCTAACTGGAAGTCATTTAAATGGTCGAGCAGGGGTTTCCCAAGAGGTGCTGATGCCCCAAACAGGATGGCAGCAACAAACCCGGATAGTATCCCAAAACGCTTTGAATCATTCATTGCTTATTAAGTGAGAATAATTGGCAGTCATAGTGATATAGATTATCCCCCAAATCAAATTATTCATCAATTCTCATTACCAAATAAGCGTGTTTCAAAAAGGCTTATTTTCCAAAATTAACTTACTTGATCGAATTTAAATAGCTACGCTGACCCGCCCGTAGAGACGTTCACGAATTTGTAAAATTTGCCGGCGTAAATGCTCATCCGTTTCCATCAAGTTGTTAACCTTATCACAGGCATAAATCACAGTGGTATGGTCTCGCCCGCCAACGATTTCGCCGATTTGAGGTAATGAAACCCCGCCTTCTTCCCGCATCAAATACATCGCAATCTGGCGCGGAAGGGCAACCTCCCGTGTGCGCTCCCGACCCAAAAGGCGATCGTTGGAAACACCAAAAGTTTTTGAAACCTCGTCCAACACATCATCCGGCTGCAGATCCAAACCGTGTGGGAGAAAATCAGTCAGGGCGTTGTGTGCCAATTCTAATGTCAGCGGCACACCGGTCAGGTCAGAATACGCCAGAACGCGATTCAGAGCACCTTCAAGTTCACGAATATTGGACTGTACCTGTCTGGCGATCAATTCAAGAATATCAGCCGGGACCTGCCGCCCTGCTCGCTCTGCTTTTGCCCTCAGAATAGCTAATCGGGTTTCAACATCCGGGGGTTGAATATCAGCCGTCAATCCCCATTCAAAGCGAGAGCGCAGGCGTTCCTCTAGCGTCACAAGGGCTTTAGGTGATCGATCAGAAGAGATCACGATTTGGTTGTTTTGTCCGTGCAGGGTGTTAAAAGTATGAAAAAATTCTTCCTGCGTGGATTCTTTGCCGGCAATGAATTGGATATCATCGATAAGAAGCACATCAATCTGGCGATATTTCTCACGGAAGGCTGGTGTGGTATGCGTTCGGATGGCATTGATCAGGTCGTTGGTGAATTCTTCTGAAGAAACATACAGAACGTTCAAATTCGCCGGCTGGCAGGCGTTGCCAATGGCATGAAGAAGGTGCGTTTTTCCCAATCCAACACCGCCATAAAGAAATAAGGGGTTATAGGCGCGTGCCGGGCTTTCCGCTACAGCCATACAGGCAGCATGTGCCAGGCGGTTATCTGCGCCAACCACAAAATTATCGAAGCGGTACCGGTTGTTGATGTTTGTATTGTCGTTTGGAAGGGGTGCTTTCTGAGCAGCTGCCTTTTGGACTTCAGATTCTGGAATGGATGTATTCGTAGAATGAACTTTAATTTCAGTTGTTACTGGTTTTCCGATCATGCCTGTTAGCAATCTTGAGAGTTTGGCGCTTAAGCGGTCATCGAGCCAATCACGGGCGTACGCATTTTTGACACCAATAGTAAAAAGACCTGTTTCCTCATCATAACCAAGAAATTGTGCGCTGCTGACCCATGTATCAAAGGACGCCTTTGACATTTCAAGTTGTAGCTGACCTATGGTGGCCTGCCAGGCATGTTCTGCTCTCATTCAACTTCCTTTCTTCCATGTGCTGCGGTGAGCCAGCGATGAAAATCGATCTGAAGTAAAAATAACCACTGCTTATATTTTTATAAAGTGGTTATCTTATAACACTTATGTCTTTCCAATGATGGTTTCCCTTGCCCACTTGGTTGGAAAGTGATTAGTATTTTAACGGGAATCAAAATTAACCACAAGCGGATTCTGCTCTTTTTTGCTAAAAAATCCATGTATTTTAAGACAAGCCAACCTTAAAAAATAAGATTTTTTTTATAAGTATTAAATACATGAATTAGATAAACGTTGAGCTCTGCTTTAAGGGATGTCACCTCAGTCAAACCCCTATATATGGGGGTTAATAATTAAAAATGCCATTAATCGGCGTATTTAGGGGATTGGTAATTAATTGATTTTGCGAGAAAATGCTCATATGTTCGAAGTTTTGATTCATAATTTGGAATCAGTCATTTTTGTCCTGAATCATCATACTTGCCGCTCGACGTCCAATTTCAACCGCAAAATTTGTTCCTCGATCCCAGGGATAAACTTGGCTCATACTGGCAAAATACAGTCCTTCAATCGGAGTCCGAATGGCGGGAATATTCTGCGAGTGATTCACCAGGGGCACAGGTTGCGCATATTTCGTTCGGAACAACCATGTCTTTTTTACCCAATCAGGTGAAAAATCGGGGTTAAATTTTTGAAGATGGGGTAAAAATTTTGCTTCCAATTCGGATTTCGAAAGGTCAAAATATGCATGATCCTGGGGAAGATAGTCACCAATATAGAGGATGTGATCACCGCCAAAGTATTCAGGCTTGACAAAGTTGGTATGTTCCACCAGGGACAGGAATGGGAAGCCAGCTGCTTTTGGAATGTTATACCAGTAATAGCCCTCCTGGGATAATTGGTGTTTAAGGGATACCACCATTACAACAGCGCCCATACTGGTCAATGACAGCAGCCCATCCAGGTAGGTTTTCGGCAGGTCGGGTGCTAAGCGTGCCAGCAGACCGGGAGATGTGGTTACAAGCGCTTGGGAGAAATGCTCAGTCTGGCCTACCGCTGTTGTGATCGAAATGCCGTTGTTGTCAGCAGCTTTGATCTCTGTTACATGTGATTCAAGTCGAATTTCAACGCCCATCTGCTCAAGCCGTTCGGCAAATTTATCAGCAAAAATCTGGAAGCCCCCCTCAAAGGTGCCCAGTCGGGTCGTTCGAGCGTGCAGCCGCGCCCAAAACCATGCCATATTAACGACCTTTGCATACCCCTCGCCAAATTTCCCGATCATCATCGGTTCCCACATGGATTCATAAACTTTATCCCCCGCCCATTTGCGCATCCACGTATCAACGGTGGTTTTTTCAAGGGCTTGCCAGTTGTTTGTCAGCCGCAGATATAAACCAATCAGCCCAAAGCGGATTTTGTTGATCCCCCACCCCAGACCAGGATACATTAATGCTGCAGTTATGGAGTCAAAGGGATAAAATTTTCCGCGGTAGTACATCACCGTGGTTGGCTTTGGGAAAATAACCTGATTTGACCAGCCCAATTCGTCAATCAGGCCCAGCATGTGCTCGTCAGAATGAAACCAGTGATGATAAAAGCGTTCAACGGTCCAATCCCAATGAGGCTCCTTAAAGCCTGCTGCCAACCCGCCAACATGGTCTGAGGCTTCAAAGATAACAACTTTATTGCCATCTTTTGCCAGGTCATATGCTGCTGACAAGCCGCCAATCCCAGCCCCTACGACGGCAATGCTTTGTTTTTCATTATTCATGGTTTACCTCTTCAATATCCTGTGTTGTGAGGTCCTTAGTTTGGGCTTCCATTTCACCTGCATCCATGGTCCATTTCAAGCCTTCTCGCACAAAATAGATCGTTCCTAACAGGGTGATGGGCGCCCATAATGCAATCCGAAGGACAAGTGTATATCCCAGGGCGGGTTCTGCGGCGATGCCATAGGCTTCAAGCATGGCGCGTCCAGCCGCATCAAAGGTCCCCAGCCCTCCGGGAGCAGCAGGTATCAATAACACCAAATTGACGACCCCGTTTAGAAGCATCAGTTGTCTAAAATTGAGGTTCAATCCCAGGGCCTGGTTGACGCTCCAGTACAATCCTGTTTCAAGAATCCAGATCAGGATGGAAGTCAGAAAAATCATTAAGGCATCGGCCGGTGAGCGCAAACTCATCAAACCTTCAAGGAAGCGATCCGCAATTTTCATAACTGGTTCACGAAAGCGCTCCGGGAGAATTTTGTTGACAATGCTTTGGATCAGGCTGCTGGCTCGTTTTGGGAACATCGCAATCAGAATAAAAACCCCCAATCCAGCCAAAAAGATCACCACTGCCCAGGTCGCAAGGCTTCCCAATTGAGCGAATGTGCCTGTATTGGATAATTTTGTTAGCTGCCTGAGGTTAAGCAGCACAAAGCCGATAATCACCACAGCGTCAAAGATCCGCTCCACAACAATTGTCGCCAGGGAACCAGAAATTGAAACATCCTCCCATCGTTTGACCACCACAGAACGGAGCACCTCGCCCATCCGCAGCGGGAAGACATTATTACCCATATAGCCAATATTGATGATTGGGAAAAGGGTGTTAATGCTGACCTTTTTGAGGGGTTTGAGCAGGTACTGCCAGCGCCAGGTGCGCACCAGCACACCAATGAAATAAATAACCAGGCCTGGGATAAGCCACAACAGCTTTATTTCCCTGAGGGTTTGCCATAGTTCCCGGTAATTAATTTCTCTGAAAGCCAGGTATAAAAAAGCTGCCGAAATGACCAATCCCAACCAGATAAGCCACCGCTTCGTATTTCGTTTCATAAAAGAAATTCTACCATGCACAGGTGCGTATTGAGAGGAATGATTCTCCAATGGCATCAATATCAATTTAGCGTATTAAAAGGATTGAAAATGGTATACTTTGCACGATGTCATTAATCACCGCAAACAACCTTTCAAAATCATTTGGTGCACAGGATATCTTTGAAGGTATCTCTTTATCCATACCTCGCGGTGCCCGGATTGCGCTGGTAGGTTCGAATGGCGTTGGAAAGACCACGCTTATTCGAATCCTGATCGGGCAGGATTTTCCCAATTCAGGTGTTGTTCAGCATGCAAAGGAATTGACCATCGGGTATTTGCCCCAGGAAGCAAGCCTGGCAGCAAAAGGGACTTTATGGCAAACCTGTTTGGAGGTTTTTTCCGACCTCATTGATATGGAAGAAGCCTTAAAAGAATGGATGCAAGCCATGGCGGATCCTGGGCAATCAGATGAAGCGGTGACAAGATACGGCAGCCTGGAACAAGCTTTCGAACAGCAGGGGGGATATACCTACGAAATGCGCATCAAACAAACTTTATCCGGTCTTGGGTTTGACGAAGAGGACTTCCATCGACCGATCACACAACTCTCAGGTGGCGAACGGACGCGCGCCCTGCTGGCAAAACTGCTCCTGGAGAGCCCGGATGTGATGATGCTGGATGAGCCGACCAATCACCTCGATATTGAGGCAGTGGAATGGCTTGAATCCTTTTTGAAGGATTGGGATGGGGCATTGGTGGTCGTCTCCCACGACCGGTACTTCCTTGACCAGGTGGCTGAGACGATTTGGGAAATGACGCCTGCCCTCGAGGTTTACAGCGGCAATTATTCTACGTATCTTTCCCAGCGTGAAGAACGTTATGCTCGGCGATTAGCGGAATATGAAGCGCAAACAGCCTTTATCGAAAAAGAACAGGAATTTATCCGGCGCAATATTGCCGGTCAGAATACCAGCCAGGCTAAAGGCCGCCGCCGTCGATTGGAACGCTTGCTGGAGGATTCCCGCCTTGCTCCACCGCCCAGTGAACCGCGGCGGATGCACATCAACCTCAACACACGCGGTCGCTCAGGTGATATTGTCTTACGAACGCATAATTTAGAAGTCGGTTACCACGATGAGGGCAAGCCCTTATTCTCATGCCCCGACCTGCTTCTACAGCGGCAGGAATGTGCAGCAATAATCGGCCCGAACGGTGCCGGCAAGACGACATTCTTAAAGACAATACTGGAAAAGATTCCGCCGTATTCTGGAAAAGTGACAATTGGTGCAAGTTTGGTGATCGGTTATTTTGCACAGGCACATGAGGGTTTAGACCCTGATCGAACTTTGATGATGGAAATTGACAGCGTCTCTCCAAATATGCTGCCGGCAGAGATACGCAATTACCTGGCGAAGTTCTTATTCACGGGTGACGATGTGTTCCGCAAAGTTGGCACCCTTTCTGGTGGGGAGCGCGGGCGTTTGGCGCTGGCAAAACTATCACTCTCTGATGCCAATTTATTGCTGCTGGATGAACCGACCAACCACCTGGATTTACCCACACAAGAGGTATTGGAATCAGTCCTTTCTAATTTCCCTGGCACAATTTTGCTTGTTTCCCATGACCGCTACTTGATTGACTCCCTGGCGTCTCAAATTTGGGAAGTGGAACCCCAGGGCAGAAGTTTACAGGTGTTCAGGGGCTCTTACACGCAATTTAAAGCCCATCAATTAAAAATGGCAGATTTGAGTGACGAGAAAGACCCGGTCAGCACCGAGGTTGCCCATAACCGATCATTTTCCTCACAGCAAAAACCATCAGAAAAGCCGCTTTCAAAATATGAACGTCGAAAAGCAGCCAATCGCCTGGAAGAGATCGAGAAACAAATCCAGGATTTGGAAACAAAACAAAAAACAATATCTGATGAATTGGCAAATCCACCAGCGGATTCCAACCAGGTTTTGAGGTTGGGTGAAGATTATGTATCCTTGCAAGGACAGATCGAATCTTTGATGGAAGAATGGTCTGAATTGCATGAAAAACTTGCGGAATAACTCATTGTGTGCTGAATGAATAAATTTTCTTTGTTGAAATTTTGATTGCTTAGCTTTACAAAGTCCTCTGATAATTCCTGATCTCAACATCTCCTTATTAAACGGGTACATCGGGGTAAAATAAGATATGGTAATTGCGTGGTTTATAACAAATCACCTAATTTGATCGTTTATACAGGAGGTTGACCATGAGCAAGACATCTAAAAACATCTTCAAAGGCCTGGGATGGGGACTTGGTAGTGTGCTCACAAGCGCAGCTGCAGCTGCAGCTGGCTGGATCATTTACAGCCGCAAGTACATACGCCATGACGCCGAACTTGTTAAAGCGATTGAAGCGGATCGGAAAGATTTTTACTCAGAACACGCTGGGAGACTCAGTTATTATGTGGATCGCAGTGAGAAGGGTGTGCCGCTGGTCTTATTGCACAGCATCAATGCCGCGCCAAGCGCCTTTGAGATGAAACCTATTTTTGAACGGTTTCGAGGTGAACGCCCGGTATTTGCACTGGACCTTCCTGGATACGGTTTTTCCGATCGATCTGACCGCCTTTATTCACCGCAGCTCTTTCAACAAGCCATCCTTGATTTTCTAAAGGAAGTGGTCGGCGAACAGGCAGATGTGGTGACCCTTTCCTTGAGCAGTGAGTTTGCTGCCCTTGCTGCACAGGAAAACGCTGAGTTCTTCCGATCGATTGTAATGCTATCGCCGACTGGCTTTGAGCAGCCCAAGACAGATCGGTTGTCCCAACGAGCAGAAAAGCGCGGCACAAAGAGTACAGTTTATGCAGGTTTGGCTGTACCATTGTGGAATCGCCCCTTTTATGACCTGGTTGCAAGCCGACCAAGCATCCAATACTTCCTTAACAAAAGTTTTGAGGGGCTTGTTCCAGAACGTTTTGTGGATTATGCCTACCAGACCGCACATCAACCCGGTGCGGAGTATGCACCAACCTATTTCTTGAGCGGCAAGCTCTTTACCCAGGCAGTGCGAGAAAATGTTTATGAAACATTGGATACCCCTGTACTGGTAATCTATGATCGCGATCCATATACTCGGTTTGACATGCTGCCGATTCTGCTTAAAGAGAAAGAAAATTGGAAAGCAGAACGCGTTTCTCCCACAAAAGGTTTGCCACATTGGGAACAGCCTGAAAAAACCTTCAAAGCAATGGAAGCTTTTTGGTCTGAAGTTTGATACTAGGGCAATCTTCCCATTAGCACTTTTGCTAAAAAAGATGACTACTTGGCCTGATAACCTCAGGCCAATTTTTTATACCATATTCTCAATTTACTCAATACACTTGAGTAAGAAAATCTGCGTCTAGCTCAAAGTCCATGAGGAATTTGGTTGATAGACCTTAATAATTTACGATATTTTTGATTCTTCTCGGGCTAACCCTAAACAGGGCAGGGCTCCTTACTCCAAAAGACCAAACGCAATAAATTTTCTGGAGAAAAGTCGAGATTTAGCGAAACCACTCACCATTCACTAATTTATCCTGTAAACGTAAATCGGGACGGGTCACTTTGACCTGTGCCTCGCGCTGGGGGTTCTCGGCTATGCCATTCACCTCATGCAAGCCCAACTGATCTTGCTTGCAGTGCTGGGATTTATCATCACCTTAATCGCCGGTGTCGCCCTTCTGTATGCCGCTCTGCGGCTTTTTCAGCCCTGGTTTTCTGGAATTCCGATTTTCTATTCACCTGGATCATTAACGACCTTTTTCAGCTAGCCTATTACCCGGTGGAACTTTACCCGGGTTAGCTGCGCCTTGTGCTGACGTGGATCATCCCGGTAGGTTTTATGACAACAACCCCTGCCCAGGCGCTTTCAGGAAAGCTCTCCTGGCAGTGGATGATCCTCACATTGCTGTTCACCATTGGCGCCCTGATAGGTGCCTCCTGGTTATTTCGCCAGGGTTTAAAGAAATACACCAGCGCATCAAGCTGATCAAAAAGGCAGCATAAACATAGGCATCACAGGGAAACTCTTCACAGCATATTGCCACTTCTCAAGACTGAATGTATGATAAAGACATTATGGATGCCATTTCCCCGGGGTTAAGATGACCCGCAATTATTTTCATTGGCTGATTCTCGCGGTATTCTTGCTGGGATTGGCCTTTCCTAGCGCTGATGCAGACGGCGGATCAGAGACTGTCGGTATTCGCGTATTTAATTCTGGTGCGATCAGCTTGCAAAGTGCAATTTCGGATGATACATTCGTGATTGATTACGGCAGCTTCCAGTGGATGGTCCTTACAAAAGATGAGCTGCCCAAACTGGATGCAATGGGTGTGACCTACCAGGCGATTGAAGCCCCCTATAAGCTGACCCTGGGCGGACAGTCTTTTGACCCTCTCCTTTCAAAGCCTGATTTTGCTGCAGGATGGCGTGAGCTGCCCACCAGGTCTGGACCAGGTTTACGGTTGATTCAATTTCACGGGCCAACAAAAGAGGAATGGCTGAAGGACCTCGAAGAGGATGGGGTAACCCCTGTACAGTATATCCACCCCTTCACCTATCTTGTTTGGGGTGCAGCCGACGCCGTCCAAAAATCAGCCCAAAGATATTTCGTGCGCTGGACTGGTGATTACTTACCCGCTTATGCCGTACAGACAAAAAACCGTGTTTTGGGAAGCGAACCAATCCACTTTAGGGCGATGACCCTGCCGCAAGCCGGGCTGGATAAAATAATTGCAGCCCTTGAAGCCCTTGGCGCCAGCCAGGTAGCCGCTTCCAGCGGGTTTGATCCGGCTTTCGACCTGGTCAGTTTCATCCTCCCTGGCGACCAGTTACAGGCCGCAGCATCATTGCCCGGCGTTTACAGCATCCAGCCAGTTCCCACCGACGGCGGCGACCGGGGTGAGATGAGCAATCAGATTAATGCAGGAAAAATAGATGCCAGTAATCGCGCTATCCCCGGGTATCAAACCTGGCTGGCGCAAGTAAATTTGTCCGGTCACGGCGTGATCATCGCCAATGTGGACAGCGGTATTTTAGAGACTCATCCCGATTTAGTTAATCGTATGGCAGGCTGTATTGGCAGCAGCTGCGGCACCAGCACCACCGCCAGCAACCACGGCACCCACACCGCCGGGATCATGGCCGGGGATGGGTCTTCTGGCGTGATCGATTCTTTTGGGTTTCTTCGCGGATTGGGAATGGCTCCGGGGGCAAAGCTGGTCGAACAGGTCTATGACCCCATCTATCGACAGGAAAACGGCATGCTAACACTGATGACCGAATCTTACCGGAACGGCGCGGTCATCTCCGGCAACAGCTGGGGACCCTCCGGGACGCCGCAGGGCTATGACTATGACACCCGCCTGGTGGATATCGGCGTTCGAGACGCGGACCCTGAAACGCCTGGGAACCAGGCTTTGACCTTTGTACTTTCCATCATGAATGGGAAGGGGGGCACCTCAACCCAGGGAACACCGGATGAAGCAAAAAATACCTTCACCATTGGATCAACCTACATGCAAAACGATGATAGCACTGGAAGTCAAAGATTAAATATTAACGACCTCTCATACAATACTGCCCACGGGCCGGCCCTTGATGGACGAATGATTCCCCACATGGTCGCCCCGGGTTGCTATGTTGACTCCACCTCTATGACCAGCCTGCACGGTCTGATGTGCGGCACGAGCATGGCATCCCCCCAGGTCTCAGGTGCGGCAGCCTTATTTCATGAACAGTATAGAAACCGGTTTGGGCAAGACCCCAGCCCGGCACTGGTCAAAGCTGCCTTTTTACCCGTCGCCCATGACCTTATGGGCAATAAGGATGCAGATGGCGGCATTCTGGGGCACCCCTTCGATGCCAAACAGGGCTGGGGACGGCTGGACGCAGATGCCGTTTTAGACCCAGCGATGTCCGTCCTTTACTATGACCAGGAAACACTTTTCCATAATACAGGTGAGTTTTGGGGTTTTCCCATCAAAGGTGAGCTTGATGAACTTCGTGCCATGCTGGTCTGGACGGATGCTCCAGGTCATGGTTTGGGCGGGGATGCATCAGCCTGGGTCAACGACCTCGATTTGTCAGTTTCATTCAACGGGCAAACCTATTATGGCAATAACTTCGGGGCTGACGGTTTTTCAGTGCCAGGCGGATCGCCTGACATGATGAATAACACGGAAGGCGTCTTCCTGCGGAATTTAAACTCAGACATCGTCACCATCACTGTAACAGCAGCGAACATTGCGGGCGATGGTGTCCCCAATCTTGGTGACGACACTGACCAGGATTTTGCCCTGGCGGTTTATTATTCCCTTTCAGACAAAACCTACAAATATATACTACCAATTATCTACCGATAATATTCAGGTAAATGATTAAGGAAAAAATCAATCAAAGAAAACCGACAGAATATTATGAACAATCACAAAACAAACCGGGGTGAAATCCAAAAGCAGCATCAAAAAAGGATGATTTACCTCCTTATTTTAATATCTTCTTTATTGGGCGGCTGTCATTTTCCAACAGCCACGCCATTATCACCAGATCTCAGCCCACAGCAGCAGACGGAGGTTTCAGGCATCCTCAACCCTCCAGGAATTGCGACAGCCCTACCATCCGAAACACCCTTAGCGCCCCTTCCTTCAGTTGAAAGTACACAGGTAGAAAGCACGCAGGAAGAAACCCTGCTTGATGGCCACCTACGCTACCGCACACAGCAGGGCGACACCCTCCCCGCCATCGCATTGCGTTTTGATGTGCCGGTGGATTCGATCCAATATGCAGCCCCATTGTCTGCAGAAGGCTTGCTGCCAACTGGCATCCAGTTACAAATCCCCGACATTCTCGAAGAGCACCTGCCCTTCAATACCCCCTATCTGCCTGACAGCGAGATCATCTATGGGCCGTCCGTTGGTGATTTTAACGTCCTGGCATTTGTAGAAGCAGCAGGCGGATTCCTGTCAACCTACCAAGAAGAGGTCAAAGAAAAGACCCTGACCGGCGCTGAGATCGTCAACAAAGTTTCAATTGAGACCAGCACCAACCCGCGTCTTTTGCTGGCTTTCCTGGAATATCAATCTGGCTGGGTGTTTGGCTTTCCACCGGACGCGGCTAATGACCCATACCCGATTGGTTTTGGTGCAAGCCTTGACACCGGCCTGTATAAAGAATTAATGATCAGTGCCAAAGTGCTTGCCCAGGGTTTTTACGGTTGGCGGGACGGGAGTCTGCTGAACCTCTCCTTCTATGGCGGCAGAACCGCAAGGCTGGCTCCGGAATTAAATGCCGGCAGCGCGGCCATTATGGCTTTGTTCGGCAGTCTCTACTTACCAGAAGCTTGGGAAAACCACATGTTTGGTGACGACTCTTTCCTGAGCTTTTACCGTGAAATCTTTGGCGATGAACTCGCCCGGGCAGCTTCCGTTGAACCTTATCTTTCACACACAATTCAACAGCCCGAGTTGATGCTGCCCTTTGCCATCGGTGAAGCATGGTCCTTTACCGGTGGACCGCACATGGCATGGCAAACGGGAACACCCAGGGGTGCGGTCGATTTTGCTCCGATCACCGGCGAGCCAGCCTGCGCCGTCTCAGCATGGTGGACAACGGCTGCGGCTTCCGGATTGGTTTTGCGCTCAGACTGGAATGTCGTTGCCCTTGACCTGGACGGGGATGGCGATGAAGGCACTGGATGGGTGTTGATCTACATGCATGTCGCTGAAAAAGACAAACCTGCTGTCGGCACCTGGCTGGAAAAAGATGAGAAATTAGGACATCCCTCCTGCGAAGGCGGCAGTGCCACCGGGACTCACGTCCACTTTGCACGTAAATATAACGGGGAATGGTTTGGCGTACGCGATCCACTGCCGATGGTTCTCAGCGGTTGGCGGGTATTCGCTGGCGATAGGCGCTATGAAGGTTTTATGCAAAAAGGGGACAAGATCGTCACTGCGGTTCCCTACGGCTCAAGCGACGCGAAAATCATTCGCGATGAGTGAGAATCCAAAAAAGGTTAACTACGACAAAACAAACTTTTTTCTTAGTTTTCTTGCGATAGATGCAGGCAAGCATTCCACTTCACTTGCTGAACATCCCCCGTTTCACCCAACAACATTGGGTGGAGTTCTACAAAAGCTTGTAAATCGCCGCTGGTATAAAAACGCAGTTTCCCCGCTGATTCACCCAGATTAAGTAAAGATCGTTCCAGCAGCAAACGGCGTACCTGCCGTGCGACAGCCGGTGCCGGGTCAATCGTCCGCACCGCCGGTCCGGTAATTTCTTCAATCACTGGAATCACAAAAGGATAATGGGTACACCCCATTACCACCGTATCAATCCCTGCCTCGATCATGGGATCCAGGGCTTCATGAAGAATGCCCCGCACGTTTGGCGAATCAAGATTACCCGCCTCAATTTCTTCAACCAGGCCAGGACAGTTACTTTTATAGATAGTTACATGCTGGGCGAAACGCTCCACCACGGAGGCATACAGATCCCCTGAAAAGGTGGTCGGCGTGGCAAGAACACCCACTTTACCGGTGTGCGTCCTTTCCGCTGCCGGCTTCACTGCCGGCTCCATGCCCACAAAAGGAACCGTTGGAAACAATTCCCGCAATTCCTGCAAAGCAGCAGCCGATGCCGCATTACAGGCGACAACAATCATCTTGGCACCACGTTCGAGCAAGAAGCGGGTGATCTCAACCGCAAACCGCCGGATTTTCTTCTTGGACTTTGAACCATAAGGGATATGTGCCTGATCCGCAAGATACAGGACATCCTCGTTGGGAAGTTCCCTGCGAACTGCTCGCAGCACAGAAAGCCCGCCAACACCGGAATCAAACATGCCTATGGGTTGCTGAGAAGAAAACTTTGTATCCATCAGGTAAATTCTATCACGAGGAAAAGAAATTAATACAAAGATTTTGGTGACGTCTAAACCGCCAGCCGAGTCAAGCCGAGACGCCGGGCAATAGCAATCACCACCTGGTATTCCTCGGGTCTGATTCGTCGGTTCAGTTCCGGGTAATCACCGGTTTTATAGGCAGGATGATACTGATCCATTATATTTAGATAAACCTGCTTTGAAACCTTTTCTGCCAGAAACTTCAAAATGGTTTCGCTGCCAGCCAGTCCATTGGGCAGTACAAGGTGGCGTACAAGCAAACCACGATAAGCAATCCCTTGTTCATCCAATTTCAGATCACCCACCTGGCGCTGCATCTCCACAACAGCCTGTTGATTAACTTCAGGATAATTCTTAACCTGAGAATACTTCCATGCCACAGACTCTTCCCCATATTTCATATCAGGCATGTAGATATCCACCACCCCATCCAGCAAAGAAAGCATTGCCGGGGAATCATAACCCCCGGTGTTATAAACCAGGGGAATCTTCAATCCGGATTGGGCAGCTAAATGGACGCCTGCTAAAATTTGGGGCACGATGTGGCTGGGGGAGACAAAATTAATATTATGACAGCCCGCAGCCTGCAGGTTGAGCATGATTTTCGCCAGCTCCTCAGACGTGACTTCACGACCAAAAGAAACCTGGCTGATATCCGCGTTCTGACAATAAACACATCGTAAATTGCAGCGGGTAAAAAAGATCGTCCCTGATCCCAGGTTACCGCTGATGGGGTCTTCTTCTCCATGATGTGGGAAATAGCTGCTGACCCGGGGAAATTCATCGGTTTTACAAAGCCCTAATTCCCCCTTCAGACGATTAACACCGCATTCTAAGGGACAAACATCGCAATTTTCTAGATGCTGGTAGGCTTGTTGGACGCGTTCTTCCAATAAGCCCTGTGCCGTTAATGTCAAAAAAGCGGGGGTGTGTTCGCTGTGCATAAATAAATTATACATTTACTTCAGAAGGCATTTGAAAAGAGGCTGTCTCCAAGGAAAACAACCTCTTTCTCAGCGGCCACGGGTTGTGGCCAGTCACCCCTAAAATTCAAATAATCTGTGTGTCATTTGCCAAAATTTCAAAATGGTGCCCCCACGCTCTCGGCAAATTACCACAAATCCATTAATTGATTTTCATCCTGTGAAAAAAGCTTTAGCCATAGTAACAGATGAAGTGTCTCCCCCCAGTTCCGGTTCAAGCCGGGCGATCGCATTAATCATCAGTTCTAACCGCTGGCATTCGTCAACAATGGCATCAAAATTCAAAAGTTTAGGTCTGCCGCCTACAAACTTCCAGAAATTTTTAAAGTAGATCTTGTCCAATACTGCGTCTGGCAGGTGAATGCCCTGAAACACAGCCTTACTTCCACCAAATAGGAAACCTTCGTGCGTTAGTGTAAAGGGACCATCTACTTCCAAAAAGGCACGCACGACCTCAATGCGGGCTAAACTCTCTTCAACCTGGATGCTCGGCATACAATCAGTCATCAAGGCTCGTGCGCCAATGTCCGTGCCATAAATTATCCGATCCTGGTACTTGATAAAGAAATCACGCACCTTTTCGGGGTCTTTAGAAAAATTCGAATACATTTCAATACCCGGGGTCAGGTCAACCCGCATGTTAGGATACCGATCTAAATATTCCCCAAGGCGTTCAAGCTGGGCAGATAGGAAGAAAAAGTGGGCAAATGTGACGTTCAATATGGGGTGACGATCCAAAACATTCAACACCTGGCGATATTGATCTTCATTGTCCACAAATGTCCCGTCGCCGTAATGCCATCCCATTTCCCTCGCCCACGCCGGGATCTTCTCAGGATCCCAGAATTCTTCCGGATCATTGACATGAAAAATTAAAGGCGTCTGGGTGTCTGCCATTTTTTCCCAGTAAGGTGCAAACAGCGGGTCATCAAAATCAGGGATGGGTAAACGCTTACGAATCGCGGGTTTGCCCTCTATCATTTTGACACCATCAACGCCCATTTCCATCAGGTCATCCACGTAATTTGCAAATGTTTGACCTGCGATTTCAGGCGCCATAAACAGGGGCGAAATATCAAGATTACCAAAAACAAATATTTTGTGCGGATAAAGTCCTTTTAAATGCAGAGCATCTGGCAGCAGGCTGAGTCGTTTTTCGTCAGGTGTGGATACCACAGCCAGTTGATTGACACCCGCTTCTGCCAGCATAGGCATCAAAGTCACACCACACGAATAATGGGGATAATGAACATGTGCGTCAATGATCCTGCGTTTTCTAAACTCCATGCTCCCTCCAAAAAATTGCTCAGCCAAAATTGAGAACCATAGAAATTATAATGCGTTTTTCCAGTAAACTCGCATGAACTCAGAATAATATGACATAATCCTGGCCAGGCTGGTGTGCAGCGAGACAGTTTCAGGCACAGAATCCCCTTGGTGTCACCAAGCCCTCTATTCTTGTTTTCGTTGGGTTTTAAAGGGATAGATCGCAGCCATCAACGCAGCGGTATCGTCCAGTTTAGCGCCTAATTTTGAAATCGCCAGCCGCGGGAGCTGGCGCGCTGCCCCGCCACCATGCTTCAATACAGCATCTCGCAGCGGCGTCAGCAGGGCTTCTCCCAACACGTCACCCGGGTGACCAAAAACAATCCAATCTGGATCAAATGAAAAGATCAACCATAATAAGGCTTTGCCCAAATGGTCGGACGCTTCCTCAACCACAGCCAGGGCATCCGAATCCCCTGCGTGGACAAGGCGAACAATTTCGTAGGGGTGCGGCGGTGATGGCCAGTGATCAGGGAATCTCAATGCTGCCAGGTCTGCCATGCCAAAACTGCTCGCAAAGCCGTTCAGTGAACCGGGTGCTCCCAATCCTGCCGGTCCGCCCTTTCCCATACGCATGTTACCAATATCACCAGCCGCGTCATTAGCCCCGTGATAAATGCCCCCATTCAATATCATCCCAACTGAGACAACCGGCTCCATATCAATGAAGAGCATGTTGTCCACGCCGATACCAGCGCCAAAATAGGCTTCTGCCAATGCAGCGGCATTGCTGCGATGTTCAAGAAACACGGGCAGGTTGTAACGAACAGATAATCGACCTGTAAGCTGAGCATCTTGCCAATGCGGTAAATCTGGTGGTGAGAGGACGGTTCCTTTTAGAATATCCAACGGTCCGCTGACTGCCGCTGAAATCACCCTCGGACTCGCCAAACCCTGAGCACGACAAAGCTTCAGCAGTTTATCCGCCTGGATGCAAATTGCGTCAAAGCATTCCAGGAAAGGTGCTTCTGATGGCGTTTCCATCTGCATACGCTCGTAGATTAAACCATTCATATCGCCATACACAAGGCTTGTCTTGGGTCCGCTGATGTTAAAACCGAGAATTTTTGTTGTGATTGAAAAGTCGTTCACTATTGAATCAGAAGCGCGTGTTACCATCTCATTTGAGCCTTATCTTTTATATCAATAACCATGTCGCAATCTATCTTTCTTTATCAAATCCTCAACCTAATACCGGAGAGAGATGCCACAACAATTATAACGTCAATATCCCTTTGACTCCTGTTCTCATTTTTCGGGTAAAATTAAGCCATTCAAATTATTTATTCCTTTTTAGACTCCCGTTGAATTCATAGCTTTTTTATATTGACATGCGCCAGAATCCGCTTATAATTGTATTCACTATTATATACACATGTCTATTATTAAACATATATTTATAACATTGTCCATTATTTATAAAAGGATTTCACCATGGCAAGACGATTAGATCGGCGGGTTCAGCGTACACGGAAACTATTACGAGAATCAATGATGGCGCTCATCCTTGAAGAAGGCTATGACGCCATCTCCATCCAGGACATCACTGACAAAGCCAACCTTGGAAGGGCAACTTTTTATTTGCACTTCAAGGATAAAGACGACCTGCTTTTGGATGTGATGGACGAATTGATCGGTGATTTCATGGACCAGGTACCGGTCTTATCGGAAGCACAATGGGAACTTGAAGACAGCAAAGCCATTCAAAAACTCTTTGATTTTGCGGCTGATCATTATGACCTGTACCGGATTTTGATCATCGGCAGCGGTGGAATCACAGCCTCACGCCAACTTCAGCGGCGGATTGCCGAAAATATTGAAAGAGCCATCCAGCGCGAGATTGATGAAAACAATTCACAACCCCTCGTGCCGCCCAAATTCATCGCCAACCACTTTGCTGGTTCTCTTTTGGCAACCATTTATTGGTGGCTCGATAATGACCTCCCTTACGATGTTGAGCAAATGGCAAGCATGTTTCAAAAGGTCAGCCTCATGGATAGAAATACTTTAATGGGCACTGGAATCCATGCTGCAGAGACTTCAGAAGAAGAGAAAAATAAAAAGAAAAGGCGGGAGAAGACAAAACAAAAACGGGGTAAAGAACAAGAAATAGAAGCTGCTGAAATCGCTGTAGAACAAGATGAACAGCCAGCAGCAGAAGATTTGGCAGAAGATAAGGAACAATTATGAATATTTTGCTTGTATACCCCCAATTTCCTGACACCTTTTGGAGTTTCAAACACGCGTTGAAATTCGTCCATAAAAAAGCCTCTTCCCCGCCATTGGGACTGCTGACCGTTGCCGCCATGCTGCCCAGCACCTGGGAAAAGCGGCTAGTCGATATGAACGTTAGCCAATTACAAGAAAAAGACCTTGCCTGGGCGGATATGCTGATGATCAGTGCCATGACGGTGCAGCGAGAATCAACCCTAACCCTCATCTCTCGTGCCCGTGCTTTAGGAAAAACCATTGTGGCAGGCGGTCCTCTGTTCACCATGGAACCAGATGCCTTCCCTGAAGTTGACCACCTTATCCTAAACGAAGCAGAAATCACCCTGCCGCAATTCCTGTCCGACTTAGGACGGGGTGATCCTCAGCGGGTATACAATACCGATGAATTTGCCGATATTACCACCACGCCTGTCCCACTCTGGGAACTGGCAGACATCAACAAATATGATTCCCTCAGCCTGCAGTTCACCCGTGGCTGCCCTTTTAATTGCGACTTCTGCAATGTGACCTCCCTATTGGGACATCGCATGCGGCTAAAAACCACCCAGCAGCTGATTACCGAATTGGATAAAATCTACAGCCTGGGATGGCGCCGCGGTATTTTCATTGTGGATGATAATTTTATCGGCAACAAACGAGCACTCAAACAAGAGGTGCTGCCTGCGATGATCGAATGGCGTAAAGGGAAAAAGGGCTGCCGATTTGTCACAGAGGCTTCTGTCAACCTATCTGATGATGATGAGCTCATTGAAATGATGGTCAAAGCTGGTTTCACCCAGGTCTTTGTTGGCATCGAAACCCCGGATGACCTGGCATTGGAAGAATGCTCAAAAAGCCAAAACCGAAATCGGGATATGGTCAGCTCGGTGAAAAAATTACAGCAAATGGGATTGCAGGTGATGGGCGGGTTCATTGTGGGCTTCGACAGCGACGACGAAAGCATTTTCGATCGGATGATTGCCTTCATCCAGGAGAGTGGTATCGTTACAGCCATGGTTGGGCTGCTCCAGGCGCCAGTCGGCACCCAGCTTTACCAGCGTATGTTGCGAGAGGGACGCATCAGCGACCATTATTCAGGGGACAATGTGGACGGCGAAACAAACATCATCCCAAAAATGGATCTGGAGAGTTTGAAGCAAGGATACCGGAAAATTCTCGATTCAATCTATTCCCCAAAGGGATTTTACGAGCGTGTGCGCACCTTCTTAAATAATTACACACCTTCTCGCACTGCTGTCACACTTCAATGGCAAGAGATCGCTGCCTTATTATCCTCCATCGTTGAAATCGGGATAAAAAGCGATGAGCGTCGCGATTACTGGAAGTTGTTTTTCTGGACATTATTTAAGCATCCGAAAAAATTCCCACTTGCAATCACCTTTTCAATCTACGGGTATCACTTTCGTAAGGTAAACGAGCTGCACGTTTCATAAGCAGGTTTATCCGAATCCGGGAAAATAAATCGCTAGTATTTCAAAAACAAGGGAGTAATTTTCGGCTGCCTGGCAAGTTCACAACCCAGTAATAATTCTGTTGTAATGGGCAGATTTTGCAGATAATTTGCCAGGTTTATCAAGGTTTTTTCAACGCAGCTCTCATTTAAAGGTGAAGTAAGATAAACTATCCGATATAATGAAGTCAAGTGTGTCACTGCTTTGACTTTTAGTCCCGATTGTCTTAAAATTGGGGCTTGCATTTTATCATCAAGAATAATTTATAAGGAGCAAGGAAGGTCTCTTTCATGAAAGAATACAAAACCGAATCAATTCGCAATATCGTCCTGGCATCTCACAGCAACTCCGGTAAAACCATGCTCGTGGAAGCATTTGCAAACTTTACTGGTGTAACCACACGCATGGGCCAGGTCGAAGATGGTACAACCATTTCCGACTACGAGGAAGAAGAAGTCAGACGAGGGATTTCTCTATCGACATCCGTCGTCCCCATTGAGTATAAGAACAAAAAACTCAACTTTTTTGACACCCCCGGTTACACCGATTTCATCGGTGAGGTTATTTCAGCCATGCGCGTTGCAGATGGGGTCTTGATCCTGATTGATTCCGTCGCCGGGTTGGAAGTCGGTACAGAATTCGCGCTGCAGTACAGCGAGCAATTCAAATTACCCAAAATGCTCCTGATTAATAAAATGGAACGAGAGAATGCCAATTTCCAGAAGGCGCTCGATTCTGTTCAAACTCACCTCGAAACCCGCTTGTTACCCCTGCAAATTCCATGGGGCGAAAAATCGGGATTCAAAGGCGTGATCGACCTTCTCACAATGAAAGCCTATGAGGGTGAAGGCAAAACCGGTGTTGAAATCCCTGCAGAATACCAGGATGCCGCCCAGGAAGGCCACTTAGCCCTTGTAGAAGCAGCCGCTGAAGGCGAAGATGAGCTCCTCGAAAAGTATTTTGAAAATGGCGATTTGACTGACAAAGAAATCATGCGCGGCCTGCGCAGCACAATCTGGGAAGGGAACTTCATCCCAGTCATGGTGGCTGCCGGTGCGCACAAAGTTGGCCTGGCGCCCCTGCTGGATGTGCTCAGCGAATTAATGCCTTCTCCAGCCGATGTTGCCCCTGCTCTGGCAACCAATAACAAAGGCGAGGAAATCACACTAAAAGCAGATGATTCCGGTCCCCTGGCTGCTTACGTTTGGAAAACAACAGCCGATCCCTTTGTAGGTAAACAGACCTTCTTCAGGGTTTATTCAGGAAAAATGATCGCGGACGACCGAGTATGGAACGTCAATAAAGAAGAGGAAGAGCGTTTGGCTGGCATGCAGGTGCCCCATGGTAAAGAAGGCATCGCAGTCAGTGTGCTGCACAGCGGCGATATTGGGCTGGTAGCAAAACTGAGTGTCACCTCAACCGGCGATACGCTGTGTAGAAAAGATACGCCCCTCAAACTCCCCGGAGCAATTTATCCCAATGCTTTATACCGCGTTGCGGTTTTCCCAAAGACCCAATCCGATGCAGCCAAGCTGAGCACCACCCTTTCTCGCCTGTGCGAAGAGGATATGACCCTCTCCTGGTACAACGAGCCTGCAACAAGGCAAACCATTTTGCAAGGTATGGGCGACCAGCATATTGACGTCGCCATCCGCCGTGCTGAGAGCAAATTCCAGCTCGGGCTGGAAACAGAAGAGCCCAAGGTTCCTTACGAAGAACGCATCACCCGGGAGAATGCTGCCATGTACCGTCACAAGAAACAGACCGGCGGTGCAGGTCAATTTGGCGAGGTGCATCTGCGGGTTTCCCCAACGCAAGAGGAGGACTTCGAATTTTCCAATGATGTCTTCGGCGGTTCTGTTTCAAACAACTATATGGCATCCATCGAAAAAGGTATCCGAAATGTGATGAAAGACGGCGTCGTTGCGGGCTACCCCGTACATAACGTGCATGTGTCCGTCTATGACGGCAAAGAACACCCGGTGGACTCCAAGCCCATTGCTTTCGAAATCGCCGGCCGTGAAGCTTTCAAACTGGCATTCAAAGGTGCTGGCGCGGTTTTATACGAGCCCATCATGAAAGTTGAAGTGATTGTCCCTGAAAGCAACATGGGTGACGTCCTCGGGGATATGAATTCCCGCCGAGCGCGTGTACAGGGCATGGACACCCAAAAAGGGCGCTCAATAGTCAAGGCAAACGTGCCCCTGGCTGAAATGCTCCGCTACACCACCAACCTTCGCTCCATGACCGGCGGCCGCGGTTACTTCACCATGGAGTTTTGGGGCAGTTTTTAATATAATATCGTGAATAGTGAATGGTGAATTGAAAAAAGTAATCAGGTATCAGGTACCAGGAATTAGGATCCAAACGGATTTTGTTGATGTTTCTGGTTGTCAACCAATCAAGCCATTAACTCAAACTTTTGCTGTATATTTTCATTGAAACGGACTTGAAAAGGCAATTGATGCCAGCTTTTCACGGCTCAATATTTGATACAATTAAACTATGAGTCGAGAACAATGGGTTTTTCTCTCGCCACATTTTGATGATGTCGCCCTGTCCTGCGGTGGTTTGGTCTGGGAGCTCACGAATCAGGGGAACCAGGTTGATGTTTGGACGATCATGGCAGGTTTCCCGTCAGATGAAGATTTTTCTGCTTTTGCCCAGAAGAACCACAATGATTGGGGGAAGTCCGGTCGTGAAGCAATCCAAATGCGCCGGGAAGAAGACAGGGCTGCTTGCAGCATCCTTGGGGCAATCCCGTTTCATTTTGATTGGCCGGATGTGATCTATCGCAAGCACCCGGAATCAGGATTGCCGGTTGTCAACAACAATCATGAATTATTCAATGAAGAACCTGAAAAAACTTTAGTGAATTCAATCCTCAAAAATTTGACTGAAAAATTATCTTCTCATGCGAATGTGGTGCTGCCCATGGGCTTGGGTGGACACATTGACCATCGAACCCTTGTCAAAGTTGGAGAGGGTTTGGATCGGGAAAATTTTTATTACGCGGATTATCCTTACATCCTCAGAAGTTTCGAGTCGTTAATATTAACTGAAAACAAATACAAAAAAATCCCCCGTTTCCTCTCCCCGGATGCATTAACTGCCTGGCAGGAAGCGGTTTTATCTTACCGTTCTCAATTGGCAGCTTTCTGGCGGGATGATGATGAAGCATGCCTTTCCCTGCAAAATTACCTGGCAGGCGGCGGCGGGCGATTGTGGAAATTGAATTAATCTTTGTATGGCATTTGCTTAATGCTTATAAATCTTTCCGGTGCTCGATCTTATCCTAAATATTCCTCATAAACCTCGCGTGAAAATAAGGGTCTGCTGATCGCATCCAGAATTTCCTGGCTAAATTCACCAGTATCCATCAACTCACCGGCTGCCTGTCGAATTGCCAATAGAATCTTTTCGCCTTCAGGACTTATTCCTTCACTGGTTCGCATGGCATAGATATGCGGTCGGACGATGGTGCCAGAATATGTGATGCTGGCGTTTTCTGCAAATTCTTTGATCACATGCTCCAGTAAATTTACATTCTCCCTCTCCCACCACCCGCTTCCTGACACAAGCACAACTTTTTCAAGCTGAACATTCGCCCTTAATCTTGCCCGGGTGCGTCCATTGCGAAATTCAAGGACTGGATCTAATAAAGCCACAAATCGATTGATAATGTTCTGCAAATCACCAGGTATTGGGCTGTACACAGGTGAAGCAACTACAAGTATTTGAGCATTTTTTGCTGCGCTGTATAATTTTGTCATTGAATCCTGATAGATGCATTCTCCAGGCGTTTTATGCCAGCAATACAAATGACCGCATGAACAAGGCTTAACTTTTAATTCGCTGGCGTAAAATAAATCTACTTCTGCACCCCTTTCTTCCAGCCCCGCTATAAATGGTGACAAAATCATCCCCGTATGTCCCTGGTCCTTTCGTGGACTGGCATTTATCGCAACAACACTTACCATAATAAGCTCCAATCACTTCGTTCTAACGTAAAGGGAAATCTAAAATTGCTGTTTAAATTTTATAATAAACGGATAGTCAATACAAGCTTAACGAACTTAACAATATTATGAAGCACCAATCATCATCTTGTAACCTGAAGCAATGACTGTCATTTTATTGCTTGTTGAATTTTTCAAAGACTACAAATGAACCCTGGCAATAATTTTACAATTTAATTGGGTTTTCTTTTCCTGCCAGTAACCGCTTGATATTTTCACTATGCCGCCACCAGATGATGACGCATAAAATCAACCCAAAAAGAATAAAGATCAAATCATTAAACTTTAGCCAAAATGCTATTGGAATTAACAATGCTGCCACCAGGTTTACCAGGCTCATAAGTTTGACCTGCCATACTGCCAATATCCATAGCAGCAAAAAGATCAGGAAATAAGTGATCCCAAAGAACCCAGCCAGGATCCCAAAGATGGTCGCCACGGCTTTACCCCCTTTAAATTGCAGCCAAACCGGAAAAATATGGCCAATCACAGGAATCAGAGATAGTAGAAGAATTTGCCAATTCTGGGTGAAGATTTCTCTTGCTAATAGGACCGGCAAATAACCCTTCAAAAAATCCAATACACCCACGAATGCGCCGATTTTCCACCCCAAATTACGGGCGACGTTGGTTGCACCAATGTTACCGCTGCCTACTTGTTTGATGTCCACCCCGCGCGCTTTGGCAACTAAAAAGCCAAAAGGAATGGATCCTATTAGATACGCAAATAAAACCATGATGATAAAAATAAATGTGTTTTCCATATTTTAATTAACCCAGACTTCTAGCCTTCGTTGCGAATCCCATATCTTGACAGATTAATACCCCACAGGTAGAATCTTTTCACCCTGAAAAAAGGGCCTG
>LDZU01003570.1_pt1 | contig 28029 bp, 26 predicted proteins | sample 615531 | NCBI WGS metagenome assembly LDZU01 (sample SAMN03408293, study PRJNA278302) | terrestrial metagenome | isolation source: oil reservoir sample SB2 | place: USA: Alaska, North Slope, Schrader Bluff formation | collected 2011-09 | reverse complement strand
TATATCTTGTCTGAGTAGGCTGCCTTGTCAACCAGCCCAATGTAGTCCAGTTTAACCGGAACTACAAGCCCCTCCCTTCAGGGAGGGGTAGTTGACCTTCGGATCGTCACCTCTCCAGATCCTCCGGCAGATCCCCGGTGAGGATTTCTATCCTCTGCTCCGCCCCGTCGAGGAGGGCATTGCATCTTCGAACCAGAGAGACGCCCCTCTCGAAGGCCTTCAGGCTCTCCTCCAGGGTGAGGTCTCCCTCTTCCAGCGCCCGGACGATCTTCTCCAGCTCCGCGAGAGACCCCTCCAGGCTCAGATCATCAGACGCCTCGTGGGTCAAATCCATCTCCTCCTTCTATCTCCGTCCGTCTATCGCTATCCGCCTTCTCCATCTCGGTCACCTCGGTCCCCTCTGCCAGATCCATCACCTCCAATCTGACCTCTCGCCCATCGACCGGCAGAGAAGCCTCCCGTCGGCGAAGACCAGGTCGAAGAGCTCCCCGGGGGATAAATCCGAGGCCGTCCTCGCCAGACCGTGCTTGGTGAGGGTGATGCAGTAGCCCCTCTTGAGGGTCGAGAGGGGGCTGAGGGAGTCGAGCTTCCCCGCCAAAAGCTCCCGCCTTCCAGCGAGGGCCTCTATCTTTCGATCTTCCGCCGAGACGAGCCTGTCCGCAATTCGGTCGAGGCTCTGCCTCTCCTCGGAGACGATTCCCCGCATCCTCCTCCCCGACAGGTCCCTTCTGAGGTCGGCAAACCTCTGACGCCTCCGGTCTACGCTCGCCGAAAGAGATCGCTTCATCCCGGCCTCAATCTCCGCAAGATCTTTCCGCAGCCTCTCGACCTCGGGCCTCACCATCTCCGCCGCTGCCGATGGCGTGGGGGCCCTCACGTCGGCGACGAAGTCGGCTATTGTCACGTCCGTCTCGTGGCCCACCGCCGAGACTACCGGACAGCATGATCGATAGATCGCCCTCGCCACCAGCTCCGAGTTGAAGGGCGAGAGGTCCTCCGCGGAGCCACCGCCTCTCCCGACGATGATCACGTCGGCGATGCCTCGGAGGGCGGAGATGGCCGAGGCGATCGACTCGGGTGCGGCCCCTCCTTGGACCTGGGCGGGGGATATGACAATGCGGGCTGGGCATGAGCCGAGGACCCTCAGAACATCCCTCAGAGCCGCGCCGTCGGGGGAGGTGACGACTCCGATGCAGGCGGGATAATTGGGAATCGGCCTCTTTCTCTCGGCATCGAAGAGTCCCTCGGCTGCGAGCCTCTCCTTCAATATCTCCAGCTCCAGGTGCTCTTCGCCAAGCCCCGAGTCCCGCCTTGCAGCCTTCACCAGGATCTGGACCCGCCCCTGGGGGCGGTAGAACTCGATATCGCCATAAACGAGGACGTTTTGCCCGTTCTCAAGCTCGAAGTCGAGGCCTCTGCTGTGGCCGCGAAATAGGACGCAGGAGATCTGGGAGCCACCGTCCTTGAGGGTGAAGTACCGGTGTCCAGATCGGTGGTTCACGACGTTCGAGAGCTCACCCCGGGCCCAGAGGTCGCAGAGCCGAAGGTCGGTGGTCAGCCTATCCCTGATCCTGGAGTTCAGTTCGCTGACATTGAATATTCGGTTCAATAACATCGAAAAGAAACTGCACCATATTTAAGGACTCTCGGCGTAGGCCGAAAGAAATGGCTGCTCGTTTGAAGATTGAAGGAGAGACGGCAAAGGCCAGGTTCCTGTCCAGGACGAGCAGGTTCTCGGTGCTGGCCGAACTGGCGGATGGTGAGGAGGGAGTGAGAAACTTCGAGTGCCACCTCCCAAATCCGGGAAGGCTGAAGGAGCTTCTCGTCCCCGGAAGAGAGCTCCTCCTCAGGCCCGCTTCGAACCCGGATCGGCGTAAGACGAAGTTCGACGTCTTTGCCGCAGTGGCCGATGGCGGAGCTGTGGTGGTGGACTCACGAGTCGCCAACCAAGTCATGCGTGAGGCCTTCGGCTCTGGACAGCTGCCTAAGTTTTCTGGATACGAGCTCGTCAGATCGGAGCCCGCTTACGGCAATAGCAGGCTCGACTTCCTCCTCAAGGGCGACGGATTTTGGTTAGTGGAGGTCAAAAGTTGCACCCTGGTGAGAGATGGGATCGCCCTCTTTCCTGATGCCCCCACCAAGAGGGGCCGTCGCCACCTTCTGGAGCTGGCGAGGGCCTACGAGGATGGATACCGGGCCTCTGTCGTTTTCTTAATCCAAAGGGAGGGCGCTGAACTCTTCATGCCCAACGACGAGACAGATCCCGACTTCAGTAATGCCCTCCGGAGGGTGGTGGCGATGGGCGTGGAGCCGATCGCCATGGCCTCTCGGTACCGAGATGGATTCGTGGAGCTGAGGGGCGAGGTTTCCGTTGATCTCTCCATCCCAACTGAAGTTCGTTGATTCCATCTCAATAGACCACACCAATTATTAATATTATGAATGTGTCATGACTTTCGATGACATACATAGAACCCAATTGATAAATCCCTGAATATGACCACCATTAAGGCTTATGAAGGTGCCATTGCAGCGCTGTAAAAGTAGGTGTGAGCGGGTAGGGGAGTGGGGGTTAGTGAAAAATTAGTTTACCCGCTCGTGTATACACCTCTGTTTGATTGTATAAATAGCTTTCCTACCAATAATTTACAACATATATTACATATTTCGCCTCTTCGCTGCCCGATTGGCGATCTTTGCGGCAAAAGCACCAGCCACAAACCCTGCGTCGATGTTAACTACGACCATCACAGAACATGACTGGAGCATGGACAGGAGGGCCGCCTCGCCTTTGCCGCCGGCGCCGTAGCCCGTCGAGACGGGAAGCCCCACCACTGGAGTGTCCACGAGGCTCGCCACCACTGCAGGAAGAGTTCCCTCCCTGCCCGCAGCCACCACCAGGGCATCACTGTCCATCATCCTCTCCAGAGACGGGAATAGCCTGTGAATTCCGGCGACCCCAACGTCGTACTCCGACACGGTTTCGCACCCCATAATCTCGGCGGTCACCCTCGCCTCCTCGGCGACGGGGACGTCTGCGGTGCCAGCGGAGAGGATGCCGACCTTTCCCCCAAAACATTTCTTATGGGCTTCCTTCGTGATGACCACAGCTCTCCCCCTCTCCTCCCATCTAATGGAGGTGCCCTCGGGAAGGGTGCACTCTCTGAGGGCCGCGAGCTGTTCTGATGAGACTCTGGTTATGAGGATCGCATCGGAAGCCTCCAGAAAGGATAGGGCGATCTCCACCAGGTCCGAGGCGCTCTTCCCCTCCGCCAGGATCGCCTCAGGAATTCCGATCCTGTCCATCCTTCTCGGATCGAGCTTTGCCATCCTCCCTACCTCCCGATAGTATAGAAGGTTCGCCTCTCGCGCCGCAGCATCAAGAGAGATCTCCTTCCTCGCGAATCTCTCCAGGATCTCTTTTAGGTTCGATGTCACCGCCGAAATCTTGCATTCAAGAGGATAAATGGTTTATCCTGGACCGCCTGTTTCGACGTTCGATGAAGGTTAACCTCGATCTTCACATTCACTCGAAGTACTCTGCGGCCACATCGAGCAAGATGGACCTCCCCACCATTGCCGGAGAGGCCGCCAAAAAAGGCATCAGGATAGTTGCCACCGGGGACTGTCTCCATCCTCGATGGATGGCGGAGGTGAGAAAGCTTCCGGAGAGGGGCGGTCTCTTCTGGCTTGGTGAGACGGCCTTCGTTCTGACCTGCGAGGTCGAGGACTCTTCGAGGGTACATCATCTGATAATCGTTCCCGACCCCTCCAAGGCTTCGGAGCTCGCTGAGAAGTTCTCTTGCAGGGCTGCAAGCCTCGACTCGGACGGCAGGCCCACTCTCAAGATGGAACCGCCCGAGATCGCAGATCTCGCCCTGGAAGCCGATTGCCTCGTAGGACCCGGCCACGCCTTCACCCCCTGGACGGGGATGTACGCTCACCATCAGTCCCTCGCAGAATGTTACAAAGATCGAGCAGACCAGATCTCCTACGTGGAGCTGGGCCTGAGCGCCGACTCAGATTACGCCGACAGGATATCCGAGCTCGAAGAGAGGACATTTCTATCGAACTCCGACGCCCATTCGCCCTGGCCCAACAAGCTGGGAAGAGAGTTCAACCAGATGGAGATGAGCGATCTCTCCTTCGAGGATCTTAAAAACGCAATCTTACGCAGAGGGGGTTGCAGCCCCACCCTGAACGTCGGCTTCTATCCAGACGAGGGAAAGTACAACAGGACAGCATGCACCCGATGCTACCGATTCTACTCGCCTGAGGAGATGAGAGATAGGAGGGGGAGGTGCGAATGCGGGGGTCTGATCAAACTTGGAGTCAGAGATCGGGTTGAAATGCTGGCAGATCGTCCCGCACCCGTCCATCCCGATCATCGGCCCCCTTACCTCCATCTGATACCCCTCGCAGAGGTAATCGCCATGGCCCTCGGCATCAAAGGCGTCTTCTCCGCAAAGGTCCAGAAGACCTGGAACGAACTCGTAATGGGGAGAAGCGAGATTGAAGTTCTGGTGGAGGCCGATCTCTCAGAGCTTGAGGTCGATGAGAGGGTGGCGGATGCGATTGGCGCCTTCAGGTCGAAAGAAGTGTTTGTGGAGCCGGGGGGCGGAGGAAAATACGGGAGGGTGAGGCTTCTCGATCATTCGAACTCCACAAAAGATGATGATCAGAGGTCGCTCTTCGACTTTTGAATCTCGGACAAAAAAGAATCGGGATGCTGAGCACCCTTAATAGTACCCACCCATCCAGTCCCGCCGCAGGCGGGGCACCCCCGGATGCAGAGCCTTCCTGACCCGTTACAGAGGGTGCACCTTTTCGCAGGGGTGGCCACCATCACCTCTCCTTTGCCGCCGCAGGCCGGGCAGCGCCTTCCGTGAGATTCGCCTCTGCCGTTGCAGAAGGCGCAGGATCTCAGGGGCATAATTCGTCGGTGACGTGGACATGCGTTGGGCCTATTTGGGGGCATGATATATGACAGGCCTCCCCCCCTTCCAAGAGATCTCTGATCACAGCCCCTCGTCTTGTAGCATTTAAACCGAAAAGCTTATTACTAAATATGATCTTGGCATGTAATGCCGCGCAAGGCAGCGAGATCCTGACCTCCACCGCAAGAATGTCCGTGCAGAAACTGTGCCCATTTCGACAGAAGGGGCCCGAAGGTTGAGCGACGTTCGGGCCCGCTCTCCCGCTTTCAACGGTCGATATGGCGTCCGGCTGTCGGATCAGGCCCAATTTCGCGGTGGGGGGCGAGAGAAACTGCCGATCAATAAGACCGTCTTATCCTCCGTTTTTTAATCCGGTTTCAGCGGTCAGCCCCTTCTGCCGTACCTGATCGCGAGAAATATCCTCTGGACTGCGGTGAGGTTCGATAGGACCGCCGCTAGGACGATGGCGCCCAAAAGCCAGCCATTCCCGAAGAGGAGGGCCCCGACCATCCCGGAGTAGATGAGGGTCAGCCTCTCCGCCCTCTCCAAAAGTCCACCCATATCCTTTGCCAGGACCCTCTGGTCCTTGACGAGGCCCCGGTGGTCGGCGTAGGCCCGGACGAAGGAGGTCATGACAGCCCCGAAGATGAGGATCGCGATCCAGGCGCCGATGGGGATGAAGAAGCTCGTCTCTGGGCCGAGATAGAAGAAGATGCCGAGGATCAGGAGGGCCTCGACGTACCTGTCGAGGACCCCGTCGAGGAAGGCGCCCTCTGCCGAGGCCCTCCCCGTCGTCCTCGCCACCGCCCCATCCACCATGTCCAAGGCCCCCGATATTAGGAACAGAAGGAGGCCAAGGAGGAGACGATGGCCCACGAGGGCGAAAAACCCCCCGATGGCGACGGCCAGAGCGAGGGCGGTCCAGGCGTTGGGGGAGAGGCCGAGGCGTGAGAGGCCCGCCAGGGATCGGTCCACCTTCTTTCCGTCCACCATACGGGACTTGAGCATCGAGGTCGGAGACGAAACGGATCTATTAAACTCTTTTGTCCAGTCGTCTCTGACTTATGTGCCCAGGTCCGCCAGGAACCGCTCGATCCTGTCGACCGCCTCGAGGATCTCCTCTCTTGAAGTCGCATAAGAGCAGCGTATGAATCCCTCGCCGCTATCGCCGAAGGCGTTTCCGGGAACCGCCGCGACCTTCTGCTCTTTTAAGAGCTCCTCTGCAAACTCCTCGGAGGAGAGGCCCGTCCCCTCTATGGAGGGGAAGGCATAGAAGGCCCCCTTCGGCTCAAAGCAGGGGAGTCCGAGCCTCTTGAGCTCCGAGACGAAGAGCCTCCTTCTGCGATCGTACTCCCGCTTCATCGCCTTCACCTCCGCGTCGCCCCGGCGGAGGGCCTCCACCGCCGCCACCTGGGCCATGGTGGGAGCACAGAGCATGGTGTACTGGTGGACTTTGGTCATGGCTCCTATGATGGCGGGATCGCCAAGGGCGTAACCTATCCTCCAACCGGTCATGGCGCAGGACTTGGACATCCCGTTCAAGAGGACCGTCCTCTCTCGCATTCCCTCCAGCTGGGCGAAGCTGGCGTGTTTTCCGTCGTAGGTGAGCTTTTCGTAGACCTCATCGGAGATGACCAGAAGGTCGTTTTCGACTACCAGGTCTGCGATTTCCTCCAGGTCCTCCCGGGTCATGATGGCACCGGTGGGGTTGTTCGGGTAGCTCAAGACCAGAGCCTTCGTCTTCTCGCTTATGGCGCCCTCGAAGTCCTCGGGCCGGAGCTTGAACTCCTCAGAGAGCCTCGTCGCCACTGGCCTTGGAACGCCTCCGGCCAAACGGATGTCGGGGACGTAGGCGACGTAGCAGGGCTGGGGGACGATCACCTCATCTCCGGGGTTCAGAGTCGCCCTGAAAGCCAGGTCGACGGCCTCGGAGACTCCCGTGGTGATCAGGATCTCCTCTTCGGGATCGTACTCGAGCTTTAGGTCCTCTTTTTTCGCCTCCGCCAAGATCTCCCTCAGCTCAGGAAGGCCCTTGTTTGAGGTGTAAGAGGTGTGACCCCCCTCCAGGGAGTAGATGCAGGCCTCTCTGATGTGCCAGGGGGTCGGAAAGTCCGGCTCGCCCACCCCGAGGCTGATCACGCCTTCCATCCCCACGACGATGTCGAAGAACTTCCTGATTCCAGAAGGGGGCATATCCCTGACCGTCGCCGATAGGTGAGACTCCGGCCTCCAGAGGGAGGGCCTCTCCATCGCGAGCTTTTTGCCGCTCAACCCGATCTCGCCTCTCGTCATGCGGTGACCACCAGTCGCTTGGGCGAGGCCCTGTCGTAGAGTATGACTCCATGCTCCTTGTAGCTTTTGAGGACGAAATGGGTACAGGTCGACTCGACTCCCTCTAGGGTCGAGATCTTATCGGTGACGAAGAAGGCGACGTCCTTCATCGACCTGCCCCGCACGGTGAAAGATATATCATGGTCGCCTGATATCAGACGAACGGACTGGACCTCGGAGAACCGGGAGATCCTCTCGGCGATGGCGTCGTAGCCCTTGTCCCTCGAGAGGGAGACCTTCAGCTCGACTATGGCGTAGACGTAGCCGTCATTGATCTTCTCCCAGTTGATCATGGTCATGTACTTCCTTATTACCCCCGAACCCTCCAGGCGCTTGATCTCCGCTGCGACCTCCTCCTCTGAACGGCCCAGCAGGGTAGCGATCTCCCCCGGGGTGGCCCTGGCGTTCTCCTCCAGCACCTCTAAGATCTCCTTGGCTAAGTCCCTCATAGATCCTCCCGTTTCGATCTGTTAGGGATTATAGTTTTCCTTCATCACCACCAGTCCCGGATGAGCCTCTCGAAGAAGGGTTCGTTCCAAGAATCGTTGACGCTGATGGGGATCGGGTTCACAGGTCCTGCGAGGTTTTGGAAATCACGGAACATGGTATCATTTTTCATTAGATGATAGTAGGGGGGGTCGGCCCTGGCGGGGTATCTCGTCTCGTTGAAGATCCTCTCCCCGGTCGATCGGTTCACAAACCCTATCTCCCCTCCTGCCAAAAGCAGCTGCAGCTCATCCATCTCGACGGTGACGTTCGCTGCCAGAGGGTCTATGGCTGCCGATGCCGTCGCCACGGCCAAGAAGAGCAAAAAGAGGATAGTTGTATGCGACATATGCCTCCTAAATGTATGGACTTGGATTTAAGCCCCGGGCGTGATTCGAACACGCGACCTAGTGATTACAAGTCACTCGCTCTAGCCAGCTGAGCCACCGAGGCCCGTTTCACCCTCCACTTTCACCATTTAAAGACTTTGCTCTGCCCGGATCTGGTCGAGGAGCCTGCAGCTCGCGCAGATCCCGTCGCTGGAAGGCTCACCGCACCGGGTGCATGCGATGACCTCGTAGGAGCCGGGAGGCTGGAGTTCCAGGATCTTCTCAAAGCCCCTCATGATCGAGTACTTGGTTCCCGGATGCTTCGCCTCGATCTCGTTCAGGAGGTCTTTTACCTCCTGCCTCATGGCCCTGGAGATGTAGGGGCATGCCGCCGTCTCGATGGGGATTTTGTGGACGATGGCGTAGATCCCCATCTCCTTCTCGGGAACGCGACGGAGGGGCTTAATCCTGGGGACCATTCCTTTGAGGGCCCTCTTGGGCCTCAGCCGATAGAGCCGGTCAACATCCCCTTTCAGATAGTTGAGCATCACCGTTTGGGCTTCGTCGTCGAGGTTGTGTCCGGTGGCGATGACATCGGCCGAAAGCTCCCGGGCCGTTTTGTTGAGAAGCCCCTTCCTGAGAACTCCGCAGAAGCTGCAGGGACCCTGGGGGTGGCCCTGGGAGGCCATCAGGTCTGTGGTGACCCCAAAGTTTTCATCTAGCCTCTCGACGACGTGCTCGACTCCGAGCTTTTCGGCGACTGCAGATGCGGCCGCCAGAGTCCTCGATCGATATCCTTCGATCCCCTCGTCGATGGATACGGCGACCAGCTCTACGTCCTCACGATATGAGAAGAGGGAGTGAAGGATCAACAGGAGGGAGGTGCTGTCCTTGCCGCCGGAGACGGCCACCGCTATCCTGCAGGGCTTTCCCAAAATCCTGTAGGTCCTGAGGACCTCCTTCACCTTCCGATGGACGTCCTCCTCGAAGTGGTGGGCGCAGAGGTGCTTTCCCGAGTACTTCTGGAATATCACCGCCCGCCCCGAGCACCTGTCACATGAGATCATCGTATCGACCCCGATTGCATGGGATATAAGAAGATAGCCCGTCGACGACTTCTCTTGTCGTCACCTGTGGATCTTGTACCTGGTGATCGCCGCCACCCCTCCCAGAGCCTCGAGCCTCTTTCCCGGCTCAAACTCCGGACTGAATACGACGACCCTCCCCCTCGCGTCGGAGACCGTCCTCATCAGCTCGTCGATCTCGGGCCGCCGGACCAGCTCGCCGAAGATCATCAGGGTCTCGACCGCCCCCTGTTCTGCGGCCTCCCTCACCTCGGCGGGGCCGTAGGCCGCTCGGCCGTCGGTGGCGATCTCCCGGAGGAGGTCCTCGATGAGGGTCGACTCCAGGGCGAGCCTGCTCTCCTCCAGGATCTTGTCGATGGCGCCTCGCCGGAGAACCTCCTGGAAGCCCGAGACCCCCATGGTGGTGGCGTCGTAGAGGATGATCCTCTTGCTGAGGTCGGGGTAGTTGGCGTCTATCCTCTTTTTTAGGTCCTCCTTGGTGAAGCCGGGCCCGGCCAGGATCACCCTCGTGTCGGAGGATGCAACCCTGTTCATCTCCTCTGCCACCTCATCGAGAAACTCGGACCTTCTGTCACCTCCTTTCCCCCCCATGCCCTTGCCTCCTCCCATCTTGATCTCCGAGGCGGTCTCGACGCCGAACTGCCGTAAGACCCCGATCGCCGCCTCCCCCTCCTCGATGAGGGCGATCACCACCTTAGGCCGTTTGGCCTCGGCCACGGCTTCCTTGATCCTCGCAAGCTCATCGGGCCGCCACCTCTTGATTATGGAGACATCATCCCCCGGCTCCAGGTTCAAGGTGTGGTAGCTGGCGACGTCCGGCCCCACCTCGATCACTCCATGGACCCGGAGCCAGTTGGAGGAGGTGTGAAACTCCACCGACTCCGCCCTGATCCCGAGCCTCACGGGCCTTCGTTCGAGCTTCTCGGGCCGGAGCTTGTCGGTCGAGGCGGTCGCCTTTCTGTGGGTGAGGGCGAAGACGAGGTCTCCAGGGGCTATCAGGTACTTGAGATGCCAGAGGTCGTCGATCGACTCGGGCACGAGGGATATCTCCCCCTCCTGGCCGCGCAGGCTCGTTTTCAGAACGCGCATGGGATCTACTTTTGATCAAAAGGCTTAAATGGATTGCCTGAAAAGGCAGGGTTCGAGCCGCCATAACTCAGTTGGTAGAGTGTCTGGCTGTTAACCAGATCGTCACAGGTTCGAGCCCTGTTGGCGGCGTCCAAAAAACGTTTCTTGGGCCTGTAGCTTAGTCCGGTTAGAGCGCTCGGCTCATAACCGAGTGGTCGCCGGTTCAAATCCGGCCAGGCCCATTTTCCTCAGCCAAACTTTAAACAAGACGGGGCGGGACAAACTAGACGAAATTCAGCTGCTGCTCAGCAGCCGGAGGCCTCTTCAGCCAGGGTTTTGGCGGCGATCTGCCATGATGATATCTTCTTTTTGGCAAGGCCGGTCTTCTCGGCCAGCTCCTCAGCCTCGGCTCCGACAAGATCTAGGGCCGTCTTCACCCCGGCAGCCCCGAGCTTCTCCAGGGTCTTGGGGCCTATCCCCGGAATTTTGGCGAGAAGGTCGACCTCGGCCTTCTTCTTCGCCTCCTCTGCCTTTTTGGCCTGCCACTGGTCGAAGTTGCATTTTGGACAGCCCAGGTCCCAGGGCCTTTTTCCCTTGTTTATTATCCGGATGTGATTCATCCCGTGCTCTTCGCAGGTCTTGTCGGTGACGATGATCATCCCGAACTTGGGGAGAGGCAAAGTGTTGGTGCAGTCCGGGTAGCCGGTACATCCGATGAACCTGCTTCCGCGGCGTCCCCTCCTGATGATCAGCTCCTTGCCGCAGGAAGGACAAGTGCCCACTATCTTGTCGGTCCGGAGCCCCTCTCGGAGGGAGGTCTCGATCTCACCCTGGTGGCGGAGGAGGTCGTCGAAGACGGAGTCGAGCATCGACCTCGACTCCTCGACCACCGCCTTCTCGTCGAGACGCTGCTCAGCGATCTTCGTCATCCCCTCTTCCAGGGCCCGGGTCATCTCCGGCTTGGTGATGGTGGGCGAATGGCGTTCGAGGGCCTCGATGACGGCGTAAGCGGTGTTCGTCGGCTTCATGGGGTTTCCGTGGACGTAGGCTCTCGCATAGAGCTTGCTTATTATCTCGTGCCTCGTCGACTTCGTCCCCAAGCCCAGCTCGTCCATCAGCTTCACGAGCCTCCCCTGACCATATCTCGAAGGAGGCTGGGTCTCCTTGTCGACGAGCTCTTTTCCCAGGACTGAGAGCTTCTCCCCCTCGGCCAGCTCTGGCAGGATCTGCTCTGCGGCCTTGCTGTAGGGGTAGCAGGCTCTCCAACCTGCTTCGATCTGCCGGGCGCCCATGGCCCTGAACGGCTCATCGCCGATCTCAAGCTTGACGTTCATGACGATCCACCGAGAGGGCCCAGAAAGGGTCGCCAAAAACCTTCTGACCACCAGCTCGTAGATCTTCCATTGGTCGCCCTTCATATCCTTCTTGGTGGCCGAGGCCGTCGGGTAAATGGGGGGATGGTCGGTCGAGAACCTCTTTCCCCTCGTCGGCTTCATGGGCCCTTTGAGGACCCGCTCGGCATCCTCTCGGAACGGTCCCTTCTTGAAGGTCGAGACGAGGGCCGAAAGGTCAAGGGAGGAAGGATATACTGTATTCTCAGTTCGAGGATAGCTTATGAACCCGCTCGTATAGAGCCACTCGGCGATCCTCATGGCGTTGGCTGCAGAAAAGCCTATGCCGCTAGCGGCGCTGATGAAGGCGGTGGTGTCGAAGGGGGCGGGGGGCCGGTCGGTCCTCGTCTTCTCCTTTATCGAGACGACCAGAGCGACCTCGCCGAGGCCCTCGAACGTCGACCTCGCCACGTCGCCGTCCCAGAACCTGCCCTTCTCGTGCTTGACCCTGAGGTCCTTTTCGAGGTCGGCGTATATCTCCCAGTAGGGCTGGGGCTTGAATGCCTCGATCTCCTTCTCCCGATCGACGATCAGGGCCAGGGTCGGAGACTGGACCCTCCCCACAGACAAAAAGCCCTTCCCGAGCCTTCCGGCGGTGATGGAGATGAACCTGGTCAGGGCCGCGCCCCAGATCAGGTCCACCACCTGCCTCGCCTCTCCAGAGGAGGCGAGGTCGAAGTCCACCTCGCCGGGAGATTCGAAGGAGTCCAGGATCTCTTTTTTTGTTATGGCGCTGAACTTCACCCTGTCGGCTTTGATTCCGGGGTTGGCCTCTTCAGCTATCCGGAGCGCCTCGACCCCGATCAGCTCCCCTTCCCGGTCGTAGTCTGTGGCTATGGTGATCCGGTCTGCATCCTTTCCAAGATCGTGGAGGGCGGATACTATCTTCTCCTGGGTGGGCTTGGTCACCACCTGAGCGTGGATCAGGTCTCGATAGTCCACCTTCTGCCAGTTGTTGTACCCGGGAGGGTAGTCCACTCCGACTATATGGCCGGAGAGGCCCATCACCACCTTGTCGTCGAAATGAAAGGTCTCGATCCCGCGGACTCTTTTGACCTTGGGTTTCGAGCTGGCGAGAATCTGGGCGATCCGCTTGGCCACGTTGTGCTTTTCCGCAATGATGAGATGCATCCGATCTCCGCCAGTTCTGGAGATGATATAAGTATTTATCGCAGGGTTCATTCACCGTGCCCAGGGGGGAAAGAAAAAGAGGCTCTCTCCCAGGAAAAGTTGGAGCGTTTATCCGCGGCGCCCGTTCAATCCGGTTTCGCGCGCCCTCCCTGCTCCCCGCGCCCTACCCCATGCTGTCTGTTTACAGATAATACATATTATGTGTAAACGGTCGTAGACTGTCAAACTGATGTAACACAATTACATACATTAGGTATTCATCCGACAAATTTTGAGCTGACGGAGCTGCTCATAAAGGTTCTAGCAAGATTAATATATGAACATCATTTGACCTGAGGATGGACCGTTCTCACAATTTAGGCAGCATTATCCAGATATATTATCAATACTCCGTTTCATTCTCCCAAGCAGCCTTTTTTACCGTTCGCTCCGGCAGCCTATTCGTTCGGTTTTCTGCTAAAAGGTAAAGGAGGAAAAAGAACGTGTCTGACAAAATAGACCTCTATAGTGACCGTGGTGTTCTTTTAAAGAGTGACGTTGACCTGAGCGCCGTCAGCCCACTCAAGAACGCTGCGATGAAGAAGCTGATCAACCTGACCAAGAGGACCGTGGCGGTCAACCTGGCGGGAATCGAGAACGCTCTTAAGACCGGGAAGGTCGGCGGGCAGGGCAGGCAGATCAAGGGACGCGAGCTCAAATACGACGTCGTCGCCAACGCAGACGCCCTCGCCGCCAACGTCAAGAAGTTGCTCCAGGTCGAAGAGGGAGATGACACCAACGTCCAGGTTCTGGGCGGAGGAAAGCAGCTTCTCGTCCAGATACCCCAGGCCAGAGTTGACGTCGCTGCAGAGTTCGTGGTCGGAATGACTGCAGCAGCAGCAGCCACCACCGAGGCGCTCATAGGGCAGTTCAAGGCTGGCATGTTTGACGCCCCCATGATCCACGCCGCAGTATGGGGCCAGTACCCACAGACCGTCCCCATGTCCGGCGGAAACATAGCCTCTGTTCTCAACATCCCCCAGAACGATGAAGGTCTCGGCTTCGCTCTGAGGAACATCATGGCAAACCACATCGCACTCATCACCAAGAAGAACGCCATGAACGCTGCTGCTCTGTCATCCATCCTCGAGCAGATCGGAAACTTCGAGATGGGCAACGCCATGGGCATATTTGAGAGGTACCAAATGCTCGGCCTCGCCTACCAGGGTCTCAACGCCAACAACATGGTCTACGACCTGGTCAAGGCCAACGGCAAGAACGGAACCATCGGAACCGTCGTCCACAGCGTCGTCGAGAGGGCCATCGAGGACAAGGTCATCAAGGCCGGCGAGAAGCTCCCCTCCGGATTCGTCATGTACGAGGCAAACGACGTCCCGAAGTGGAACGCATACTGCGCAGCAGGCACCCTGGCCGCCACCATGGTCAACTGCGGTGCTCTCAGAGGCGCTCAGGCCGTCTCATCAACCCTGCTGTACTTCAACGACGTAATGGAGAAAGAGACCGCCCTGCCCGGCTGCGACTGGGGCAAGGTCATGGGGACCGCTGTCGGTTTCTCCTTCTTCAGCCACTCCATCTACGGCGGCGGCGGACCCGGCGTCTTCAACGGCAACCACGTCGTGACGAGGCACTCTCGAGGATTCGCCATCCCCTGCGTGTGCGCTGCAGTTGCTCTTGACGCTGGCACTCAGATGTTCACTCCAGAGATGACTTCTGGACTTGTCGGAGCCATCTACGGTGAGATCAAGGAGTTCCGCGAGCCTATCGTCTCAGTAGCGGAGGCTGTATAGATAGGTTGAGTATGCATGGTCACTAAATCAGACACTAAACCGGTCCAGATAGAGATCTTCCCTCAAAGGTTTCTAAAGCCGGCGACAGCCCAGTGCCTCCTCGACGAGATCTACAGGTCGGGGGGGATCTTGCGGATCATGATCCAGGGTCCCAACCTGCCGAAGGCTGTGCCCTACGGTCCTGGAAAGGGCCTTCCCATAGAGGAGCATAAGAACATGCTCCTGGAACTCGGAGATCAAGCCCTTGAGCTACGGGTGAAGGTGGGAAGGATCTGGCTGGAGCTGGAGAACGAGGAGCGTATTGAAGGAGTGAAAGCAGCATGTGAGCGAATGCTGCCCTGTTCCTTCAGCATCAAGAGAAAGCAACTATTTCACACCAAGCCGACCGTCTCGGATTACGCGAAGTACGGAAGCGAGGTGGAGGACAAGAGGATCCTTGGACTGGTTGATCCGAAGGCCAAGAGAGAGAGAGATTTGGCTATTTTGTCTGATACAGGTGGTGACTCATAACATTTTCAAAAGGAGGTTTAGGATATGGCATACAAACCCCAATATTATCCCGGCACTACGTCTGTTGGTGAGAACAGACGCAAGCACTGTTCTGGCGATCTGGAGAAGTTGAGAGACATCTCCGACGCGGACATAGTAACAATAATGGGCCACAGGGCTCCCGGCGCAGACTACCCCAGCACCCACCCGCCCCTGGCTGAGATGGGCGAGCCCGACTGCCCCATAAGGCAACTCGTAGAGCCCACCCCCGGCGCCGCCGCTGGAGACCGAATCAGGTACTCCCAGTTTACCGACTCCATGTACAACGCCCCCGCCATCCCCTACTTCAGGAGCTACTGGGGAGCAATCAACTGCAGAGGATGCGACCCCGGAACCCTCTCCGGCCGACAGATCATCGAGGCGAGAGAGAGAGACATAGAACAGTATACAAAGGTCCAGATGGACTCCGAGATGACCGACCCAGCCCTCGCGACGATGAGAGGCTGTACAGTTCACGGTCACTCCCTGAGGCTCGACGAGGACGGAATGATGTTCGACATGCTGGCGAGGACTGAGCTCGGATCTGACGGCAACGTCTACTACGTCAAGGACCAGGTCGGCATCCCCCTGGACACATGTGGGAGCGCAGAAGCAAGTGGGGATTCAGGCCAGAGTAAATGGTGGTGAGATAAGATGGGAAAGATTCACACTAAAAAGCTGTTCGTAAAGGCTTTGAACAAAAAGTTCGGAAAGGACTTCGACCTCAGCGGCACATCGACCGTCTACGAGAGGAAGGGTCCCACGCACGCCATGCAGCAGATGTGGGACGACATCAGAAGGACCATCGTGGTCGGTCTGGACATGGCCCACGAAGTGCTGGAGAAGAGGCTGGGCAAAGAGGTCACTCCCGAGACGATCAACAACTACCTGGAGATTCTGAACCACGCCATGCCCGGCGCAGCCGTGGTCCAGGAGCACATGGTTGAGACTCACCCCGGCCTCGTTGACGACTGTAACGTCAGGATGTTCACCGGCGACGACGACCTCGCGGACGAGATCGACGATCAGTATATCATCGACATCAACAAGCTCTTCCCCGCCGAGCAGGCTGAGGAGATCAAGGCAGCCATGGGCAAGACCTCCTGGCAGGCAATCCACATCCCGACGATCGTATCGAGGACCTGCGACGGTGGTACCACCTCCAGGTGGAGCGCCATGCAGCTGTCCATGACCTTCATCGACGCCTACAACATGTGCGCCGGTGAGGCCGCTGTGGCCGACCTCGCCTTCGCCGCAAAGCACGCTGCCGTCATCCAGATGGCCGACATGCTCCCCGCGAGAAGGGCCAGGGGCCCCAACGAGCCCGGTGGACTATCCTTCGGCTTCCTCGCCGACATGGTCCAGACCTCTAGGGTCAAGGCCTTCGACCCGCCCCAGGTATCCCTGAACGTCGTCGCCGCTGGAGCGATGCTTTACGACCAGATCTGGCTTGGAAGCTACATGTCCGGTGGTGTCGGGTTCACCCAGTACGCCACGGCAGCCTACACCAACGACGTCCTGGACGACTTCTCCTACTACGCCTGCGACTACGGCGTGGACAAGTTCGGCGGCTGGGGAGAGGCTCCCGCCACCCTGGAGACCTCCAAGGACATCGCCACCGAGACCACCCTCTACGCCATGGAGCAGTACGAGGCCTTCCCGACCCTGCTTGAGGACCACTTCGGCGGTTCCCAGAGGTCTGCGGTCATGGCCGCTGCCAGCGCCATCGGCTCTGCATGCCTGACCGGCAACAGCCAGTCCGGTCTTGCCGGATGGTACCTCAGCCACCTGATCCACAAGGACGGCTGGGGCAGGATGGGCTTCTTCGGATACGACCTGCAGGACCAGTGCGGTCCCACCAACGTCTTCAGCTACCAGGGCGACGAGGGCAGCCCCCTCGAGCTGAGAGGCGCGAACTATCCGAACTACGCCATGAACGTCGGTCACCAGGGCGAGTACGCAGGCATCTCCAGCGCCGCTCACGCGGGCCGCTTCGACGCCTACGCTTGCAACCCGCTGATCAAGGTCTGCTTCGCGAACCCCGCTCTGATCTTCACCTGGGACGACATCCGCAAGGGATACGGAATGGGTGGAGCACGAGAGTTCCGCGCGGCTGGCGACAGATCCCTGGTCATGCCAGCAGTGTAGGCGCGAGCCTGCACACCTTTTCCTTTTATTTTTCGAAAATCAGGTTATTGATGGCCGTTCTGCACCGTTTTCTATTCACGAAATATGAAGTAATGCCGGATGGCCGGGCTTCTGATTAAAAACGCATCAACTTTTCGGCGTTCTCTCGAATAACTCGGCGAATCTCGTCACGGCTGCAGGGCAGGGGCTTTATCCGATGCTCCCTCAGGACCTTAGGAACCCTCAAGGACGGCTCGTCGCTCAGCTTCACTGCTATCATGTTTTTCTTCATCTTCAACCCTTCTCGAATCTCCCAATTGACCCACTCGCAGTCTTGGGTGGTCTTCCCCACAAAGACCACCACCATCGAGGAGGCTTCCATCCGTTTTCTGATGCAGTGGCGGACGTAAGCAGCGTTCTCATTTTTGAAATGGACCTTCAATGCGAAGTCGATGAAGTCGAGATGGGGTTCGATCTCTTTTGCCATGGCGCAAAAATCGCGGACCTGATCGAAATCCCCGACCCTGAAGATGAGAAAAACCCTCCTCCGGGGCACCAGGGTCTGGTCCTTTCTTATCTCCTCCCTCGCCATATCCTCCAGCCTCTCCATCTCCGAGGCCTTCGGCTCCGAAGATGGGATCTCTGTATCGGCGGTCTCGATCATGACCCTCACCCTTTCAATCTCCGTCGATGGGATCGACGACGGCCTTTCGTGCGTTGCAGCTCTTGCAGATCCCGTTTTCCCCCGGATGGCAGCAGAAGGTATCCTCGATGGGGAGGGCATACCATCTGGCTATGTTGATGATGTCGACTTTTGTGAAGTTTATCAGGGGCGTCAGAATGGTGATATAGTCACCGAAGGCGGAGTTGATGGCGAAATTGGCGTTGACGAGAAACTCCTCGGTCTGGTCCGGGAACTGCTGGCTCTTCTCCGAGAGGAGGCTGATGGCGATGATCTTTATCCCCCTCTGGTGGGCGTAGGAGGCCGCCGCCATCAGAGACATCAGGTTTCTTCCCGGAAGGAAGGCATTGATATAGCTCGCCTTGCAGTCTCCGTGGACGCCGGACTCTATCGACCTGCAGTAGCCGCTAAGGTCGATCCGTTCTGGGAGGGGAAGGTCGCACCTCTTGAAGACGTTCCTGCAGGCCTCCCACTCTTCCTCGCTCGATATCTGGCCGAAATCGATGAAGATGGGATGCTGCTCCTGCCTCTCGTTATTCAGGATCTTGCACAAGACCAGGGAGTCAATGTCTCCCGAGACGATAGGTACCACGGCCATTTGTAAAGCTCCTTATTGAAGGGTCGTTGCGGTTCACTTCGGCGAGGTCAAACGGCATACCCTGGAGCCTTAAGTTATTTATCTCCACCGCGCGGATCCCCGCCCCCCCCATCGTCTTCGAACGAAAATCGAGAAACGGGATGGGGAGCAGGATTGGAAGGTCATCTTCCTCTCGGCTCATAACTCCGCCCGGTCCCAGATGGCCGAGGGGCTCCTCCGACATCTCTACGGTGATCGCTACATCGCCCGCAGCGCTGGGGTGGACCCCCGGGAGGTAGAGCCCCTGGCGGTGGAGGTGATGGCCGAGAGGGGGATAGACATCTCTAAGCAACGGTCAAAGAGTTCGAAGGAGCTGTGGCGTACGGCCTTCGACGTGGTGGCCAAGATCCGCGACTTTGATTCTGAGCCCTGCCCCCTCTTCCCCAGTGGGCGGTGGAGGGCCTTTATACCCCTGAAAGACCCCCTGACGGTGGAGGACCCAGAGGAGCGGAGGCGGGCTATCTCGGCGGCGAGGGACGATCTGGAGCGGTGGATCGTGGAGATCTTCGGAGAAGAGGGGTTCAGAAGAGAGGATAGTTGAAGGGCATCAGACGATCTGGTCCCCGTACTTTTCCAGAAGGTCCATCACCCCTCTCACGTCTCTTCCCTGAGTTCTCGCCTCCTCCAGAAATGCGGAGTAGGTGGCATCGTCGACTATTCGCGGGACAGGCTTGCAGTTCTGGCCGTGGAGCATGAGGTTGAAGCATCGAGCCTCCGCCTCCGAGAGCTTCAGGGCTCGATAATCGCCGGCGTGATCCTGATAGAGGAGGTTCTTCTCTCTCGGATAGTCCAGGGCGAGCTTTGCGAGAGGCGTTCCAGGTATCGGCTCTGCGACGCTTGCGAAGACGTCCTCGAGCATCGCCTCGTCCATGAAGTCCAGGGTCGCCTGGTAATCCTCCTCGGTCTCGCCGGGGTAGCCGACGATGAAGCTTCCTCCGACCTTGACGCCGCATCGGTGGGCCAGCTCCACAGCCTCCAGGTTCTTCTCCGGGGTCGTACCCTTCTTCATCGCCTTGAGCATCTTTGCGCTTCCCGACTCGATCCCGAAGAAGACCCAGCCGACGGTGTACTTTCGGACTGCCCCCAGGATCTCCTCGTCAACGAAGTCGACCCTCATGTCCGGGACGGAGAGGTTTCTCGGTCCCAGGATCTCGGCCAGGCTTTTGAGGAGGGTGATGAAGGCCTCCTTGTTCACCTCCTTCCCGTAGCCGAATAAAGATCCCGTCCCGCCGCTGACTGCGATCCGTGTGACGCCCATCCTTTTCATCTCCCGGACCTCTGCGAGGATGTTCTCGAGGCTTCTGGAACGGATCGATCTTCCGAAGAACCGGGGGACCTGGCAGAAGGTGCAGCCTCCAAGGCAGCCCCGATGGGTCTCGATGTAGACGTTGGCGCCCCGGACGTTTTGGCTCCGTAGGTCCTCGGGGATGTGGGGCATGACGTGGTTGAGATCGGATACTGGGACGGGATCGGTCTTGACGACCTCGCCGTCGGAGAGGAAGGCGACCCCCGGGATCTCCTCCGAGGGTCCCTGCTCGATCAGGTCGATGACGACATCCTCCCCTTCGCCCATCACCACGCCGTCCACCTTCAGCTCCCCCAGGACGATCTCAGGGACGAGGCCGACGGGCCCTCCGACGTATATCTTCGGAGATTGTCTCGCAAACTCTCTGATCTTGGGGTCCAGGAGCTGGGATGTGGAGAAGAGGCTGAGGAGGGTCACATTCCCGGTGGGAGAGAGGTCCCGTGTGATGGTGACGGCGTGGCCCCTATCCCGGAGGATGCCGCCGAGGACGAGGGAGCCGTAGGTGTAGATCTTCGGGGAAACGATCGTCGTCTTCATCTCAATCTCCAGCCATGCCTTTCGTTCATCTCCATCTTCAGACCCCCAGGGCGTTGATCTCCTCAATGAGGTCGGTGAAGGCCTCGACCTCGGCCTCGATCACCTCTTCGGGGGTCATGCTGATGCTCATCTCGCCGTCGACGGTGAGCCGGTCGGGGCCGCGTCGAATGAGCCTTCGAACGCCGTCCCTGGTGAGGGCCTTTTTAATGTCCGAGTCGCAGGCCAGGGCCCTTCCCGGCAGGATCACCGTCTCCTTCACCTCGGATAAATCCAGCTCTACTAGATCTTGGATAGTTATGAGGCAGCCTATGTCTTTGTTGACGGAGACGACGTTCACCTGGTCCCCCAGCTCCGCAAATATCGCCGATAAAAGGGGATAAGCGACGGAGCTGGTGATGAGGGTCGCCCCTTTCCGGACCGGCGGAAGCCTTGCGATTTGATCTTTCTTGTGCGCCAGGGCGAAGGGCGACTTTGTCACCGGGTCCCAGAGGGGGGTTCCCGCCACCCTGAAGCTGTATTTATCGTTCGTCTCGGTGACGATATCTCGAAACTCCTCCACAGAGTGGGGGACCACTCCGGGGATGATCGGCTCGTTTCCCAGGATCAGACCCTGTTCTCTCATATTTGCAAACCTCATGAGGATCAGGTTTTTGACCCCCATCTCCTCCAGGTCCCGGCAGGTCCGGTCGAGCTCCGGGCCGTCGTTGACCCCCGGTATCAGGACTGAGGCGGCGTAGACGTCGCAGCTCTCGGCGAAGGTTCGCAAATTTTGTAGCGAAGCCTCGGGGTGTCTATCGTTCATGTACTCTCTTCGAAGCTCGGGATCGGTGGAGAAGACGGTGAATGATACTTCTTTCACCCCCGCCTCGATCAGGCCTTCAGCCTCGTCCCCCCGGGTGAAGCCCTTGCCGCTGGTGTAGCCGAGGTGGATCGGAACGGACCCCTGCCCCACCATCCGGGCCAGCTCCAGAAGCTGGGGGTAGCAGCTGAGGTCGCCGCCGCCGCTGATGGTGACCTTATCGGGCTTCCTACCGAAGGCGGCCCCCGCCACCTCCGTCGCCACCATCTGCACCGGCTTGAAGCCCGGATACCCCTCGGCGATCGCCCGGGAGCAATAGTCGCAGCCCTTTTGGAAAGGGAGGCACCTCTTGCAACCGAGGGGCTTTATCTCCTTTACGCCCTTGAAGTAGCAGTAGCTGCAAAACCCCTTACAATCGAGGCCCGGCCTCCCGCCGACGTCCGCCAAAATCTCCATCCATCAACTCTCCTGTGCAAGATCGGACCGGTGAGGGTAAAGCCTTTGCGGGATGGGTGGGATCGGGGAGAGGTGGGGTCGGCTGGGGTCATCTGGAACTTGGAGGATCTAGCCCGTACTTCTCCTCCCGCTCGCGGCTTTTAGGGTCGGTACGACTTCCTAAACCGTGAGGCGTGCCCAGGGTCGAGGGACTATTCGTAATGGAGCCTCGGGTCGGATAACAGATCGCGTTTCGTGACTCTCAGTTCTGGCAGTCTGCAAAGACAACGCTTATATCAAAATATGATGTTAATTATCCTCAATGAAAAGGCTAATCGCCCATATATCAGGAAAGGTACAGAAAGCTGGATACAGGTCAAAAGTCGTAACTATAGCGAGAGATTTAGGTATCAAGGGTTCGGTCCAGAATCTTCCTGATGGCAGGGTGAGGGTGATAGCAGAGGGCAAAGAGGCAGACTTACAGAGGTTTGCTGAAGCTTTGAATATAAGAAATGCCATCGTAGATGTAAGAGATCTTCAAAAAGAGTATTCAATTCCAACCGGAGAGTACGATGGATTTTACAAGCTCGTTGGTGAAGGTGAGACCGATGAGCGGTTGGATAAAAGCGTCGAGTATCTCAAAGAGCTGGTTGACGTCACAAAAAACGGATTTCACGATTTGGGGCACAAGATGGACCAGATGCTGGACAAGCAGGACCAGATGCTGGACAAGCAGGACCGGACCAGATGCTGGATAAGCAGGACCAGATGCTGGATAAGCAGGACCAGATGCTGGATAAGCAGGACCAGATGCTGGATAAGCAGGACCAGATGCTGGACAAGCAGGACGAGACCACTGGAGAAATTCGAGGCCTCAGGACTGACATTAAAAGTCATATTGATCTGCGATTCGAGAGGATTGAAGCCGATCTCGCCGAGGTGAAGACGGCACTGAAAGAGAGGGGAATCATCTGAAGGGCGGGAAAAAATCTCTCTTCTATTCGATCCGGATCCGTCGAAAGTTTTGGCTCGCGAAGGCGAAGGTTCCGCGGCTCTGCGGGGCCACCCATCGGGTTCGGTCCTGGGCGGAGCGCTAATGGCTTTTTTCTGCCATCCCAAACTGGTCCGGTCTTGATACCGAAAACCGATCTGCAGGACGTCTCCGTGAGCCATCCCCATCTCGTCCTGGGGGATGAATCGAATGAATCTGATAGATGATCTCCGACTAAGATAAACTCAGATTAAAAATTATCATAGTTAGGATGCATATGAGATAGTAAGTTTCGAAGTGATATGATTATTGGCATTTCCTCGACAAAAACGCGAGGAGTCGAAAAGTATAATAGGATGCACGATCCAGGTTACAATAATGGTTCCTAAAAAGGAATCAATATTGAATTAGAATGGGTCGGAATTAGGGTCCATCTCGGATCGAGGCGTTATGGAATAATCGATAGTCCCATAGCGTCCCCTGCAGCGATGATCCGAGATGGCGTCCTCGGGGGGGGTTTCAAGAGTCTCCAACCCATCTCATTATCGTGAGCAGTGGAGAGTATAAATAAGAAGAGAGTGCATAAATCAGTGGGGAGAGAATGATGAGAAAAATAGGATTTGGCATCTTCCTGATGGGACTGGTGGCCGCGATGCTTATGGGGACAGGGTCAGCGCAAGAAACCGGTACGACTCAAATCGCAGCCCAGTTTCCTTCGTATATAACGGTTATAGCTCCCGCGGGAATAAACGACTGGACTTTAAGTGTTGGAGATAACACGTATCCAGGAACTGAGACAGCGACTGTCAGATCAAATTATCCTGGTTTTATCGATCTGATTGTTAAAGACTCGCGGATGGGCTTTGTCGCCCCGATGGTGGCGGGCAAGATGACGAGCGACGCGAACCCGGCGGCTGCCGACTACCAACTAGAAAATCCGTTGCAGGTGGGGGCTATGACGACGGCGAGCCTCTCTGGAACAGATCAGACGATATATACATTGGACTCCCCCGGAAATGAGCAACCTGCAATCTCTTTCGATCAGCAAGTCACATACAACGATTACGCGGCCAGTTATTACATGATCGTCACCTTCACCGGAACAGTTGTCTTGTGAAGTCTCTGAAAGTGAGTTGAGATTCTAAATCGGAGGTGAAAAAGAGCATGAGATCGAGATCATCGATATCAGCATGTTTTATCGTATTGGCCCTCCTGGCGATCGCTCCTGCTTCGGCCATTACAGTTCACGGCGTCGCTCTCGTCGCCGAGGTATCGCCTGGAGAACGGATCGTATATAACATGACGGCACAGACCAGTGTCAACGTGAGTGAGGAGGTTCATGCCTACGTTTATGGGCTGACCCACAATCAATACGGCGAAAGGGTGGCAATTGCGCCTGACGTGATGCATCCCTATTCCGCGGCAACGTTCTTGAAGGTCACTCCAGAAATTGCGGTCGTGGAGCCGGGAGCCTCGCAACTATTCGTCCTGGAGGGAGTGGTTCCTGAGGACGTTGGCGATGGCGGGAGATATGCCTTTGTAAATATTCATGCATCTGTCGACGAGGGCCATATGGTCGGGTTTGCGGCAGAGGTGGAGATTCCAGTATTCTTGACGATAAAAGGCTCCGAGATCATCGAGACCGGAGAGATCAGAGATCTGAATATATCCGAGGGAGATGATGGGAGCTTGGTGGCGACCTTTAAGTTTAACAACACCGGAAACTACCACTACATGGCCGACGGAGCGACCATATTGAAGGACGGCGAGGGGAACGTAGTTGACGAAGTCTCTCATTCCTCGGGGTCCAGCTCGTTGCTTCCATTGGAGGGACGTATCTGCGTCTTCGAGCTCGCCAAAGAGATGGACCTTGCTCCCGGCACCTACACCGTCGAGGCGAGCGTGAGCAAGAGGGACGGAACGGTCTTGGACACCGAAGAGGTGACGGTCGAGGTCTGAGGGAAAAACAACCTCGTTTCAGGGACGCCTCGGGCCTCGGCAGGGGCGTCCTCTCCTCCTACGGGATCATCGATGCTGTGGGATCGGATCGGTAGCGGCGGTTCAGGCGGTCCGCCCAGAGGGAGCCCATCAGATTTGAAGGCGATCAGTGGCGGTGACGAACTAAGTTGCGGCGTACCGCAGCGGATCAGACGACGATGAATCGAAAAAATCGAAAAAGCTCGATCACCACGTCGGCTCCGGGGATCCTCTTTCTTTTGGCTCTCCTCCTCGCCGCCTCCCCTTCGGGAGGCCAGGCACCGGGGCAGCTCTGCGGAAGCGCCACCGTCTGGGACGAGGTGCCGGATTTTATCTCCATCACTGCTCCTGCTGACATAGAGGTCTGGACCCTCGCCCCGGGGATCGTCAACCTCCGATCCGGAACGCTGAAGGTCGATGCTTCCGGACCCTGGGCGGCAACGGTGAGGGACGAAGATCCGCGGACCTCCGGGCGATTGACAAAGTATGACGGCGGCACAGGAACGTACGATATCGGTGTGAAGCTCCACAGCCCCCTGGTCATCTCAGCTTCGTCGGACGGCGGAAACGAGGTCGTCCTCTCCCCCGTCGGCCAGGAGATCATCTCAGGGGTCGCGACGGCTGAGGGCGGCCGGGATGTGAGGATCGATTTCAAGCAGCCGGTGGGCTGGAACGATCTGGGGCTTGAAAACGGCTCCTCCTATCGGCTGGTGGTGACCTTCACGGGTTCCCTCATCGTCTGAAGGAGGAGGATCGTGACGATCTTGATATCGAATCGGGGTGAATCCATAATATTATGCAAATTCGACGGGTGCCTCGAAACCCCTGCAGGTAGATTCCATGAATCATAACGAAATCGGCAGAGATGTGGTCGATCGTCCTACGTCTCTGTCCCTCTTCCTGCTTTTGGTTCTAGTCGCCATCCCCGGCGCGTCTGCGGGGTTGTACGTCGTGGACGTCGATCTCCCGCCACAAAACCCGGTCCATAACGTGGTGGTCACCTACTCCCTCCCTGTCGGGGTGATCTACAAGACCGGTAGCTTCAGTGCGAGTGGCGCTTCGATTTCATCGCATCAAGAGGTGGTGAGCACGCCCAACGACGGGTCCGCCCCCGTCACCGTAACCTGGACCATCGAGAGCGTCTACAACACCGGGAACCAGGACTTAGAGATCCAGTTCGACGGCATAGTGGCGAATGTGACGGGCAACCAGGATGGAGTCCAGCTCCCCCCCGGCACCGTATCGTATACCTATGACGGCGGGCTGGGAGCCAAGACGGGGAGATCGCAGCCGACGGAGATAGTGGAGCCGGATCTCACCATCCTGAAGCGGAGAAGTCGCGAAACTCAAGGACAGGTTACATTCGAGCTTATGGTTTACCACACACCAAAGAGCCATTCTGATGCCCACGACGTGGTTATAACAGATGTCTTGCCCAACAATATGAGATACGTACCAAACTCAATAGAAATTATCGCGGGTCCATCAGGAACCACAATAGTCAGCGGTGCCGACCTCACATGGAATTTTCCTCTGATCGGTAGATCGTGGGAGAGCGGAAATGAAGTCAAGCTCGAGTACAAAGCGAACAAGGGACAAACCTCATCAAGCACAACACCACGAACCTTGGTCTGGACCAGCGCAGAGGGGGCCGGTTACGGCGAGGACAGATTCTACACCCTCAGATTCAACGAGACGGTCATGATCGTATCGATCTCATGCAGCGCAGAGAGCGTAACCGTTGGAAAAGAAATAACATACACCTACACCATCACCAACATCGGAGCTGCCAGAGTGGATAATGTTCAGTTGACCAACAAAAGTGGTTCGATAATACCTTTGACTCCGACTCCAACGAGCCTTGAGACCGGTGAGTCTGCCACCGGGTTAGAAAACTACATAGTTCAAGAAAGCGACCTCCCCGGCCCCCTGGTGAACACTGCCACCGTCACCGGCACCGATCGATATGGGCGTAGCGTCTCAGCCGTGGGCACCATCTCGGTCCCCTTCGGCATTGACCCACTGAATGTCAGAAAGACGGCCCTCAACAAGACCGTCGCGCGGGGCGGCAACGTAACTTACATCATCGAGATCGAGAACAACGGAATCTCTGGCTCCGACCCGCCCACCAACATCACCGTCGAGGACGTCTTCAGCATGCCCGTGGAGATCTTATCGGCATCGCCGCCACCGGGCATGGACGGCCTATGGCGATTCCCCAAAATCGATCCAGGCTCTTCGGAGAAGATAACCCTGGTGGTGAGGGTTCCCGAGAAGCAGGACTTCAACTTCACCTCAGTGAGCGGCGTTTCAGGCTCGGGTTTCGTCAACGCCGCCAGCTTCTACACCACCTCCCTCGATCCCTTCCCCCTCAAAAACTGCGTCTACGTCACCTTCTTCAACTCGACTTTCCACGACGGGACCGGGACTACAGGGAGGAATGAGACCATCTCAGACTGCGAGACCGTCACCGTGGGGAGGGCGGGGACCGAATTATCCACCCGGGAGCATGGATCCGGCGCCTACGAGAGCGCCGATCTTGTGAAGATGGTGACAAAGAACGACCTCATCTCCCTGGAGAAGGATATGGCCGCGACCTACGGGGCCACCACCCTGACATTGCCCAGAAACAGGACCGTCACTTACTCCTCCCGGTGGACCGGGGAGGCCATGGCCAAGAACCGAGTCACCGGAGCTTCCATGGCCGAGTCTTACCGATACGCCACCACCCTCGACCGGGAGTCGAAGTTCTTCTTAAACGAGAACGAGTCGGAGATGGAGATCGACGCCGAGTTCGACGGGATGGCTCACATCGGCTTCTTGAAGATGCCCACCAACAAATCGACCTTCAAGGCGACTCCCATCTTCGAGTCCCGGGAGGATTACGCGGGAAGCTTCCGGGTCATCGAGAGGGTCGACGAGTACGGCTCCGCCGCCTCCTCGGAGAGGTCGGCGGAAGGATTGGGGCTTGTGGCCGTCGACAAAAGGATCGGCGCCGTCCAGAGAAGCTATGAGCACGGCACGGGGGCCTACTCGTCTGAGGAGCTGATCAGAACCTACACCAACTACATCGCAAAGGAGATCAGCCTCAAATACTCGCCGACGGGCTTGAGGCTCACCGATGGAGCGTCGGCCAATGTCTCCGGAAAGTGGAAGGAGGGAATGAGCTCAGCATCGCCCGGCACAAGCCTCATCGCCGAGGAGTACACGAGCATCACTGAACTTGATAAGGAGACGGTGGCCCGGGGCCTAAACGAGATGGAGACGGAGGCGGACTTCACAGGCCGGGCGAGGTACAGGACCATCGCAAAAAGCGGCAGCTGGTCAGGAGGAGGCCCCATCTACATCCGCGACATCAACTTCGCTGATGAGTGGGTCGAGATCGCCAATCGCGGAGACGATGTCGTAAACATGACAGGCTGGAACCTGTCAGACGATGATGGTCATGGTTGGCCGTTCCCATAT
>LDZU01004753.1_pt1 | contig 28124 bp, 20 predicted proteins | sample 615531 | NCBI WGS metagenome assembly LDZU01 (sample SAMN03408293, study PRJNA278302) | terrestrial metagenome | isolation source: oil reservoir sample SB2 | place: USA: Alaska, North Slope, Schrader Bluff formation | collected 2011-09 | reverse complement strand
CCTCATCAGTTCTGGCTGACCACGATGAATCTGTAGAGGGAAGAGTAGACCGGTGACTCTCTCCGGTTCTATGATTAAGCCTACCATCAGCCCTTCCTGAGTTTCTGGTAGAGATTGATGATCAAAGATAAAATTTCCCAGGGAATAAAAGACTGGCTTACCCTCTATAATTTCAATTTCCTGTACCACATGGGGATGATGCCCTACAATCAGATCAGCCCCTGCCGCTATTATTTTCCTGGCTAATTCCCTTTGAGCTGATGAACTTACTGTTTGATATTCTTTTCCCCAATGCATACTTACTATCATAAATTTTTGAGGATTATCTTTTTTAACTCGCTCTACTTCCTGGATAATTTCCTCCTGAAAATGAACCAGTGGTAAGACCCGGTTAAAGGCCAGAAAAACAGAATGCTCAGTAACCCAGGTAGCCCAGGAGGAATTCTGCCTATCTTCTTCCGGGAATAAGGGATAGCCTAGAGCATTAATCTGGTATTGTTCCAGCCAATCTCTGGTCTCTTTTAGCCCTTCTTCTCCTCTATCCATTAGGTGATTGTTAGCTAAGGAGACCAGATTAATATGACTTCTACACATTGCCTCTAAGACCTCTGGAGAAAAGGTAAATTTAGGCTCATGGAAAGAAAAGTAAGAAAATTCTGATGGGTTTTCCACGATAGGTGCTTCCAGATTAGCAAAAACCACATCGACTCCTCTTAATAATGGCCTGATTTTTTGAAAAGGATAATAAATGCTATTTTGTTTACTAAGCTCTGCTACACCCCGTCCCAGCATCATATCTCCGGCGAGTAAAATTGTTTCTACTAGCCTATTTTTGTTAATGGTTTCCCTTTTTTGAAAGACCACGCTAAAATAAGAAGTGGTCTCCTCCCTCTCCTTCTGAAAGGGTAAAAAGTCAGTAGAATTTTTATGACCAATGATAAGGGGATTTTCACTTTCTCGCAATCTGGCATATAAGCGTACGGCATAAAGAGCTGGCCAGCTATCCACCTCTATATTTGCAAAGTGTTCTTGCTCAAAGTTATTTAAAACCCGAATGCTCTTCAGATCATGAAAGGAAGCAGCCTCAGAGGGCAGATAATGGGAAAAATCTACACTGGCTATCATCATAGTGTTAGAAGAGGATAATCGGTCAATACTTTCTACCAGGTGAGTTACTTCATTTCGAGTAATGTTAGCTGGAACTAATATGGGGACTACCTTCACTTGAGAAAAGTAAGACTTCAGGAAGGGCAATAAATTGGTGATACCAAATTCTAAGGTAACTGCACTATTGCTGGAGCTTAGCTTATTATCTCTTGCCAGGCTGGTTAACAGGCTGGTATCAACGGGAATACCCTTAATTTCGGAAGGACCTGACTCCCAGCAAACTGTGATAAAGGAGGTTTCTCCCTCCAGGCTGGCACTATTAAAATGATCCGGACTTAAGAGTATGATAGTATCAGGATGCGGTTTCTCTTGGGAAATATAGCTAAAAAAATCTGCTATGATTTCTTTAGCTAACAGATGATGGGGAACAACTCCCGCTGCAATAGCAAAACTATCACCAGGGTCATTAGCTTCATTAACTGCCATCACTGGCTGGGAAGGAGACAGTAATACCACTAATACTGTAAAAATGATTAACCTATTCTTTATCATACTTTCCCTCTTTAAAATACTTGAAGAATAAATGAAAGTAAAGTTTTCAGTTGTCAATTTTCAGACAAATGTTATAAGCATATTGTCAAAGGTTGGATTATGTAAATTATTGATTTTCTATTTTAACCAAAAACTAAAAACCAAAAACTTTTAAACTCATTACCCATTACTATCATAATTGGCCAACTGTATTGTATATTGCAATTTGTTAATTATCTTAATTGGTAAATTGGCCAATTGGTGAACTGGTAAATTAATTTAATTGGAAAATTGTATTGTATTATATTGCAATTGGTTAATTTTAATTATCTTAATCGGCCAATTGATAAATTGGCAAATCGATCAATTGATTTCATTGATCAATTAATCTCCAGTTTGCATAATCCCCAACCATCCTGCCAGATAAATCACTGCTGCCAGGTATCCCACAACCTGAAATCCGGCCGATAGGGCAATAATTACTGCCGAAACTGAAGCCAGGATAGAGCAAAAATTATTGGTAGCCCAGGCCCAGGGAATCATATTACCTCTTTTCCCTGCTATAATTCCAATTCCCAGCGGGAAGGGCATACCCATTAAAAAGGCTAAGGGAGCAATAAGAGCAGCAGTAAGCAAAAATCTCATTATAATAGGTAGCTCTAAAGTGTGCTGGAAAATAATCGGTATTAATCCCTGATAGAGCACCAGAAATAAGCAGATTATCGGAATAATCCTGCTCAGATAAAAGATAGCCTTCTTCTGGAAACGTTGAGAGAAACGACTCCCCAGTCCTGAAAAAAATAAAAAGGAAAAAATAATTACAGAGGAGGCATAGGTGGGATTGGTGAGATACAGGATAAATTTCTGAATAAAGGAAATTTCAATTAACATATAACCAAATCCCAGAGCAGCAAAATAAAGTAAAGGGAAATACCAGCCCTTGCCGGGGGAGATTTTTTTAATCCAGAGGGGTAGAAAGATGAAAAAGAAACTGAAAATAAGTCCCTGCACCAAAGTGGCAAAGACAATAAGGTTACCCCATTCAATGATAGGTTGCCAGTAACTGGTATCCTTGATAATAGTAGGAATATTTCTCCATTTCAAAAAGTAAAAGAAAAAGGGGCGATTATCGGTTGCTTGAGTGATATTAAAAAAATAATTACGATAATAATCATTAACTCGTCCTTCCTGGAAATATCGGACCAGGTTGAAAATTGCCTCATAATAATAAGGCTTTTCTAACTTATGATTTTTATTCACCTGGCCGGGGCTAATACCCGGAAAATAAACCGGGTCAAAACTTCTTTCCTGGCAGAATGATATAATAATATCAGTCATTTTTCTGTCAATAGGTCTTTTACTGCAAATAAAGGTGGTAGTTCCCCAGCTACGAATCAAGGCCATATGGTTTTCCGGATTTTCTATTCCCACCTTTTTCAGCGCTTCTAAGGTGATTGCAGTCAGCTTCACTGACTCTCGAGGAGGAAAGAGGAGCCAGCGAGTAATACAGATAACCCCATCCGGGGAGAGATGTTGCCAAAAATCAATGATACCTTCCACAGTATAAAGATAATTTTCTGAGATACTGTAAAAACCTCCTGAAGAGGCGGCAGCAGAACCAACCAGTGATATTTGAATCAGCTCATAGGTATGGTCTATTCCTTTTAGTACACTTCTACCCTCTCCTGGTAGTATAGTAATTTCTGGACGGTTAAAGAGTTGACCGGAATAATCAGTATATTGCTTTTTCAGTAAATCAATCACTATGGGGTTCAGTTCAATAGCCTCTATTTCTTTACTTTCCTGATAGAGGGCACTTAAAATATCCAGACCACCACCAGCACCGATAATCAGCACTTTATCTCGGCCTTCGGTCAGGTGAAATCCCAGGGCATTAGAAAGATAGTCAGTAAAGCGAATAGATTCTTTAGTTCCATCAAATCTGGTAATGGCACTCAAGCCTGAATCATCGGTTAAAAGGCCAAGCTGTTCTGGTATTCTTCCCTCAAAATTAAGGCTCAAACCAGGTGCATATTTTACCGCTGGACTCTGGACCACCTTAACCTGGGAAAAACTGTTCTCCTGCTGAACTAGTATTCTGGTTTCCGGATAGCGTAAAAAGGTGAATAATTCCTTATAAGGATTAATAGGTAGTGAGAGTGACCAAAAAGGAGAAAAATTGAAGAGGAATAAAATAGCCATCAAAATAAGTGGCACTAAAGAAAACAGTTTTTTCTGTTGAGTGAAAGAGAAAAGAAAAGAAGCAGCCAGGCCTATAATAGCCAGCAGGATAACCAGATTGATTATGTTTATATAGGAAGTAAAAAAAAGAAAGGCAAGACATCCCAGGGAAGCTCCAGTCAAATCATAAAAATAAAGTCGGCTAACCTTTTCAGGCCGGTGGGTAATGGCCAGTGAAATACAGGTTCCCGCAAAAAAGAAGGGCAAGGCGATAGCCAGATAATAGAAAGCTAAAAAAAGCCATTGATAATTATCCACATTTAAACGATAAAGGTCGAAAGGTATGTGAATAATTAGAAAGAGGGCTAATAAAATACTCAATCCATAAATAAGAGCAAAACGGGATAATAAATCAGGAAGGGATTGAATCCTGTTTTTATTGGTCAGAGAAGGAGTTACGGTAAGAAAAGTACCACTGGCACCATAACCTAAAAAGGCAATACTGATAATCATAAAGGCTAAATAATTCCACTGGATAATGGAAAAGATTCTGGTTAGAGCCAGCTCAAACATCAAGACCGATAGCGATATGAGAAATATACCAGAATAAAAACAGTATTCAGATGAGACCCTGATTCTTTTCATCTCTAATTACCACCAATCTAATCTGTTCAAGTCTATACTATCTTATAATATTCTTACTAATATATTATTGTAGATATTGTATATATTGTAATATATTTCTCTCCTTTTTTCATTTCGCCGCTATAACTTTTGGCAATAATCATTATACCTTAATCCAATACCATCCAGTTTTGGACTATATGCTCTTTTTTGGAACTGAGGACTGTAAACTAAAAACCAAAAACTAATTATTTCTTATCAATACATTTTATTTCCACGATATACGATATACTATTTTTGTAATTTCTCTCGCCCATTTTTTTGACTAATCTACAATGAGTGTTAAAATGAAAGTAAATTAAATAGCTAAGATTATTTAATTTTGATTATTTTTATAGTATCGGAATTTTGAAAAAATTCCGATACTATAAAATAGTCTTTAAAAATACCAAGACAAAATATAGAAGATAAAATATCAAAAAGAATAATAAAAATTATAGGTTGATGTTAATTCAAGGGTTCTCAAGGGGAAGGATTCCCCTTGAATATCTTGTTGGTAAACAAGATAGCATTTCTTGAATTGTATTTTCTTTGAGGGGTTTCAGGGGACTCTTCCCCTGATTATTTTGAATAAATAAAATAAGTAACATCAATATACTAACCCTCTTACTCTACACCTCTCCCTTAGAAGAGAGAGGAAAGGTGAGGGTGATAATGAGGGGGTTTCAGGGGATACCTCCCCTGATTATCTTGTTGGTAAACAAGATAGCATTTCTTTGAAAAGGTATTTTTATTTATTTCTTAATTAGAATTTACTATATACGTAATACGTAATCCGGTATACTAATTTGAGGGGTTTCAGGGGGCGGAGCCTTCTGAATAACTTGTAGTATCGGAATTTCAAAATAAATTACGATATTGTAAAATACCTACTAAATTTTCAAAAAGGCAGGTGTATAGGGTATGACCGAGTGAGAAGAGCCGGCTACCAGAATTAGTGAATTTACCAGTGATATAATGGACTTTTGTGAATCAGACCCTCATCTATTTTTGGAAATGCTTCAAGAACGGGAAAATTTTCTAACCAAAACACCCGAAAAGTATTATCCAACTCAGGATGATGAGGAATTGGCAGACCTGAGATTCGAAGATTATTTTATTTATTCCTATACCTCAAAACATTATCAGCAAAAACCCATAAAAATATTTTTATTAAAAATGCTCTCTGAATATAATCAGAAAGAGCAAAAGATTCTGCAGGGATTTCAAAATAATATCTTCAGTGCTTTTATGATCCGTGAGGTATTTCCTGGTTATTACTTTATCACAAAAGACCTTTCTTCCGGGAAGGAATTTAAGGTGAGAGAGAGTCAGGCTACCTTCCAGATGAAAAAAAATGATTGTTTTTTCGGAAGAATTTTACCTTATGAAACAGATTATGCCTTATCTAGTGTTAATCTATTTTTACCAGAGATACCTTCTTATACCGCAAAAAGGGTTTGGGACAATATACCTTCCCAATTTTTACGGGAAATTGATCCCTTGCTGATTGAAAGACATATTCTTCAAAAAAGTCCAGAAGATAAAGATAGAAAAGCGGGAGAAAGTAGCTATCGGGAATCTATAGAAGGTATAGGAAACGTAGAAAGAATAGAGGATATAGAAAAGAAGTTAAGAATTTTTCTAAAGAAACATTTAGGCAAAAGAGCACCTTCTATTAAAAGTTTGAGGAAAAAGATCAATCACATCACCAACCCGCTAACCATTATTAAGGAATTGGCTAAAATGATGCATATTTCTTCCCAGGAGGAATTTATTACCTTTCAACAACTTTTCTATGATTTTTGGAATAATACTCCCCGTGATGAATTTCAAGGAAAATCTCCGGAAGAAATTGCCAGAGGAAGTATGGGACCTTTGGAAAAAGAACTGCTAAATGATTTCATAAATTACGTGCAAAAAAATATTGATATTACCAAATACTCCAGTAAGAATGAACTGGACCAGGCCATTAAGCAAATTCAGGAAAAATGGCTTACTGAGCCCCAGGAAGAACTTAACGGAAAAACACCTCTAGAGGCAATGAAGGAAGAGAGAGAAAAAATTAATAGCCCCAGACAGGATTTCCCTTTTTCGCTTAGCATAAATCCCATCGAATTGGATTCTGAAGATCCCTATAATCTTAGTGATTTTAATGAAAAAGACTCACCAATAGTTCGGGATGTAGAGACTTTTGTTTGCTATTTTCTGGAAAATCGCGTCAAGATAACTCCGATTAATCACTGGATTCCTTTCCAACACCTTAAGAAGATAGAGGAAAAATTTATTAACCCTACTAAAGACAGTTTCACCTTTATGGGAAAAGAAGAAAATAGAGGGGAAGAAAAAAGGAAACCCTATATTCACTTCATTCATTTGTTATCACGTGCGGAAAGACTTATATATACAGATAAACGGGGATATGTCCAGGTTAATCGTAAAAAATTTAAGGATTTTACTGAAAATAGTTATGGGGAAAATATAGTTAAGTTAATGATTGACTGGATTGAAAAGGTAGATTGGGAAGATTTACAGCCTGCCGACCAGGTTAAACCTTATGCTCGTGAATACCAGGAGAAGATTGTAGAATTATGGCAACCTTTTCATACCTTCAAACTAAATGAAAAGATCAAGACTACCTCTTTTACCAGAGAACTTTACCAATCTACCTGTAAGGATCCAGAAGAACTTGAGAGAGTAGTGCTGGTATTAACTACAGTTGTAAATGCAGTCTTGATAAGATATTTAAATTGGTTTGGGGCGGTAGATATATTGGAAGAAAAGATTCATCCCAAGGTAGAAATTAATTCAATAAAAGAATTCTGGGTTACACCTAAGGGCAAAAAACTGATTGATAGAGTGGTATTGGACTTTTTAGAAAAAGGCAGAATAAGGTTTAATGACTCTAAACCACAGTGATTTCCGAAATTTCATTTTTAGAAGATACCTAAACCTTAAAGATCCCTTATTTCCCCTTTATTTTATAAAAAAGTATAATTTATTATTCCTATTTCCTATTACATTTATTTAAAAACCAATTTTGCTTATCACTTATCACTATATTTCATTTCAATGTTATCCATTATACTTTATATACGGTATACGGATTTGTCATTATGAGACCTGCTAAAAGCAGGTCATGGCAATCCCCTCTATTTATACCCATAACTATATACGGCATACTATTTTTGTCATTGCGCATCCCGCTTTATTCTTTTCTTTGTCATTGCGAGCCCTGCTGAAAGCAGGGTGTGGCAATCTCCTCCACTTATACTTATACTTACAGTATTTCAATGATATACACTATACGTTATGCTTTATATCCTTTTTGTATTGTATTTATCTAAAAACCATCAACTAAAAACCAAAAACCAATTATCGCTTCCTGTTTATGCAAATTTAGTATTTTATCTAAAAACTGAAAACTATTATCTTACAATTAATACTGCCAGTATAACTGTAAACCAAAAACCAATTTTGCTTATCACTTATCACTATATTTCATTTCAATGTTATCCATTATTATATACGGTATACTATTTTTATCACTGCGAGACTTCTTTTTATCATTAGTTAAGAGGTAGATGTGGCAATCTCATACTATTAAATCATTATCCTTGCTCATTATTGCTACTAATTTTAATACTTTTTGATTGGACAACGCACACTTTTTTATTGACGATATAGTATTATTGATATAGAATATTAACCAAATGTTAACAAGGTGATATTTAATATGGAGCTTTTTATATTAATTACTACTTTTTTTGTACTCCTCTTACTGGGTGTTCCTGTGGCAATGACTATGTTTGGCTCATCACTAATCTATGTTCTTCTTGATCCTTCCATTAAATTAGCCAATGTTACTACCAAGATATTAAGTGGTGTAAGTAGCTATTCCTTACTGGCACTTCCTTTATATATCATGGTTGGAGAAATCATGAATTCAGCAGGAATTACAAAAAGATTATTTAATCTTCCTCTAGCTATTATAGGACATGTGAAGGGTGGATTAGCTCATGTTAATATTTTAGCCAGTATGATTTTTGCGGGGATGTCAGGAGCAGCGATAGCTGATACAGCTGGTCTGGGTAAAATAGAGATTCAGTCAATGAAAGAAGAAGGGTATGATATGGAATTCAGTGCTGCTATCACTGCTGCATCATCAACGGTGGGCCCTATTATCCCTCCAAGTACTACTATGATTACATATGCTGTTGTGGCAGAGGTTTCAGTTGCAAGATTATTTATTGGTGGCTTTTTACCGGGAGTATTTATCGGTCTAATTATGATGCTTTACGTTCGATTGGTATCTACTAGGCAATATAATTTTCCAACTAGACCAAAGGCTAATAGAGCAGAAGTACTCAAAGCAATTAAAGAAGCTTTTTTACCCTGTTTAACACCGATAATCATCATATTGGGCATAGTATCAGGCATTACCACAGCAACGGAAGCTGGTGCTGTGGCAGTAATTTACTCTTTGGTGTTAACTTATTATTATAATCGCTTTTCCTGGAAAGATTTTTTGAAGATACTCGAGGGTGCAGTTAGTACTACGATAAAAATATGTTTTATTGTAATTGCCTCTGGTCTTTTCGGATGGGTAATCACAATGGCACAAATTCCTGCCTTAGTATCTGAATTTCTATTTTCAGCGGGAATAGATAAGTGGCTTATTCTAATCTTGATCAATTTATTACTATTATTTATGGGTTGTTTTTTAAGCATTACCTCAGCTATACTAATTATAACCCCGGTTTTAGTGGTAATTGCACAAGCCTATAATATAGACCTGGTTCATTTAGGAGTCTTTATGACCCTAAATTTGACAATAGGCTTGCTAACCCCCCCCGTTGGGTGGAATTTATATATTGTTAGTGAACTGGCGGGATTATCATTTAATCAGATGGTTAAAGTCGTTTTGCCTTTTCTCATACCCTTGCTTATCTCATTAATTGTTATTACCTATTTCCCGGAAACAGTATTATGGTTGCCAAACATGCTTTTTAAGTAAACTAATAAAATTATTTTTTTAATCTCTCAGGGTTAAATTCCCCGCAGCTCTGCTGCGATTGTGTTCAATACAGTAAGCAAGTTTGGTAGTGAAGATACCATAAGCAAATATGTAAGAGACCAAGGAATGGAGAAAGAATATAAAAAATTACACTCTCAGCAGATTAGTTTGTTTTAGGAGTTAAGATACCCCGTAGCTCTGCTGCGGGGAGGTTCATTTTAATTTTTAGAATATAAAATTAAAGGGAGGATTTCATGAAAAAACATTTAAAGTTAAATTATTGTGTATTAATAGTTGTTCTAAGTTTTGCCTTATTTTCCGCTTACTTTTTTAGTTTGGCAACAGAGAGTGGCAAAGATGCTGAGATTGCAGTATTAAAACTTGCAGTTGAAAGCGCAGTAGGTACACCAGGTGATTTATCTGGACAGGATTTTAAGAAAATTGTAGAGGAGAAATCAGGAGGTAGAATAAAAATAGAATATTACCCGGCAGGACAGCTTGGTACTGGTGATGAGTTAACTGAATCACTTCAAGCCGGTTCAGTGGATATAGTCTGGAGAGTGCTCGACTGGTATTCCAAGTTTGAAAATGGCTGGAATATTTTATTATTAGGTTTTCTCTTTAGGAACGAAGATCATTTTAAATTATTTCTAGAAAGTGAAAAACATGCGGAATTTAAAGAAAATTTGGTCAGAAAATCAGGATTAAGAGTAATTGCTGATAATGGAATAGGGGCACCGAGAGTTGTGATTGCCAAGAAACCCATAACATCTCCCTCAGATATGCAGGGTATGAATATGAGAGTTCCTGGAATTGAAATGTATCAAAAAACGTGGTCTGCAGTGGGGGTTAATATTGTAGAAGTACCTTGGGGTGAAGCATATATGGCACTAATGCAAGGAGTAGTTGATGCCTTAGAATCTCCATTAGGGTCAATATATGGAATGAAGTTTCATGAAGTTGCAAAATATATATCTATGACTAATCATTTATACAGTTTATATATTATGGCTATTAATGAGACATCTTTTCAGAGATTAAGTGAAGATTTAAAACAGATATTAATAGAGGCAGCTGTGGAAGCAGGGAGAACGTATGTGAAATATGACCAGGAATCTGTTAATAAAAATAAACAGGAAATGATTAATGAAGGAGTTACTTTTATCGAGAATCCGGATATAGAAGCTTTTCAACGAAAACTGGAACCGATGGCTCAAGACCTGGAAAAACAGAGAATGTGGCCTGTAGGTTTATATGAATACGTTCAAGGATTGAAATAACTTATTTAAAATTGTTAGTAGCTGGGACATATCTACTTTGTTTCAGTTACTAACAATTAAATAAAAATAGATCGTCCTTTAATACAGAGGTTGATTTAACATGTATTTAATATTCAAGAAAATGCAAGCTATATTTTATCGTATTTTTCAATTTATTGTTTATTCAGCCTATATCATAATTCCTATTTCCTTATTTATCCAGGTTGTTTTTAGATATTTATTAAAAAAGCCTTTATTGGGTATTGAAGAGATTGCTTCTTTAAGTTTTATATGGATGGTAATATTTGGTAGTGCAATATTATTTAAAGAGAAAAAATATATAATTGTTGACGCATTATCTCAAAAATTTCCCGAGAAGATAAAAAGGAAGGTTAATTCAATAAATGAGATAATTATGACCATTATCTTGGCTATTCTCATCTATAGCAGTTACATTTCATTACCTTTTCTAAAATATTACAAATCGGTGGTATTTAGAATCCCAAAATCAATCCACACAATTGCCTTTATTATAAGTTTAATTTTTATGATAACTTGTTCTATTGAGTCAATAGTTTTGAATGTAAAACAGGATAAAATGAATGAAAACAAAAAAATATAAGGTAGATATTGTTGTTGTGGGTGGAGGTCTTGCTGGGGTTATCAGTGCAATCGCTTCAGCAGAAAAGGGCATTCGTGTTTTGTTAGTTGAAAAAAATAGTTTTCTGGGTGGCACCTCCACTGCAGCGTTATTAGGAGAAATGAATGCCGTTACCCGAGATGGGGTAAATTTTGTATCTCAGACTGGTCAGAGAATAATACATAATTTGATGGAGGAGAATGCTGCAGCTTTATATAAGAAAGTCCCTATGTCCTCAAATTCCCATATTATGGTTGATAGGATAAGGTATAATGGTGAATATTTAAAGATTATTTTAGATAGAATGGTTAAAGAAAGTGGGATTCAGGTATTATTTAATAGTAATATCAATCATGTAAAATTGACAGATCAAAATGAAATCAAATCCATTTTAAGCACAAATTATGAAAAAATTTATATTAACAGCAAAATATTAGTTGATGCAACTGGCAATGCAGAATGTATATATCTATTAAAAGGAAATACTATAATTAATAATAATAAAAATAATCAGCCAGCTGCCTTGATTTTCAGAGTTGGAGGAGTAGATATTAATAAATTTAAAGACATTAATATAGGAGAATTTAAACAGATTATTACTCAGGGATATAAGGAAGGAGTTCTTCCTGGGAAAATTTTAGCTCTTTCAGAAGTTCCCGGGACCAATGAATTAACTGTTAATGCAACCAGAAGTATCAATATAGACCATGAGTCAATTCAGGATATTTCTAAGGCATTATTAGAAACAAGAGAACAGGTATATGGAATAGTAAATTTTCTGAAAAAGAATATATTAGCATTTAAGGGCACTTATATATCATCAATTGGATCAGTTATAGGGATTAGAGATCGAAGAAGGATAGCAGGTGTTTATGAATTAACAGGTAAGGATATCATAGAAGGTAAAAAATTTTCTGATGCCATTGCGGTGGGTACCTATCCGATAGACATACATAAGAATGAAAATGGTATTATTGAGTTTATAGAAATAGAAGGAGAGGGAGTTTATACTATTCCCTATAGAAGTTTAATTACTGGGGAATTTGATAATGTAATAGTAACTGGTAAATGCATAGCGGCAGATAATATTGCTTTTGGATCAATTCGTATTATAGGTACCATAATGAATATTGCCGAGGCAGCGGGGGCAGCAGCTAATTTAGCGTTAAAGAAAAATAAAAATTTTCATGAACTAGATATACTTGAACTCCAGAAGGTTCTCAGAAATAAAGGAATGAAAATATAATTAAAATAATATTTAATAACTTTTTTTCTACTAATGCCTTATTCTTTTCTTGGTTATTGTGAGCCTGCTCCCCTAAACATTAGTTTAGAGGCAGGTGTGGCAATCTCCTCTATTTATACCAACAGTATTTCAATGATATACACTATACGTTATGCTTTATATCCTTTTTGTATTGTATTTATCTAAAAACCATCAACTAAAAACCAAAAAACAATTATCGCTTCCTGTTTATGCAAATTTAGTATTTTATCTAAAAACTACAAAATGATAACTGAAAACCATCTTTTAGCTTATTACTCATAACTTATCACTCATTATTGTATTTATATTCAATCTGAAAAATGTACGATAGGTAATAAATTTGTAAATAAGAAACATTGCTCATATTAAAATTTGACATCAACTTGATATTGTGATAAAGTATAAAAAGTTAATTAAGTTAATAAAGAAAGTAAGATAAAGATTTAAGAATAGATTTAATTAAAGATAAGAATAAGGAAAACTTCAAAATAACCGTTTCCCATTGTAATTTCTATTTTAAAAATTGAAGAGAAATTATTAAATGGAGATAAAAAACATCCATCAAGGTTTAGTTTTAAAAATTATCGAGCAGAATGGCCCTATTTCCAGAGCAGATATTGGAAAAATTATAGGATTAACTCCCCCTGCTATTTCTGCTATTGTGAAGAATTTAATCGAGAGAGATATTGTAAGAGAAATTGGAAAGGGTGATTCTTCCGGCGGGAAAAAACCAATATTATTACAAATAAATTCAGAAATAGCTTTTATGATCGCAGTAGATTTAGGAGGAGAGAATGGCATAAGAGCAGCCTTGATGGATTTATCCTACAATATTGTTCATGAAAAGTTTAGCCCAAAAATAGAATCTTTTCATAGTCAAAAACTGAAAAATACTTTAAGTGTTCTACTAGAAGATTTTATAAAAGAAATAAATATTCCAGTAAAAAAATTATTGCATATTTGTATTGGTGTTCCGGGCATTATAGATTTTAAAGAAAGGAAAGTAACTGCAGCTCCCTATCTGAACTGGGAAATATCTCTGGATGATTTAATCCTAAGTGAAATTGGTATACCCATTATTTTGGAAAATGACGTTAATTTAATGGCCTTAGGTGAAAAAGTGAAAGGTGTAGCCCGGGAGTATGATAACTTTGTCTTTGTGGGCGAAAGGACCGGAATAGGTGCAGGTATTATTATTAATGGAAAAATCTATCAGGGTGCAAATAATGCTGCCGGAGAAATAGGCTATCTATTTATCGATCCCCGTTATGCTCCTGAGCATCCCAGAGATTACGGTTGTTTGGAGAAATTAGCCAGTTATAAAGTGATTGTTGAGAAAGCCAGAAAAAAGATTGATAATCAGATTAGAGCTATAGAAGTATTTAAACTGGCTGCTGAGGGTAATAATATTGCTCTGGAGATTATTAAAGAAACATTAAAATTTCTTGCTTATGGTATTGGTAATATTTCATGTATCCTCAATCCAGAATTGGTCATTATTGGAGGTGGAATTTCAATTTTACCATCCACTTTTTTAGAGGAAATCAGAATAAAACTTCAGAAAATAATTCCTTTTGTCCCCAGGATAGAATTTTCTAGATTGGGAGAGGACGGGGTTCTTATAGGGGCGGCAGTAAAAGTGTTTGAACCTTTAAAAAAGAAGGGATTAGCAATTATTAATTAATGAGAGTAAAAAAAGAAAAAGAAAAAGATATATATTATATATCATCATAGGAAAGAGAATACGACATAGTTTTAAAAAATGAATCATGCTGTAAATTTTCTGTAGCCAGTTTAAGTAAATTAAAAAATACATTATAAGGGTGGTGAGATTCACAAAAATTAATTGTTCACTTTTAGACTTTAATTAAGTACTAGGTAATTAAAATTTAAGGAGGATTTTTCCAATGAAAAGATTTCAAAAATCAATTATTCTGACTGTGTTAATGCTAAGTTTTGTTTTTGCCAGTCTTTCATTTACTTTTGCCCAGGAGAAGACCTTTGATGTAGCTGTGTTACTTCCGGGAGCTGTTGAATTCTTCAGTGTTCAGCGTAGAGGGATAGATCAAGCAGCTAATGATTATGGCTTAAATATTACCTATGCCGATGCTGAGTGGGATGCGGGGAAACAACTTTCTCAGGTGGAAAATTTTATTATTAAAAAAGTGGATGCTATTATGCTTTGCGCTGCAGATAACATAGCTTTAATACCGGCAGTAAAACTGTGTAATGATGCCAATATTCCTCTTATCAGTTTTACCAATTGCCTGGGTACCGATACGGAAGGAAAATTTGAGGGGGTTGTTTCTTTTATTGGCAGATCAGAAGTTGGAGCAGGCATTATTCAGGGAGAGATGGCTGAACAGCTATTAGGAGATAGAACAGCAAATATTGTATTAATTGAAGGTAATCCCGGAACCACTGCCCAGAGAATGAGGGAAGAAGGATTTTTAAAGGTTGCTGAAAAACACCCCAATTGGACTATTGTGGAAAAGAGGCCTATCGAGGGCTGGACTAAAGAAGGTTCACTTGCCTTTATGGAAGCATTTTTACAAAGCGGAAGAAAGGTTGATTTAGTTAGTTGCCAATGGTGGAGTGGAGCTATTGCTGCAGCGATGGCCTTAGAGAATGCAGGAGTTACCGGTGTGTATGTTACCGGATTGGAATACGCCAAAGAACTTGTTCCTTATATTAAAGAAGGAAGAGTTACTGCTAGCACTTACTTTTCCGTGGTAGAAGAAGGCTATAAGGCAGCTGAAGTTACGGCAAAATATTTAAAAGGAGAACAGGTTCCTCAATTTGTAGAAATTAAACATATTATTGTAACTAAAGATAATGTAGATGAATTTGAGCCAGAGATGTAAGAAATAGATATAATATATTAAGATAAACTGCTCATAATTATTCTGAAAACGAGATATGAAGGGGCAAATTGAAATGTCTCAGGTTAATGGATGAAAATGACCAAAAAATGGATTGGTACTCAAATAGTTCTAAATAATATATCCTATAACCTTTTACAAAGAAATAATTATTTAAAAAAGAAGCTGTCCCTGGCTAAAGACGTTCTTGATTTGGATGCCTTAATAGTATGGCCTGATAGCGATAAAAAAAATCTAGATTTGACTATAGAAATCTGCTCGGAACTCAAAATCAAGACTTATCTATGGTATCCTATTTTAGCCGATATCTCTCTTTTTAAAATAAGACCTGAACAGGCAGTGGAGACATTCGACGGATTGCATGGTTATGGGGTAAATGGTTGCTGGGAAAAATTAGGGCAGGGAGAGGAAGATTTCCTCTTTCTCTGCCCTAATAATAAAGAGATAGTAAGAAAGATATTTCATCACTATCAGCAGCAAATAGTAGAAGGTAGTTTCGATGGTGTTTTTTTAGATAGGATTCGCTTTCCCTCTCCTGCTAATGGTCTGGAGACCATTTTTACCTGCTTTTGTCCATACTGTCTGGATAAATTTCATACCGATTACCATGAGGATTTGAATCATTATCGAAATAAGGCAAAAAGTATTTTCCAGGAATTGATTGCCATAAATATAAAAGATTTATTTGCTTACCATTCATTATCCGATATACTTATACGCAATAACCTGAAAAGACTTTTTGATTTTCGGCAAAAAAGTATTTATCAAATTACCATGATGTTTGCTAATGAAGCAAAAAAGAGAGATAAACTGGTCGGCCTGGATTTATTTACCCCCTCTTTAGCTCTTTTAGTCGCACAGGATTACCGGCTATTAGCAAAAACCTGTGACTGGATGAAACCAATGCTCTATTGCCATACCTCAGGTCCGGCCGGTCTCCCTCTGGAATTATATTGTTTTGTGAAAGCCATCCTTAATATTAATCCGGCTTTAAATGAAGGTCAGTTAATTCAGGAAGTCAGCCGAATACTGGGAGTGCAGTTACCAGATCGCATAAATAGTCTTTTAAAAAAAGGTGTTCCCGAAAATATTATTTACCAAGAAAGGCAAAGAATTAGGGACTTTGATTTACCGGAAAGTGTAAAAATTTATATAGGATTAGAAGCAATACAAATATCCGGGATAGGTTATATAAATAAGAGTATTTTAGAAAAATATTTAAGTTCAGTTCTGAAAGCTGACCCGGATGGTATAGTGATATCCTGGGATTTACTAAAGATTCCTGATGAAAATTTAAGATTCGTAGGTGATTTCTTATTAACACAGCATTAGATAAAAAAATTAATAAAACCAATAAATCCATATTAAAGGTCATAAAATTAAAAAAGTCTTTTCCTGGCGTAATAGCCCTGGATGATATAGATTTAGAGATCTATAAAGGAGAAGTACATGCCCTAGTAGGTGAAAACGGTGCCGGAAAATCCACCCTGATTAAAACGGTGATAGGTGCCTATAAAAAAGATTCTGGAGAAATCTATTTTGATAATCAGAAAGTAGAGTTTGCCTCCCCTGCCCAGGCCTTTCAAATTGGTCTCAGTGTTATTTATCAGGAAAACAGTTTAATACCCCAATTAACAGTTATTCAAAACATATTTTTGGGAGTAGAGCATTTTACCTCATTAGGATTAATCGATGAAAATAAGATCTATCAACAATATCTTGATATTACCAAACGACTTGGTTTTGAACTTCCTCCTCATGAAAAGATAAGAAACCTGGGAGTAGCAGAACAAAAATTAGTAGAGATTTTAAAAGCTTTGATTCATAAAGCTAAATTTATTATTATGGATGAACCCACTGCTTCTTTATCAGAAAATGAGGTAGAACATCTTTTCCGAATCATTACCGAACTAAAATCAAACCAGATAAGCGTTCTCTATATAACCCATATTTTAGAAGAGGTATTCAGAATTGCCGATCGAATAACGGTGTTAAGGGATGGGAAAAAGATTAATACTATTTTCACCAGAGAAGTTGACCGAGAGAAGATTATTACTATGATGGTGGGTGAGAGTTTAAAAGATGCTTATACTTCAGAATTCTCTGTTGGCAAAAAAAGTCGGAAAACTGTTTTAAAAGTAGAAAATCTAAAGAGAAAGCCCAGAGTAAATGGAATTTCATTTGAAGCTTGTGCCGGTGAAGTTTTAGGAATTACCGGCCTCAGAGGAGCAGGGAAGACCGAATTATCACGGCTTATGTTTGGAGCTGATAAGCTGGAAAGCGGTAAAATTATAATAAATGACAAGCCGATCAGATTTTATTCTCCTTTAGATGCAGTTAATCAAGGTATTTCATTAGTTCCGGAAGATAGGAAAAAAGACGCACTTATTCTTATGCTGGAATTATACAAAAATATTACCCTTCCCACACTTAACCAGTTTTCCAATAAGGGAATTATTATACCCAGTAGAGAATTTGTCGCAGCAAAACAAGCTGTAGAGAAATTAGATATAAAGACTTCAGGTGTAAATCAGATTACCAGGTATTTAAGTGGAGGAAACCAACAGAAGGCCGCTATTTCTAAATGGTTACAAGCTCAGCCGAAAGTGTTAATCATGGATGAACCAACTCAAGGCATTGATGTAAAAGCTAAGATAGAAATTTATAACATTGTGCGCAGATTAGCTGAATCAGGTGTTTGTATCATTTTTATCTCCTCTGAAGTTTCAGAAGTAGTTAAAATTTCGGATAGAATATTAGTATTAAGTAATGGGAGAATATGCGGAGAATTTAAGCACGGTGTCAATCAAGAGGAAATTATGAGGATGATATTAAAGAAAAGTAAATAGATTTTGCGCTTGGGATAAAAAATTTTATGATTAAAACATAAATAGAGAAGGAGTCATGAAAAAAAAGAAATATTTAGATTTAAAAAGGTACTGGAATTTAATAAGCAAAAACGGAATCTTGTTTATATTTTTATTATTATGTATTTTATTATCCATCATCACTCCGGGTTTTCTGTCCTGGGCTAATATTCTCAATGTTCTCAGGCAAAGCTCGATTATAGGGATTATGGCTATTGGAACGACATTTGTTATAATTGGCGGGGGTTTTGATATATCCGTTGGCTCTATACTTGTTTTGACTGCCGCCATGTGCGTAGGGCTGCAATACCATATGCACTGGACTCTGGCCATCTTATTGGTTTTGTTTATAGGTGCGCTCATTGGTTTATTAAACGGATTTTTGGCGGCAAAAATTCATATTCCCGCTATCATTGCCACATTGGGTACTATGACCATTGTTAGAGGTCTGGCCTATTTATATACTGGAGGATACCCCTTATATGTAGAGGCGCCTGACTTTGCTTACATAGGGACCGGATATCTGGGACCAATACCATTTCCGGTCGTTCTTCTTATTATCATGGTGGCATTCTGGCAGTTTGTTTTAGTAAGAACTAAATTTGGCAGATATGCCTGTGCCCTTGGTGGCAATAAAGAAGCAGCCAGACTGTCAGGGGTAAAAGTAGATTACTATCATATACTAACCTTTGTAGTAGGTGGTTTAATGGCTTCTTTAGCCGGGGTTGTTTATGCCTCTCGGCTTTTATCAGTTACTCCTCTTGCCGGACAGGGCTATGAACTAGATGCTATTGCTTCCACGGTTATCGGGGGAACTAGCGTATCTGGCGGGGAAGGATCAGTAGTAAGAACCCTTATCGGTGTGCTCCTGCTCACCATTATTGCCAATGTATTCAATCTTATGGGCATACATATTTATGTTCAGTATGTAGTTAAGGGAGCTATTATCCTCTCAGCTGTGGGTTTTGACACCTATTCCAAATTTCGGCAATAATTTTAGTAAAGAAGAGTAGTAATGCGATACCAAGTAAACAAAACCTCAAATGAATAAATGCAAAGAAATTTAAATCGGTCATGAGGAATATTGATGAAAAGAAATGCTATTATAGGTCAGTTAGGAGGACCTACCGCGGTAATTAATTCCAGTCTTTGTGGTCTTATTCAAGAGGGGAAAAAATCAAAAAAAATTAAACACCTCTTGGGAATGAGAGATGGAATTATAGGATTCATACAGGATGAAATTATTGATCTGGGAAAGGAAGATACTAAAGTTATCCGAGCCTTATGTCGCACACCTTCTTCTATTTTGGGCTCTGGCCGATATATTTTACAAAAAAATGATTTCCCCCTTATCCTAAAGCAACTTCGAAAATATGATATTGGCTATCTTTTTCTTATCGGGGGTAATGGTACTATGGAAATTAATCGGCAAATAGAACAATACTGTAAAAAAAATGGTTATCCAATAAGTGTAATTGGGATACCCAAGACCGTAGATAATGACCTCTGCGGTACGGACCATGCCCCTGGCTTTGCCTCTGCCGCAAGATATATTTGCCTTTCAGCGCAACAAGCAGGCCGACTTGCCCGGGATATGCGCAGTGTGGATAAGTATGTTATTTTACAAACTGTGGGAAGAAATACTGGATGGCTGGCTGCCTCAGCAGCATTAGCAAAAAAGAAGGAAGTAGACGCACCTCATCTTATTTATATACCGGAAAGGCCTTTATTCAGAGAAAGATTTTTATCAGATGTAAAAGAATATATCAAGAAATATGGCTGGGTTTCCATTGTTTGTGGTGAGGGAATATTATGGGAAGATAAAAGCTTTGTAGCCAGCCTTTCTTTAAATAATGACCATATCGATTTTGAATTTGGAGCTATGGGTGGTGGGAGTGCGGCACTTAATTTACATAAACTTATTCATAAGGAAACTGGTTATAGAGGAGAATTTCAGATAACTGAATCTCTATCCATGTGTGCCATAGACCGAGCAAGCAAGATTGATCTGGAAGAAGCCTATACCTGTGGAGTTAAGGCTATAAAATTGGTGGAGGAGGGTACCTCAGGAGTGATGGTTTCTATCCATCGGATTAGTTCCTCTCCTTACCGTATAGAATTAAGTACCGTCCCACTGGAAAAGGTGGCATTAAAGATAAAACCGATGGATAATAAATTCATCAATGCTCAAGGCAATTTTGTCACTGAGGAATATATTAAATACCTCAAACCAATTGTTGGCAGACTGCCCAATTATAGTGAATTGAATTACATAAAATATCAATAATTACTAAGATTATTAAGTAGTGATAGGGTATTAAAAATGAATTTACAGGACAATAAATATAATAAGTATTCTTTAATCCGGGAAATGTTAGAGACAGGTAATATAGTCAGGAATCTAAATTTAAAGGAGATATTCTCTTTTGCCAAAGAAGTAAAAAAAGAAAGAGTATTTTTTACTGGTGAAGGATCATCTCGAATTTTTCCAGCTAAAAAGACAATGTATGAAGCCCGAAAAAAAAGTTATGGAGAAGATTTTTATACCGATTGTGCTACTCAGGCGCTAGAATATAATCTTTTAGATAGCACAGTATTTGTGGCATCTAATTCAGGAACTACCAAAGAAGATTTAGAATTAATTTATAAATTGAAAAGTCAAAATCACGATAATATTATCAGTATTGTAGCTCATGAAGATACTCCTATCATGAAGGAATCAAACGTATCATATCTACTAACCTGTGGAAAAGAAAGGGCAGTACCTGCTACCAAATCAGTAATAGAACAGGCACTTTTTTATGATTTATTATTCAGAAGGCTGAATAATATAGATTTACCGGATTTGAATAAATTAGGGGATTTGATTATTCAGGTTTTACAGATGCCCATTCCTAAGGAAATCATAGAAACTTTAATTAATGCTAAAACTATTTATTTTGCAGGTAGAAATAATGGTGTAGCAGAGGAATTAACTCTTAAAGCAAATGAAATTGCCCGCAAGAAATCTGGTTTTTTAGAGGGAACATATATTTTTCATGGCGTAGAAGAGGTAATAAATACAGATGAAGCAATTGTTATTATTGACCCATTTGCAGGAGAAAAAGAAAAATATAAAGAAGTGCTTATTGATGGAATAGGGCTAAAAGTGGTGGCAATTTCTACTAAAGAGACTATATTTCCGACAGTAATTATTCCCGAATATGGCGATTTTACTAATTACCTTGAAATTGCAGCTGGCTGGAATCTGCTGGTGGAAATGGGTATAGATATTGGCATTGACATAGATAAGACATTACGAGCCCGTAAAACAGGTTACGAATTTACCTCATTAGCAACAAATTAACCGCTGATATTTATTTTTAGTAAATAAATGAAATTTTGAAACTTAATTATAATATGGTACATTATTATTTTGGTAATGCGAATCTCGCCTTATTTTTTCTTTGTCATTGCGAGTCAGCCACCTAAATATTAGTTTAGAGGCAGGTGTGGCAATCTCCTCCTATTATTCCCACATATTAAGATTTGTAGCATTGAAAGATTTTGTATTCTTCTGAAAAGCAAAAACCATAAACTAAAAACCAAAAACCAATTATTGCTTACAATTATGTAAAGTTAGTAATTTATCTAAAACTGCAAACTGATAGCTGAAAACCATCTTTTAAATTATTACTCATTACTTATCACTCATTATTGTATTCAGACACAATACAAAATATATATTACTTAGCATGATTTCGTTATAATAAATCAATTTTAAATTTTAATAATTGTGAGATCTTCTCCTCCTTGTACTCATAAAAAACATTTATTTCCTTTTTAAACTTAAAATCCTATTTTCGGTTTGTTTATTTAATGATATTTAAGATATAATGAAAATGTCTGGAAACACTAACTTTATGTTTTTATAGAGTATAAATAGTAGTGGTAAGATTGTTTTACTATAGGTGATATACATTGGGGAATATTTTTCTTACTTCTAGAATATTCAATAATACTAAAGAAACTTTAGACTATGCTAGAATACATCATTATGCTGGTGTAGAATGGTATTTAGATAAGAAAAGGTTAACATTAAATCCTTATAAAATAGAAAATTTTATTCAGAAATTAAATCAATATCCCGAATTGCGCTTTCATTTTCACTTACCCACAACTGATGTGGAAATCGGTCATAAAAATAGTTTTTATGCCGAAACATCTTTAAAATATCTGATGATGTATATTGATATTTTAAAGCCATGGCTAGCAAAACAGAATTATAAACCGATTTTTACCATACATATTGGAGCAAATTCTATACCGATGGAGTTATTAAATTGGGATACAAGTAAAGAAAATTTAAAAAAATTAGGGCAATATATTTTCAGGGCAAATGGTTGTTTATGTTTAGAAAATCTAAAAATGGGCTGGACCTCTGAACCGAGAAAGTTAATAGATTTAGTCAGATATACAGAAGTAAATGTTACCTTTGACACTGGCCATGCTGCCTCAAGTTCTTTAGTTTTGGAGGGGAAGCTTTCTCTACCGGAATATATGAAAATATTACAGCCTTATATATGTTACGTTCATTTATATGCATATGAGACACTGGATGAAGGGAGGCATATGCCTCCTAAGACATGGGAAGAGATTAAATACCTATGGAATGCTATAAAAAATATTACTGAAGTTAAAGGAATAACTATTGAGTTAACGACTTTGCCGGAATTAGAAAAAACTTATAATTTTATCCAATCAAATGATAAAATGTTATAATAAAATAAAGTATTTATTAAAATAACTTAGCATTATTTATCATGAACTGAATTAATACCAGGAGGTGATAATGTAAAAAATCATTGAAAAATGTTTTTTTAAAAAAGTGTAATTTAGTACAGGACAAAATTAATTTTCATTTATTGATTAAAAGGAGGAAGTAATATGAAAAAGATATATTTAGTTTTATTAGCTATTGCTATTTGTTCAATGTTTACCGGGATTGCGATTGCCCAGGAAGGTAATTTAGTGGTTTGGGTTGCTGCCTCTCAAGAAGAAGGACAGAATTTAGTGCAGGCATTCAGTAAGCATTATCCTAATATTAAAGTAGATATGATTAGAGCAGGATCAGGAGAATTATTAACTCGGTTAATGGCTGAACAACCAAAACCAAATGGAGATGTCATTGTAGGAATTGCCCGGGAGGCCTTTGAGGGCAATATTGACCTATTTACTGCTTATAAAACAAAAAATGATAGTGAGATTCCTGCGAATTTAAAAGATGATGCAGATATTCCTAAATATTATGGTTTTTCCATGCCCTTACAGGCTTTCATGGTTAATACCAATCTTTTTACCCCAGAGGATTACCCCAGAACATGGAAAGACCTTTCTCTCCCCAAATACAAAGGACAAATCATACTGGCTAATCCGGCATTATCTGGATCAGCTTACTCCCAGGTTTTCCAGATGTATACTCTTTATGGATTTGATTTTATTAAAGAAGTGATACCTAATGTGACCTTTGTTACCTCTTCCAGTATGGTTCCAGAATCAGTTGCTCGTGGTGAGTATGCCATAGGTGTCACTGGCGAATACAATATTGCTAAACATATCGATTCTGGTAGTCCAGTAATAGCAATCTATCCAGAGGATGGGACTGGGGCACGATTCGATGCCACAGGTATTATTGCCAATGGTCCCAATTTAGAAAATGCCAAATTGTTTATGGACTTTATGACCACCAAGGAAGCATATGAAATTGTGTTTAATACCAGTTCTCGCAGGACGGTTCATCCAGGTGTTCCTGCTCCTGGTGCACTGCCTCCCTTAAATGAAATTAAGTTGATAGAGTACGATGAACTTGAAGCTGCCAGGATAAGGGAAGAATTGACGATGAAAATATCAGACTTAATTGAATAAGCTGATATATCCAAGAAAGAGTTATACCTCATTAAGATAGAAGAGAATGCTCGATTTTACAAGTATTTTTCTATCTTGTAAAACCGAGCATTCTATCATATTACCTGTCAATATTATTGACCCATTCAATATTAATATTATTGGTAAAGTTAGAAAAGATTAAGAAAATAATTGTCCAAGGGAAATGATAATGGCCCCTAAAAATATTGTCTATAAAAATGTGGTAAAAAATTTTGAAGGTAAAAGAGAGACTGTAACAGCATTAAAGGGAGTGTCTTTTGAGATTAAGCAAGGGGAATTATTCTGCCTATTAGGGCCAAGTGGCTGTGGCAAGACCACCCTTCTTAGAATCACTGCCGGTCTGGAAAACTTAACTAGTGGACAAATCTTCTATGGAGGAAAAGACATTACTTCCATACCTCCTTTCCGAAGAAATATTGGAATGGTTTTTCAGAGTTTTGCCCTTTATCCCCATATGAGTGTCTTTGAAAATGTTGCTTATGGCCTTAGGGTGAGGAAAAAACCAGAAAGTGTTATCAAAAAGAAAGTAACTGAAATTATGGAATTAGTTGGTTTACCCGATGTACTACGAAGAAATCCCAGTCCAACAGCTCTTTCCGGAGGACAACAGCAAAGAATAGCCATTGCCAGGGCTTTAGTTTATGATCCAGAAATTTTATTTTTAGATGAACCGTTGGCCAGTCTGGATGCAAAATTAAGGAGATATATGCGGGCAGAGATCCGCCGAATTCAGAAAGCTACCAATATTACCACTATCTATGTAACGCATGACCAGGAGGAAGCTATGGCTATTGGAGACCGTTTAGCAATTATGAATAGTGGTTTGGTTGAGCAAATAGGTTCTTCGGATGAAATCTATCATCAGCCTGAAAATGTTTTTGTAGCTAACTTTATCGGGAAAATGAACTTTTTCCCGGCAATTATAAGAGAAATACGAGAAAATCATTATAAGGTTGAATTGGAAACTAATAAGAAAGTATTAGATTTATATTGTGAAAAAAAACAGATAAGAACCCGGGAAATTGCCAAAGATAGGAAGGTACTTTTAGGTTTCCGACCAGAGAATTTAACCATCAGTACCAATGAAGGCAAAGGTCATTTTGCTGGCAAGATACAGATTATGCAGAATCTAGGGAAGATTGTTCGTTATGAAGTAAGTTTACTGGAAGATGCAGGAGGGAAATTGATAGAGGTGGATATGGAAAGGAAATTGCCTGATACTAAAGAAGGAGATGAAGTCTGTATTCTTTTCAATCAGAGTAAGAGTCTACTCTTCTCCAGAAAGAAGGTTGACTAAATGTCAGTTTTCAATCGATTAAAAACATTTATCACAGACCTGTTGAAAAGGGACTTAACTCCCTATATCATTTTAAGCATACCCCTGCTTTTTTTATTGCTATTTCTGATATGGCCATTAGGGATGAGCATTGCCAAGGCTTTTGTCCTGAAGGGACAAGAGCTCACTCTGGATAATTTTACGCTGGAAAATTTTCAGCGTTTCTTTACTTCTTCTATGTATCAGAGAAGTTTACGAAATTCTTTTGTCATTAGTTTTGCAGTGGTTTTCTTCACCTTAATAATCGGCGTACCTATGGGTTATTTTGTAGCCAGAGTAGATATGCCTTTTAAAAAATTAATTCTGGCATTGGGGATTTTACCTATTATAACTCCTGCTTTTGTAGGTGCCTTTTCCTGGGTAATCTTACTGGGTAAACAGGGAGTAGTTCGATATGCTATTAATAAAGTGCTGGGCATAGTAGGTTTATCCTTACCGCCCATCTATGGACTTTTTGGGATTATCTTTACCATGTCTTTGACTTATCTACCCTTTGTTTTTCTGTTAAGTTATGGGGCTTTTAAATCAACCAATCCCCTCCTGGAAGAAAGTGCTATGATTATGGGAGCAACTCACGGTAGAATACTGCGTACCATTACCATACCTTTAGTTCTCCCCAGTCTGGGAGCAGCAGCAATTCTGGTATTTATCCGATCTATTGGAAATTTTGGTATACCTGCAGTGTTGGGAGGACAGCAATATGTCCTGCCAACGTTGATTCATTTTCGAGTACATGGATTCTGGGATTTAAACGGAGCTTCAGCAATCGCTATTATTAGTGTTATTATTGTAATTATTGCTTTATTGATTCAAAGGAAGATAGTTAGTGCCAGAGAATATGAAACTATCAGTACCGCCACATCAGAATACAAATTACATAAACACCCTCTCATAAAGACAATTGCCATCATATACTGCCTTCTGGTCTTGATAATTTCTCTTGCTCCTCAGTTTACTATTATTATTATGTCTTTTTTTGAGAAGTGGGTAGGATTTTTACCTACTGGATTAACCCTTGAAAATTATAAAATAATTCCTCGTATTGCTTCCAAAACAATTAGGAATTCTTTCTTTTTGGCTACCACTTCCACTTTGTTAACTGCTTTAATAGGAACACTCGCTGCCTACATTACCGAAAGGCGTCGTCCTAAAGGTGCTGTGCTAATAGATTTTGCTATCATGACCCCTTTTGTGTTACCTGGTATCGTTGTTTCCGTTGCCCTTTTGTCTACTTTTTCTTCTGATCCCATTAATATTTCAGGGACTTTTCTGATCATTATTATTTCCTTTATTATAAGGAGAACACCATATATATTTCGCTCAGTAGTAGCTAATTTAACTCAGCTTAATGAGGCTTTGGAGGAATCTTCTACCATTAGCGGGGCCAACTGGTTTTATACCTTTCGCAAGGTTACCTTCCCCCTAATATTACCTAGCATTATTGCTGGTTCTATCTTAACTTTTGCCACTTTATTACAGGAATTAAGCACTACTATATTGTTATATTCAGCACAGACTGTAACATTACCTATCCAGATTTATAATACCGTTGCAGAGGGGGATTTTGGCATTGCCAGTGCTCTTTCAGTATTATTGATGGTGACAGTCTTTATAATGGTATTTTTAATGAACACCTTCTTTGGAGAGGCCGGTTCTTCTGGTCTTAAATTAGGATAAGTAAATAAATTATTTTCTTGGCAATTAATCTTTTTAATGAGCTAGAATTTATTTTACTAATTAACTAATTATATTTTATTTTCCCTCAGTATTTATTGGGGGATAGTTGATTGGCTGATCAGGAGACTTTAAAACTATGATAGGTTTTGCATTTTATCTAAAAACCAATTGTCGCTTCCAGTTATGCAAAGATAGTATTTTACCGACTTTAACACTTAATCTTACCAAACCCCTTATTTATCAACAAATAAGAAAATGATAATGCGCATTTTGGCACTATATTTCTTTATTTTACCAGGATAACTCCTTTTCGGGGGTAACATTGGGGGGTGGTTTTATATGTGATAATCTTAATATCTTATTACCCAGACTATCAAACTTGGTTTTAATAAAAAACTTATCTTGTTTTATCATAACTTCTGCAAAATTCATCGAATTTAGGACTTCTCGAATTTGGGATGGTGATGCTGAAAGGTGAGCTCTTTTAAGCTTAGCTTCTAAGGTTCTCTCCAAGAGAAAGGCCAGAAAACAGATCACAAAATGCCCTTTGATCCTTGCTTCAGTCCAGTGAAATATCGGCCTTACCTCTAAGGTAGTCTTCATGAGGCGAAAGGACTCTTCTACCTTCCAGAGGGTATGGTGGGCTTCTAGGATATCTTGGGGTTTGAGCAAACAATAGGGTCAGGTCTTGAATTATAAGTTTTAAAGTGCTATATTACTATTATGTCCAGGCCATTACGTATCCAATTCCCCGGAGCACTCTACCATATCA
>LDZU01010372.1_pt1 | contig 28185 bp, 26 predicted proteins | sample 615531 | NCBI WGS metagenome assembly LDZU01 (sample SAMN03408293, study PRJNA278302) | terrestrial metagenome | isolation source: oil reservoir sample SB2 | place: USA: Alaska, North Slope, Schrader Bluff formation | collected 2011-09 | reverse complement strand
TGGCGCCAGCCTTTCCCCGGTCCGGGGCTGGCGGTGCGCTGCCTGGGTGTCATCACCCCAGCCAGGTTGCAAGCTTTGCGCCAGGCGGATGCTATCTTTCGGGAAGCGCTGCGCGCGGCAAGATTGATCGATCATCATTTTACAGAGGGAGAACTTCCCATTGCGCAGGCGTTCGCAGCGCTGTTGCCGGTGCGCTCGGTGGGCGTGATGGGCGACCAGCGCACCTATCAGGAGACGGTTGTGCTGCGCGCCGTCACCAGCCAGGATTTCATGACCGCTGATTGGGCACGCCTGCCACAGTATCTGCTAGCAGCAGTATCCAACCGCATTGTGAACGAGGTGGAGGGGGTCAACCGCGTGGTGTACGACATCACTTCCAAGCCGCCCGCCACCATCGAGTGGGAGTGACAGGGTGAGAGGGGGTATCATTCCGAGCGCAGCGAAAAATCACAACCAGAAGAGAATGTACCCGAAAACTGTTAGCAAACGAAAGGGGTACATCATCTACCAGACATAATCCTTTGCGACCGTTAATGACAAGGCTCGGCTTTCCCTATAATGAAAAGCCGAGCCAATTTTATTATCTTCACTCATCTGTTTTCTATTCTTCCAAGCTACCCTGTTGCCCGGGTTTTGCTGTGCAAATCACCCAATCAATGGGGATGCGCCAAAAGCTTTGAAAGGAACAGAAAGCATTATTTGCGATGAGCTGGTTGGGGTCTTTTGAAAGTGAAAGACCACTCCGATGTGATAATTACTCATTGTGCAGTTTCAACCACACTGCTAGGCTTCACTTTTTTCCAACCAACCCTTGTACAGACCCACTAAACCGGTCACGGCTCCAATAATCCAACTCCAGGTCGCAGCATTCGTGCCTCCAAATCCAAAGATCCAAGGAGCCAGGAAAACAATCAGCCCGATCCACCCAACCCATTTATAGGATTCCATCGATCCAAAAACAACGAGAAGCACGCCCCCAATAAGGCTGAACCAGAGCAGTCCCGCTTGACCACTATATCCAGAGAAAAACGGCGCCAGGAATAACAGCGCACCTAAGATAATTGTGAACCACTTCATGATGAATCTCCTTTTTTGTGTTTTATCCTTTTTTATTTCCGCATCGTCTGAAGGGTGAAAAAAAGTACCTTGATGCTTTCATCTCTCTGTGTGATTTCGTTAATCCTTTTCGGTAGCTGTCCCTTTATCCTCCTTTCCCTCAGCCTCATTTTTTACAGGAAGTCCTTGCTCACTGACCCCTCTTCGCTCGTTTTCCAGTTGTTGGTCTTCCTCCATGCGTGCTGCATTCTTTCGTCGCAAACCCCGACTTCCTGAAAACCTTTTAAGAAAACGATCGACAATGAGACCGTGCATCTGAATTGACTCAATTTCCTGTTTTTCTCCTTAGCTAAAGCTGAATTCTCAACTTTGACCTCGGGCACAACATTCTTTTAATGTTGTTATATTCAGGATATCAAGAGACAGGCATATCGTCATGAATCGAAAGTGCTATAAAAGTGTCATTCCGTAAAGGGGAAGCATGCAATCGAAATAAGAGCAATCAACACCAGGATGTTGCTACTTGATCAAACGTAGCTGGCGCGCTTTCGAAACCGCCTGGGTGCGATTCTTGACATCAAGTTTAGCATAGATATTGTAAGCATGGCGCTTGACCGTGTTAAGCGCCAGATAGAGTTGTGCTGAAATCTCTTTGTTGGATTTTCCTTCGGCAATCAAAGTAAGTACCTCCACTTCCCGGGTAGAAAGAAAAATGGAGGAATCTTCTTCCAAATCGCCAGTTTCAGATTCGAGTTCGATCTGCCCTATCGATGGAGAAGATACAAATGGCACAACTTCTTTTTGAAAAGATGCTAACAGGCTATCGATAAAAGTTATGGATGGAAGGATACTATCGGATTCTTTTTGGTCTGCCCGGCATGCTGCCAGCAGCTCTGCAACCGGTTGACCACCTTCCAGGTAGATTCGCCGGTAGCCTTCCGGCTCACCCAGTGCCAGGGCGCTGCGAAAAGTTTTTTGTGCTTTATATGGATTTCCCAGTGCCAGCTGGATAACGGCTTGTAAAATCAATATTTCGATTTGCGACGTTACCCGTTTGAAACGCTTTGCTTCCATTAATAGACTTTCTATCAGTTCTTGAGAACGTTGCAGACAGCTGGTATTTCCCTGACTTCTACCAATAGCAACCAGCAGCCTAACCTGGGCAAGTACCAGGCACTCATAGATATGATATGGGTAATCCTCCAGATGGATGTCGAACATAAAATCGGGCAGCGCGCTTTTCTTCCAGAATTGAATTGCTGTCGCCAGATCATCATGCTGTAAAGCCAAACGAACAGCAATGGCAGATACAATAGTGTCATCCCACTGGCTTGATTCCGTGCTCAAAGCAAAACGCGATGCTTCTTCGATAATGCTCTGCGCTCCGGCAATATCGCCCTGTGCCTGGCGCAACCTGGCTAACGAGACCATTCCATCCAGATTGCTGAGCCACCACAAAGATTCGGCTGTGTCGATTCCACGTTGTAAATAGGAATTGGCTTCTTTCAGAGAATCGCGTTCAAGCAAAATCTCTCCAAAGCCAATATCCGCTAATCCTGCCAAAGGAAACTGTTTTCCCTCCGGTCCGACTGCCATATATTGGGCTTTCTCCAAAGTAGCCCAAGCCTGGCTCAACTGACCCTGCATAGCTTGCATATCAGCAAGCTGGCAGGTGGAAATGACCATCACCATCAGGTTATTCGCCTGTCGTGCTATACGAATGGTATCGCGCAGCGATTCGATTGCCTTTTGGGTATCGCCGGATAGAACAAAATACAGGCTGTTTTCCATGGAGATCAGACTGTGAATAAAGGGATTTTCCTCTCCCAGTGAGCTGGTCGCCTGCCGGGAATATTCAGCAGCCTGTTCGGCATCTCCACTTAATACAGCCAGGGTAGATTGACAGATCGCCAGCCCACCACGCAGATTCCACAAACCGGCATGCTCAAAATCTTTCAATACCACCACTTCATCATTAATCGATCCACTTCCCGTTTGTTCTATCTGGTCGAGAATACGCTTAATATCCTCAATCCAATACTGAGCATGATCCAGATCATAGGCGGCTATCAACCCCCAAGCATAGGTCAAACTCAAGCGTGGATGTTGGTGGATAATTTCATCAGGCAGTTTCCCGATCCATCGGGAAAGAGAGAAAATTTCGCCTGTTTTCAACATTTCTTCCGTATTGCGTTCGATCAAAGTGGCTGTCCATTCCACATCTCCCGATGCTAGCGCATATTGAAAGGCTTCGTCGAGATTGTCGTTTTGTTCAAACCAACTAGCAGCTCGTTTTTGTAGCACAGGGATTTCTCCCGGGTTGATCTCCGATTGGATATGCCGCAGGAAATCTGCAAAGAGATGGTGGTAGCGAAACCACTCGTGTTTTTCATCCAATGCAACGATGAACAGGTTGGCATGTTCCAATCTATTCAACATCACAACCCCATAACCGGGTTTTGCTTCCGGGTTGATCACAGCTTCACACAAAGAACCGTTAAACGAATCAAGAATGGAGCTACGCAGCAAGAACTGGCGGATATCCTCTGGCTGACGATCCAATACCTCTTCAGCCAGAAAATCAACCAGATAATAAGCATCGCCCGTGAGATTTGCCAATAATGTTTTGGGGTCGGAATGATAGCGTAAGGAGATGGCAACCATTTGCAATCCGGTGATCCATCCGTCTGTACGTTCCTCCAATGCCTGGACCGTCTCCGGCAACAGCTGCAGTTCCAATGTTTTCCGGAAAAATTGATCTGCTTCTTCTCCGGTGAAACGAAGGTCTTGCGTGCCTAGTTCGATCACACGACCTTTAGCTCGCAGGAAAGATAGTTCTAGAGCAGGTTCGCTGCGGCTGGAAATAATGAGATGTAAATTATGCGGCAGGTTTCTAAGGAAAAAATTTATATCCTGCAAGATAGCAGGGTCTTTCAGAGTCTGAAAGTCATCTAGTATCACCACTATATCATTCGGAACGGTGAAAATTTCATTGATCAGTAAGGTCAACCCAACTTCCAATCCACTACCCCTGGTAGATTGGATAAAATCCAACGCTTCAGCGCCCAAGCCCGGTTCAACAGTTTGGATAGCGCCAATCAGATAGCGGAAGAAACGAATAAAGTCATTATCATCATTATCAATGTTCAACCATGCTACTGGAAGTTCCGTTTGGTGCACCCATTCGATCAAAAGATTTGTTTTACCAAACCCAGCAGGTGCTGAAAGCAAGGTGAGGGGTCCGGCAGCACCCCTTTCGATCAGTTCCGTCAGACGTGATCGATGAACAAACTCGGGGGGCATCTGAGGAACCGAGATTTTCGTTCGAAGTAGAGGTTTATCGATTCCAGCAGGCAGGTTGGATGGGTTAAAACTCATAGCTTAACTCTCTGGCGGCGTAATGACTGTGAATAGAACACCAGATTCATATCCTCCTATTGTTCGTGATTATACCAAAAACCTCGAACCGCCATTTTGAAGGGGAACATCATCACAAACATTGGCGATGAATTTCTTTATGACTAAAAAATCCAACTACAGAGCTTTCACCCTACTTTATGAACCCATCCACCTATGTCCGTTCTCCACCCATATGCATTAAAATAAACGACAATATGAAAAATAAAACCCGCAATCTGCTAATCGGGTTATTCCTCATCAGCGGGTTGCTTCTAAGTCTCATCCCTTCTCATGTCTCTGCACAGGGTGGCTTGCGTGCAGTGCTGTCGCAGCCTGACCTGAACCAGTTTCCCAGCATGACCACCTACGTGGATGTGTACGACTCACAGAACAATTTCGTGAGTGATCTGGATGCCGAGCAATTCACCCTGGAGGAAGATGGGCAACTACGCACTGTCAATGAAGTTACACGCATTGAACCCGGGCTGCACACCATCCTGGCACTCAATCTTGGTCCTACCCTGAGCAACAAGGTGAACACAGAGACCACCCGCTATGAAGATACCACCTCCATCTTGACTTCCTGGTTGACTGGGCTACAGAGCCAGGCTGCCAACCTGTACAGCTTCACTTCCAATGAACGTGCCATGCTGCAGCGCAGCGTTGATCCGCAGGAACTGCTGCAAACGCTGCAAACTTACCAGCCCAATTTATTCAATTTCGAGCCAGATCTGACCAGCTTGAGCTACGCCATTGATATCGCTGCCCAACAGCCACAGCTAGAGCGTAATGCCAAACAGGTCATCTTCTATATCACACCCCTCCCGCTGGATAATGACCTCGATCAGCTGCCCATTTTGGCAGCGCGGGCAGCAGACACCGGAATTCCGGTATATGTGTGGTTGATCGCCAATGAGACCAGTTCCAACTCTCCGGCTGCTGATGCGCTGCGCGACCTGGCTAAGACAACCGGCGGGCAGTTCCTGCTGGTTGACGAGAAGATCGAAACCCCCAGCCCCGAATCTTATCTGAGCCCCTTGCGCTACACCTATCGCCTGCGCTATACGAGCGCCATCAACCAGAGTGGATTTCATCATATCAAAGTTCAGGTGGAGCGCGGCGTTCAAATGGCAGAAACGCAGGATGTCTCTTTCCAGATCGAACTGCTACCCCCTGAGGTAACTATCATTGCCCTGCCTCCGCAGATTCAGAAAGTGTGGGTGGATGCGGAAGAGGGTGGCAAGGTGCTGAAACCTGACTTCATCACCTTGCAGATCAGTGTTACTTTCCCCGACGGATACCCCCGTCAGTTGAAATACTCCCGATTACTGGTAGATGGTGATGAGATCATAAGCCTGGACCAGCAGCCGTTTGAATGGTTAGGATGGCCGCTGGGTGGTTACCGCATGACCGCCACACATGGAGTAGTAATCGAGGTAGAGGATATTCTAGGATTTCGCAGCACAAGCGACCTGCGTGAGGTACAGATCATTGTCGAACAGCGTTATACGGGCTTCTGGGGTGGGTTCATCAATTTCATGCTCTCCGGTGGATGGATCATCTTTATCTTTCTGTTCATGATCGGCGGTCTGGCAGCCTATGCTAGTTATCGCCGCCGCAATCCACGCCCGGCACCTGCCGGTATGGAACCGGCTATTAATTTCAGCGAAGATCCCCTTACACAGCAGGTAATAATCCCTACGGAATCCACCACCATTTTCACAAACAGCCCGGTGACATCCATCCAGCTGGTTCCTTATCTATTTCCATTGGAAGATCAACAGGAAAAAAGTCAAAATAACGCTGGCATTAATGTAGACCAGTTTGAAATCAAGATCGGAAGCGATCCTGCTCAAGCAGACATGGTCATTGATCACCCCTCAGTCAGTCCACTGCACGCGCGGCTGCACCGTTCCACGCAAGGAACCATCATCTTGGCGGATATGGATTCCGAAGCTGGCACCCGGGTCAATTACGCACCGATCTCAAAGAAAGGCACCGTGCTCCGGCAAAATGACCTCATTCACATTGGGGAAGTTGCGTACCGTTTTGAGTTGATAACACAGCGAACCAAGGCATAAAGAGCTATCTGATATCCCTACCACACCTCGATCAGGGCTGCTTTTTCCAATATCTGCTTTGCCTGCCGGTAAACAGGCATATCCACCATTTTCCCCTCCAGACCCAGTGCGCCTTTACCTGCCTGCATACGTTCTTCATATTCATTCACAATCTGTTGCGCACGTTGCACTTCTTGCGGTGTAGGGGAAAATGCTTGCTGGACAACTGCGATCTGGTTGGGGTGGATGACCTGTTTCCCACTGTATCCCATTTGTGCACCCTGCTGCGCTTCATGCTGTACCACATTTGTGTCATGATAAGTATTGCACACCAGATCAATAGCATCCAATCCATACGCCGCAGCAAACATCACCAGCTGGCTGCGCGCATACTCCATTTCCTGATTGGATGGGGTGCGCCTGGCTCCCAGGCTGACCGCCAGATCTTCCGCACCCAGTACCAGTGCATCCAGGCGGCTGGTGGCTTCACAGATATCTTTCAGGTTCACAAAACTGCGCGCAGTTTCGATGATAGCCATTAAACGGATTGTACCCAGTTCCAGCACGGATTGGGTTTCGAAAGCTTCGAGAAATCCATCTACATACTGCAGCGTGGCAGCATCCTCAACTTTGGGGATGACAATAGCGTGCGGCACTGCCTGCACAACGATGCGGAGATCGGGCAAATAGAACGGAGTGGAAGGAGCATTTACACGCACCAATCGTTCTGATTTCCCAAAATCAAATGTGCCCAGTGCATGTGCTACCGCCAAGCGAGCATCCTCTTTTTGCGAAGCCGAAATTGCATCTTCAAGATCCAAACAAACACAATCTGCTCTCAGGGTGCATGCTTTTTCGACCTTGCGCAGATCGTCTCCGGGTGTGTATAAAAAAGCTCTTCGCAGGTGCATCATTCCTCTCATACCATAAAACTATTCATATTATAGATTGGAATGTCAAGGCGGTCGAAGTTTAAACTGTTGTAACCCACCCCCAAGTATGATAGAATTTTGCCGCATTGTACTTTATCAATTTGGAGGGATGGCCGAGTGGTTTAAGGCGCCTGTCTTGAAAACAGGTGTGGGGTGAACGCTCCACCGTGGGTTCGAATCCCTCTCCCTCCGTTCAAGACAGTTAAACACGGGGAGGTGCCAGAGTGGCTGAATGGGACCGCCTGCTAAGTGGTTGTCGGGGGTTGACCTCGACCGAGGGTTCGAATCCCTCCCTCCCCGCTGCTATTTTCCCATCGCTTTCTTTCCCTATTACCCTATAAATACCCGTTGACACTTTATCTTGCCTCTCATATCACTGAATGCTGTGTAGTAAAGGTGGTCTTTTCTGTACTGAAGATATTAATTTGTGTATCATTACATAAATTAATTTTGCATCCTGATCAACTTTTCGGTATTATTCACATAGAATTATGAGAAAATATGATTATCTAGTGAAAACTTACGATAATGAAACTTTATCAGGAATTATGTCACTACCAAGGAGATTCAATGCCTCTTTCAAAGAAATCGCAAATGGTGCAACAGGCACTAGAAAAACACAATCTCGCACTGGAAGTAGTAGAACTGGACGCAAGTACCCGCACAGCATTGGATGCAGCCAACGCTGTGGGGTGTGAAATTGGGCAAATATGTAAATCTCTAGTTTTTCGTTCGGGGGATGAGCCTGTTCTCTTCCTGGTCAGCGGCAAAAACCAGCTTAATGTCCCCAAGGTCTCCGCGGAATTGGGGATGCGATTAGAGAAATCTGATGCAACCTTCACAAAACAGAAAACCGGTTTTGCCATCGGCGGTGTACCTCCCATCGCGCATACAACCCAACTTGCAACCTATATCGACCGCACATTACTATCATACAAGCAGATCTGGGCAGCCGCGGGCACTCCTCACTCTGTTTTTAAACTGAATAGTTCCCTGCTGCTTTCACTGACAGGCGGCACGATAATTGATGTAACTTGAAATATCAGATTGGCTCACTTACGAAATATAAGTCAGAGCTAGCCTGGCTGCCTGGTTGGCATCCGGAGCATAGCCATCTGCGCCGATCTGGCGCGCAAATTCCTGGGTGAGTGGCGCCCCGCCCACCAAGATCTTAACCGAATCCCGCAGTCCTGCTTCCTGTATTGCCTGGATAACACACGACATGTTCGTCATGGTAGTTGTGAGCAGGGCAGACATGGCTACGATATCCGCTTTCTTCTCTTTCACCGTTTCCACAAACTGCTCAGCAGAAACATTGGTGCCCAGATCAACGATCTCAAAACCTGCCCCTTCCATCATGATTGCCACCAGATTTTTCCCAATATCATGCAGATCCCCTTTCACAGTACCGATTACAACCTTGCCAACTGGTTTTACCTCCTCAGCAATCAATTGCGTTTTCAATAAATCCAAACCACTCTGCATGGCACGGGCAGCAACCAGCATTTCAGGCACAAAATATTCGCCTTCTTCAAACAACCTGCCGACTTCTGTCATCGCAGGGATCAGCCCCTTTTTGAGAATATCATCAGCGCTCACACCTGCTTCCAGCGCTTGCTGTACCGTCTGCTGGCACTCCTCCAGATTTCCATCCAGAATGCTTTGATTAATCTTCTCTATTTTTTCATCCATCATGCCCTCATTGTTATTCTATTCGATGGGTTGGCTTGGGGTAACCTGGGGTGCGGGTAAAGCTCTCCATCTCCGTTACTGTCAAATCAGTCTGGTCTGTCTTTTCTTTCACAATGCCAGCGATCAAGCTTTCCAACCGTTCCACCGTGCCTACCAGCAGAGCATTGATCCACATCTCCGTTGCACCGCTCTTGAGGTTCGCCACCTGGGCTCGAACCTGTGTTATGAACACGTCATCAATTTCTTGCATGGTGGGCACGCTGACCTTAATGTTACTGCCATCCGTCTGGATGTGAAACTTCAGGTGCCCTGCAATACGCTGTTCATGGTCAACCGCCTGTGCAATTGCAATCACTATATCAGCCAAGGTATCCCGGTTCTCACTGTTCAAAACATCCAACCGATAATGCTTATCGATCCATGCCATTTTTTGTTCTCCACTGGCATAGCGATCGTAATCGATACTCAGAGATTTCAATCTCAGCAGATCACGCTTTTCCCCGATCAGACTTAACCAAAGTGCAACATCTTGCTCATCCAGAGAGTTTTGCAACAGGATAGCTGCTTGCGGATAGCGCACAGCTGCCATTTCTGCCACCTGTTGGACCCGCTGTGCATCCAGCAGGTCAATTTTATTGATAATCAGGATACCCGCTTCTTCGATCTGTTTTGCGAATATGTAAGCAACATCTTCACTGAATGGCATTTCTTGATCCAATAAAAAACGCTCCAGTAACCGCACATCGACAAAAACCGAATAGCTGGCAGCCTCCCCCAGATCACCGCGCAGTTCTTGCAGCGGTTTGACTACTGTAGCGACAATATCCGCACAGGAACCCACCGATTCCGCAAAGATCACATCTGGATTATATTGTGTAGTAATTTTTTCGATCTGTTCACTCAGATCGTTAAAGTGGCAGCAAAAACAACCCCCCGTCACCTCCAATGCTGGGAAATCCTGAGCGCGGAAAAATGCGGTATCTACCAGATGTTTGCCCTGATCATTGGTAATGATCCCTACTCGGGTTTGCTGTTCCACCAGCAGCCGGGCTGCTTTTAAGATCGCAGTGGATTTTCCACTTCCCAGAAAACCACCAACCAGATGGATTTTCATTACACATTGCTCCTAATTCTGTGATGTTTTGTCCTATTGGGTACCATTTTACTGGAAAAATCCAAGCTTGCCTAAAAACCGCACTGTGGCTTTGCTTCGGAAAGCCTTATCGCGTTTTACTCCCCAAATTAGCCCAAGAATGAAAAGAATAAGGGGAAGAATAATGGTTGCTCACTATGAATCCAAAATAACTTGTAAGGGAGGTTTCCAAACTTGTACCTTCTAGATAGTTTTAATTGTTTAATGCATTAATTATTTGTTCGATAGCATCTTCCTTCCCTATTCCGGTCAGGAAAGCTAGAGTATGAATGACGGGGACACCGAGGTTCTCAGGAACCAGGGTTGTTGTAACAATTAAATCTGCATCGCTAGCTAGTGATTTAACCTCGGATGTCTTACACAGTCGGGTCGTAATATCAATACCACGTTCTTTTAATGCTTCCTCGATAGCTTTTGCTACCACCGTCGAGGTGGCAATTGCAGTACCACATGCAACTAAGATTCTTTTTGGACCCACCATGCTTTACTCCTTATAATTCCTATGTAGTTCTAATCCCATTGTAGACAAGTTTCTTTAATATACAATCTGGTTTTCATTCATTTTTCAAAGCAGCCAGCACCTCTACATAGCTAGTTGCTTTCATTAAAATTGCCACCACCTGCGATTTCCTGCAGCATCTCGATCTGTGCCTTCGGTTGTTCCAATGCAAGTAAGAACACCAAACTCACATCTACCGTTCCATTGGGAAATGCCATATTTTGAAAGGTCACCGTGTTTTTCAAGGTTGCCAATGCCAAACCGGGTTTGATGACATGTTCACTGTCAGTGTGAGGGATAGCAGCATTAAAACCCAAAAAAGGAAGACCAGTTGGCAACCTGCTCTCACGGTTAATCGTTGCAGCGACAAAACTATCTTTTACATAACCTGCTCCAAATAGACGGGAACCCAGCATCTGAATGATTGTAATTGCATTCTTTGCATTTGCGCTTAATAAAACCCTCTTCGGTTCTAATAATTCCAGAATCGCCTGGCTTATACTGTCGTTGCTCCCGCGTTTTCCAAACCTGTTTTTATATCCTGTAGGAATTCAGCCGCCTCTGCACCATCCACCACACGGTGATCGGCACTAAGGGTGATGGTCATGATTGGTTTCAAGATCGGGTTCCGTTTTGCATCGGGCATGAACTTTTCAACAATATTACCAACTGCCAGAATTCCCGTTTGGGGTGGATTGATGATAGCTGTAAAACGATCAATCCCATACATACCCAAATTCGATATAGTAAAGGTGGCACCTTCTAAATCCTGCGGGATCAGTTTATTGGTTCGTGCTTTTACTGCCAGGGTTGCGATCTCATTGGAAAGTTGATACACCCCTTTTTTATCGGCGTCACGCACCACCGGAACCATCAATCCCTCCTCCACGGCAACCGCCACACCAATATGAACGCATGGTAGCAAGACAATCTCATCCCCATCCAGCGAACTGTTCAGCTTGGGGTGGCGTGTTAATGCCCGGGCAGCAGCTTGAGTAATCAACGCGGTGTAGGTAAACTTTATATCTTTACCAGTGACTTGCCTTGCTACCTGCTCTCGCAAAGCAACAGCGTCACTCATATCAATATCCATCTGAAGCGTCAGATGAGGGATTTCGTGTGCACTGCAAGTCATTTTTTCTGCGATGATACGGCGCATACCTTTGAGCGGGATACGGGGTGCTTCCGCAGGAATGGTGGGGGGTATTGCTTGCACAATGTGGGAAGCAGCCGCTTTGACATCCTTCTCCTGGATCCGTCCAAGCGGACCGCTACCTGCGATGGATGTCAGGTCAATGTCAATTTCATCGGCAGCCCGGCGGGCTGCCGGGGTGGCTGCCACCTTTCCTCCATGACGGTCAGTAGATTTCTGCGAGAGGTACGCTTTAACATCTGCTTTGGTGATCTTTCCTCCGGCGCCACTGCCCTGTACGGTAGTTGCATCAATACCGGCATCTTTCAGCATATGCAACGCAACTGGAGTCGCGCTCACTTCGATACCTTTTTCCGGTTTTGATGGTTCGTCTTTTTCAATTTTTTGAGTTTCTGGCTCTGCGTTTTTTTTAGGAAGCACTTCACCCGGTTGCAGGATAGTCGCAATAATCTTGGTGACCAACACAACATCCCCTTCTTTGTAACGAATTCCCGCCAGGATACCTCTTTCCGGTGCCTCTACCTCCATACTCAGTTTATCGGTTGAAACAGTAGCGATCGGATCACCTTTCTCAACGGTTTCCCCTTCCTTTTTTAACCATTCAATGATCTCTGATTCTTCCTGGGTAAAACCGAATTTTGGCATAATCACTTCTTTTGCCATGACCCTTCCTCCTAATACACTCCCTGCACGATCTTGCGAGATTCCTCCACAATATTTTCAACCTGTGGCACGGCGTGATATTCGAGATTGCGGTTGTATGGAATAGGCATATCCAGCCCAGCCAACCGGCGAATGGGTGCATCTAGGTAGGCAAAGGCTTCACTTTCCACAATGCGACCAGCCACTTCTGCTCCAAAACCACCCGTCTTTACAGCTTCGTGAACAACTAGAGCTTTCCCTGTTTTGATAATGGATGCAATAATGGGTTCCATATCCAATGGATTGAGTGTGCGTGGATCAATGATCTCGACTTCAATACCTTCTTCTGCTAATTTTTGTGCCGCTTCAAGAGAGCGCATCACCATAACAGAAGTTGCGATGATGGTGAGATCTTTCCCTTCCCGCACCACCTGGCTCTTTCCTATCGGGATCGTGTACATCTCTTCGGGGACCGGACCTTTCGTGCGGTAGAGCAGTTTATGTTCGAAGAACATCACCGGGTTTGGATCTTCAATTGCTGCCAGCAACAGCCCTTTCGCGTCATAGGGAGTGCTGGGCATGACAACCTTCAATCCAGGAACATGTATAAACCAGCTTTCATAGCTGCCAGAATGCTGACCGGAAGCGCCTGTTCCAGAACCACCTGGTAAGCGCAGCACCATCGGAACCGTCGCTTTCCCACCAAACATGAAGCGAATCCTAGAAGCTTGCAGCACAAGCTGCTCCATGGAAAGGGTCACAAAATCACTGAACATGATCTCACCCACCGGGTGCATTCCTGTTAAGGCGGCTCCTACACAGGCACCGGTAATTGCAGCTTCTGATATGGGGGTATCGACCACCCGGTCTTTCCCATATTTTTCTTGCAGGTCACCAGTTACGCCAAAAGCGCCCCCGTACACACCGATATCCTCACCAAGGAGAAAAACGCGATCATCCTCTGCCATGATCTGATCAAGGGCTTCATGCAGCGCATCTTTATAGGTTAGCTCACGCATAAACGCCCTCCAGGATGGTAGAAACATCCGGTTCGGGGCTGTTCTCGGCAAATTCTACGGCTTTCTGTATGTCAATTTTTACACGTTCTTGAATTTCTTCCATCTCCTTATCAGAAACACCGATCTTCTTTGCAAAACGAGGGATGGGATCTTTTTCCATCCATTCCTTGACCTCTTCGCGTGTACGGTAAGCTTGCCGGTCACTTTTCGAGTGTCCGCGCCAGCGATAGGTAATCGCTTCGATCAGGGTAGGACCATTTCCATACCGTGCACGCTCGGCGGCTTCTCGCACTGCTTGATGCACTGCAAAGACATCATTGCCATCCACCGTAACGCCCTTGATCCCATATGCCACAGCCCGCTGGCTGATCTCTTCAATCTTGAATGCTTGATCGAAAGGAGTGGACATGGCATACAAATTGTTCTCACAAAGATAGATAATGGGGAGATTCCAAATGCTTGCCATATTGAGGGATTCATGAAAAGCCCCCTCATTGGCGGCACCATCACCAAATAGCGTCAATACCACCTGGTTGGTTTTACGGATTTTGATACTCAACCCAACGCCGACAGCGATGGGAAGGTTTCCTCCCACAATGCCATTTGCGCCCAGATTGTTTGACTCAATGTCGGCGATATGCATGGATCCCCCACGTCCACGGCAATACCCATTTTCTTTCCCCAAAAATTCAGCCATCATACGATTAAGGTCGCCGCCCCACGCCAGAAAGTGACCATGTCCACGATGGGTATTCAATAAATAATCATCTCGGGTAATTGCACTGCTGGCGCCTGCGGCAATTGCTTCCTGCCCAATGGAAAGATGCATAGTTCCATGCACTTTCCCTAACGCATACATTTCTTCTGCGTTTTCCTCGAAGGCGCGTGTTAACACCATCAGGTAAAGAAGATGTTTGGCATCTTTTGGTGTTAGCTCACCTTCTAGTAACTTCTCCTTTTCCATCAAACCTCCACATCCTTATAAAAATGGTTCCACTGCTGAAGAATCCGTTATCAAGATATCCAGCAGATTTCCCTCCAATGCTGCTTTTACAGCGGGCGCTTTTTTCTCTCCTGCTACGATAGTCATGACGGTTGCCTTGCCTTCGCGAATCCTCTGAAAATCTGCAGCAACCACACGTTCGTTTATTTGGTCATCCAGAATCTTTCCTCGTTCGGTAAAAAACCAGCCACAGGTATATCCCACAGCACCCTGGCTGCGGATCGCGGTAAACTCATGCGGTTCCAAATATCCCATTCTAACAACACTGGCAGCTTGCGGCTCTTCCGTGATGCAGCCGATGCCTGCCAGGACGATATCAGCCTTGTACGCCAGTTCGATGGTGGATTTGATGGATTTCTGGCGAAGCATCGTTTCTCGCGATGTTTTACTATCCATGATCATGGGTGCATTGAGAGTAAAATAGCTTCCATGTACTTTTCGCGCCAATAAACTTGCCAGCTCCGGACCATCGATGGTTGGATTACTCTTCACTCCGGTGGAACTCAATATCTGCACAATCTTGATATTTCTTAATGACACAGGTTCCATGGCATTGATCACTTCGTACACGGATGTGCCGGTAGAAATAGCAACGATCTGGTCATTTTTTAGCAATTTGTTGAACACTTCGGCACCCTGTTCTCCAACGAAACGCAAGGTCTGTGCATAACTTAATTTTCCTCGATTCACGACGATTGCGTTCTTTAATCCATACCGTTCGGTCAATATATCTTCCATCTCGACATTTCGGATAGAAGGGAAATGAACTTTGTGTTCCACCACCCCTTTTTGTTCGGCTTCGGTTAACAACCTTGATATAGCGGAACGGGAATAACCAAATTCATGCGCGATCTCATTTTGGCTGCGCTTATCCAAATAATACATGGAAGCGATTTCAGCCAGAAGGTGTTTTCTAGAATCGGATTTCATCATTTTTCTCAAAAGAATAATTTCCAAGTTAATATAACATTGATTTATCAAGCTTGCACCTTTGTTAATCTAAAATCATTTTTGTGAATTTCAAAAAATCAACTAGCTTATCAACTCCATGATTTCAACTATTCCTGTGTTACAATCTGACTTCAATTCAAGGAAACATAGATTGTTTATCGTATTATCAAAATTTCTACCGTTATTCATTTACCCGCTTGGCTTAGGTTTAATCCTTCTCCTGATCGCTCTGTTTGCCTTCAAAAAAAAGGGGGCAAAAAGGCTTGTATTGCTGGCTTTTTTGATTCTATGGGCATGTTCTACAGACCCGGTTTCTAAAGCATTGACCCAATCACTGGAATGGCAGTATTCCTACCCGGATACTGTTCCCGAGGCAGATGCTATCATCGTTTTAGGAGGTGGAACAGAAGCGGCTAATCCACCTCGCACATTCGTTGAGGTGAACAGCGCCGGGGACCGCGTGTTTGCCGCAGCGAAGTTATATCGAGAGGGGAAAGCACCGATCCTATTGCTCAGTGGGGGAAATATTGAATGGCTTCACGATAGCAACTCAACCCCTGCAGATCAAATGGCAGAAATGTTATCTTTTCTTGGAGTACCTTCTTCCGCCATGATCCTGGAAAACACATCCAGAAACACTTATGAAAATGTGCTCAATGCAAAGGAAATCATCACAAAAAAGGGCTACGAAAAGATCCTTCTGGTTACCTCTGCCATACACATGCCACGCTCGATGAAATTGTTTGAAAAACAAGGGATTGATGTCATCCCCATCCCGGTGGATTATTCCATCGTGGAAAATCAACAGGAGCAAGACTCTTTTCTGGATAATCTGTTGGGGTTGATTCCCAGTGCCAGCAATCTATCTATGACCACCAATGCGCTGAAGGAATATCTAGGTATCTGGACATATACGCTACAGGGCTGGATATAGAGCAATTATCCTGATTAAAATATTCTTTTAATTTTGATACTTGAACACAAACCAAACTCGAATCTCGTCACGATTTTCGAGAATTTATTAATGTTTCATTGCTATAATGCAAATAGAAGCTTTGAAAAGGAATATACATATAATGATTGAAAAAGAAAAACAACCCGGGGATCGACGGATCGCCGTATTGATTGATGGGGATAATGCACAGCCATCTTTGATAGAAAAGATCCTGGCAGAAGCAAGCAAATATGGATCGGTTACCATCCGGCGCAATTATGGGGATTGGACGACCTCCAATATGAATGGCTGGAAAGACACTTTGCAGACCTATGCAGTGCAGCCTATCCAGCAGTTCCGCTATACCGTTGGCAAGAATGCGACCGATTCAGCCATGATCATCGATGCGATGGACATCCTTTATGGCGGCAGCGTGGACGGTTTTTGCCTAGTTTCCAGCGATAGCGATTACACCCGTCTGGCTACCCGTATCCGCGAAAAAGGTTTTTTTGTGATGGGGATTGGACAGAAAAAGACACCGCGCGCCTTCGTCAATGCCTGTGATGTGTTTGTCTATACCGAGAACCTGATGCCGAAACAGGTTACGAAACGCAGCAGCCCCAAGAAAAATACCAAAAGTGATAAAGAGCATCAAACCCCCGATCCTGCCCCCCTGCTTAAACAGGCTTTCGATATCGCCGTGCAGGAGGATGGCTGGGCATTTTTAGGAACATTTGGACATCATCTGCGACAGCTCGATCCAAGCTTTGACGCGCGCACGTATGGGCACAGCCAGCTTTCCACACTGGTTCGTGCTTATTCAAAACTATTTGAGATCAAAGAAGTAAAATCACCAGAAGGCAATTCTGTGATCTATGTACGTTGGAAAGAGTGAATCAGGAGAACAAAATGGATCCCAAACTAGACATCATCTATCGTCGTCGCAGTATCCGCATTTTCGAGCGGAAAGAAGTGGAAAAGGGGTTGCTCGAAGAACTTCTACGAGCCGGCATGGCAGCTCCCAGCGCCAGCAATGGGCAGCCATGGGAATTTGTGGTGATAACCGACCCGGAACCGTTGGAGCAGCTGCAGAGTAAACTGCATTATGGAAAATACAATGCGCCCGCAGCCATTGCCGTCCTGGCAAATTTGAGCATAGCCAAAAAGGAATCATCTTTTCGTTTTTGGGTGCAGGATTGCAGTGCAGCTACTGAAAATATCCTGGTTGCCGCTGCCGGGTTGGGTTTGGGCAGCGTTTGGATCGGAGGCTACCCCAAAGAAGAGGTTACCGACCTAATCCACGAAATCCTGGAAATCCCTGAGAATATATACGTCCTGAACTTGATCTATATCGGTTACCCCGCTGAAGAGAAACCTGCTCGTACACAATATGAGGCAGAGCGAGTTCATTGGCAAAAATATTAATCAAGCAACTTAATAAAGACCAACCCAACATTAAGCCCCTGATTCATAACCTTCAATAAATGAGGTAGCTGTTGCATTCATGATCCATACATGGTTTACTTCTCAACTTTTTATTAGTCGTATTTGCCTTGAAAATTAGAGAAATACCGATTTAATAAAGGTACCTGACCGTTGTTCATTTAAAAATATAGTTATAAAAACGATATAACCTGTATTGCCAAATGGTATTAAGTGAAAACATACAACCAAAAGAACCATCAAGGAGTACAAAATTATGACATTTCCATACGATGACCTCATCAAGTTATGCGTCTCCCTCCTTCTGGGGGGTATCATCGGAGCTGAACGTGAGCGTTATAAAAAGGACGCTGGTCTGCGTACTACTATCCTGATTTCAATCGGGTCTACTCTCTTCACGATCCTTTCAGAACGCCTTGGGACAAGTATGGGAGCAAATCTCGACACCACCAGAATTGCAGCCAATATTGTTAGCGGAGTTGGCTTTCTAGGCGCAGGTGTCATTTTGCAGGAACATGGCAGAGTGAAGGGTCTCACCACAGCAGCTACCATCTGGATATCAGCAGCTATCGGTATGGCTTGTGGCGCCGGGGAATTTTTCCTCGCGGGGATTACCTCCCTGCTTACCATGATCGTTTTGGTTGCATTCACAAAGATCGAGGATAAGCTGGAAGTCTCGGTTGAAGAACGCACCTATGAGATCACCTCGAAAATCAGCTGGGAGAAATACAAGGAAATCAAAAGCCTTTTCAAAAGTTATGGCTTGATCATTACGAAATCAAAACAGGAAAAGAAAGCTGGCGGCGATATGGTGCTTACCCTTGAAGTAAGCGGACCCTCCAAAAAGCACGATAAAGTTGTACAGAAAATTCTCTCAGATAAAGAGATCAAAGAATACTGGTTCTAACAGTTCCGGAACTTTCAGGAGATTTCTTTCGATAGCACGATTCCATTCATGTGTCCGGTCGGATGGACTAGCCAGCAAAATCTTCTCGTTCAATTTAACCTGGATGATTACGGGGAAAACACGATAGTGAAGAGCAAGCAATATTGCCGATGGTTCTATCAGCTCTTTCATTGATGGCAGATTCATCTCTTTCGTCTACCTTTAAGACCAACAGAGCTTGATCAAAAGCCGGAAAGTTTTTGTGTTAAACTATGATTTGATAATCATTCTAATAAAAAGGATTCAAAATGAAAAAATTTCTACCCGTCATACTGGTATCGCTTTCTCTCATGATGGTTCTCAGCGCCTGTAGTTCAGATGAACCTTCATACACCACCGTAGGTGGGCTGGATGTCATGAGCGTCACCTATTCAAAAGCGATCACTGACGGAGAACCAACCACCATCACCAATGAATTCTATCCAACGGAGACTGTGTATTTGACCGTTGATATTCACGGTCGTCCTGAAAGTGGGATCGTTTCAGCAGAAGCATACTGGAATGACCAGTTCGTCTCCTCAGTGGATATTGATCTTGCTGATGTAAACAGCGGTGTGATCGTCTCTGTGGGAGAGAATACCTATGTTTCCATCACCCTGACCCCAGACGCCGACTGGCCGATCAGCAAGAACTATACATTCTTCGTCACCATCAATGGGGAAAAATTGGGGGAGTATCCTTTCACAGTAATCCCACCCGCAGATGCCATCCCCTCCGTCATAGATGCTGTCGCCCTTGCCAAAGACGTGGACGAATATTTCAACCCGATCGATTCAACCACCACATTCGCTGCGACCGATCCCGTATTCTTGGTCGCCAATGGGGATTTTGGAAGAGATACATGGTTCAATGTTTTATGGACGATTAGTGGTGAATCTTTGGTTGATTGCAATACCATCATCAAAGCCGACCAGGATTATCCAGATGACGGATTGTTTTTCTCCTGCGAACCCGACGCCGGATGGCCAACCGGTGAACACAATGTCACTTTATTCATGAATGATGAACTGGTGGGAACTTACCCCTTTACAGTGGAATAGTCCGAAATAGTACTATTTCGGAATGACAATCAGCATTTGCATATTTGTGCAAATTGCAGTAATATAGATTTACTGTTCGGAGGGAATCATTTATACCTTCGCACGATCGTCGTAGCACGGGGTGTAGGGGTACCGTGCGAGAAAGGTCGATAGTATCTAGAGGTCAGCTACTATCGACCTTTTATGTTAATCATTCTTGAGGTAAACGACTGTTACCCCTTCCCCACCTTCAGTACGTAATGCAGGCTCCCATCGTTCAACATATCGCGATGCCTGTAGATATTCGCGCACAACCTGCCGGATCGTTCCGGTTCCTTTGCCATGCACAATACGCACGTACGGCAGTCCGGCTGTGTATGCCTTTTCGAGATAGCGTTCCAATTCTGGTAGGGCATCATCCACCCGCATTCCGCGCAGGTGGCATTCCAATCCGGGTGATTTCCCCACTGTAGAAGAAACATGAGTTGAGCTTAAATCTGATCTCTCAGTTTTTTGTATGACAGTTTCTGTTTTCGAACGTGCGATGTCTCCAGCGCTAACCTTCATACGCATTTTCCCAATCTCGACCTCAACCGCATCCGTTAGAATAGCACTTACCACTCCTTCCACCTTAAGAGACCGCACATAAACCCGATCACCAACTTTCAACGGTCTGGCTGGTTGTCTGGAAATATTTTTCCGCTCAACCGGCTTTTGTTGAGCGGCTTCCATCACATCCAATTCTTTTTGGATCATTTTCCAATTCTCACCCAGTTGCTGCCCGCTTCCGCCCTGTTTACGAAGTTCTTTCAACTCTTCCCGTACAAATTCAATCTCCTCCAAAATTTCCTTTTGGGCATTTTCTAGAATTTGCAATCTTTCTTCTTCAATGCTATCAAGGCGTTGCTGCAATTCATCCTTTATTTTCTCCGCCTGTTGGTGCTGCAATTTGGCAGATTCAAGTTCGTTGCGTGAATTCTCAAGCTGGGCATGAATTTCATCCAGCAGATCATCAGCATGCAGCTCGTTGGGATCAAGCATTGAGCGCGCTACTTCGACCACTTTATCTTCCATGCCCAATCTGCTGGCAATGGCAAGCGCGTTCGATCTGCCGGGTATGCCCAATATCAGGTGATAGGTTGGTTTGAGTGTGGATAAGTCAAATTCCATGGATGCATTCATCACTCCTGCTTGAGAGTGAGCAAATGCCTTCAATTCTGGATAATGGGTTGCAACCAGATTCGGCGCCTTCTTTTCTACCATGTTCTGTAAGATCGCCCTCGCCAGAGCTGACCCTTCCTGTGGGTCGGTTCCCGCACCCAACTCATCCAGCAGCACCAATGTGTTCCAGCGAGTTTTCTTCAGGATGCGCACAATATTGGTAACATGACCGGAAAATGTCGAAAGGGATTGTTCAATGGATTGTTCATCACCAATATCCGCATATACATCACGAAACAACATCAGTTCAGAGCCTGATTGTGCTGGAATATGCAATCCGGATTGTGCCATGAGAACCAGCAGACCGGCTGTTTTCAGGGTCACCGTCTTACCACCGGTATTTGGTCCCGTAATGACGAGTGAGAATGTATCACCCGTCAGGTAGATATCGATGGGCACAACCTGATGGGGATTGATCAGAGGATGGCGCGCTTTCAAGAGTTTTAAAACCGAACGCCGGTCTTGTTTTCCTATTTCGTTGGGATGATGAATAACTGGTTCTACCGCTTGCAGATCTTCGGCATATTTAGCACACATCAAGGCGAGATCGAAAAATGCCAGTGCATTGACAATGGCATTGAGTTCCGCAGCTGCACGCGCAACTTGAGATGATAGTTCTGCCAGAATGCGGCGGATCTCCTCTTTTTCATCCAGCTGCAGTTGCTGGATTGCATTGTTCAATTCAACCACTGCCAGCGGTTCAACAAAGAGGGTTGAGCCTGAGGCTGATTGATCCTGTACCACACTCTTGAAACGCCCTTTGTGTTCAGCGCGCAGCGGCACCACATAACGACCATTGCGCTGTGTGATGATAGCCTCTTGCAGGAAGCGGGTAGTATCCGGATCACTGATGATCTGTTCCAATTTTCGCTGCAAGCGATCGTGTGCGGTCTTGAGCTGTGCGCGAATGGATGCCAGCAGGGCAGATGCATCATCCACCACCTCCCCTTTTTCAGAGATGACCCGGCTAATAGCTTCGATTAATCCGGTAGGTGGAACAAGTGGGGCTGTGATAGTGACCAGGTGCGGATAATCTTGCTCTTGTTTGGCAAAGAAACGCCCTAGTTCGCGTGCAGATTCCAGGGTAGCTTTGATATCCAACAGATCGGATATCTCCAATACACCACCGCGCTCAGCCAGAGTCACTTGCGGACGAATATCACAGGCACCACCCACCCCGATCTCAGCCTGTTTGCTTAAAAGCAATCGCGCTTCAGTCGTGCGTTCAAGTCGATCTCGCGCAAGGCGAAAATCATTGGTGGGGCGCAGTGCATGTGCCAGCTTTTCGGACGCGCTGAAAGACGCATAGCTCTCCAACTTTTCAAGAATGCTGAAATATTCCAGGGTATGCAGGCTTTTTGTATCCATCTCTCTTCAATTATACTGGGGGGAGAGTTTTTCCTGTTGAAATGGAAACCTTTCAAACCAGGATTGTTATAATACAGATATCCATGAATATGAAAACCTTGTCAGACATACTGGATCCACTAACCATCCCTGCCCGCTATTGCGAGGACCTGGGAAATGATATTGTACGCTGCTACGCCTGCGCTCACCGCTGTACCTTGAAACCCGGGCAGCGTGGTGTGTGCAAAATGCGTTTCAATCAGGATGGAGTATTGCGAGCTCCCTGGGGGTATGTAGCCGCGGCTGCCATTGATCCCATTGAGAAAAAACCATTCATGCATTTTCTTCCCGGATCATCGGCAATGACTTTTGGCATGCTCGGTTGTAACTTCCACTGTGATTTCTGTCAGAACTGGGTTAGCTCGCAAGCCTTGCGCGACCCGGCATCAGATACCTCCGGTCGTTACATTGAGAAAACTACCCCGCAAGCGCTGGTTGCTTATGCTCAACAGGCTGGCGCGCGCATCGTTGCCAGCTCTTATAATGAACCGCTCATCACCAGTGAATGGGCTGTGGATATTTTCTCCCTCGCCAGAGAAGCAGGCTTGTACTGCGTGTACGTCTCCAATGGTTTTGCCACACCGGAGATTCTGAAAGCATTGCAGCCTTATCTGCAAGGGTTCAAGATCGATCTGAAATGTATGTCCGATTCCCACTATCGCGATCTGGGTGGAAATCTGCAGGTCGTTCTGGATGCCATCGTTCTAGCGCATGAGCTGGGGATGTGGGTGGAAGTAGTCACCCTGATCATCCCTGGTTTTAATGACAGCAACGAGGACCTATGGGAAATGGCACGCTTCCTGGCTGGAGTATCCCCTGATATCCCATGGCATGTCACATCCTTCTACCCAACCTACAAACGCACACGTACACCTGCCACATCAGCGGAGATCCTGATGCGGGCAACCGATATTGGGCAGGAAGCCGGTCTGCGCTATGTGTATGCCGGTAATTTACCTGGCAGAGTTGGTTCGCTCGAGAACACCTACTGCCCTCATTGCAGTGCATTATTAATCGAGCGTCGGGGATATAGCGTGGTCAAGAACAGCATTACAAGTGAAGGGATTTGTCCTAAATGTGGCAAGAAAATTGCAGGTTTATGGGGGTAAGAAATTGTACGATCGTACAAGGAACTTTTCAAAGGTATCTACGTTAATTAGATACAAATAAGCAGGATTATGATCTCTTTTGCGCGTAGCTTTTCACGCAAACTGGGGTTATAAACCAAAAGACCCAACGAAGTCGCCGCGCCACTTCCCTTACGGGAAAGGACTTACCTGGGAGAAGAAGAGGTGCATCATGGCTATCTGTATTATTTTTGTGGTTGGATTGGTCAGTTTTATGTTCCTTGCCATGAGCCTTACGGGTCTGAAATCATCGAAATAATGAATGATTCATTCGAAATTCCTTTTGAGCATGAATAAGCAAGCGCGGCAAATTTTCATCCACTCATAGGAACGAAGGATCACTGGCAGCCGCCGCACGGCTCGCAGGATTCCACTGACCATGCCAGGGAGCATAAAGCTCCCTGGCTTTTTTATCTTAGCGAGAGGTCCGCCCAAAGCGACCCATTCCGCCGCCCAGCCCGGTTCCCATCCCGCCACCCTGCATGGCATAACCAGCAGCAGCATTCTGCCAACCGGGAAATTCGATCCCTTCAGCGGCAAGCTGTTCCACTGCATACGCATGAGCAGCATCCGTCATGCTCCACACATCATCCACACCATAATCCAGTAAAACCTGCGAAAGGGTCAACCCTTCATCAAGCTGCGCCTGGATCTCTTCAGCAGAGATGCCCAGTTGATCAGCAACATATACGACCATATAGTCTTCCAGCAGCCCTAAGCCGGGCTCTTCACCTGGTTCAACTGCGGGTGCGACCCCGTTGGGACCGCGATATGAAATCTCATCACTGGCAGCATAAACCGCTCCGCTGCTGATAATCGCCACAGCCATAGCTGCGACAGTCATTCCTAATGCAATTTTCTTGGACATTTTATTTCTCCTTGTTTGTTTGTTTTGCATGCTTGAATAATAAGCGGCGTAAATGAAGGAAACCTGAAGTAGTTATGAATAAATCATGAATTCTTTTTTGGCATATACCCATATCTGGGGGTTCCATAAAAATTGTTTCCACCCTTACATCTTGACAAGTATAGAACTAGTGTTCTATAATAGAACATAGATTCTAAGATTTTTTCTATGGAGGAATATCATGAATAGAAGCCAGACACAGACCATATTTCACAACCCCCTTCAATTACTAAAAAGCCTGTATGAAAAAACCGGGGGAGCTTATACTTTTTTCATCACCACTGTGCTCGTTGCATTGGAAATTTTCAGCTTCAGTACAACAAAATTCGCCCTGCGCGACCTTTTGGGAGATATCGGGGTTGGCACAACCACCTGGGCAGCCATTCTGGCAGTGGCATTTTGCGGAATGGAACTCATCGGAATTATTCAGTTGTTCAATCCTCAAAATCGCCAAACCCAGGGTAATGAGGGATGGTTTCTACTGGGTGCCTGGTTATTGGCAGCCATCATGAATACCGGGCTGACCTGGTGGGGCATTTCACTCGCTATCTATAATCACCCCGTTGAAAGTGTATTGGTGGTTGATCCAATGACCATTGTCACCGTCATCCCTATCTTTGTAGCCTTGATAGTTTTGCTCATCCGCATTCTCATCATCGGAAGCATCACCGGCACCATCCATCGCGCGCATGCCAAACCAGGTAACAATGCACATCCTGCCAATCAGCCTTTTGGAATTCGCTCAGAACATGCCTCCTCTTCCACAGGGTTCGTTCGCCGCTCAACGGTACCACAAGGAACGCATGTTTTTTCACCTCGGGTTGATAGCACCAAATAAAGTCAATTGTTGAAAAATGCAACAGCATGGTGAGTGAGCTATACTGTTGCATTTTTTCGGCATTATTCTGTTTTCACAAATTTGCAATACATTCAGCCTGAAATTTCTTACATCGCATGGCTTATAATCCTCTATATGATCTTTGCTCACAATTTAACGACACCCCTCTATATAGCCACGCAGGAAGAAGTGCAATGTTTGGTTGATGCCCTGCGTGCGGAAAAACAGATTGCAGTGGATACAGAATCCGACAGCCTGTATGTCTATCAAGAAAAGGTTTGTCTCATTCAATTTTCCACACCCAATCATGACTATCTGGTTGACCCGCTCAGCGAGATTGATGTATCGCCCCTTGGATCTGTTTTCTCTGATCCATCCGTCGAAAAAATCTTCCACGCTGCCGAATATGATGTGATCTGCCTGCGCCGTGATTACGGTTTTAACTTCAACAATCTTTTTGACACCATGCAGGCTGCCCGCGTATTGGGTTTACCCAAGCTTGGGCTTTCATCATTATTAGAGGAATATTTTTCTGTGGTGGTCAACAAACGCTATCAAAAAGCAAATTGGGGAAAACGCCCTCTCCCACAGGAAATGCTTGATTATGCCCGTCTCGATACGCATTATTTGATCCCACTTCGCAAGATACTGAATTCGGAGTTGGAGAAAATAGACCGCCTGAAGGTTGCAGAGGAAGATTTTATCCGCATCTCGCATTCCTGTGCCACCCAAAATGAAAAACCATGCTACATGGCGGTGCGCGGATATCACACCCTTAACCCCCAGCAGTTAGCCGTTCTCAATGAACTGTGTACCTATCGTGAAAGGCGGGCTTTTCAAGCCAACCTGCCACCATTCAAAGTACTCAGCAGCACCGTTTTGTTCGAAGCTGCCAGACAGGCACCTTCTACCAAAGAAGAACTTGCCAGCCTGCCTGGTCTCTCTGAAAAATTACTGCACCGCCATGCTGCCGGTCTGCTGGAAGCCATCACGCTCGGGCAAAACCAACCGCCTATTTACCTCAATCACCGCGTAAAACCCTCTGAAGCATACATCATGCGGTTGGAAAACCTCAAAAAGTGGCGGCGGCAGTGCGCACGTGAGAAAGGCGTGGAATCAGATGTGGTGCTGTCACGGGAAATTGTAGAGGAGATCGCAAAAGCAAATCCTCAAAACGATCACGAACTGGCTGAACTGATGCAAGAGATGCCCGAACGTTTTCGTCTATACCATCAATTCATCTTGAACGCACTTCACGGAGAAAACTCATGAAAATCCATTTCAATGGTGCGGCACAAACCGTTACCGGATCGCAACATCTGCTGGAGATCAACGGGAAAAAAATATTGCTGGAATGCGGTATCTATCAGGGTCGCCGCAAGGATTTTTACAGCCGCAACTGCTGTTTTTCCTTTGATCCAGGTAGTGTGGATGCACTTATTCTTTCGCATGCCCATATCGATCACAGTGGCAATTTGCCCAATCTCGTCAAACAGGGTTACGCCGGTCCTATTTATGCCACGCCACCCACCTGTGAACTTGCAGATATCATGCTGCAGGATTCAGGACATATTTATGAAGAGGATGCGGAATATCTGAACAAGAAAAAGCGCCGCCGCGGTGAAGAGTTGATTGAGCCACTTTACACCAAAGAGGATGCCCGACAGGTCAAACAATATTTTCAACCGGTGGGCTACAATCAGGTTTTTGAACCCATTCCGGGTGTGCAGGCGCGCTTGCTGGACGCCGGACACATCTTAGGTTCGGCTGGGGTTTGCCTGGATATCGAAGAGCATGGAAAGACTACCCGCTTGTGGTTTTCCGGTGATATTGGACGCCCCGGTCTCTCCCTCATTCGGGATCCACAACTGCCCCAAAAAGTGAATTATCTCATCATGGAATGCACCTACGGGGATAAAGCCCACAGCGATCCTGAAGAAGCATTCGTCGAATTGCGTGATGTGGTGCTACGCACCGTGCAGCGCCGCGGAAAGATTATCATTCCCGCCTTCTCGGTCGGACGCACGCAGGAGATCGTCTATAACCTCAACCGCATGATCAGTGCTGGCGATCTGCCGCGCATCCCGGTCTTTGTCGATAGCCCGCTGGCGATCAACGCCACCGAAATATTCCGCCATCATCCCGAGTATTTTGATGATGAAACACACACCTTTATGGAAACTGGGAACCACCCAGCACTGACCTTTGATGGGTTGGAATACACACGCAGCGTAGAGGAATCCAAAGCCATCAATTACCAACCCGGTCCGCAGGTCATCATCGCTGCATCCGGTATGGCGGAAGCCGGGCGCATCCTGCATCACCTGAAGAACAATATCGAAGATGAACGCAATACGATCGTGATCGTCTCCTGGCAGGCGCCTTATACGCTAGGGCGCCGCATCGCCGACCGCGAACCAAAAGTGCGCATTTTCGGCGAGGAATACAACCTGCGCGCCGAGGTAGCCACCATTGGCGGTTTCTCCTCCCACGCCGGGCAAAATTTTCTCTTGGACTATGCCCAGTCAACTCAGAGCAGTTTACAGGGGCTGTTCCTGGTACATGGCGACCCGGACGCAGCCACTGCTTTTCAGCAGGTGCTGGCAGAGCATCACTTCAGTATTGTGCACTACCCGCAGATGGGTGAGAGCGTGGAAATTTAGCACCCTCAATGCTATAATTCGCAGCACGAACGGAGAGGTGCCGGAGTGGACGAACGGGGCGGTCTCGAAAACCGCTGTGGTCACTTTTGATCACCGAGGGTTCGAATCCCTCCCTCTCCGC
>LDZU01004909.1_pt1 | contig 28299 bp, 27 predicted proteins | sample 615531 | NCBI WGS metagenome assembly LDZU01 (sample SAMN03408293, study PRJNA278302) | terrestrial metagenome | isolation source: oil reservoir sample SB2 | place: USA: Alaska, North Slope, Schrader Bluff formation | collected 2011-09 | reverse complement strand
CATCTAGCTTATGGTGTGTTGAAAACACAAAAGCCTTTTGACCCAAATTATGGCGCTCAATTCAATTTTGGCTCTTGACTTTTATTACGGTATCTACAACTGCAAACGTATATCAGGACGACACACCATTCACCATTCACCACTCACCACTCACCTATTTCTCAAACTGGGTTTCGTACAAATGAGCATAGAGACCGCCCTGAGCTAACAATTCTCTATGGGTACCGCGCTCCACGATTCTGCCTTTGTCCATTACCAATATCAAATCCGCCGAAAGGATGGTGCTCAAACGGTGAGCGATCACAATGCTGGTGCGGTTGGCATACAGCCGCTCAAGAGCTTCCTGGATCAAGGCTTCAGATTCGCTGTCAAGATGACTGGTAGCTTCATCCAATATCATAATTTGTGGATCTTTGAGCAGCACCCGCGCCAGGGCGAGACGCTGCTTTTCGCCACCGCTCAACCGATAGCCGCGTTCGCCAACAATGGTGTTATATCCCTCTGGCAGTTCCGAAATGAACTGGTGAATATTGGCAGCTTTTGCAGCATCAACAACTTCATCATTGGACGCTTCTGGGTTTGCATAGCGCAGATTTGCCTGGATGGTGTCGTGGAATAGGTAAGTTTCCTGTGTGACCATCCCGATGGCATGTGCAAGGTCTTCTAAGGGCAGATCCCGTAAGTCGTGCCCATCCAGGCGGATGTTGCCCTGTGTGGGATCGTATAATCGCGGGATCAGGTAAGTCAATGTGGTCTTACCAGCACCGCTAGGCCCGACCAGGGCAACCAGTTCACCTGGTTTTGCATTGAAAGTGATATCTTCCAGTGCCAGCTCACGCGCCTGACTGCTCGCAGGAAGGACGGATCCTAGGCTCTTTTCTTTATCCTCAGAAAGAATGCCACCGGTATTCTCTGCCAGGTAGGGGCGATCAACATCACTTAACAGTCCTTCGCTGGTATCAGGATACTTGAAGGTGACATGATCAAATTCGATCTCGCCTGCCGCTTGCTCAAGTGGTATGGGATCTGTTTTTTCCACGATGTCAACGGGCAGGTCAATTACTTCAAAGACGCGTTCAAAGCTGACCATCGAGGTGGCAAATTCGACGGGGGTATTGATCAGTCCCTGGAAGGAGGTGTACAGGCGCGAGAGGTAATCCCCAAAGGCGATGATGGTGCCCAGGGTAAACAATTCCATTATGACCAGGTAACCGCCATAGCCGTAAACCAGGGCCGTGCCAACGGCGGTCAACAAATGGATGATGACCATGAATACGATCCCCATGGTCGCTCGCTGGATGCCTAAGTTCTTAACTTCATTGGCACGGCGGCTGAAACGCTCGGTTTCCGTTTGCTGCTGCCCGAACAACTTGACCAATAAAGCCCCACCGATGTTGAGGGTTTCGTTCATGGTGGCATTCATTCGAGCGTTCATCTCCATCTGGCGCCTTGCTATATCACGGAATACCCGACCTAACCGCCTTGCGGAGAGGATAAACAGGGGTAGGATCACTATGCCCATCAATGTAAGCCGCCATTCCAGGCTTAACATCACCACCAGTACAGATATCACCTCTACAAAATTGGTTACGAGGGTGACCAGCGTTCGACTGATCGCAGTCTGGGCACCGACCACATCATTATTTAATCGGCTGATCAATTCACCCAGCTGGGTATGGGTATAGAAACGCAGGGACATGCGCTGCAGATGCTCATAAAGGGAAACACGCAGATCAAATATCACGCCCTCACCGATTCGAGCGGTCAACCGTCGGGTGATGATTTGGAAAAAACCGCTGATAATGGGCAGAATAAGCAAACCAACGGCGGAAAGCAGCAGTCGGTCGATGTCTTTTTCCGGGATAGCATAATCGATCAGGTGTCTCAGGATCAAGGGCGAGAGCAATGCGACACCTGTGTAAATCAGGATGGAGATTAAGCTGCCGATCATCGGCCATTTATAAGGTTTTCCATACACCAGAACGCGTTTAACCAGTTCCCAGGATAAACGCGGTTTTTCGTCCGATGCTTGAATGTAACTTCGCCAATTTTTACGAGGCATCCCCAAGGTATTTATCCTTTTCTGACATAGATTGATCGGTCTCTTTCAATGTCAAGGATACCATGAAAGGGTGCTATTTCAGTGACGTTTGGTATTTATAATCCTTAATCGGCATCCTCAAGAAGGATGTCCAGGGCGTGCAGCAAGGCGATTGCCTCTGGGAGTGAAAATCGAGTTTTGTGGAGTTTGTTTTGGCTTGCATCGATGCTGTAATTGACTGCACCGGAGAAATCCGCTTCTGACAAGTCGCATTTCACAAAACGCGTTCCTTCAAGATCCGACCGCCTGAACACTGCTTTGATCAGGTTTGCTCCTTCGAAATCCAAATGATGGGCTTTGCAGTTGACGAATTGTGTTTCGCTCAAATCCAAACCGGAAAAAATAGAATGGTCTAATAGACAGTTTTCAAAACCCACACGAATTTTTTTTATCAGGCTGCGTGCTTCCCAATCTGCCATGCACCAGTTGATCCCCATCATGCGGCAGTCTTTGAATTTTGTCTCATGGAAATGGGTTTGCGGCATTTTCATCAAACTTAAATCACAATTGATGAATTGACAATTTTCAATCAGGCATGCTGTGAGGACCGTTTCACTTAAATTACAACCTGTGAATGTGCAGTCTGTCATTGTCACCTTTTCAATGACCTCCATAGAGAGATCAAGGTTTGCAAAAGATTCATCCTGGATGCTTGTATAAGAAAAATTTTCCATAAATTTCTTCCGTTCAAACTATCGTTTTATCCATAGCGTTAATCATAACTGAACAATTTCGGATTTTAACAACAAGCGATAAAATTAACGAAAGTTTGGATGCAGTCCTGTTTTGTGGTTTAATTAAGAATCGCTGGACAAATAAAAAACTTAACGATAGGAATAAGAATGGTTGGAGAAAATAAAAAGAATTTAACGGTAGACCTTTCTGAGGTAACAGCATTCGTCAAAACCATTTTTGACATTGAGGGTCTCACCATGGGGGGGACTAAACAAGCTTACCGGATCCGCTACATCGGTAAATTGAGTCTTTCAGACAGCGAGAAAGCTTACGATCAGCTTGCTGAATTCCTGGAGGACTATCATTTATTGCCCTTGTTCAGAGAAAAAGAAGGTCAGCAAGAGATTATCATTGTCGATGAGATTCCGGTTTCACAACCCGGCCCGATCTGGGTCAATATTCTATTATTTGTTCTGACAATCCTGAGTGTGATGTTCACCGGTGCCCAGTTTGCAGAAACTGAATTTACCCAGCCATTTCAACGCTCCTTTTTGGACTTTCTCAAATATCTCTTGCAAGGGTGGCCATTTGCATTAAGCCTGCTTGGGATATTATTGGCGCATGAATTGGGTCATTATTTGGTTGGAAAATCACGCGGCGAAACGGTGACATTACCTTATTTTATTCCCATGCCGCTGAGTGCTTTTGGGACAATGGGCGCGTTTATAAGTATGAAGGAAATTCCAAAGAACAAGAAGCACCTGATGGATATTGGCGTCGCCGGCCCTCTGATTGGGCTGCTCGTCGCCATACCTGTATTGTTCATCGGCTTGAGTATGTCGACTCTGGGGCCAATTGAAGCCGATTTACCGGAGGGATATGTTCATTTTATTGAGGGTAATTCCTTATTCTATTTGATAGCGAAGTACCTCACCTTTGGAAAGCTGCTGCCGCAGCCCACTTCTTATGGTGATCTGTCCCCCATTGTTTACTGGCTGCGTTACTTTTTCACCGGCTCGCCAGTCCCCCTGGGCGGGTTGGACGTCACGATTCACCCGGTTGCCTGGGCAGGTTGGGCTGGTTTGTTTGTTACAGCCATCAACCTGATACCGGCGGGACAATTGGACGGCGGACATATTTTGTTTGTTTTGTTCGGAAAGGAAAAAGCGAAGAAGCTTTATCCCTTTGTTCTGGGTGCGCTTGTGCTGATGGGTTTTTTCTGGTCGGGATGGTGGCTTTGGGCTGGCCTGCTGCTCTTCTTTGGGCGCCGTTATGCAGAACCCCTGGACATGATCACCCCCATTGACCGCAAAAGAAAAATCCTGGGTATTCTTGCCCTTATCATATTCTTGCTGACCTTTATCCCTGTACCCCTGGTGATCATACAATGAAGAAATCTATCACAACAAATCACATAACATGGCTTTATCTTCTCATCAGTCTTTTGTTCATTTTTACATTCGCAGGGTGTGCCAATCAGGTGACGCCAGTGGATGAAACACCGAGTCTTGAACTGCGGGATACCCCAGAGCCCAGCGCAACACCAGAAGAAGAACAGGCCAAGCCAACACCGACTGAAACCCTTCCTGAGATTGATGTTGATCCGAATGACCTGGATGGGATATCAATCCGTTTTGTGCATCCCTGGTCAGGCGCGGCGGGTGAAGTTTTCCAGGATATTGCCATGAAGTTCTCATTGTCCAATCCCTGGGGAATCTGGGTAGATGCGGAATCCCAGGGCAATGAAGAAGTTTTGATGCAGGAAGTCCAATCTGATCTTGAAAAAGGTGATCTGCCCGGGTTGATCGCTGTGCATCCTTATGCGCTCTCGTGGCTTGAAGGTGATATTGGCATGGTGCAGTTAAATATTTATTTTAATCATCCCGAATTTGGAATGGGAGAGGATGTAAATGAGGATATTCCCGCAGTATTTCTTGAACCCTTCACTGTGGATGGCGAATTAACCGCCTTACCAGTTGCACCGCAAGCGGTGGTTTTGTTTTATAACCAGACCTGGGCTGAAGCATTGGGCTTTGAGTCTTATCCTGAAGATGAAGATGACTTTGCAGCACAATCCTGCGCTGCCACAGCTGAAAGCCTTGCTGATGATGATCTCGAAAATGATTATACAGGCGGCTGGTTGATGAATTTTGATCCAGCAGTCCTGTTCAGCTGGTACACAGCCTTTGGCGGAGAAATCCCTGAAGGTGAAATGCTTCAATTTAATAATGCTGCAGGACGAAGGGCTTTTGGTTACCTGGAAGAGCTCTACTCCCCGGCAAAAGGGTGTATTTGGGTTGGTCGTCAGCCTGAACCATATCAGTATTTTTCTGATCATTATGCCCTGATGGTTGCAGGAACATTAGACCAGATCCCCTTACAAATACGCTGGTTGGCGCAGTTTGAAAATGAGGATCAGTGGACCGTGATAGGTTTCCCCGGGCCCGATGGGGAAGTGATGATGGTGGACAGCCCCGGTTTGTTCATCATGGAAAACACGCCGGAAGAACAACTTGCATCCTGGTTGTTTGCCAAACACCTGCTTACTGCCGAGGTGCAGGCTCAGCTGGTGCAGAGCATGTTTACGCTGCCTGTCAGGAACAGCGCGATGGATTATCTCGACGATTTTGTTCTGGCATATCCGCAATGGGAGAGCGCCTATAACAGGCTGGGTCAGGCACAATATTTGCCAGTTTCAGATACCTGGGGTTATGGTCGATGGGTATTGCAGGATGGTATCAACCGCCTGTTCGCAATCGAAGAGGCGCAGGTTGGTGGCATCCTGGAGCAAGTTGATGAAATGATCCAATCGCTTGAAGGGACTGCACAATGAGCGGTGAGAGACCGGGAGTAACCATTTACACCGATGGCTCCTGCCAGGGCAATCCTGGTCCTGGCGGCTGGGCGGCAATTTTACGGTATGGCAAGCATGAAAAAGAGATCTCGGGCGGTGAGAAGGATACAACGAACAACCGCATGGAATTACGCGCTGCCCTGGAAGCATTACGGGCGTTAACCGAACCCTGCCGGGTGGTGCTCTATACCGATTCGGAATATCTTAAAAAGGGGATCACCTTATGGATGCCCAATTGGAAGCGGCGTAACTGGAAACGCAAAGGTGGAAAATTGGCAAATGTTGACCTTTGGATGAAATTGGATGAGGAAATTGCCCGGCATGAGGTCCACTGGCGATGGGTGAAGGGTCATGCGGGGAATACTTTAAACGAACGCGTGGATCAGCTGGCTCGCAACGCAATCCCAAAATAAGTCTTTTTTTATAATATAGTTAAGATTGATATGAGAGATTTGTTTTTAAGGTTCTTATTAGTTGATTTTAATCGGAATCTAATGTTCATTTAGTATCTTAGTATATAGAACATGAATGATGATCCTTAATTTCTGGTTGTGAATCAGAAATTAAACGCAATGAAGCTCAAAAACATTCGGTTTCAAACAAAAATACCAATGTGGAACGGGTCATGAGATACAAACCAAAGTATCAGGAGGTTTTGATGAACAATAAATTTTTCAAAATGTTAACGGGCGTCTTGTTAATTTCTCTTACTTTTGCAGGGATTGTCTCCGCCCAGGAAGCATCAGATGAACCGATAGCGATGTTTGTAGAAGTCGAGGAAGATCTGGAGGATGGCGCTGTTTGTTCCAACGAGGCAATTCATCCTGTGCTCAGTTCTCTGGCAGAGGATTATAAAGTTGAGTACGATGACCTTCGTGTTTATTTCTGCGAGAAAGAGATCGGCATCGGTGAAATAGAACATGCCCTCGCGACTGCTGACCTGGAAGAGGTAGAAGAGACCTACGATGTGCTCCTGTCCTGGTTTTATGACGATGGCATGGAATGGGGGGAGATCTGGCAAACATTGGGTTTGATCGGCTCGGGTGAATTTGATCCTGATGAAGATGACGATGATGAAGGTGAGGATGACCCGGAAGATGAATTCGATGATGATAAGACCTTGAGCGAGGTTTGTTCCGGTGAAATGGATCATCCTGTGCTGCTTCGAATGGCAGATGAATTTGACGTGACTTATGAATCAATCAAGTCTTATTTCTGCGAAGATAACTTTGGCATCGGCGAAATTAAACTTGCTTTGGAAACTGCAGAGCATGAAGATGTAGAAATGACCTGGGAAGAACTCTTAGAGTGGCGCCATAATGCAGGCTGGGGTGAGATCAAGCAGGAATTGGGTTTGATCGGTAAGGATAAGAACGAAAACGGTGAAACCCTTGAAATCCAGGAGCAGGAAGAACAAAAAGTTAAAACAAACAATGGAAAGCGTGATAATAATCCAGGCAAAGGCAAAGGCAAAGATAAAGATAAAGATGATTAGGCTGAATGCCTGAAGAAAATTTGAAACAAATAAAACCCCCTTCCCAATTTAAGTTTGGGAAGGGGGTTTTCCATTAAATTTTAGTGCTCTAAGATTTCTAAGGTTCTACCGGGTAACCTGCGGCAAGCCAGGCTTCAAAACCGCCGACAATTGGGTTTGCCCTGGTGATGCCATTTTGCAGCATGATCAGCGCCGCACGGGCGCTTGTGTTTTCAGCCGGTCAGGTGCAGTAGGTAATGTACCAGGTATCGGGATCTAACTCACCCACACGATCTTCAACCTGGTCAATGGGCAGGCTGATCGCCCCTGCGACACGCTGTGTTTGAAAATTTGCTTCGCTGCGCGCATCTACAATGACGGCTTCGCCTGCCAGCATCGCCTCATAAGCTTCTTCAGCAGTCACCCTTGGGATATCGTCCTGGTTGGTAATTTCCCCAGGGTTTTCAATCCGTGATTGCCTGATATTATCCGCAAGGATCAAGCCGACAATGCTTAACAGGATAACGCCTGCTAACAGGAAGATGGGCAGCAAAGCCTGGCTCTTTTTTCTTTTCATAAAATTCCCTTTCTATATGTTCTATTGATAATTCATTTGAATCGACGCAGCCTCAGGCTGTTGGTCACCACAAAAATGCTGCTGAAGGACATCGCGCCTGCAGCCAGCATGGGGTTTAACAAACCCAGGGCTGCAGCTGGTATTAAGATGGTGTTGTAAAAGAATGCCCAGAAGAGATTTTGTTTGATGGTCCTTAGGGTGCGGCGAGATAGGGCAATCGCTTTTGGTACACCGCGCAGATCACCGCTGATCAATACCACCGGGGCTGATGCCATTGCCACATCCGTACCGGTACCAATGGCGATGCCGATATCCGCTTGCGCAAGGGCAGGGGCGTCGTTGATCCCATCACCGACCATTGCAACCACATGCCCTTCTGATTGAAGCACTTTGACACGAGCAGCTTTATCGCCGGGCAGGACTTCTGCTAAAACAGCATCCACACCTACCTGCTTTCCGATGGCATTTGCTGTGCGCTGATTGTCGCCGGTGACCATCACTACTTCCAATCCCATATCACGCAAAGACTGGATGGCTTCTTGCGAACCGTCTTTGATTGTGTCTGCAACACCGATCACACCGGCTAATTGTTCGTTAACCGCAACCAGCAGAGCTGTATTTCCGCTTTCCTCGAGTGCGTCCAGGTCAGCCTGTGCTGCATTGATGTCAATATTATTGTTCTCCAATAGCCGCCGGTTGCCGACAAGGATTTGTTGCTCCTCAACCTCAGCTTTCACGCCGTGCCCGGCGATAGCGGAGAACCCAAGGGGGTCACTGAGAGATAAGCTGCGTGTGTTGGCTTCGGCTGTGATGGCTTCACCCAATGGGTGCTCGCTGCCTTTTTCTACGGAAGCAGCCAGGCGTATAAGGTCATCTTCATTGCCATTAAATTCATAGCGGTAAATCTTTGTCACTGCTGGTTGGCCGCGTGTGATCGTCCCTGTTTTATCAAGGACAACCATTGTGATATCGCCAGCGCGTTCGAGGCTTTCGCTCTTTTTAATTAAAATGCCCAACTCCGCACCTTTTCCTGTACCAACCATCACAGCGGTGGGGGTTGCAAGCCCCATCGCACATGGGCAGGCAATCACCAGGACGGCGACAGTGTTGATCAACGCCCTGGTGAACAGGCTCACTTCTGAGGTAGGACTCAGTGGAACGAAGTAATACCAAACAATGAAGGTGATGATGGCAATCCCGATCACAACAGGTACAAAAATGGCAGAGATTTTATCCGCCAGGTTTTGAATGGGTGCTTTACTCGCTTGAGCTTCTTCGACAAGTTTGATGATTTGCGCCAGAGCCGTGTCTTTACCGATTTTTGTGGCTTCGAACTTTAGCAGTCCCAGCTTGTTGATCGTTCCCCCAATCACGCTCTCCCCGGGCACTTTCTCAACGGGCAGGCTTTCGCCGGTCAGCATCGATTCGTCGACACTGGAACGGCCGTCCACGACCACGCCATCCACGGGGATTTTTTCACCGGGGTGTACCAGCACAATATCACCCACTTCAACCTGGTCAACCGGGGCCTCAATTTCAATGCCGTCTCGCACAATGTAGGCTTTCCTCGGGCGCAGGTCCATCAAGCGTCGGATGGCGTCGCTGGCGCCGCCTTTGGCTTTTGCCTCGAAATATTTCCCCAATTTAACCAGGGTGATGATCACTGCGGAGGTCTCGAAATACGCATGCCCAGGGATGAGTCCGAAGGCAATTGGGATGGAGTAGAAATAAGCTGCAGAGGACCCCAGGGCAACGAGAACGTCCATATTGGCGGAACCATTTCGAATGGATTTATAGCCATTGACATAATACTGCCAACCTACATAAAACTGGACGGGCGTCGCTAAAGCCAGGAAAAGATAGTTGATCCAGGGTGCATGCGCCAGGGCAGATGGCAGCAAGCCCAAATCCCTGCCCATTGATAGGATGAATAAGGGGATCGTAAAAATTAGCCCGATGATCAGCAAGCGCCGTTGTTCCGCGATTTCCTTTTGGCGTGCTTTCGCCTCAGCATCTTCCATGGGGATGTCTGTTTCAAGGGTCTCAAAGCCGGCAGACCGAATCGACCTGCGAAGTTCGTTTTGGCTTACGACTGTTGGCACATATTTGATCAGGGCTTTTTCACTCGCTAGGTTGACGTTTGCCTCAATAACCCCTTCTTCTGCCATTAAAACCTTTTCAAGTCGGCGCACATCAGATGCGTCGGACAGGTTTTTAATGCCCAAGGATGCTTCACCCATGGCAATTTCATAGCCGGCGCGCTGCACCTGGTCAATAAAATCACCCAGATTTGCTTTTTTTGGATCGTAACTTACGGCAGCGCGCTCTGAGGAAAGGTTGACATTTGCTGAATCAACTCCGTCAACCTTTTTCAGGTTACGTTCAACGGTTGCGACACAATTTGCGCAGGTCATCCCCAGGATGGGAAGGGTCAGATGTTTTTGTTCTGTCATAGGTGGTTTTTAGCTCCCGACAGGATAGTTGATTTTTGCAAGGGTGTCTATGATGATTTGTTCAGTAGCCGGTGCATCAAAAGTGACCTTTACAAGCTGTGTCTGTACATCGGCTTCGACGTTTGAGACACCTTCAATTTCCGAAAGTTCCATGGTGATGGTATGTGTGCAGTGTTTGCAGGAAATATTAGGGACAGTATAGGTTACGGTATTCATGGGTAACTCCTTATTTTTATTAAACTCTATTGGCGGTTTCAAATACTTCAGTGATCTCGTTCAGTACACGCTGCCGTTCAGCGGGGTCATCCCCCTGAGCAACGGTCAAAAGGCAGGTTTTCAAGTGACCATCCAGGATTTGTGTGCTGATTTTATTCAGGGCTGATTGAACAGCCTGGATTTGACGAATGACATCAATGCAATACTGGTCTTCGTCAAGCATGCGCTGGATGCCCCTGATATGACCTTCAACGGTTTTTAATCGCTGGATGCTGTCTTTGTGATCGTGTACCATATGAGTCTCCTGTACCCCCCCCTCCCCATGGGGGTGGGGTTAATTTTATATATTTTACTAAATTGGTCAGATTAAGTCAATAGTGGTCGTTTTAATTGCGGTCTACTCCCTGTTGACGCTTTTTATTATGGGATAAAACAGTATAATGAACCGCATTATTTTCTTGGAGATCTTATGAATAAACAAAAAATTGGGCTATTTTTGATGATCCTGGCTGCCTTTGGCCTGGGCATTTCTGTTATTCTGATGCGAATCATGACTCAATCGATGGCGATGCCGCCTTATCAAATTGGAATTTGGCGATTTGTTCTATCTGGCTCTTTGATCTGGTTAATTTCGATTTTTCAAAAAGGCAAACAAAAATTCACAAATAATCGTCATTTGTGGTTGATTGGGCTGGGAGCAATTTTTTCGGTTTCCGGCTACACAGCTTTGTTTGCATTGAACAGGATGCCTTCCTCACTTTATATTATTATCCTTTATATTTATCCCTCGCTGGTCGTTTTGTATGCGAAGGCAAGAAAACATCCGGTACCCTCTTTGTTTTGGCTTGCGCTGCCAATGTCCTTTATCGGGCTGGTTTTAACAGCTTATCATCCGGGAGAAGCCTTGGTGATTGACTTGACCGGTTTGATATTTACACTCATCAACGCCGGTGCCATGGCGCTTTACCTGATATTGAGTGAAAAAGGGTTCCGTGGCGTTGATGACCGTTTTTTAGGGACAAGCTGGGTGATCACCGGGGCGATGCTGGTCAGCCTGGTATTGATACCCATTTTTGGTCTCTCGCTTCCAAATTCAGGTCGAGAGTGGGGAATCTTGCTAATTTACAGCATCTTTGGAACTTTAATGCCGGTTTTATCCATGAATATTGGACTGCAGCTTTTGGGTGCAGCCCGCGGATCGGTCATTATTACGGTTCAGCCGGTGATAACCGTGCTGATGGCCGTCATCTTTCTTGATGAAGTGCTCACCGGTCAACAATGGATTGGCGGTTTATTGGTGGTGATTGCGGTTGTTGTGCTTCAGCTGAGTCCGGACCGTAAAAGTCAGGGTATTCAGGTCAATAACTCAGTCCCGGATCTTGAATAATCGAGAATTCGAAAAATTTCTAATAAAATTACAACAAAGTGGGGGTAGCCTTATTTTTAGAAAGAAGTGATAAGCAAGCTCATCTTCTTCTCCTTTTCTATTGACCAAACCCTCCCAGCTTCAGGTTGGGAGGGTTTGCGTTTAAACAGAATGAAAATGGTTTAAATTTGGAATTTATCAATCTCCGCGGTAAGCCGGTACCGGGATGACAATATTGGTGCATATTCGCTGATCCTGCATGCGGCTGTATAGGCGGGGATCCAGTTCTTCAGGTGTGCTGGATGTGGTGATGACTGTCGGCAATTCTGCATTATATCGATAATTAAATAGTTGATAAAGCTTTTCTCTTGCCCATGGGGTGGCGGACTGGGTTCCCAGGTCATCAAGAATCAGGATGTGAGATTTTTTTACCTCTTCAAAACGGCGATCCAGAGAGACGTTGCTGTTTGGGCTGAAGGTTGCACGAAGGTGATCGAGCAAATCCGGGACGCTTACCATCAGCGGCGGGAAACCAAGACTTGCCTGGTAATTGCCAATTGCAGCCGCAAGATGGGTTTTACCGCACCCATAGGGTCCGGTTAGCAGCAGCCACCCTTTTGGATGTTCTGCGAAATCACGCGCTGCCTCAAAAGCTTTTTTAATATCCCGCAAATCCTCTTTGGGGAGCTTTTCATGCTGGCGCATGCTGAAATTACCGAAGGTCTGCCGGGAGTGCAGTGCCAAAGTTGAAAGCTCTGGATGGCCGGTATCGTCGGTTGGGTTGCGGTAATCCGGTGCGAGAATTTTCACCACCGTAACCAGGTTGGGGTCCTGCAGCCGGGACCGTATACGCCCATCGAAGTCGTTGATCAGCATGTTGCTGGTCACCACGGTGGGAAGTTTGTTAATATAGCGGTGATTCATGATCTGAAAGATTTTTTCCTGTGCCCAGGCAGTTGCGTTTTGGGTGCCAAAGTCATCTAATATTAGTAATGGGCTTTCCCGTATTTCTTCAAAGCGCTCTTCAAAACTCAAGGCTGCCCCTGAATAGGCATAGCGCAGCCAATCCAGCAGGTCTGGCACGGTTAGAAAAAGGGTTGTAATACCCTCTTCAATGGCGTCGTTTGCGATGGCAGCTGCCAGGTGTGTTTTTCCGCTGCCATACGGTCCCATCAATAATAACCATCCTTCAAGGTTTTTGGCGAAATTACGCGCCTGGTTGTAGGCATTTTCCAGGGAATCCGATTGATGTTTTCCAAGACCGACTCTGCCTCGTTTTTCAAAATTATCAAATCGTAAATCCTTAAGGGCATCCAGGCTGCTCATTTTGAATAATCGAGTTCTTGCAGATTGTGTTATAGCTTCTGTGCGGCATGAGCAGGGATAAATCTTCCCGAAATCGGGATGATTGATAGGGACATCGCGTCGGAGGTAGCCAATACCGCCGCAAATCGGGCAGTTTGGATCACCAGGCATCTTCACCTGGCGGATGGGTTCATTGTCCTCTTGTTGATTATTTTTTGCCAAGCCAGCTTCTTCGATATCTGCTCGGATCTTGCGAATCGTTTCGTCGATTTTGCTCATTTCCACGTCCTTCAACTTGCCAGCGTTCCAGAATTGCCTGAACATATTTCCAATTGCGCGCATTGCGTTTCACGGCAATTTCAATAGCTTCTTTGATCCAGGCTTCAGGGTATGTTTTTTCGTCTTCTTTGAGGATTTCTGCGATCAAGGGTGTGATCGGACCAATATTCTCTTCGTAAAGACCGTAAATATTGGGCTGCTGATCTGTTAATTGGATTGGTTTTCTTTCAGCATCCGTATTATTCCACTGACCGTCCTCAATGGCTTTCACGGCTGCACGTCCCTGAGGTCCGTTGATAAAGTAGATACGTTCTTGCTCCCCGGGCAATTGGGCTTCAAATAGAATGCCCATCCTCACGAGGGTCTCTAAGTTTTCTCTGAGTGTCGTTTCATTACCGATCATCGCCATCAGGGTGGGGTCAGAGGAAAGGTCTGAATACTTCAGAAGGCGTATACTGCTTTCTTGCTGTTCAATATGCCAGAAGAAGTACAGCAACAGCCGAAGCTGCGTTAAGGAATTGATCAAGGGCAAAATCTGAGAGAAGAACGTTTCTGGCAAACGTACCAAATCCAGGTTATCTTCTTGAAAGCCCTTGAAAAGTTTTGTGGTTTGTGGAGTCACGGTTTTGATTCCTTTAACCTTCCGGATATCGTCCCCTGGCAGCATTTTCAAACTTTGCCAGTTCTTCAATGAACACCAATCCGATACCGCTGTGAGTCGGCCCATTGCGGTGTTTTGCAACGATCATCTCGGCTTTGTTTCTTTCCTCTTCAACTTCGCTCATTGAGTTGCGATGGATGAACATCACGATGTCAGCGTCCTGCTCAAGAGAACCGGATTCACGCAGGTCGGAAAGCTGCGGTTTTTTGTCGGGACGGTGCTCAACAGCACGAGAAAGCTGTGCTGCTGTAAGCACAGGGATATTCAATTCTCGAGCAAGCACTTTCATGTTTCGGGAGATATTTGAAACTTCCTGAACGCGGTTGTCTGTTCTGGAGTCGCCTGACATCAGCTGCAAATAGTCAACGATTACCAGGTCTAAACCGTATTCCATGTGAAGTCGGCGGCATTTGGTCCGTAAGGACAGCGGTGTGATGGCAGGTGTATCGTCAAGGAAGATCGTCGCACCACTATAGCTGTCTAAAGCCTGGAAGAAGATTGTCCATTCGTTATCATTTAACTTGCCAGAGCGCAGCCTTTGGGTGTCAATACGTGTATCCATGGCAACCAGCCTCTGCAGCAGTTGTTCATTAGACATTTCCATTGAAAACATGGCAACGTGCTTTTTATGCAAAAGGGCGGCGTTTCGCAAGACACCAAGCAAAAAGCCCGTTTTACCCATACCCGGGCGTCCAGCGACAATTAACAAGTCGGATTTCTGCAAACCGCCCAGGAGGCTGTCGATGTCGATCAAGCCGGTTGGAACGCCGAAGATATCTTCCGAACGTTTTGCTAATTCATCAATCCGATCATAATAGGTGCTGACGACCTCTTTGATGGGGACAAGATCGCGTTTAATTCTGCGCTCACTGACGTTGAAAATGGCTTTTTCTGCTTCATCAACAACCGTATCAATCGATTGATCCTGGTGGTATGCCAGCCGAGCGATCTCGTTAGCTGCGTCCAGCATTCGTCGGCGGACAGCATTTTGTTCGATGATCCGCCCGTAAGATTCTGCGTGAAAGGCATTGGGTGCCCGGTTGATAAGAGAAATCAGGTAAACCTGACCGCCGATTTCATCAAGTTGCCCACGGTTTATTAAGACTTCAGTGACAGTCACCAGGTCAATGGGCTGACGTGATTCATTCAGGTGCTTAAAGGCTTCCCAAATCCATTTGTTTCGGACAATGAAAAAATCCTCAGCTGTCAGGAATTGTGCGATTTCCAAATAAACTTCTTGATTGATTAAAACAGCACCAATTAAGGCTTCTTCGGCTTCCCGATTACTTGGGAGGGTAAGTGCTTCTGATAGTGAATTGTCGCTGATGTTAAAATCGTCTGTCATGGGTCTCTTATCAAGATTTTTGGATGATCATTGGTGTTTTTGTGTACAAAAAACCGGGATTCAGATTTACTGATATCTCCCGGTTAATTATAACCTTTATCGGGTGGGTTGCTGGTTAATCCTGGTCCTCGTCATCAATGTCCTCATCGGAAGGAAGGTCATCGATATTGAAATTCTGAAGAAAATCTTCAAAAACGTCCAAATCCACGTCCTCGAAATCTTCCTGACCCCGCGCTTCAGCCTTACCCGCGTCTGCCTCGGAAATATCTTCTTCGGGAATAATCCCTGCCTGGCTCATAACATCTTCCGAAACCATAATCGGCACATTGGTTCTTGCTGCCAGGGCAAGTGCATCGGAAGGGCGGCAGTCCACCTGGCGGCGTTGACCATCAATATCCAAAATCAGGTTGCCGTAGAATACATCGTCCGATAGTGAAATGACTTCAACTTGGATAAGGCGTGCATTGAGCGTGTGGATGAGTGTTTTGAGAAGATCGTGCGTTTGAGGGCGAGCAACCTGAATGTCTTGCAAGGCGATTGTGATCGCTTCAGCTTCGTATAAACCGATCCAAATCGGCAAGTAGCGTTCCTGATTAACTTGTTTCAAGATCACGATGCGCTGCTGGTTGGTCAGGCTCACTCGAACGCTGTCGATCTCGACCTCAATCATTTTTACCATTAGGTACTCCTCGGATTTTTAGCTTGTTTGATTCTAACACGGCGCTTATCAGGACGCAACCAATAATGAGAATAAATCCACGATTCTTTAAGCTTTTCGAGTATAATCGTAACACTTGATTTCTAGAGAGTCTTTCTTCAATTATTTAGATTTTATCTTATAATAATTTATAGAAGACATTCTTCTGATTTGGTATTGAGGATACCTGAGGGCATCTCACGTATTATTGTCAAAATGTTGCGAGGCGCTATTATCTGAGAAAGAACTTTCCGGTGAAATCTTTTTGTTTTAATGATTTTGGAAAGAGAAGGAAATTATATTGGCACAGGAAATCACAATAACTGCCTTGATGGTAGAAGGCAGACGGGGTAATCATTCCTCATTTGCTGAAGAATTGGGCGAAAAGGGGTATTCGGTAACAAAAGCCGCCAACGGCAGTGCAGGCTTGAAATTACTCGATTCAGTAGATCCTGATATTGTGATTATTGATGCCGCTTCTCTCCGAACCAGTGGTGTGCGGATCTGCCAATCCTTTAGAAAATCCGATAATGACTTACCGATAATTTTGATCATAGATGAAGATACCTCTTTGCCAGAAATTGTTGATGCCAATTTAGTGCTGCGGCTCCCGTTTACCACCCAGAAATTAGTTAATCGAACCCAGATATTTCAACAAACGGCTGATAAATTCATTGTGCAGGTGGGACCGATTGAATTAAATACCAAAACTCAGCTCGTCTCCTGTAACGATCGTCAGACCAAACTCACGCCTCGCCTTGTGGAAATTTTGAGGATGCTGATGCGAAACCAAGGGAAGCTTGTAAAGCGGGATTTACTTTTTTCAAAGGTTTGGCAAACAGATTACACCGGGGATACAAGAACGCTGGATGTTCATATCAGCTGGTTGCGACAGGCTATTGAGGAAGACCCCCATCATCCAAGGCTCATTCAAACCGTCAGGGGGAAAGGGTATATCCTGGAAGTTTAGGAAATTTAATAATCAAAATCATGAAATTATTCCCCCGTGGGGGGATTTTGTTTAACAGCAACTTGGTTCATTTTAGATCATAAACAGGTAATATTAGGATTGATTGTGTAAAACCACAGGATATTGACCATGGAATCAAATGAAAAGTCAAAAACTATCAAATATGTGCTCATAAGTTGTGGCGTGGTTCTCCTTGTCGGCTGTCTCTGCCTGGGGCTTGTTTTAATATCAGGTATCGGGGTATCCAATATCTGGCCAATCGAATTGCCGGTAGAAAGCACCCAGGCACCGATTTCGACTCCTGTCAGCAAACTTCCTGAAGATCTGGTAGGGACAATTGCTGAAATAGAATCACAGGTTGTTCAAATTCGAGGGCTTGAAAATGTCCAGGAAGTTCAACACACCATGATTTCTGCAGAGGAGCTTGAAGAAATTGTTGTTGAAGATTTCTTTTCTGAATATTCTGAAGAAGATGCCCGCCAGGATGTTTTGGTCCTTTCAAGTTTAGGGCTATTACCCAGAGATTTTGACCTTAAAGGTTTTTACGAAGCGCTGTACAGCGAACAGATTGCGGGTTTTTACGACGAGGAGACAAAAGAAATTTATGTTGTTCAAGGGCAGGACTTTGGTGCTTCAGAAAGATTAACTTATGCCCATGAATTCACCCATGTGCTTCAGGACCAGGTTTACGGTCTGGATGAGGGCTTAGGTATGAATCAGGAATCCTGTGAAGTTGATTCTGAAAAATGTGCGGCTGTTCAGGCATTAGTTGAAGGCGATGCTTCAATGACCGAAATCTTATGGTTCCAAGCCCATGCTTCAATTGAAGATTATCGTGATTTGATGGAAATGTTAGATCATTTAGAAACCCCTGTGTTGGATTCAGCCCCGCCTTATATGTCCGCCGATATGTATTTTTCCTATGAAAAGGGATTGGCGTTTGTTCAGCATTTGTATGACCAGGGAGAATATAAAAGTGTTGATCAGGCATTTGCTAACCCACCCGTCTCAACTGAACAAATTCTGCATCCGGAAAAATACCCGCTTGATGTCCCATTAAGTGTTAGTTTACCCGATCTTTCTTCTCAGCTGGATGACACCTGGACTTTATTTGACCAAAATGTCATGGGTGAGTGGTATGTGTTTTTGATCCTCAATAAGGCGCATGATGAAAGCTACCGAGTATCGGAAGAAACAGCACAAATTGCCGCTGAAGGTTGGGGCGCCGATGCTTATGCAATTTATCTGAATGAAGAAACAGATGAAACCATTTTTATCATGGATTCTCTTTGGGATACCACAGAAGATGCAAATGAATTTGTTGACGCTTTCTATCAATATGCATCACAACGATGGACATCCCTTTCTGTTACCCTATCAGACGCCAGGCTTTGGCAGGGGTCGGATACTAAAATTGCTTTTTGGCATCAAGGCGATCGAACGCTTTGGGTGATAGCACCTGACAATGACCTGTTGGAAATTATTCTTTCGGAACTTCAATGAAAAACGATGAGAAGAATGGCAATGGAAAAATTGATCCAGGGCGAATAAAGGCGGTTTTGTTTGATGTCGATGGCACCCTGAGCAACACAGATGACCACCTGGTAGCGCGTATTGCCAGCCGGCTTAAGTTGGTTAGCTGGCTTTTCAAAGAGCGGAACCCCCAGAATTTTGCTCGCCGCCTTGTCATGGCGGCAGAAACACCGGGAAATTTCGTCTACCAGATCGCAGATCGATTGGGGATTGATAAGTTTATTGCAAAGTATTATAAAGTCTTGTCTGCCAGTCCATTGGCGAAAAAGCCGAGTAAAGAAAGGTTTTGGCTAATTCACGGTGTGCGAGACATGCTGGAAGCGCTATCTCAGGCGTACCCGATGGGTGTTGTCAGTGCCAGAGATGAAGGTTCAACAAGGGATTTTTTAGATCATTTTGAGCTCACAGGGTTTTTTGATGTGATCGTCACATCACAGACCTGTCGTTTCACCAAACCCTATCCTGATCCAGTGGTTTACGCCGCCCAAGCCCTCGGCAAGGCACCCGAAGATTGCGTGATGGTTGGTGACACAATTGTTGATGTAAAATCGGGGAAATCTGCCGGTGCACAGACAATTGCTGTTTTGTGCGGTTTTGGCACGGAGAAGGAACTGACACGTGTTGGGGCTGATCTGATACTGCCAACAACCCCGGATATCCAATCCTATTTGTCCTCTTGAACTTTCAATCGTACTTTCGAAGCTGCAGCCGTAACCTTTGACGGTGTTATTGGTTATAATTCAAGGTAGAAAAATTCCAGTTGGGGGTTGCAGGGATTAATATTTTACAGGTTGAAATCATCAGGAGTGTGAATTTGATGACCGATAAAGATTTATCACAAAAGTATATCAAAAAATATCCATGGCCTCGCCGGCGATTTATCCGTGGTTTGTTTGGGGGCATGATCGACATTCTGGCCAATGTACTTGTTCGCTGGGAGATCACCGGGAAAGAGAATATTCCCAAAAAAGGGCCATTGTTAATTGTGGGAAATCATTTTAACTTTTTGGATACCATTGCTCCAATACGCGCAACCAATTGGCCTCTTGAATTCATCGGTGACTTTGAAATGCCGAATGCTCCAGCCCTCATGCGCATCTTCCCTAACCTCTGGCAAACTTTAAAAATTGAACAGGGGACGCCGAATTTTGAGGCATTACGGTCTTCAGAGGCTGTCTTGGCACAAGATGGAGTTTTGGTGATTTATCCTGAAGGGCATGTTCACAGCGGTACTTTACGGAGAGCGCTGCCAGGTGCGGCATATATGGCGTTGCGTACAGGCGTGCCGATTTTGCCCATGGCGACAATCAGCGATAATAACTGGAAGCTTTTTAAAACAATTACTGAAGAGAAACGTCGTTTAGGTGTCTTTACGAAAATCGGGGAGGTCTTTGGTCCTTTAAAATCCGAACATGAAACCCGTCCTTCAAGAGATGAGATCCGTGACACCGGCCATTTGATCATGTCCAAAATTGGGGCTTTGTTACCGAAAGAGTACCGGGGAGACTTTGACCCCGAGAATGTTTAGAATAAATTGGAATATGATTATTTTGAGGCTGGAAATGCTTGATTCCAGCCTATTTTTGTATATCGAGAAGCTGCTTGAGGTATTATTTGATAGTACGACCTCTAATGATTTTCAGATATACTTGTCTTAAAATTATCAGGTTAGAATGTAGGTAAAAGGAATTATTTATGCAATATCGAGATTATTACCAGATTTTGGGCGTCAAAAAAGACGCGAGCCAGGACGAGATTAAAAAAGCATATCGAAAGCTGGCTCGAAAATACCATCCGGATGTGAATCCTGATGATCCTGGTGCTGAAGAAAAATTTAAGGACATCAACGAAGCTTACCAGGTACTTTCTGATGAAGAAAAACGCAGCAAGTACGATCGCTTTGGTTCACAATGGAAGCAATACCAGCAAACAGGTGGGCGTGCTGAGGATTTTGATTGGTCGCAGTGGGCAAACCAGGGCGCTCCCGGCGGTGGTTACCGTACTGTGTCCCAGGAAGAATTTGAGCAAATGTTTGGCGGCGGATTAGGCGGATTTTCGGATTTCTTTACAACCCTATTTGGCGGTATGCCAGGTGCCAGGTCATCTCAGCGGACTTCTCGTGGATCGAGGGCGAGCAGCATGCAGCGTGGGCAGAACATTGAACACAGCGTTCAAATCTCACTTGAAGAAGCTTTCAATGGGACGACCCGGCTTTTGACTTTTGAAGATGGGCGCAGGATTGAAGCCAGCATCCCCCCCGGCGTTAAAACCGGTTCAAAAATTCGGTTGAGCGGACAGGGCGGTGCTGGGCCTCGCGGCTCCGGTGACCTGTACCTCAAAATCAAAGTTGCTTCCCACCCGAATTTCTCACGAGATGGTGATGACTTGAGGATCGATCAACCGGTGGATTTCTTTACAGCACTTTTGGGCGGCGAGCTTGAAGTTTCAACCATTGATAAGCGAGTCAAGCTGACCGTTCCTCCGGAGTCTGATTCGGGAAAGACCTTTCGTTTGAAAGGATTGGGAATGCCGAAATTAAACCATCCTGACCAACGGGGTGACCTGTATGTAACTTTACAGGTGCAGGTACCTAAAAACCTGACGGCTGAACAGAAGACGAAATTTAAAGAATTGCAAAAATCTGTCAAATAAGTGTTATGGTTGCCCGGGTAAAACCGGGCACTTTGTTTACTGCTTGGTAAAATAATCCTGCCCATTCAGTTTGACGAATTTTTATGACTAACAAACCCGGATGATAAAATTCAGATAGACAATTAATTATCAAGGCAATTGTATAAATGGAGAAATTTGATGAATTATAGTATAGAAATTTTCTCAAGACGTGAGGACCTGAACCAGTCCGTTGTTGAATATTTCATAGATCTGGCGCGTACATCCATACAGGATCACGGCATTTTTTCTGTCGCCCTTTCAGGCGGCAGCACCCCGGAGCCAATTTACAGAACCCTGGGGTTACCTGGAAAAAAGAAGCAGCTAGATTGGAAAAATATCCACCTCTTCTGGGGGGATGAACGCTGTGTTCCACCAGACCATCCGGATTCAAATTACCGTATGGTCAAAAAAGCCTTGTTGGATCATATCCGTATTCCCGAAGAGAATGTTCACCGTGTCCCGGCAGAATTCGAACCAAGCATGGCTGCCCGATCTTACGAAGCGGCGTTAAGAGATTTCTTTAAAGGCGATTACCCGAAGTTTGACCTGGTTCTTCTTGGGATGGGTGATGACGGGCACACAGCCTCGCTTTTCCCCCATTCTGCAGGATTAAAGGAAGAAGATCGCTGGTTTTTTGAAAATTATGCCCCTGACATGGACACCTGGCGATTGACTCTAACTAAAAATGCGATCAATGCTGCCCGTCACATTGCTGTGCTTGCCGTTGGGGAGTCAAAGGCAGATATGCTGGTTGAGGTGTTGGAAGGCGGTTTTCAGCCTGATGAAAAGCCAATCCAATTAATTGAACCCAAAAATGGGCAGATGGTATGGTTCCTGGACCAGGCTGCGGCGAAAAAACTGTCTGACCAGGAAAACGCAAAGTGATTCCCAGGAGGCAATAATCCGATCATGGCAAACCTGATTCCAATTGACACACTTAAAAAATTCTCCTTGTTCCAGGATTTTAAGGAAGAAGACCTTGCCAGGATCCAAAAGCTGCTGCATTATCGAGCCGTGGAAAAAGATGAAATAATTCTTTTAAAAGGTGAACTTTCGGACCAGCTCATCTTTGTTGAAAAAGGCTGGTTTAAGTCAGAGAAGACATCAAAAGAAGGCCGCCAGCAAACATTACGTTTTATAGGGCCAAAGGAAGTCATTAATGAATACTCTGTTTTCTCAGAGGAACCTAACGCGGCCACAATCATCGCACTGGAAAAGGCGGATATTTATTATCTCAATAAATCGGATGTCGAAGTCTTGCTGGACCAATCTTCAAGTTTTGCCAGGGCGGTAATTGTGAACCTGGCGAAAAGAATTCAGATTTTGCTTAATCACGTTGAGAATTTATCTCTGTATTCTGTTGAACAGCGATTAGCCCGTTACCTGCTTGATGAGGCAAAGGACGGAATCGTCAGGCGGCAAACCTGGAAAACCCAGGCAGAAATCGCTGCACATTTAGGGACAGTAGTCGATGTTGTCAACCGTATCCTGCAAAAATTTGAACGCCAGGGCTTGATATCGATCAGCCGTAAACTAATCAAGATCCTTGACAGCGATAGACTTAAGGCAATTACAGAAAAATTTGAATGATCAAGGGCTGTCAGGGTGAATTTCGACTTTAGTCGAAGAAATTGTTATTTGGGGGAGTTATAGTAGAGGTAATTCGAATTAGAGAAAGGGAAAATTTATGCCAAAGATGTTTGTATTTGGCGTTGTGCGTTCATTGCACGATGTATTCACTGCGCTGTGGATTGGCGGTTTGCTGACAACGGCCATCACTTTTATGCCTGTTTTTAAGAACGCAAAGGAAAAAATAAAAGGGTTGGGAGCGCTTCTTATTGCCTATCAAAAGCGACTGGGTACAGTTACCTTGGTCAGCATCATTGGTTTATGGATTACCGGTTTACTGCTTGGCAAACAGTCCCAGGCTTATTCGGGATTTATGAGTTTTTCTAACACTTATAATGCCTTGCTGTCGGTAAAACATTTGCTGATCTTCGTGATGATCCTGATCGCAGTCTATCGCAGATTCGTTCTCGGTAAAAAGATCATGAGCTTTGACGCCAGGCAGCAAAAACTTTATGGCCTCCTTTTGTTGTTGAATACTTTGTTGGGTGTGATTGTATTGTTCCTGAGTGGGATCAGCTCAGCCATAGGGTAAATCGGCAGAAATTAAGGAAAAATCGAGAAAATTCTCTCGATAAATTAAAAAAATCAGAAATTAAACACCTTGCAAATGTTCTTTGCAGGGTGTTTTCGTAAAATTCTTGCGTTTATATCGGCTCTGGCAGGATTAGACATGCTTGACTGAAATTATTTCGGGGTGCTATGATACTAATATGTACTTAAAAGGCAGTAAGTGGTCAATGAACAGGCGCAGAAAACCATCTAACCCATGGTTAATTGGGATTCTACTGCTTGCTATTGGCTTTTTTGTTTACTTGAATATTTACGTTATCCCCACATTGCCGCCGCCTTTCTTGCCAACACCGACACCCACACGCAGTCCGCAATCCTTCTCAGATGAAGCAGCTGCTTACCTGGCTGAAGGCAGGACGGGTCTGGCAATGGAAGCCTACCAGGCAGCAATTAAATCAGATCCTCAGGACATTTCAAATTACGTCACACTTGCCAGGCTGCAAATTTATAATGGTGATTATGAAGGTGCGAAAGAAAATGCTGAAAATGCGCTCTTATTGGATAAGACACGCCTAGAAGCTTATGCCTTGCTTGGTTGGGCGAAGGGTTTCCTTAGTGATTACCTTGAAGCTGAGGCTGATGTAAAAGCGGGTTTAGCGCTGAACCCCAATGATGCCCTATCACACGCAGTCTACGCTTATATCCTGGCATTGCAGTCATCCAATAATGTTGGCGGGCTTGGCACCCTTGATGCAGCCATTGAGGAATCACGTTTGGCGCTTGAGCTCAACCCGCAGTTAATGGAAGCACGCTGGTCGCGCGGCTTTGTTTTGGAAATCACCAGCAATTATGAAGAAGCAATTCAGCAGCTTCAGGCGGCAATTGAGCTGAACGATTCTGTGGCTGACCTGCACATGGCGCTCGGCAGGAACTACCTGGCTGTAGAATCCTACGACCAGGCAGTCTTTGAGTTTACAAAGGCTTATTCCCTCGACCCAAGCAATCCGGATCCGAACTGGTATATCTCCCGGGTCTATGCTCGAATTGGTGAGTTCGCAAAAGCTGTGCAGTACGCCGAACAGGCTGTGAACACTGACCCAAGCGACCCATATTTGCACGGTAACCTGGGATCGATGTATTACCGGGACTTGCAATACAATCGTGCTATTGAATCCCTTGAATTGGCTGTCAGGGGTGGTGAAACAGAAGATGGGACTGTGGTTGAAGGCTTGCCCCTGGATTATTCAATGACGATCATGGAGTATTACAGCCGTTATGGGCTGGCATTAGCACGTGTTAATCGGTGTAACGAAGCGGTTCAGGTGGCAAATGCCATGCTGCAAACTGTGCCTGATGATGAGACGGCGGTCTATAATGCTGAGGCGATTATTGAAATTTGTCAGGAATTTCAGGAAAACCCACCAACACCGACCCCACCAGAAGATGGTGAAGAAGGTGAACAGCCGTCTGCGCCTACAAGTACCCCTGAAACACAGGATGAAGGCTAAATTAGCAGTTAATTGAATCAAAGCTATGTATTTACAGGGTAAAGAACCGACTTTCAGAAATAAACGCAAACAAAACAATCCCTATATGGTATTGGTATTGCTGGTCTTAATTGTTTTCTTCGGGACCGTGCTTACGGGGATTGCCAAAGGGGATGTTCAGCCGCTGTTTATGCCCACGCCTACCCCAACCCGGACGACAAATTCCTTTGTAATCGAAGGACAGACCCATTTCGAAGCTGGAAATCTTAACGCGGCGATTGCTGCTTATAAGAAAGCTATAGATATGGATCCCAATGACCCTGATTTGTATGTTCAGTTAGCGCGCATACAAACATATTCTTCTGCCCTGGTGACAACGAACGCTGATCAAGTGGCGCGATTGCAAGAAGCTTTAGATTCGATCAATCGTGCCAAAGAATTAGCACCCAATAATAGCGAAGTGTTAGCTGTGAGAGCGTTTGTGCTGGATTGGAATTCTAATCCCATTCTGGTGGAGGATGATGTTTCAGAAGATATATTAAACGAGGCAGAAGCTGAAGCTGTATTGGCACTTCAGATTGACAACACAAACACAATGGCACTTGCCTATTATGCTGAAATTCTGGTTGATCAGAAAAAATGGAACCAGGCACAGCAGTATATTGAACAGGCAGTGGAAAGAGACCCGGGTTTAATGGATGTTCACCGTATCCAGGCTTATACCTATGAAACCTTAGGGGAATACAATCTTGCCATCCAGGAATACGAAAAAGCGATCGATATTATGCCCAATTACACTTATCTTTATATTGCCGTTGGGAGGATCTATCGGCATCTTGGGAGTCTCTATCCCAATCTCTCCCAACTCTATTATGATCAAGCTTTAGAAAACTTCGCGACGGCCGCGAATCTCAATGAACAGCTTGGCATTATTGATCCCATCCCTTATTTAGCAATTGCCAACACTTATGCCCAGGACGGGGAATTTTTTGCTGCGGCATTGAATGTTAATCGAGCGCTAGAGTTTACACCTGCCAGCCCGGATGTTTATGGACAATTAGGGGTGGTTTACCACAAGTCACGCAACTATGAGGGCGCGATCCCTGCCTTTGAGTGTGCTATTGAAGGCTGTGATGCAGCCCAAAGCTGTGAAATTCGAGAGTGTGATCCCGAAGTCGATCCCATGGTTTCAGTAGAGGGTTTGCCCTTAACGGACAGCACGGTGGTCTATTATTTCACCTATGGTTCGGTCCTTTCTGGTTTGCACCGGGAGGGAGATGATAAGTGCGAAAAAGCGATGGGGATTTTTGACCAGCTTCGGGCACGGTATGCGGATGATCCTTCAATTATGAGCATCGTTAGGGCGGGAGAAGAAGTTTGTACATACACCGTGCCAGAACCGGAAGAGACGCCAACACCAGAGGAATCAACACCGTAAAATATTTGATGGGTGAATGTAAAAAATTTGTAAGAATCACCCAAAAATCCCTTGACGCCATTTTTGAACAAAGGTAAGATTAAGTTGTTAGCACTCTCAGGATAAGAGTGCTAAAATGATGAATAAAATAATTTTTAATCACTAATTTTAAATGGAGGAACGAATGGCAATCTCAATAAAACCTTTGGGAAACAGGCTTGTAGTACAACCCATTGAGGAAGAAGAAATCACCGCTGGAGGCATCGTGCTTCCCGAAACAGCCAAGGAAAAACCCCAGAAGGGTACCGTCCTTGCAGCAGGTCCAGGCGAGCGCAATGATGATGGCGACCATATGGCGCTTGAGGTTAAAGAAGGCGATACAGTCTTGTTTGCAAAGTATGCTGGCACTGAGATCAAGTACGAAGGCAAAAAATTATTAATCATGCGAGAAAGTGACATTCTCGCCAAGTTGAACGAGTAATCGACAAGAACCAAGGAGTAATAAGAAATGGCAAAACAACTTAAGTTTTCTGAAGACGCCCGACGATCTTTAAAAGCGGGTATTGATGTCGTCGTCAAATCTGTGGCGACCACACTTGGCCCAAAAGGCCGTAATGTTGCAATTGACCGGAAATTCGGTTCCCCCACAATCACACACGATGGTGTGACCGTAGCAAAAGAAATTGAACTGGAAGATCCCTTTGAGAATATGGGCGCTCAGCTCTTAAAAGAAGCAGCCACAAAGACCAATGACATTGCTGGCGATGGTACAACCACCTCCACTGTTCTGGCACATGCTATTGTTACTGAAGGTCTCAAGAACCTGGCTGCTGGTGCAAACCCAATGCTCCTCAAACGCGGTATTGAAGCTGCTGCAAAAGCCGTTTCAGATTCAATCCTTGAGCAGGCAATTGACATCACCACCAAAGAAGAAATTGCGAATGTTGCCACCATTTCCGCACAGGAACGCGAAATCGGCGAACTGATTGCAGAAGTGATGGATAAAGTCGGTAAAGACGGCGTTATCACGGTTGAAGAATCACGCGGCCTTGAATTTGAGACCGAATATGTTGAAGGTATGCAATTTGATCGTGGTTATATTTCGCCCTACTTTGTCACTGATGCGGAAAATATGGAAGCTGTGATTGAGGATGCCCATGTTCTTGTTTATGACAAGAAGGTTTCAGCCGCAGCAGATATTGTTCCGCTGCTCGAGAAACTTGTGCAGGTTGGCAAACGCGAATTAGTGATTGTTGCTGAAGATATCGACGGTGAAGCATTGGCAACACTGGTACTCAATAAATTACGCGGTATGCTGAACGTTTTAGCCATCAAGGCACCAGGTTTTGGTGACCGCCGCAAGGCAATGCTGCAGGATATTGCCACATTGACCGGCGCAACCGTCATTTCAGAAGAAACCGGGCGCAAACTTGAGACCGTAACGATCCAGGATCTGGGTCAGGCTGAGAAAGTTGCCAGCACCAAAGACGATACAACCATCGTTGGCGGCAAAGGTGATGCCGATGCCATCAAGGGTCGTATTGAGCAAATCCGTGTTGAAATTGAAAATTCAACCAGCGATTATGACCGCGAGAAACTGCAAGAACGATTAGCCAAACTCTCTGGCGGTGTTGCCATCATCCGTGTTGGCGCAGCGACCGAGACCGAGCTCAAAGAGAAGAAACACCGTGTTGAAGACGCGCTCTCCGCAACCCGTGCAGCGGTTGAGGAAGGGATTGTTTCCGGCGGCGGTGTCGCATTGATCAATGCCATCAAAGCACTCGATGGTCTCCAAATGGAAAGCACCGATGCACAAATTGGTGTCAATGTTGTCCGAAATTCGCTTGAGATCCCCATGCGCAAGATTGCTGCTAACGCCGGCCAGGATGGCTCGGTTGTGGTAGAGAATGTCCGCAGGGCTCAGGAAAAAGAAAACAATAAACACATCGGATATAATGTCCTGACTGAACAATATGTTGACATGATTGAAGACGGTGTGATTGATCCTGCCAAGGTGACCCGTGGTGCCCTGGAAAATGCAGCATCCATTGCTGCTATGATCCTGACGACGGAAGCT
>LDZU01000038.1_pt1 | contig 28473 bp, 27 predicted proteins | sample 615531 | NCBI WGS metagenome assembly LDZU01 (sample SAMN03408293, study PRJNA278302) | terrestrial metagenome | isolation source: oil reservoir sample SB2 | place: USA: Alaska, North Slope, Schrader Bluff formation | collected 2011-09 | reverse complement strand
GTGCTCCTTTGATGTGGTGTCTGAGAGGTATTCATCTTACCGCAGCTTACCTCTCTTTGACCTTCAAAGTTGCACTTGCTTGTTGAATTCAGGAAATATATGGATTTGCATTTCTAATCTTTTGTTAAACATCCCGTTTGTTCATTCCAGGGCTTTGCGCAGGCTATAATACAAATATATTTATTCATGAGGATTGATCTTATGCAGCCTGGAGTTCTCTATATTGTAGCCACACCGATTGGAAATCCCAAAGATATTTCTCTGCGCGCAATTGAAGTTATAAAAAATTCCGATCGTATCATTTGTGAAGAACGCCGGATAGGCAGCACCTTATTGCACCAACTAAAAATTGAAAAAAAAGCCGTAATGGAATTAAACGAACATAATGAAGAACAACTGGCGCAAGAGCTCGTTTTGGCACTGGTGAATGGGGAGAACCTTGCCTTGATTTCGGATTGTGGAACGCCGGCTTTTGCCGATCCGGGTGCGCTGTTGGTGCAGCTTGCCATGGATTATGAGATCAAGGTTGTACCGGTTCCGGGAGCGTCTTCATTAATGGCGCTGCTTTCCATATCCCCTGAACCTTTAAAGGAATTCTATTTCGCCGGTTTTTTACCGCGCAAGGAAGATGAACGGAAAGCAAAACTGGACCAGCTGCGCAAAATGAGAGTGCCGGTCGTTTTGATGGATACACCCTATCGCCTGGAAAGAATGCTGCAGGATATTCAAAATACATTTGGGAAGGGCCGAGTGATCACCCTGGGTTTAAACTTGACCATGCCCAATGAAAAAGTGATCCATCAACCGGTGGGTGAGGTGTTAAAAAAATTAAAAGGACAAAAAGCGGAATTTATCCTGATTGTTCATTGAAGGGCGGATTCCTAAAAGAGCTTTACAAAGTTTCACGAATCCAATTACCGATGTGATGCTGTTTTCTACAATTCTTTTTTGTAACCTTAGGCTGGGAGGAGGATATGGAACACAGCAGCGAACCAGAGATGGTCGGAAAGAAGCTGAAAGACCTGTAAAAGCGCCTACCGCAGGGTGAAGCTGGCATCTACCTGGTTGGAAAAAAGTATTTTCGCGTTGCACAACAGCTAGCCGGTAATCCGACGTATGGAAGCAATCGCAAAAACTTTGTTACCAGTTTTATGCTCCCCAAACGACATGGAAATTTGGGTTTCCTTGTACATAACCATCTGGCGGGTACTTATTTTAAGGATTTAACGATTGGTAATGAAATTATTGTCCTTCTGGAACATGGAGGACATATTCGCTACTGCATTACAAATGTCTTGGAATATCGAGCGCTGCAGCCGCGCAATTCACGCAGCACATTTATCAACCTGCAGACCAATGTGCAGCGCAGCGCCGGTGACGTGTTCCGCCAGGTTTATATGGGGATGGACATTTAGCCTTACAAACCTGTATCTCAAAAAAAACTCTCTCGGAATGGAGCAGGTTACTCATCATTGCCGAACCCATAAAATAGCAGCAGTAGGCGATTGCATCTGCGAAACTAAACAACCACTTCTTCGTAAATATTCTCAGAAAGGATAATTATGGAAACGAGGCGACCTGGTTGTTTATCTGGCATTATGAAATTGTTTTTTCTGGATCGCATCTATGATTGGTCTCAAAGACGCTTTGGTTATAAAAGCGGAGGCTGCATGGGCTGCGGCTGCGGCACAATTTTACTGATAGTATTTGTATATCTTGTTATCAGGATTGTTTTCGGTACAGATTGGCTGCATTTAAGTTTTTAGCAGAGAAGGAGTATGAAAATGAAAAAGATAATTGGATTAGGAATCGTGATGGTAGTCATGGGATTGTTGATGGCCTGCACACTGCCCATTCAAAATACACGCATTCAAGGTTCGGGAACTGTGGTCAGCGAAGAGAGAGAGGTTTCAGATTTCACCAGTGTTTCATTAGAAGGGATTGGTGACCTTGAAATTATCCAGGGTGATGTTGAATCGCTGACGATTGAAGCAGAAGATAACATCATCAGCAAAATTGAAAGCTATGTATCCGGATCAACTCTGCATATCGGATTTGAACGGTTCATCAATGTGATCCCTACCAGCGGCATCACCTATACACTTACCGTGAAAGATCTGAATGGCATTGAGGTCTCGGGGTATGGAGATGTGTATATAGCTTCATTAACAACAGATCGGTTGGAGGTCGAAGTAAGCGGTGGCGGCAGAATTGCAATTGACAATCTGGTTGCAGAATCTCTGGATGTGGAATTAAGCGGTGCTGGTGATTTTGAACTGGCAGGTATGGTAAATCAACAAGAAATCAACCTGAGTGGAGCGGGTAGTTATAATGCACCCGATTTACAGAGCAGTGTGGCTGAGATTGATATTTCTGGAGCGGGCAGTGCTCGACTTTGGGTTACCGATGAATTGGAAGTGAATTTAAGCGGGGTTGGCAGCTTGCAGTATTATGGAGATGCAGAAGTTCAACAAAGCATCAGCGGAATCGGGAAAGTGATCGCTCTGGGAGCGCATGACTGAGAATCGATGAACATAACAGAGCCAATCCAAAACCGGGTTGGCTCTTTTTGTTATTCGGGATATGCTGCCAGTCCAATGGTTCCAGGTCCAAAGTGCACAGCCAATGAGATGGAAATCTCAGCGAAGGCTACTTCTACACAATTAAATGTCTTCTTAACCTCATTCACCACATCCTGACCAGTGAGGGGGTCATGGGCATGCACAACCGCAATTTGCAGGGGTTGATCTCCAACTTTTTCTTTCAACCGGCTGATCATTTTTTCAATGGATGCATTTCTGGAACGGACTTTATCTTTGATTTCAATGATCCCATCCCGCAGTTCAATAATCGGTTTGATATCCAGAAGGGAAGCAAGGGTTGCCTGGATTGATTTCACTCTTCCGCTCAACCTCGCAAATTTCATGGTGTCCACCGTGAAAACCAGCTCCATTTTCCTGCGGATGGATTCAAGCGTGTTTAATATTTCATCAAGAGATTTACCCGCCCTATCCATCTTACGGGCTTCTCTACACATCATTCCCATGCAAATTGTGCCGGATGCCGAATCAAAGGGGATGATATTGTACATTTCACGCAGTTCATCAGCCGCCTGACGTGCCGAATCCATAGTACCCGACAGTTTATCGGTTACATGGATGGAAAGAATACTCTCTCCTGGTTTGGCAATTCTTTTATAGAACTCAACAAATTGATAGGGTGTGGGTTGAGAAGTAGAAGGGATAACATTTTCCTTTTCTACGAGGTTATAAAAGTCATCATATTGGATATCTATTCCTTGCAGATAAGAAATCCCATTATGAATAATATTGATTGGGATCAGATCAATCTTGTATTCTTTTTGCCAGCCGGAGCATAAATCACCGGCGGTATCCATGGCTATTCTTAACATAGACTTACCTTTGTATTTTTAATACTATAACCCCAATTCTTGTTGGATGGTTATGTTTTCCGTGCCAGGCAATGACTTTTTTCACCGCTTTTTCTCAAATTATTCACTAAAGTAATAAAAAATATCTGCATTGATATTAAAAACTCTTCAATTAATATTGAATTCTCCTGCTTTGGTCTTCATTAATAAATTGCGAAAATACCGAATCCTATCCCCGGCGAGAAGTATCTGTAGTGTTGTGCCATGGAAATAGATGTCTTGTTTCAACCAGATTGAGAGTTGCGGAAAGAGGCGGTCTTATCTGATTTATAAAAGGAGTATATCTACTTCCTCACCAATCAGAAGAATAAGTTGTGAGCCTTCGCTGCATGAATACGAATTCTGCTGAGAGAGTTATTGGAAATACTATTAAGAAAAGCGACCGGTATGGATGTCTTCTATCCACATTCCGAATTCTTTTTCCAGGTATATATACTGATACAGGTTAACGATTTGGCGTACCATCCCCTCCCAGGGATATTGCAAGGCGCGCGCCAGTGCCTTTTTGGACATGTTCGCTAGATCCAAATTTGGAATTTCCTCCAGTGCAGATTTTAAACCATTTTTACAAGGTGTATATAAATAACCGCAACCTTCATCGAGGAATTCTGCGAAGGCACCAATGGAAGGAGCGATGACCGGGCACCCGAAAGAAAGGGCAGTCATCAACGCGCCCGAACCAAGAATATCAAGGTACGGTAGTACAACAAGATCCGCTGCCGATAAATACAGCGCTAATTCTTCGTCCGCAACATATTGCAGGTTGGATATAATGCGTACATCCTTACCAATGAACATTTGGATCTCATTTCGGGTCTTTTCTGGTGCATTTCCCACAAGGTACAGGCTCACATCCAGATCAGGTAACGAGCGGAAAGCCTGCAGTAGATCGGCTACTCCTTTATAGGGACGAATATATCCGAAATAGAGCAGCATTGGTTTACCAGAGGGAACGCTGAGTTTTTGTTTTGCCTGCTGCCTGGGAGTTCTGGTAAAGAAGGGGATATAGTTGCCGTGTGGAATGACATACACTTCCTGTTGGCGGAAGAGCCGTTTTGCCAGCAGCTCTTTCCCCCGGTTGGCGTGAACAATGATGGCATCTGCCAAATGCGCCATCCACAGCCGTTCAATATAGTTTAAAAATGCACCCTTCTCATGAGGGAGGTAATTATGCATTGTCCAGATGATCTTATAGCCCCTGTTTTTTGCCTGCTTCAATTTGACCATGTATTTCATAAGGTTAAAAAGAGTGCTGCTGGTGGAATTTCCCTCATATTGATAGGATGTCCAGTGGAAATGCAAAATATCCGGTTTTTGTAGTTGTGGAGTGTTGAGGAGTTGTTTGGTCAGATAATCCCCTGCTTTGTCGTCCGCATAGTCAATCTGGATACCTTGTTTTTCCAGCTCTTCCGTCAGCCTGGCGATATAAATGATTTTCTCCCGCCAGCGCGGAGAAGAGGGTAGATGGCGAACGCGAATTGAAGGATGCATAGCCCTGTTCTTCTAATAAAATTCTCTCGTTAGATATATCATTGCTTTGATCGGTTGTACTCGTGCGCGGGGAGTATCTTTTTGATGAATATCTAATGCTGAAGTCGAATGCAGGAATGCGATCAGTCTCTGATTGTAAGACTATCGCTGACCAGATGAATCAGGCAGATCAAATCGAATGAATGCGTTGACAAACTTTCCTTCCAGTTGAAGGGATGCTACTCAACTATGTCTTTAAACCGGTAAATCCAGGTTCTGGATGCTGGAAAGGGAAGAGATGAATTTTCTTAATCCTCGATCGTAACGTAAATGCGTTTGTTGATCTTACCCTTGCTCTTGTAATCGCTGATGTGGATTCTACCCACTTCCCGCGTATTGGCGACGTGTGTTCCGCCATCTGCCTGCAGATCCAATCCAACGATTTCCACGGTCCTGATCTCACTGATATGTTCAGGCAACAAGTTTATCTTTGTACGGATCAGGTTGGGAATTTTAAAAGCTTCTTCTCGTGGCAATATCTTCACGCGGATGGGATGGGCGAGCTGCACTTCTGTATTCACCGCTTTTTCGATCACACCAACCAGCTCTTTGGTCAGGGATTCAAATTCAAAATCCATGCGCGCTTCAAGCGGCTGCATATCTCCCCCGGTGACCTGCGCGCCATAGTCACGGAAGATGACGCCGCATAGAATGTGCATGGCGGTATGGGTGCGCATCAATCGATAGCGATTTTCCCACTCGATGATTCCGTGAATAGGCTTACCCGGTTCCAGTAGGGCTTTCTCAGGATCAATCAAATGCCAGTGCTGTCCGTCTATGATGCGCGCACGGGTGAAACCCAGGTTTGAACCATCGGATAATAATGATCCACAATCGAATGGCTGCCCGCCGCCGCCTGGATAAAAGCAGGTCTTATCCAATTGGATGGCATGGATTTCTTCGTTTACTGCGCAGACCTGCGCGTCAAATTCTTTCTGATAACTATCCCATTGATATAACAGCTCTGTCATACTATACCTCCTGCAACTCTTCATGTGGTTGTGCTTTATTTTCCGGAATAAAAAAGAGAAATAGTATCCCAACCAAGGTCGTGATCCCGCTAATAATGAAGGATGGATGAGCGCCAAGGCGATCATAAAGATACCCAAGGATCAAATTTGCGACTGCGCCAATCGTGAATAAAAACGCCAGATAGATGCCATTCGCAAAAGACCGATTTTGCGGAGAATATTCCTGAACCATGGCTAATGCGACGGGAAGATACATCCCGGAGAAAAAGCCAGTTAAGAAAAGGGCTGCGATCTGCAGAAATTGGGAAGTATTGAGAAAAAGAAAGAAGAATGCAGCCGAACCGACCAGAGATGTGAACAAGACAGGTTTTCCGCCAATTCTATCTTTTAAAATGCCGCCGGCAATTGTTCCCAGTACACTTCCGCCGGTTACCATGGAGAGTGCTGCTCCAGCCAGCCACAGGTTGGAACCCATTTCAGTCAAATAGGTAGGCACGTATACATTGGTGGTTGATTGAATCATTGCCCTGGCTGTCGCAATGGCGATGATGGGGACCAACATAGGAGCCGTCGCTTTAAAGGACGATTCGGCGGAACCATGGGCCACTTTCACATGATTTTTGACAGCATCGATTTTTTTCAAACGAAAATAGAGCAGGATCGAAGCCAATGCAGCGGGTATTATCAGGTAAGGGGTTTTTTTGAATGAAAATACATTAATAAATGCAATAATCAGGATAGGGCTTAACATCCAGCCCACCTCGCCTCCTACCATCCAGAGGCTTAACCCTTTGCCCGAATGCTTTCCGGATACTTTTCCGGCGATTGGCGGCGCAACGGAGTGAAAGCAAGCCGAGCTTAATCCGGCAATGAACAAGCATAACGCAATGGTTGCAATACTGGAAACTGCCCCCACGAGGCTCATGAATGTGCCGGTGATCAGTGGCAGCAAAAAAATATATTTTTGGAGATTGATTTTATCAGCCAGTCTACCGAAAAATGGCTGGGTGACAGAAGGCCACTGCAAGAATGCGCTCAACAACCCCGCTTCAAATTTCGTCAATCCAAAATTCAGAATAAGAATTGGCAAAATGGGGAAGAGCATACCAGTGAATAAATCATTTAATAAATGCGATAAAGAAAGAATGGTGGTTTGCCATAATGGGTGAGTTTCTATAGTCGTTCGTATTTTGATGATGTTGAGTTCTGTCATGAAAATATCCTTCAATGGGAATTCTGAAGTTGATAAAGCATATCACTGTTCCAATCTTTTTTGAAATATTGATTGGAAGAAGTAGTACAGATGGCGTAAATCCTTACTGGCATAAATCCTAACAGGCATAAATCCTAACAAGGCATAAATCCTAACTTGACATCAAAGTAATTCATAGATAGAATTTTAGTTACCGTAAAACTAAAACAGGAGGTAGCAACAATTTATGAGCGATTATGAGCGTAAAAATGATCCAGAAGACACACCTCCTGTGTTTAATTCTTAAAATCATCCCACTTCGATAAAAGAAAAACACAGCCACAGGTGTGCTCCAATCCTGTGGTTTTTATTTTCCCTACGATTATTACACCAACAGGATAGGGACTTGTCTTCATTATCCCTTTAATTGGAGGGTTCTGTTCCATGTTTGGGAAGAGGTGAAATATGAAATCACAAAACGAGGTTTTATTTTAAGGGGAATGCCGCTTCAGGCTGTAAATGATTTTTGGATTTATTAAACAAGGAGAATTACATTGTTAACAAATTTTAGAAATACCTACCGGAAATTCGACAAGAAGTTTTGGGTTTTAGCCGGAGCATCCTTTATCGATATGCTCGGAGGAGCTTTGATCTTTCCTTTCCTGTCATTGTATATGACCCGAAAATTCAATGTTGGAATGACCGAAGTCGGCACCATGTTCCTTATCTGGGGTTTGGGAGCCGGATTGTTGGGAAATACACTTGGCGGAGCTCTGGCTGATAAATTTGGCCGCAAGACGAATATCATCTTCGGCTTGATTGCCAGCGCGACCAGTGCGCTTTTAATGGTCTTCATCAAGGATATTATTGTTTTCTATGTTGTAATTGGCGTGATCGGAATTTTTGAAGATATTGCCGGCCCAGCAAGACAGGCAATGATTGCGGACTTGGTTCCTGAAGAGCTCCGTACGGATGCCTATGGTATTATGCGCATAGTCTTTAATTTAGCTGTAACCATTGGACCTGCTATCGGTGGTTTGATGGCCGCCAAATCATTCTCGCTCCTTTTCATCATTGATTTTTTCATCAGTTTGCTTGTTGCAGGAATTATTTTCCTTTTCCTGCCCGAAACCAAACCGCAGGTGGAGGAACATCATAAGGAAGAAAGTTTGAAGGAGACGTTCCAGGGCTATCGAAAAGTATTTCAGGATAAATTATTCATCGCGTTTGTGGTGGTGGTAATGCTGGAAACATTGATGTATTTCAACATGAACAGCACGCTTTCTGTTTTTCTCGTGAACTACCGGGGAGTAAGCACCACGCAGTTTGGTTCCATTCTCAGTCTGAACGCGGCCATGGTGGTTGTGATGCAGGTCTTCTTCTCGCGCCTGGTGGCAAACTGGAAACCCATGCTTACCATGGCACTTGGAAATATTTTGTATGTGATCGGGTTTAGTATGTATGGATATGCTGCATCCTATGGCATGTTTCTTTTTGCCATGGTGATTATCACGATCGGAGAAATGATCATTGCACCCATTGTACAGTCATTGGTAGCTCACTTTGCTCCGGAGGATATGCGCGGGCGCTACATGGCGATCAACGCTCTGGCATGGGTCATCCCGGTTTCCATAGGACCTTTAGGGGCGGGGTTTATCATGGATAACTATGATCCACGCATTTTGTGGTTCATCGCCGGCGGCATCGGCTTGCTGGATGTGGCCGGTTTCCTTGTGCTTCATTTCAAAGCCGGAAAGAAATTTGAGGAGAAGCAAAACGGACATAAGAAAGTTGAAGAAGTACTGTCCGTCCCGGTTGAGCCGGAGCTGGTCATTAGCGAATAAAGAAGAAGGGTTTGAGTGAACCTCAAACCCTTCTGTTTTTAAAAGAACACGATTTTATAGAAAACATGTAACATTCTGAAGGTAAAATCGTTAAATAAGGTGAACTCAAAATGAATTACAGCGCGCTACAGGATGATGAAATCCAGATAGTTCAAAAAGCTGCTTGCGGTGACCAGCAGGCATTCACACTGCTCTTTGATCGGTATTATGTACCTATAAACCGGTATTTTCATTTTCATCTAAACAACCAGCAGGATGTAGAAGATCTAACGAATATGGTTTTTCTGAAAACATGGCAGAACCTGCAATATTTTAAACAAAAAAAAGGCACATTTAAAGCCTGGCTGTATCGCATTGCACATAACATGCTGATCGATTTTTATCGCCGTCCTACTCATGCAGACTCGATTGAGGAAATACCGGAAATTGAAGCAGATACCATGAAACCAGAGAACCTGGTTATTTCAGAGCAAGAAATTCGTCAACTTAAAACAGCCCTGGCTGCATTGGATAAGTGTTCCCGTTCGGTTATCATCCATCGGTTCATTGCAGGATTAAATCATTGTGAAACGGCAAGATTGCTTGGACTTTCAGAAGGAAATGTGCGCGTGATACAACTTCGGTCTTTGAAAAAGATAAAAGATTTTTTCGCGGAGGATTGTGATGAGTGAGCGAAAAGAGAGCAAGAAATTAGAAAAAATTTTTAGCGATTCTTCTACTGGAGAACCTGAATTACTGGAACTAAAAAACACTGCTGAACAAATCAGTGCTGCTGCCATGCAGTATGATCTTTCTGAGAACGAAGTGACATCTCGAAGAACAGAACTCATGCGGCAGATAAAAATGCATGAGAAATCTGTAACATTTTCTAAAAACCTCCGTTTTAATCAACAAACAATCTTAAAACCGCAAAGGAGGTTTGCAATGGTTTGGATTTTTATTGCAATTACTGCACTAAGTTTGGGAGGAATTGGAACGGTCTCTGCATCCAATGATGCACTGCCGGGAGACCTTTTATATCCTGTAAAAATTGCAGCAGAAGATATTCAGCTCCTTCTTAACGACGATGAAGGCGATGTTGATCTCCTGCTTGATTTCATGGATGAGAGACTTCAAGAAATGGATGCGTTGAAAGAAGAAGAGAATCTTGAAGGGATTGATCTGGCACTGGAAAGCTACCAAAATCATATGGAACAAATGACGAACCTGATGACAAAATTACAACCAGACGATCCGGTGGCCGGAGATGCTCTACAAGCAGAGATTCAGAGCAGATTAGAAGAACAAGCTCAACGGATGATAAATATCAATGAAGAAATGGGTGATCAATTGCAGATTCGAGATCAGACCCAGGATCGCATTGAAACGCAGGAGCAATTGAACACAGGAACGGACGAGCTCAGCTCGGAGAATATCGAAAATGGAAATGGAAACCAAAATGACACCGGCGGAGAACAGGATAATGGGCAGCAGGAAAAACAACAAAGCCAACAGACCAGCTCGCAGTTTTCAGCAAGCCTGCAAGCGTACAATCTTACCCAGGATGACCAGTTCACATTGCGCTTTGTTGTGAATGGAGCACAATCTGGCGAAATCCTTGTTCGTGTGAATGGAATCGAATATGCCTGTACGAATGCTCAATCGGCCCTGGTTTGTGAAGGTCCAGCCCCAACCGATGAGACTGTTCGGGTTGAGGTGATCGATCCGATTAGCGGCTTAACTCTCTTCGATCAATGGATTTCTGTTCCAACAGAAAATGGTTCTTCGACATCCAATGGCAGTACCAATGGGCAGGGCGGTTCCGGTGGAAAACGGCATTGAAGCATGTTGTTGGATAGATGAAATACAGGAAAAGCAATGCTGGATCTTCATTACGGAAAATAATCGATTCTAGACTATAGACCGATACCAGATATTTTTCGTGAAGAGAAGCCTAAGAGGCTTCTCTTCATAATCCAATAATTGATCGCAGTGATGAAAGGGGGAGAGAAATGAAAATCTCAGGGAAAAACATTGATATTTGGTGACATAAGTATCTTAAATTCCGTCTACTGTCCTATTGGAAAATTGTGCAAACTTATTCATAATAGATAAATGTCATAATCAATCTATGATAAAATACACATTTAAAATTTGCTAAAGGAGGTGTCCTGGCATATTTCCTAAAAAGACCAATCAAGAATAAGTATTGCAAAAAAAGGAAGGAGAAAAAATGAGTGTAACAAAAACATTAAGAATGATGGCACTGCTCTTACTGGTGGCTTTGCTTGCAGTAGCATGCGCTCCTGCAGCTACCACTGAAACCCCAACAGAAGCTGCGCCATCTACTGAAGGAACTTCTGAGGAAGTAGCCGAAGAGACTTCAGCCAGTCCATTATGGACGAAAGAATTACGACAGGCTATTGCAGCAGCGATTGACCGGGAAGTTATTGTTGATCGTGTATTTGAAGGCCGCAATACTCCTGCCTACGGAATGGTTCCACCCAGCTATCCCTATGCAACGGAACCGTTCCTCGATAAATACGGCACACGTGATTTGGAGCTTGCCAAACAATTATTGCAAGAAGCAGGTTACTCGGAAGAGAATCCCTTTGTTTTTGATCTGTGGTATCCCCCTGAACATTACGGAACCACAACTGCTGATGTAATGCAGGTAATTAAAGAACAGCTCGAAGAAACAGGCATGATCGTTGTTAACCTTAAATCACAAAACTGGGCAGAATATGTCGATGGTTTTGTGGCTGGGGAAGCACCCTTCTTTATCTTGGGTTGGTTCCCGGATTTCACCGATCCAGACAACTGGTTAACTCCATTTGCTTCTTGCCTGCAATCGCCTGATAATGGTGTAAATTACTGTAATCCTGAAATGGATGCACTGTTAACAGAAGCTGCCACGTCCACCGATCCCGCAGTTCGCGAAGACTTGTACCAACAAATCGGCGAATTGTATGCCGAAGATGTTCCGACCATTCCTCTATTCTGGGAACCTGAATACATCACTTACCGGAAGGGAATTGAAGGAGTAGCAATCGGTGGATCATTCGAGTTCAACTACAATGTTCTCAGTTTCACAGATGAAGCAGTCCCTGCTTCAGGCAGTGCTGATACCATCATCATTGGAACCACCGATGAGGTAAACAGCCTGGATGCTGACGATGCTTATGCAACCCATGACTGGGAAATCATTAAAAACACAGGGCTAGCTTTAATGAGCTATACACCCGGAACGACTGATCTTGTCCCTGGTGCTGCTGCGGATTTCCCTGTGGTCAGCGATGATGGGTTAACCTACACCTTCACACTCAAAGAAGGATTGATGTTTGCGGATGGAACTCCTCTGACTGCTGCAGATTATGTCTATTCATGGGACCGCTTGAATGCATTGGAAGGTCAGGTTTCCGGCTTGGTTCAGGTATATGTACAAAGCGTGGAAGCTCCCGATGATTTAACCGTTGTCTATCATCTGAATAGCCCGATCGGTTTCTTCAGCGCTCTTGCGGCTACTGCGCCATTTGTTCCGGTCAATCCCAATACGTTCACGATGGATGCAATCAATGCCTACCCGGAAACACTGGACGGAATTGGCCCATATCGCATGGTATCCAATGTCCCTGGTGAGCAGCTCGTTTTGGAAGCCAATCCATACTACACTGGAGAAAATGCTGCAAAGATCAAGAATGTCATCATCAAATACTTTGCAGATCCCACCACCTTGGGTAACGCTGTCGAAAAAGGCGAAATTGATATCGCTTGGCGCACTTTAGGTCCAGTTGAATCTACACGTCTATCCAGTATAGAAGGTTTGACCGTACTAAAGGTTGATGCACCTTCGCTTCGGTACATGGTTTTCAACCATACCTATGTACTAGATTCTGCTGAGTAGAAATACTCTCCGAATAAAGAATAAAAATGGTGAGGGTAGTAATACCCTCACCGCTCTCTTTCTTATTCAGTTTTTGGCTTGAAATGATGTTTTCATGATTTTTTTTGTTCAATCGGAGTTATCAGAATGTCATCCTCACTGAAAAAATTTTTGGTTACTCGCATCCTTCTGACCATACCCATGATCCTCATTATGATCACTCTCGTATTTTTCATCATGAGGGTACTGCCGGGCGATCCTATTCGTTCGCAGCTTGGGCCGAGGGTTAGCGAAGAACAGGCAGATCGTCTTCGGGAACGCCTCGGTTTAAATGAGCCGATCCTTGTTCAATATGGTAATTATTTAAAAGATATGTTGACCTTCAATTTTGGGAACGCGTTAACCAGGGGTGAAAGGCCAATCCGTGAGGAGTTAGGGGAGAGACTTCCAGCAACATTGGAACTTAGCATTCCCGCAATGATTTTCGCTGCTGTATTTGGAATTGGATTGGGTGCATTTTCAGCGAAAAACAGAAAACAGCCGATTGATTATGGGATTCGTTTATTCAGTATATTCATTTATTCCATTCCAATATTCTTTTTAGGGCTCATTTTTCAAATAATTTTTGGGGTGCGACTGAATCTATTACCACTTTCAGGAAGGATGGATCCAATTTTGTTAACAACCTTTGAATCGAAAACAAATTTTTATATTCTTGATTCGATTCTGTCTCAGAATTGGGAAGCGTTAAAGTCAACCTTGCTTCATTTGATCTTACCATCTCTCACTTTGGGATTGTCACTCACGGGTGTTTTCATCCGATTAACACGCGTGAATATGATTGAGATGATTAAATCGGATTTTATTACAGCCGGTAGAGCACGTGGTATCTCCGAGACACGCTTGGTTTATAAACATTCTTTACGAAATACGTTCATTCCCATATTAACGCTGATCGGTCTGCAAATGGCATTATTGATTGCTGGAGCAGTCTTAACAGAGACAACTTTTTCATGGCCGGGAATGGGGCGTTATCTGGTTGATCGAATAGCCCTTCGTGATTACACAGCAGTTCAATCCACCATCGGTGTTTTTGCTTTTTTTGTGGCAATCATTTCATTGGTGATGGATATTTTATACGCACTCGTGGATCCGCGAATTCGTTATTAATTTCAAAATAGAAGAACTAGGATTTAGAGATGAATAGTCAAAAAGATAAGCAAAGTGACTCAGTGCCAGAATGGCAGCTTGAATTAGACAAAGTGGGATTTGTAAGGCGTCTGTTGCTTGCAAGGAAATGGTACAAAGGAGATTGGTGGTTTGTTCTGATCAGTGCCATTCTGTTGATATTTATCATCCTGGTTGGAGCTTTTCCACAGTGGTTTGCACCCTATGATCCTCGTGAAGAAGTTGGCCCATCGTTATTAAAACCTGGTGAAAAAACTCCCGGATTCCTGTTGTTGACCAATATCGCCGATAACATTGGCTCGTTTAAAGACATTGCAAATGCGACAAACAAGATCGGATATATCATGGGCAGTCAAGCGACACAAGCATTTCGGGATAGTCTGGATCTCTTAAATGCCCAAGCACAGGAAGACGATACCGGATTAGTTTATCAACCAAGAGGCTATCGATATGAAACAGCCCAAGACGGTTTGGATGCTCTTGAAGCGGGTGAAATCGATGGATTCATCATTTCTGAATCGGAACTGGGCAATCTTCTGGCAGATTATCCGGGTATCCAATTTCTGGAGGAAATTCGCAGCAGCAAAGCAGAATCATTTATACTGGGAACTAACCAACTTGGGCAAGACATTCTCAGCCGTATCATCTGGGGTACAAGAATTGCATTGATTGTTGGTCTTAGTTCTGCGCTTATCTCATTTGTGATTGGTGTACCATTAGGTCTTTTTAGTGGATTCATCGGCGGCAAGTTGGATCGTATTTTGACGATGATCATGGATAGTTTATATGCATTCCCGGGTTTAATTCTGGCTATTGCAATTGCTTCTGTACTCGGCGCAGGAATGGGAAATATTATTGTGGCTATTGCTGTTATATACATTCCAACTTATTTTCGTGTGGTTCGTGGTCAAACCCTTACCGTGAAGAATGAATTGTATGTAGAAGCTGCCAGAAGCCTTGGAACGAAGATGATGACAATTCTAACCAAATACATATTCCCCAATGTGCTGCCCTCTGTAGTGATTATTTTCTCTGTAAATGTTGCGGATGCCATTCTAACAGAAGCGGGATTGAGTTTCATAGGATTGGGGCTTCCCCCAGATACACCGGATTGGGGGATCGACCTGGCGCGTGGGCAGGATTACTTGCGCAGCGCCTGGTGGTTGATCACATTCCCTGGTGGAATGGTCAGCCTGGTCACACTTGCATTCAGTATGCTGGGTGAAAGCCTTTCAGAGATCCTTAACCCACGCTTATCGGAGCTGTAAATGACAAAAGAAATTCTAGCAAAGATCAAGGGTTTATCGGTAACCTATCGAACCCGCATAGGTTCGGTGAGTGCGGTGGATCATGTGAGTTTTAATATTCACAAAGGCGAGATTCTTGGGCTGGTCGGAGAGAGCGGTTGTGGGAAAAGTACGCTTGGAAAAGCACTATTGCGCATGATCGATCCGCCCGGTGAGATATCCGATGGTGAGATTATTTTCCGTGGTGAGAATATCATGGAGTATGACTATAATCGTTTACGCGATTTTCGAGGGAAACGTGCCAGTATGATTTTCCAGGACCCCATGACATCTCTGAATCCAGTCCAACGAGTTGATGAGCATCTTGTTGAAACGATCCAGGTACATGAACCTCAAACGAAACGGGATCCAGCTCTGCAGCGATCGAAAGTCATGATCGAACGACTGGGTATTGGAATGGATCGTTTATACAGCTATCCTCACCAATTATCCGGAGGAATGCGGCAACGTGTGATGACAGGGATCGGTCTGATCCTGAACGCTGATCTGATCATCGCAGATGAGGCGACCACCTCTCTGGATGTGATTGTAGAAGCAAAACTGACTGACCAATTGCGGGAAATCAGAAATGAGTTTGGAGTGAGTTTGTTACTGATCACCCATAACATTGCCCTTGTTGCAGAAATGGCCGACCGCATTGCAGTGATGTATGCCGGGCATCTGGTTGAGATCGGTGATATTTATAAAGTTTTTGAAAAACCAAAGCACCCCTATACGCAAGGTTTGCTGGCTTCTGTCCCGAATATTCGCTTTGATACAGAAGAACAGTTATACAAAATGCCAGGTGAACCGCCGAACCTTACACATCCGCCCGTGGGATGTCGTTTTCACCCACGCTGCCCACATGCCATGCCCATCTGTTCGCAACGCGAACCTTCATTATTAGAAATCGAAGAAGGTTGGTCTGTGCATTGTTGGTTATATCAGGAACAGTCAAACTAAAAGAGAAGTGGATCATATGATGAATGCAATGGAAACCCTCAAAAAGAGTGACGATTTCATCCTTGAATTGCACCATATTAAAAAGTATTTTCCTGTCCAAAAAAGCCTGCTTGATCAAATTTTTGCCGGAAGAATCGATTATGTCCGCGCAGTGGATGATGTATCAATCAATATCAGAAGGGGTGAAGCATTCGGTTTAGCTGGAGAAAGCGGAAGTGGGAAAACCACCATTGGTCGATTGTCGATTGGTCTGGAAGAGTTAAGTGAGGGGAAAGTAATCTTTAATGGAATGGATCTCTCGAAATTAAAAAAAGAAGAATTGCGAAGACTGCGCCAAAAGATGCAGGTTATCTTCCAGGATCCAATGGCGTCCCTCAATCCACGCATGACCTTAGGGACATCCGTTATGCAGGGATTGCTCATTCACTATCCGGAAAAAGCAGATCAGCATCGCGATATGGTCGTATCCATTTTTGAAAAAGTTGGATTGACTCCCGCGAATTTTTATTTTAACAAGTACCCGCATCAAATATCGGGTGGGCAGCGGCAGAGAGTGGTCATCGCGCGCGCATTGATAACCAGGCCGGATTTAGTACTGGCAGATGAACCGGTGGCGATGGCAGATGTAAGCGTACGTGCATTGTTGCTGGATCTGATGGTGCAGTTGAAGAAGGAATTCAATCTTACTTATTTATTCATCACACATGATCTGGCAACCGCCAAGTATATTTGTGACCGAATTGGGATTTTGTATTTAGGCAAATTGGCTGAGGTAGCTACCGTGCAGGAGGTTTATCAAAAACCGCTACATCCGTATACGAAAGCACTTCTGGCGGCTGTTCCTGTTCCCAATCCATGCAAACGGCGAACTGAACCAATGCCCGAGGGTGAAATTCCCAATCCGATCAATCCACCGTCAGGCTGCCGTTTTCACCCACGCTGTCCCATTGCACGCCCGGATTGCTCAGTAATTGAACCAAAGTTGGAAGAATTAGAGCCGGGGCATTTCGTAGCCTGCCATTATGCGAAAGTAGATTGAAATGAATTGCATCCTCAAGAGAATTACCTTCTTCAAGGAATCCAGCTACGAGGGCATACACGAATCCTCGTGTGCTTCCTGTGAGAAAAGCGGTTTCCGCATTTAACATAGAACCTTTATTCTTTATACTCAGGCTAGATATTAATCCTAAATATCATTCTTTTTTCTATTGAAAAATTGTACAATGAACAAAGCAAATTAATCGAGGAGCGCTGTGATGAAACGTTTCGTTGTGTTAATGATTGTTTGTATTTCGTTAGCAGCTTGTGCACCTGCACCAGAACCTACCCCCACCCCAAACCCACCGACCAGTACACCGCTGCCCACTTTCACACCTCTTCCAAGCCCCACTGCTACTGAAATCCCCACACCGACTAGCTCGGTAAGTGGAGGATATCAGGTTATTGAGGGCAATGGTGTTTCCATCACTGTACCGGATACGTATATCGGGGGCAGCGATGAGGATATCCAGCTTGTTCTGGAGACGATGAAGGAGATGGGCGGCGCTTTTTCTGATGCTGCGCAACTGGTCGAGGATAATCCCGGATTCTATCTGATCTTTGCGTATGATACCTCTCTTGGCCCATCGGGCTCGCTGACCAATTTCAATGTCACAACTACACAGCTTCCTTCCGAATTGACACTTAAAAGCCAACTCCCATCCCTGATTGATTATTACGAGCAAATTGGCGGGACGGACATAGAATCGCAAACCTGCACCCACGAAGACCAGGATTGTTTTGAGGTCTATGTTACGATCATGGCTGAAGGTACGACCATGCGCATGCTGCAATATCTGGTACGTGAGGGAGTGGATGTTTATGCAGTAACGTTTGGAACTGACATTTTAGAATTTCCGGACCGCTACGCAGAATTTTCACAGGCATTTACAACTTTCCAAATTCTAAATTAAATACTGATCCATTGTTGTTGAGATGGAGAGAAGAAATTCATAAAAACCTGTGTTGGATTAATCCAAGCACAGGTTTTTTAGAAAGCAAGTTAATGAATACACTGTTCCGATGAGCTTGCTTATATCAACAAGATCCGGGGAATCGGCTTGTGTATGCGTGACGTACGAAGTGAGGTATATAAACTTCTCCGATGTAATTGCCAGGGCAGGTACACCAAGCTGAACAAAGATGGAATGATCTCCCTGGTACCACTGCTCGCCTTCCACGAATTCTCCATTCCCGGAGAAAGATGAGCGAGCTTTCTGTACCATAGCATCCGGGCAGTAGTAGAATGAGTAAGCGGTTTTCCCATTCTTGTAACCCAGCGCGTCCAGATTGATCCGGATGATCCAACTCGTCGGGTGGTGAGCGTGCCGCACAGAAATTGCAGGTATTTTTGCATTCTGTGTACGAGCATTTCTGTTTGCATTTTGCCCTCTGTGTTTAAAAAAGAGGTTGATTTTAACATCTACCTCTTGAAATAAGAATCCACTCCCATATTTTAACGGGGTGGATTTTTTGTGATCGTTATTCCCCAAAATTGCCATCGATCAGGGCTTGCAATTCCTGCAGCGCTGCCTGGCTATCTTGGCCGACAGCGTGGATGGTAATGGGAGCATTTTTCGTGATCCCCAAACCGAGCACGCTCAGCAGACTTTTCCCGTTGGCTTCTTTTCCATTATAGGTCACGCAGATATCCGCTTGATACTTGCTGGCTGATTGCACAAACATTGCAGCGGGGCGGGCGTGCAGCCCTATTTCATGTTTGATGATGGTTTCTACTCTCATTCCTTCCAGTCTCTTCCAATCTAATCCAAATGCTAAGCGCTTGGATCATATTCCACTTTTGCCTTTGATAAATAAGCTCTCTTGCCCATCACGTTCTGTGTTGGCCCGCAGAGGGTGAACATACCTGCAAGGCGGATATCTTCAGAGCTGGAGCCTATTAGCACATCTATCTTGCCTGGTTCCACAACGAATTGCATGGTTTCATTGTAAAAGCCCAACAAACTCACCGGAACAATGAAGGTCACTTTACAGCTCTGCCCTGGTTTTAAAGATACTTTCTGAAAACCTTTCAATTCCTTAACCGGGCGGGTGACATGCGCTTCGCAATCGTGTAGGTAAAGCTGGACAACCTCATCCCCATAACGGCTACCTGTGTTTTCAATTGTGCAGGTGATGGCCACCTCACCGTCGGTGGTTGGGTCGTGCGGTGTGATCTGTAGATCATGATAAGCAAACTTGGTATAGCTCAATCCGAAACCGAATGGATAGAGTGGAGTAGAGGGTTCGTTATTGTAGCCTTTGTGTTCGAAAAATCCCATATTGGTCTTGCTGTAACTGGAGCCCATCTTGTGATTGTAATAAATGGGAACCTGTCCCACTGAGCGGGGGAGGGTTACCGGAAGTTTTCCGGAGGGATTGACCTCTCCAAAGAGGACAGAACCGATCGCTCGTGCGCCTTCCTGCCCGGGGATCCAGGTTTCCAAAATGGCAGGCACATGTTCGGCAGCCCACGGAATGGTCAATGGACGCCCATTGAGAAGAATCAGAACGACAGGTTTACCGGTTTTCACGATCGCTTTCAAAAGCTCTTCCTGCACTCCGGGTAAATTCAGATCAGAACGGTCTTGTCCTTCCCCGCTGGTGGAATCTTTCCAGCCGGATTTGTCTCCCAAGGCAAGGATCACCACTTCAGATCTTTTGGCAGCACGCACGGCTTTGTTAAACCCCTTTTTTGATTCATCCACTACGCTGCAGCCTTTTTCGTATACAACTTTGGTTTCGTCGGAAACGTGTTCTTCGATGATGGCTTTGAGAGAAACGGAATGGTAAGAATTCTGAATGAATGTATCCATATCTTTTAGCAAGATCTTGCCGACTTTGGTAAATAATCCCATGATCTGACCGATATCCTGCGGTTTTTTCTTTCCATCGGGGGTGTTCGTTTTTTTCAGTGCATCCGTTACGCCTGCCATAGTGGCTTTTTCTTCTTTGTCTTTCTTTTTGCCGGCCATGCCTTTTACAAAGCCCTTCAACATTTCAAGGGATGCAGGCATGGAATAACCAGCGAACAAACTGCGCAGGGAATCGGCATGCGGTCCGATGACAGCAATGGAACGCATAGCTCTACCCAGTGGGAGCAGATCATTTTCATTTTTCAATAAGATAATGGATTCATCAGCGATCTGACGAGAAATGCGCTTGCCGGATGGGCTGCTGAAGACATCGAGTACTTTTCCTTCATCAACATATGGATTTTCAAATAAGCCCAATTCAAATTTGCCCGTCAAAACCCGGCTGACCGCTTCATCCAGCACAGCCATTTTTACCAGGCCTTCTTGAACAGCTTCGACCAGGTGATGAAAAGCTACGGTAACCGGTGTATCCGCATCCAGGCCGGCTTCCAATGCCATTATAGCGGCTTCTTTCATATCCCGGCAGACGTGCTGCTGTTCCACACATAATTCAATGGAACTGCCATCACAAATGGCTGAACCCTGAAATCCCATTTTGTCGCGCAGCAGATCCCTCAGGATGGCGCGATTAACCGAGACCGGAATACCATCAATCTCGGAATAGGTGCACATCACAGAACGCAAGCCGGCTTCATGGATCATGGCTTCGAACGGATAGGCAAACTTTTCGTATAGATCTCGCTGCCCGATATGAATGGCTGCTTGATTAATGCCGCCCTGTGAAATGGAATAACCCAGAAAATGTTTGGCGCAGGAAATGACCCCATTCTGTAGATTATCCGTTTGTAGCCCGTGCGCGAAGGCAGTGCCGTTGACCGCGTTTAAGTATGGATCTTCGCCATAGGTTTCATAAACGCGTCCCCAGCGTGGGTCCTGGGAAAGGTCAACCACCGGAGCCAGCCCTTTTCGAACGCCTACCGCACGCATTTCTTCGCGGATGATGGTGGCTGCTTCACCAACGAGGTCCGGTCGCCAGGCAGATGCCATGTTGATGGGTGTGGGAAAATTGGTTGCGCCGACTGCCAGGAATCCATTTAAAACTTCATTTTGGAAAAGAAGTGGGATCCCCAAGCGCGTATTTTCTGCCACCCATTTTTGGATGGCATTCGCGAATTTGGCAATTTCAACCGGTGAATTCCAGAAGAACATCGAAAACTGGGTTATGCGACCCAAGCCATTGTGCATGTGCTGGTTCAGCAATTTTGGATCAGGCGTTTTCTTGCCGATCAACATATTGGGGAGAATACAACATAATTGAGCTACTTTTTCCTCCAGGGTCATGCATTCCAGCAGGTCCTTTACCCGATTTTCAATTGACTGTGCTGAATCTTTATAGATCATTGTTCCATTTCCTTTTTTATTTCCTGAGAACCGATGCCATGCGTGACCATGTGCGCGATCTGCCGCGGATGGTGTACGAAAGCGCCATGATGTTATCGGGTTGAGCCAATCCGGGCAGACCTGCATCTCCCAAATGATGGATATCTGCCCCTGCCATTTTACTCATCAAAGCGATCTGTTCAATGGTGGAAGTAGGGGAGGCTTCCTGGCTGGTGCCGATGGTGCTCATGACCAACATGCCGGCGGCATGCGCTTTCTCCACGATGGAATGTGCGAATTCCACCGTGATGCCCGGTACCGTGCCGGGCGCGGGCAGCAGTATTACATCCACACCGGCATCAGCATAGATATCAATATCTGCTTCGGTGATGACTGGATCGGTTGTGCCGGCACCATGCATTTTTCCGGCGAAGATCAGTAGTCGATCGGCCATTTCTTTCTTGATTTCGGCAGCAGCTTTCGCGATGCCTTGCGATGTGACCCCGGTGGATGGGTTGCCTGTCAGGCAAATAAAATCAGCCCCCTGATCGGCCACATTTTTGGCGTTCTTGGGTGTAGCGATTGCCCAGGGTATGGCGGCTGCCATGGCGGCATTTTTCATCGGTTCCAAATTAACGCCTATCACACGCCCGGTCAGATCTTTCACATCCTGCAGTGTGCATCCCTTGCCTTGCGGCATATAGGAGGAGAGAAGATCCAATTTGGAGAGTGGGTTTTTATCGGGCAAGCCGAATATTTGCGGATTTTTGGAATTATACATATTGAATAAAAGAAGGTCAGCGCCAAAAACTGCTGCAATTTCCGCATTGGCGAATCTCATTAGATGAGCTGGAATAAAGGTACCGATCGTTTCGCAGCAGATCACCCTCCCCTCTGAAAGTTGAATACTTTGCTTGATCTCTTTGGATTTCATCTTTCGGATTTCTAAGGGAAGCGCATCAATCATTCTTGTGGTCATTTTTCCTCCATACATTTTTTTTATTCTATTGAGACCAATACAGAAGAAAACTTCTGCATTGGCTTCAAGAGAGCACAGGGAAAAAACCTGTGCTCATTGATGGTCTAGCTGTACAGTTTCTCGTACAGTTTCAGCATTTGTTTTGCCATATTGATCTCTGACATGGTCACCATCAGAGAATCCTGAGCATGGGTCATCAGCAAAGAAAATTCAAGACCCTGCCCGCGTGCCTCCGATTGGATGACTTCCGTCTGCACTTGATGTGCTGTGCTGATCTCTTCTTGGGCTTTTTTGATTTTTTTATAGGCCTCATCGAGATCATTGTTGTAAGCCGCTTCCAACGCTTTGCTTACCAGGGCACGTGCGTTCCCTGAATGCAGGATGACCAATGTGGCAGTTTCGATGATTTTAGAATCCATGAGTGAAATCAATCCTTCCTAGTCTGCAGTTGCAGGTTCTTTCTCCAGCATCTGTTTTTCATATACTTTGAAGAAGGGTAGCCAGGCAACCGTATCCACAACCCATACCAGCAAAGCCACTATTGCTCCCATTATTCCCATGTTCAACAATAGGGCGAGGATCGGAGTGGGAAGGAATGCAACCAGGGTCATGGTGGAAGCAGGTGCGACAAGACCAGTCGCTAAAACAACATAAGCGATGATGGGGTTGATCACACCCTGAACCAACATGGAGCCGATACCCAGGACGGGGTTGAACGCCACCGGGCAGCCGAAGATGATCGGTTCATTGATATTGAGCAAGCTGGGGACGATGGCGACTTTACCAAGCCGGCGTACAGCTTTGGATTTAGAACGCAGCATAAGGAAGTTTAGCCCCAGGGTTGCGCCAGAGCCACCCACTGCCATAAATGTCAAGTAGGTCCCGAAGGTTGCCAGGTGGTATCCATTGGAAAGCAGGGGTGCAACTCCCGCATTATACAGAGCCGTGTTTTCGGCTGCGCCGCTCAACATGAATGGGATGATAAAAACGTAGATGGTAGCAGGGTGAATTCCCATGAAAAACATGAAGGAAGCCAGGACACCCAAGATCATGAGAGCAGGCAAGGTATCAGCAGAAACAATCAAGGGACCGAATATCTTTTCGATTAAATTGAAAACATTAATTCCACCCAGATAAACAATTGCCCAGGTAACGGAAATTAAAATCACGCCGGGAAAGAAATCCATGAACCAGTTCTGCATGAATTGCGGAAGACCCTTCGCTTTGATGGTCCATCCTTTATGTTGGAACAGGCCACAAACTTCTGTGGAGGTAATGCCAACGATGATCGCAATAGTCATACCCTGTGCACCCAGAGCGCTGAAATTTACCTGGAACAATGTCACCAGCATATTGTCGGTTGCAATGAATTCTGGATTAATCATTAAAAAATACATGATTAATGCAAAAACAGTTGGCGCGGTTGGATCAATCTTTAATGCTTTTGCATTGGCTTGCGTAATTCCAATTGTGAAGAAGATGCCCAGCAGCCCGTAGGATAGGTCTTTCAGCACATTGATCTTTGCCAGCAAATCTGGGTTATTCTGCAACGCGATCAAACCGATATTCCCGGCAATCTGAAACACGATCCCAACAAAAATGATCGGCATGGCATACCAGAAACCCTGCATGATCGAACGAACTACCCTGTAATTGGCAAATTTATTCATGGCGGGTGCAAGTTTGGTTTGCATCCAATTCATAAAACCTTTTTTCTCCATAACGATTCTCCTTTTACTTTTTATTTTTTAGCAATTCCATAACAATTTTCATAACCCCTTCTCCATCCATTTGCCCGTATACCGAGAACGGTATTTCCGCGAATAGCACATTGTGTTTTTTACACTCATTGATCAGATCATCTTTGATATACGAGACCTGCGGGGCTAAGAGGACAACATCCATACCTTCAACGATTGAATCAAGGTTTGAAGCGGATCTGGCTAAAATCTCTGTTTCGATTCCGGCCTTTTGGAATGCTTCGCTAGTTTTTTGTTCCAGAAACGAAGTCGATAAGCCGCCAAGACAGATGAATACAATTTTGATCATTTTATTTTTTCCCTATTTCTAAAAATTTCAGGGTTTTTAACCTTTCTTTTTTGTATATTGCTTCCCAGAGCATCTCTTGATATTCTTATGAGGTGGGGATTTTTGTCCTCGCGGGTGGCAATCCACCTTGTCACAGACTGGGATTGCCACCATTTTGTTAATTATTTTGTAATTTTTCTCAATAATCATTCTCCTTTCTTTAAAAACAATATCTATGTCAATAAGGTCTTTCAGAGTTCTTTATTTTTGCAATCGCCGTTTTGAAATTCGGCAAATAATCTTCATGCGCTAAGAGAAGCTCGTCCAATACAGCTTTGGAATTTTTGAAAGAATTTTCCAGTGGGCTGGCAAATAAGGCTTCCAGGGCTTTCCGGTAATCCCCTTCCATGGCGGCTTCGATGGTCAAGATCTCATATTGTTTGGCAGCATTGACCAGAGCATGCATATGGCGTTCCATCTCTCCCATGGCCAGCGGCCAGACCCCGGCAGCGTTGATCAGGCAGGGGATTTGAACCACACAATCTCTTGGAATATCTGCGATGCTGCCGGAATTAGGGTAATCCACGATCTGCACCTGGTTCATATTATTGACCATGGCACGCATCACATCCAGGCCGGCGGCTCCGTAGCCAGCACCACCGCGTGTGCCCTGTACCAGCCGGAATCCGTTCATATCCTGCTTGCGGTATAGTTCAATGGTTATCTTGTCAATTAATTCCACGAATTCTGCGCGAGTGTGCAGCTTACTAAGATCAACTTCCGCCAGCACATCCTCCGGCAGTTGTTTGGAAACCATATCAATCATGGTCTTGTTCATTTCATCATACGCCTCACCGCCGGCGAGCATCTCATCCATCATGTAGTAATAGCGGCAGTACAGCACAGCGAACGGCCAGCCAATGGCATCAATGAGATCGCGGGGGAGAAAGAATTTCGAGATAGCTCCGCTCATGCCCATTTGTTCCCCCAGTTTCTGCGGGAGCAGAATTTTTGCCTGTTCGCTGACATCCTTCCCCTTCACGAAGATCTTTGCCCAATTGAGGTGATTGAGACCTACAAATTGCAAAAAGACATCATCCCGTTCTACCTCAAACGCTTCGGCTGCCATCTTCCAGGCCATACTGGGCCAGTTGCACAACCCCACCGCCTTGCAATTGGTATAGCGATAAACTGCTTCAGTGAGCATACCACCTGGATTTGCCAGGTTGATCAACCAGGCTTCGGGTTTGGCGTATTTCTCGATCGTTCTGGCGATCTCGACGGTGGCAGGAACATTGCGCAATCCCATCGCCAGCCCACCGGGAGCGGTGGTCTCCTGTCCTACCAGACCGTATTTGGGCGGGATGGTTTCATCCAGAACTCGGGCGTGCGCTCCGCCTACCCGAATGGTGCTGATGACATAATCGGCATCCGTGACCGCGTCAATTAAGTCTGTGGTCAGTCGCACCTTTATTTCCACTCCGGCATCCTGGAGTATCTTCTTGCTGAAATTACCAACCGCATTCAGGCGGTACTCATCAATATCCATCAAAACCCATTCTTTCATAGGAAGTTCCCCCCGATGCGCGATGATCATTTCAGCAAAATCGGGTGTGTAGGAACTACCTGCTCCAATGCTGACCAGTTTAAGATTTGCTTTCATTTCTTTTCTATATTATTGGATGATCCTTTCTTTGAGATATCTTTTATGTACCCCTGCAGATAAATATCCGAGAAGTATTGAAAGCCTAACTGAGAAAAGTCATTGGGAAGCTCAACACCCATGAATTCGCTGGTCATCATCAATCCAAAGAAAAGTCCCAGCATGGCCTGGCTAAAAGCGGTACGAGAGAGATGCTCCTGCATGGGTTGTTTGGAAAGATTCTTTTCGAGTTCCAGTTCGGATTCTGCAAATACTTCCTTAAAAATTGGTGGCAGGTGGGTTCCCTGAAATTCGATCAATTCGATCAGGTGCAGTTTGATTAAATTTTTCTTTTTCTGCCAGATCTGTGAAAGGATGCGAGCGGCATCTTTGGTAAATTCTTCCGGATTGGAACCTTTCGCTTTCCGGATTGCGAATGGGATCTCGCGCCAGGGATGATATTTATTCAAAACTTCAATAAAGATCTCGTCTTTCCCCTGAAAGTGGTTGTACATGGCTCCAGTAGCCATGCCAACCGCTTGAGCAATGGAACGGGTGCTGGTGGCGTGGTAGCCCTGTGAGATGAAAAGGTCACAGGCTGTATCAATGATCTTATTGCGAGTGGCTAAACCTTTATCGGTAATGGGCATTTATAATTCCTTGATAGAAAAAATAAAAATGAGCGCTCGTACTTAAATAGATAATACAAAATATGGAATAAGAAGTCAATAGGGAAAATAAAATTATCCCTGCATGGATTGACAATTTAGATCCGGACTAAACGGAAAATACCTGAAGATGATCCCTAAAGGTTGGATTGGGAATCTTTCAAATAAAAAACTTCTGCATCTGTGGCTGCTTGTTCCCCATCAATGCCTGCAATAATTTCCCAGGCAATACGTTTCTGTATTTCAATTTGTGAAACAGAAGGATCCTCTAAAGCTTTCAGCACTTTTTCTTTGTCAATAACTGACCAGCGCGTTAATAATCGAACATAGGAAGGTAAGGCAGCAATTGGAATCGACATAAGCTTTTTAAATTTTTCAGATGGATGTTCCAGAATTCCGATATAGTTGCCGGTGCTTTTCGACATCCTTTTTTCCCCATCAATGCCAACCAAGATGGGATAGGTCAGGCATATTTGGGGTTGCAAACCAAAGAATTCCTGCAACTTCCGGCCTGCCATAAGATTGAAGAGTTGCTCGGAAGCTCCGATCTGCACATCTGCACGCAGTTCCACTGCGTCATACGCTTGAGCCAGTGGATAGAGGATCTCTTGAAAAAGGATGGGATCGTTTTTTTCAAGCCTCTTTTTAAAATTCTCTCTGGTTAACAACTGCTGCAGGGAAAAGAGCGCTGCGCATGGGATGATATCCGCAATTTTTAATGGATTCAGCCATTCGTGATTGAACCTGAGATGCGTTTTTTGAGGATCCAGGACCTTAAAAGCCTGCTGTGCATATAATTCCGATTCTTCCATCACAGTGCTGGTATTTCTTACTTTTCTGGCTGTTTCTCGATCACTGGGATCACCGATAAGGGAAGTGAAAGTTCCGATGATAAAAGTTACAGCGTGCCCCAAATCCTGAAATTGACGCAGTTTGCGTAAAGTGACGGTATGTCCAAGGTGAAGATCCGGTCCGGTGACGTCATATCCGCAGTAGACCCTTAGACTTCGAGTTTCTTCTTTTACCTGCTGTAATCTTTTTTCTAGTTCGAGACGCATGAAAATTTCCAGGTTTTTATCCCCAAAGTCCACACCATCCGTAAGAATAGCAACCTGATCTTCAATAGAAAGTTTCGCCATCCTACCCCTTTTCATTATTATAGTAAAAAAATCACAATATATTAAATTATGAGATGGAAAATATTGGTAAATGGGCGATATTTCCAAAAGAGTGGAGGAGTTTTTCTCAAAACATTCAATTCAAAAATCGAATCCTATTCGCCTTATTTATTACACGATCTTTCATTATTTAAAATGTTTCCTCTTAAACAAAAAAGCCCTTTAGGGGCTTTTCCATTCTTGTGCCCCCATGGAGATTCGAACTCCAGTTTTAGCCTTGAAAGGGCTGCGTCCTAGGCCTCTAGACGATGGGGGCAGAGAGGAGTATTTTAACATTTGATTTTGTGCAGGTCAAGCGATCGAATTGCCTCAAATAAAAAGTAACTATGGGAAATAACGTTGACTCAATAAGAATGTTACCATCCGGCAGAGAAAAGATGCCGGGAGGAGCCAATGA
>LDZU01010011.1_pt1 | contig 28575 bp, 27 predicted proteins | sample 615531 | NCBI WGS metagenome assembly LDZU01 (sample SAMN03408293, study PRJNA278302) | terrestrial metagenome | isolation source: oil reservoir sample SB2 | place: USA: Alaska, North Slope, Schrader Bluff formation | collected 2011-09 | reverse complement strand
TATGCCATTGAATTGGAATACAAAGTTAATCTTCCCGAAACACTGACAGACAACCCGGATATGGTTCTCAATGATTTCGCAAAGGAAGTAGAGAAATTATCTCCCTCAGATGACCCCATGTTTCGGTACAATCTGTTGAAGACAGTCTCTGACGAGATTGCTGCCTGTTATTTTGATGAAGATTTTACGGAAGAATAATCAATTTCTTTCAATCGGTGATTTAAGAAAAAGACTCATCTTTATTTCATCCCGGACTTTCATAGGACCGAAACCGGGTCTTGAAAGGTTAAAGTCTGACATGAGAATGATAAAATCAGCCCGGGCTATCCAATTATCTCCATCCTGGCTGATCTCTCCCTGAATTGTATAGGGTTTTGATATACCCTGCACAGTCAGCATACCATCAAGGGTAAAAGGGCTTTCCCGGGGATTCTGTCAGATTGATTACTGCCTGATAGTTTATCCGTGGGAACTCATCCTTCAGCAAGACTCCGGAAAACATGTGTCCATCCCTGCGTGCATGTTCTGTGGTAATCCCCTCGACGGGGATGCGAACCTGAAGCGTTCGTTGATTATCAGCATTTACCGAATCCACAAACACCTGAAAACGGGTAATAACAACAGGGAATTCATGGGTTGGTGTAGAAGCGATCCCCTTCACCCACCCGACAGACTCGATCAGGATATATTCCCGGGCATCTGCCAGAGGAAAATCAACAGAATTATTTGAATGCATATCATGTCACCTTCCTTTTATTGATTAAAAACCAAGAACTATCCATAAAACAAGGTTACAAAAACATAATACGGAAATTAAATCACCGTATCCTTATGAAACTTATCGTATTTTCGGGGAAAATCCGTCCGGTAATGGAGTCCGCGGCTTTCTTCCCGACTCAGGGCAGACCGTGTGATGAGATAAGCTATGGTTGTCATATTCCTCAATTCCAGTAGTCCTTTGGATACCCGGGTCCGTTTATAGTAATCTTCAATTTCATCATATAATAAATTGATGCGACGCATGGCCCGGATCAGGTGATTTTTTGAACGAACAATCCCCACATAATCCCACATTATGGTTTGAATTTCAATACGATTGTGTCTGAGCACTCCCCATTCCTCATCATTTTCCACACCTGAGTCATCCCAATCGGGAATCGTCACTTTAAATTGGGGGCCGGGTTTCTGCAATACTTTCCAGGCGGCACGATGACTGAAGACGACAGCTTCCAGCAGGCTGTTGGATGCGAGGCGGTTGGCTCCGTGAACGCCGGTATGGGCATTTTCTCCGCTGGCCAGAAGATTGTGCATCGAGGTTTGCCCGTTCAGATTTGTCATAATTCCGCCGCAAACATAATGTGCCGCCGGAACCACAGGAATCATGTCACGTGTTATATCCAGATCCAGATATTTTTTGCAATGCCGGTAGATATTGGGAAATCTGTTTTTTACCTCGGTCGCCGGGAGTCCGGTCATATCCAGATACACACATTTCTCCCCGTTTTTTTTCATCTCACTGTCAATGGCACGGGCTACAATATCCCGTGGCGCCAGTTCTTTTGCTTCATCGTATTTGGTCATGAACCGTTCACCCCGGCCATTTCTCAGGATGCCTCCGAAACCACGCAAGGCTTCGGAGATAAGAAACGGTTCGTGTTCCGGATCATAGAGTGCTGTAGGATGAAACTGGATAAATTCCATATTGGCAATTTTCGTCCCTGCCCGGTACGCCATGGCAATGCCATCACCTGTAGCAATTTCAGGATTCGTTGTATGCAGGTAAACTCTCGACGCACCTCCTCCTGCCATCAGTATATAACCAGCTCTGAAAGCTTCCACTTCACAGGTAACATTATTGAGGGCATATACGCCAAAACACACATTAAAAGCATACTGAAGATTATCCAATACCTGATGTTCGGTAATCAGGTCAATGGCCGTGTAGTTCTCAAATATTTGGACATTGGGGTGATTGATGGCTTTATCCAAAAGGGTTTTTTCGATTTCGTCCCCTGTCATATCCGATGCATGAAGGATTCGTTTTACCCGGTGTCCGCCCTCCCGGGCCAGATCCAGATTTTTTGCGTCATCCCGGGAGAATTTAACCCCCCAGGAAACCAAATCCTTAATCCTGTCTGGACCTTCACTCACCAGAATCCGCACTGCATCTTCATGACACAAATCGGCACCGGCCTTTAGGGTATCTCGGAAATGGTATTCAAATTGATCATCTTTCGATGTGACGGCAGCGATGCCACCCTGGGCATATCGGGTATTGCTTTCTCCCGCCGTTTTTTTTGTTAAAATTGCCACTGTTCCATGATCTGCAACTTTCAAAGCAAAGGTTAATCCGGCAATGCCACTGCCGATCACAAGATAATCTGTTTTAATGTGCTTCAAACCAACTGTCTCCTATGCCGATATCCACTTTCAAGGGGACATCCAATTCCATTGCCGATTCCATATCTTTTTTCACCAGTTCGTAAAGTATATCTTCTTCGTCAGGTGCAGTTTCAAACACGAGTTCATCATGAACCTGTAAAATCATCCTGGATTTTAAGTTTTTCTTCTGCATATCGGAATCAACCCGGATCATTGCCAGTTTGATCAGGTCTGCAGCCGAACCCTGGACAGGCATATTGATGGCCATCCGTTCTGCAGCATCCCGAAGGTTCCGGTTTTCACTCCGGATATCCGGCACCTGCCGGTACCGTCCCAGCAATGTACGTACCATCCCCGTCTCAGCCGCTTCTTTCTTGATATTTTCCACATATTTTTCCACACCTGGATAGGTGTTAAAATAGGCTTTGATAAGGGCTGCCGCATCCTGACGGCTCATATCCAGCTCATTGGACATCCTAAAGGGTCCTGCTCCATACATGATGCCAAAATTCACAACTTTTGCCTTCCGCCGCATGTCCTCCGTCACGTCCTTTTCCGAAACGCCAAAAACCAGAGCTGCTGTACGGGCATGGACATCAGCATCCTCCAAAAAAGACTGAATCAATCTTTCATCTCCCGAAAGATGTGCCATGATGCGCAATTCTACCTGGCTATAATCTGCTGACAGAATTTTCCATCCCTTTTCCTGGGCGACAAAAGCCTTTCGTATCCGTCGCCCCAGAGGAGTTCGTATGGGGATATTCTGAAAATTCGGGTCTGTGCTGCTCAACCTGCCTGTTGCTGCGACAGTCTGGTTAAATGAGGTATGAACCCGACCGGTCCTTGGATTGACCTGCTTCGGCAATGTCTCAATATAGGTGGATTGTAATTTGCTGAGGGTTCGGTACTCCAAAAGATACTTTGCAATGGGATACTCTTTCTTCAGGGTTTCCAACACAGTAACATCCGTTGAATACCCGGTTTTTGTCTTTTTTACCACAGGATATTTTAACTTTTCGAAAAGAATATATCCCAGCTGTTTGGGAGAATTCAGATTGAATCGTTCCCCGGCCAGATCGTAGATTTTTTCTGTAATTTTTATAAGTTCATTATGGACCTCTCCCTGCATCGTTTTTAAAAAATCCACATCCAGATATACCCCGTTATCTTCCATGCGGGTCAGGACGGGAACGAGGGGAATTTCAATGTCATGAAAGATTTTATCCAGTTTTTCCTTATGAATTTTTTCCTCCAGAATCCCATACAATTTCCAGGTTATATCCGCGTCCTCGGCGGCGTAAAAACCGGCTTTTTCCAGGGGGACTTTATCCATAGTGATTTGTTTGGACTTTTTGTCTCCGATGAGTTCTTCTATAGGCTGCATTTTGTAATTCAGATACCGTTGCGCCAAATGATCCAGTTTATATGAATTCATGTCTGGATTCAGAAGATATTCGGCAATCATGGTATCAAAGAGAGGGCCCTTTCCTTCTACGCCATATTTTTTCAGAACCAGCAAATCATATTTTATATTATGCCCGACCTTCAGCACGTTTTCATTTTCCAACAAGGGTTTCAATTGACTTAGTACATAGGCTACATCATCACGTGTATCAAACAGTTCGTTTTCCTTATTCAGAAACCGCAAGGGAATATATACTGCCTGAACTGCTTGATAACTCAGGGAAATCCCCACCAGGTTTGCCCTGTTGGCATCGATATGATCCGTTTCCGTGTCGAAGGCAAAAGCCTTTTCACCGGATATTTTTTGTATAAAATCATCCAGAGATTTCCTCTTATCCAATACCCGGTAATTTTGTTCCACATCTTCATAGGATTCACCCAGCCGCAATTCGTTAATCAGGGCATAAAACTCCAGTTTTTCCAATGTTTTCCGCAGAGCGTCTTCATTGAATCCTGTAAACTTAAACGTATCAAGATCCAGTTTCACCGGAACATCTGTTTTGATAGTCACCAGTTCCCGGCTTAAAAGGCCCGATTCCCGGTGCTCTTCAATGCCCTTCCGGATTCTGACATTGCTTTCTTCCAGACCTTTTTCCAGAACAAGATCAAAAGAACCGTACTTTTTAATAAGCTTTACGGCTGTTTTTTCGCCAATTCCCGGTATGCCCGGAATATTATCCGATGAATCCCCCATAAGAGCAAGAAGATCTACAATCTGCTCCGGTCCCACACCCCATTTTTTTTTCACCTCATCCGGAGTATAAACCACCAAGTCCTTATTGCCTATAGCCGGTGAATAGAGAAAAATATGATCATTCACCAACTGCATAAAATCCTTATCCCCCGATACCATATATGTATCCAGTCCCTTTTCCTGTGCCTGAACAGCCAGGGTGCCAATGACATCATCGGCTTCAAAACCGGATTTCACGAAAACCGGAATATTCATGGCTTCCATAATATCCCGGATCCAGGGAATCTGCGGACGCATTTCAAAAGGCATTTTTTCCCGTGTAGCCTTGTATTCGGGATATTTTTCATGTCTGAAAGTTTTTTCTTTGGCATCGAAGACAACGGCCAGATACTCCGGGTTTTCATCTCTGATGAGTTTAAGCACCGACTTCGTAAAACCATATGCCGCACTGACATGCCTGCCATCACTGGTAAGCAGGGGATTCCGGATAAAAGCAAAATGTGCTCTGTATGCCAACGCCATCCCATCAATCAGGAATAGACGTTTTTTTTGTGTCATGAAATAGCTCCTGTCTGCCAAGAATTTAAGTCCGGACGTTCTCTGACAATTCTCTGTCCACAAAGGATGTATACAATCCCGAGACAGCCATCCGGCTCATGGTGCCATCCATTTCAGGTGTCAGCCATCCTTTATCCATAGCCTCATAAATACCCCTGCGCAATACCCGTGCCGGAATCACCATGTCCAGTAAATCATATAACATGGCCAGTGCATGGTACACATTCAGAGGAGAGCGGTAATTCAGAACACCTTTGTAGAATTCAGTGATATTTTCAATATAAAATTTGTTCTCATCGGTCATTAGGGCGTAACAGGAAAAGAAACCTTTATTCAAAAGCATATTCAGGGAATAGAATAGCATATCACCCAATGGATCCGGTGCAAAGATCCAACGGAATTTTTTGGGTGTTTCCGTAAAAGATTTCCAGAATTCCTGAACCGTGAGAATGAGTGAGGGCATTTTGGATTCTGCGCTTAATGCATCAAACAGCACCGCCCATTTTTTAAAGATACTGCTTTTAATAGTAACCGGCAGCACCATCACAACATCCTCGGCATGCTTTTTGTCCGCCAGTTCGAGAAAACACGAAAGAACTTTTTTCATATAGGATACCGGATAGAAACTCTGATCGGAAATCACTTCAAAATCCCTGCCGGGATAATGGGTATCACGGTTTAAACTTACGGGACGGAGACGCGTTTCGCGGCACAGATACAGGCGGACATCGGGGACCTGAATGCCTTTCAGGGAAGATGTACTCTCATGATACATGATCACCGGCCGTATGGCCAAATCATAATTCATGGCATGAAAAAGTCTCAGACGGATCCTTCTGCTGTTTTTGATACTTCTATCATCCATCTGGTCAGTGAATACAGCTTTATACGTGCGGAGTGATTTTTGAAAAAATTCTTCCGTCAGAAGAGATGTTGTGGTATCAATATTTTTTTTCTGATCTGTATAAAATTCGACCGTGACTTTTGTTTTAAAATAAGCATTGACAATATCCGTCAACGAGAGGATTTCCTCTTTGAAGGCTGAATGATTTCCCCTGTAGGAAAATGAAGCAACGTTCATAAAGCCACTTAATATGTTACATCAAACACAGGTTGCGTAAGTTGGTAATCCCCGAATCCGGTGTAATCCATAAAGACAAATTGTCTGTTCAGATTATGATAATACCAGATGATATAAGGTTTCGTTGACAGATCAAAGGTGTGTTGTTCCACGTCATCAGGCTCACCAAAAATGGTATATATCATGCCACGGTCGCTTTCCCATCCATCCAGAAAACCGGAAAATAGTTGATTGGCCAGCTCGATTCTGTGAAAATATTCATTCATCAGCTCATTATTCGGTGTGTTGGGAGACGGGTCATTTCGTTTCCAAAAATCCTGAAAGAGCTTTTTCTGTTCATCTCCGGTGGCATTCAGCATTTTCTGATATTCGTCAGCCTGTATAAAATTGGTCATACGTAAATAACGCATCTGACGCACGGCCAGATCCAGGTCATGAATCAGGGGAGACATCTCCTCCCATCGTATCTGAAACCGGGTGGAACGCCTGATTTCTTTATCATCAATCATGGTTGACAATTCAAGGGTATATGTTTTGTATCCCAGTTCATCAATGGAGACAGGAAAGGCATAATCGCGGGGACTCTTTTTTAGGTTGACAAAGAAATATCCTTCACGAATTTTTTTTCCATCGTCAAAAATACGGAAAGTAAATTTTTCTTTTCCTTCTTTGCCGGCGGCAGAAAAAATAAAACGAATATACCGGACAGGGGGGGTTTTTGAACTATCCACGTGGATGGGTTCATCCGCCGGGAAAACCTCACCCAGGAACCATGCGGTATCCTTGAACAGAGATAATTCGGCAGTAAACTCCTTTTTCCCTTTTCGCTGAGTTAAAATATCCGCCACATAGACCACAACCGTCATATCCTCAGCTTTTAATTCGTAGGTTTTTTTCAATTCCGTGTATTGATTGGATGCAATGGTTTTTTCATAGGAACGGGTTGTTATGGTTTCAAACCAGGTATCGCCGGCAATTTTTTTACCGTTGTGTAAAATTGAAATGGTTACATCCAGTTTTGCTTCAAATTCTTCACCGCTTTTCTTAAAAAGAATCGATTTATTGGGGACCCTGATGGTCATTTCAAGTTGTCCATATCCCGCTTTGTCTGAAGGTCTTATTCTGTGATCCACCTGGAAACGAATAGGATCTTCGTCTTGGGCTGCGGCGAAAAGAACAGAAACTCCTGCAAGTAAAATTAATAGTAGTTTTTTATCGATATATTTCATAGCGGGTTAATCCCTGATCTGTTCCAATATATAAGATATTACCGGATATTTCCAATGTCTGAATTGTATTGCTGCAAAGGCCTTCCTCCCGTGTAAGATGTGCTGTCTGTTCTGTTTTGAGATTGTACGAGAAGAGTCCCTGATTCGTTCCGACCCATACATACGACGTATCACAGGCAATATCGGTAATCCGAATGCCCCGCCTTAAGCCTGTCACAGGCAAGGTGCGGACCGATTCCAGCCTGAGGTCGGATTCCATAATGAAGACATCATCACTCCAGTAAATAAGTTTCCCATTCTCAGTTAAATGATCCACACCATACCGGATATTGATGAAATTCTTTCTGAAATCCAGATGATTGGTATCAGAAACCTCATAAACCATTATACCGGCATATGATCCAAGGTATAAATAATCGTTTATTTGCAGGCCAGTCTGTATTTTAATGGGAATATCCTGAACCGGGCGGACATACAGCTCTTTCAAATCAACCTCAAAAACGCCGGTTTCGGCTATAATCCAACCGGTACGACCCTGTTGAACCACGTCATGGACGGTATTGATGAGTCCCACACCGGGCGTAATGGTCTGGAAATTATCCTCACCGGGGCCGGACACAATGATTGAATGGTCGGTGATGACGAGGAGAGTATCATGGTACTGCATAAATCCCCGGACAGACTGATTCCCCAACACAGGGACATCATCATCATCAATCCACTCAAACACCTGGAATTCTTCACGGGTTTCAGTCCACCCATTCCGGTCATCCAATCCCTTATAATCAATTCCATGACCGATAAAAATCTGATCCCCGCTGGCAAAACACCGGGTCACATTGTCGTTCAACAGGCCATAAGGCTGATGTTCAACAGTTCTGATGGCTCTGTCACCGGTGTATAGCCCGTTTCCCAATGTACCCATCCACAGATTTTGGGAATTACCGTATACTGAAAATGCGATGGGATATTTTACGAAAGGGCTTTTCACGACGGAACCCTCTGTATCAATAAAATATTCTCCGGTAAACTGCACCTGATATAAATCCATCTCAATACCTGAGACAGACCAGTTAATTTTCATATTCGGTTCATGAATCGTTTTGATAAAGTTTCCTGTATAGGGATCCAATTCCACAATTCCGTCGTATGTATCGGCAAAAAGCCTGTTTCCGTCACTTCCGATCCGTTTACAGTATCCCTGAAAATCAACTTTCTCCCACTGAAAGGCTGCATCCCCAAATAATACATACAGATCTCTGTTCACCGCGGCCCACAGATAACCTGTAGCCCGGTGATAATAGATGGTCCGGATATCGGTGTCCGGAAGTCCCATGGGGCGGTTCATCGGTTTTTGCCACTTATGGAAAAGATGGGAATAGACAATCACTCCATTATTCGTTGCAAAATACGTCTTGTCATCAGATTGTGACATGGAATATAAATACCGAAAAGAGTGATAATTGGTCATTTTTTCCGAATAATGGGGACTGACAGCATAGAGCTGAGAGATCGGTATCCACAGCAGAAATAGTATCAGGATATTTATTCGTTTCATCAAAGCCTCATCAGGAAAGGTAAGAAAACAATATTTATGAATTAAAGAAAATTTTGGCTCATTTCTTTCAGGGCTTTAAGTGTAATAGGAATAATGCCCACCTCTTCACACACTTTGCCAGCGGCAAGATTTGCCATAACTGTACTTATCCTGAGGGAATACCCGGCAGCAGAAAAAAGGGCAACAGTAGAAATCACCGTATCTCCGGCACCGGTCACATCATGAATTTTCCGGGCCCGGGTGGGGATTTTCAAACAGGTGTCCGATGCTTCCAGGAGAACCATCCCGTCTTCACCCAGAGTGATAAGAACATTCTCGGCTTTCAAGATTCTGCGGATTTCCCGTGCGGCAAGGCAGGCATCATCCGGTGAATTAATTTTGATGTGGAGCAGATCTTCCGCTTCTTTCCGGTTGGGTTTAAAAAAGAAAACCTGATGGAAGAGCCGGTAATTTTCAAATTTGGGATCGATAAATACCGGAATTTTGTATTTTTTGCAGATAGAAAGCACATTCTTGATCAATTCCGGGGATAATACACCTTTGTTATAATCCTGAAAAATCACGGCATTCAGCGAATCTGCCTGATCCTGAAACCTGCGGATCAAGTCATGGCATATATTCTCAGGAATCCATGTTTTTTCTTCATGATCCATCCGCAACAACTGCTGTCCATCGCTCAGGACACGTGTCTTGGTGGTTGTCGGACGATCGTCTACTAATACCAACCCGTCGGTATTGACATGATCTTCAGCAAACAAACCTTTTAAATCTTCTCCCTGCTGATCTTGTCCTGTGATACCGAAGATGGAACAGGATGCCCCCAGAGAGCGGATATTCCGGCATACATTGGCAGCACCGCCGGGTTTGATAACAGATGACCGGATATCAACAATTGGCACCGGTGCTTCGGGGGAAATCCGGGAGACTTTCCCTTCGTGATACACATCCAGCATTACATCCCCAATCACACCGATCCGGAGCTTGCCGAAGCGTTTCTCAGCTTCATTAAAATCCACATGCCTGATCAGATCAATCAACGAGGCATTCTCCGTCCATTTCGACAGGTTTCGGCACATCCAACCATTTCAACAGGGTCGGCGCAATATCTGCCAATTTACCGTCTTTTTTGAATGTATAAGATTGAATCTCCGGTTCCACAATAATAAAGGGGACTTTGTTCATGGTGTGCTGGGTATGGGGCTGTCCGTTTTTGGCATCCCACATCTCTTCGCAGTTTCCATGATCAGCTGTTACAAAAACAGTCCCACCCTTTTCGTTAAAAAGCTTGACAACTTCACCGATACGGGTATCCAGGTATTCCAAAGCTTTTACTGCCGCTTCCAGGACGCCGGTGTGACCGACCATATCGCCATTGGCATAATTTAAAATAATGACATCGTATGTATCACTCCTGATGACTTCAATCAGTTTATCGCTGACCTCGGGAGCACTCATTTCCGGTTTCAGGTCATACGTTGCCACTTTGGGAGAAGGAACCAGAATCCGTTCTTCCTCCTCAAATTGTTTTTCCTCACCACCATTAAAAAAATAGGTCACATGGGCATATTTTTCAGTTTCGGCAATCCGAAGCTGTTTCATTCCGGCTTTGCTGACCATTTCCCCAAAGATGTTGGTGAGCTTCTGTTTGTCGAATAAAACGGGATAGGGAAATTCAGCCTGATACCGGGTCATGGTCACATAATTCAATCCCAGCTTACGGGTCCGGAATTCTGAAAATTCAGGATCATTCAATGCAATGGCGATTTCACGCATCCTGTCCGCCCTGAAGTTAAAGGTCAATACTGTATCTCCGGGTATGATCAATCCATTATATCCGGAATTTTTTACCACTGCCGGATCCATAAATTCATCAGTGATTTTTTCCTTATATTTCTTTTTCATATAGGCAACAGGATCATCCACATGTTCACCCATTCCTTCGGTCAGCATGCGGTAAGCTTTTTCAATCCGCTCCCATCGCTTATCCCGGTCCATCCCATAATACCGCCCGATAATGGTAGATAATTTGCCGATTTTGTGCTCTTTCATAAAAGCGAGCAAATCCCGGATATAGTCGACTCCGCTGTTGGGGGGTGTATCCCGGCCATCCATCAGGGCATGGACATACACTTCTTTAAAACCATCTTTTTTGAGTTCCAACATGATATTCTTCAGATGGGAAATCTGGGAATGGACTCCCGCATCCGAAAGGAGTCCCATAAGATGAAAGCGGCTTGTCCGTGATTTGCACACATTTACACATTTCCGGTATATTGGATTGTCCCTGAAGGTTTCCTTTTCGAAGGATTCATCAATACGAACCAAATCCTGTTTGACAATCCGTCCGGCACCTATATTTAAATGCCCCACTTCCGAATTACCCATCACACCGTCCGGGAGTCCGACAGCTTTTCCGTTACACGTGAGAGATGTCCAGGGTCTTTCCTTAAACAACATGTTTAAATTCGGTGTATATGCAAGTTTTGTGGCATTGTTTTCTTTCTCTTCCCGGAGTCCGTAACCATCCAGGATCATAAGTAATACTTTATTTGGCATGTTTTCTCCTTGTATAAATAGATAAAAATGTAACGCTTTTATGCGGGAAAATCAACGCACAAGGGAAGGCTTATCCAGGTTCACAGACTTCTATCTGATTTTAGCGGCATGATACATGTGACACACACCACCGCTCATGGGAATGATATCAGACACGGAGAAACCGGAGTCTTGCAAACATTTTGCAAACACATCCGGAGACGGGAAGCGATCCACCGAACCGGGCAGATAGGCATACGCACGGGGATGCCGTGAGATTCTCTTGCCAATCCGGGGGAGAATATGATGAAAATAAAAACGGAAAACGGTGTACCACAAGCCTTTTGGGGGGACGGAAAATTCCAGGATATACAGATTCCCTTTTGGTTTCAGCACCCGGTATAATTCCTCGATTCCCAACGCAAGATTTTCCAAATTTCTTACGCCAAAAGCCACCATGGCATGATGAAATATGTCATCTTCAAAGGGAAGTGCTTCCAGGTCTCCAAGGCGAAATTGTATCCGCTTATCGTGGATACGTGTACCGGCGATGTGAAGCATCTTCGGGGAAAGATCTATTCCTGTCAGTTGAAAAGGAATATCCGGATATCTTTTGAGGATGATACGGGTCAGGGCACCGGTGCCACAGGCGGCATCGAGTATGGACTCGTGAGTATTGATATCCATAGCACGTACCAGGCGTTTTCGCCAGACATGGTCCAGTCCGAAACTGAGGAAATGGTTGAGGAAATCATACACCGGCGAGATGGAATCGAAAAGTGACCGGATTTTATCCTTTTCAGGGCCGGTTGGGTTCGTTCTCATTATGGTCAGACCAGCGTGGATAGAGTTCATGGGAGATTTTCAGGTTTTCCATAATTTTACCGCTGATATAGGCTTTGATATCCTCCAGGCTTTCGGGAAAGGTATAAAAGGCAGGGACAGGCGGCAAAATAATAGCACCAGCTTTTCCGGCCTGTAGCATATTTTGAAGGTGGATGGAATTCAGGGGAGTTTCCCGGGGAACCAGTACGAGTGTTCTCCGCTCTTTCAGCATCACATCAGCAGCCCGTTCGATTAGGGAATAGGAGTATCCGTTCGCCACAGCCGAGAGGGTTTTCATGGAGCATGGAATAATCACCATTGCATGGGCAACCCCTGACCCGCTGGCAAAAGGCGCAGAAAAATTACCGGGATCCCAGATACGAATGGAATGGAATTCGGAAAAATAATCATCGAGTGAAAGATTTTTCGGTACTCTCACCTCCTGACGGAAAACCTTTTCCCCCATGTAGGAAAAGATGATATGGATTTCCGGAATCCGGTGTGCCAGCTGACGGATAAGATGGTCAGCCAGTGGAGCACCTGTGGCACCGGTGACCGCTATGATGATTTTTTCCGGTCCTTTCATGGCAGAAAAATACGATCCAATAAGACAAATCCAAAGTACAATAGGGAAATCATACCGTTCATATTAAAAAAAGCCTTGGCGATATTATCATGACTTCTATAAACCAGCAGATGTTCATATATGATGAAAATGCTTATGATGCCTGTCCCTGTCCACAGAATCCATCCTGCAGGATACAGAAGATGGAGAAAGACCAGGAGGAATACCATGGAAGCATGGCAGAGCCGACTGATTACGATGGCTTTATGGAGGCTCATAGCCGCCGGGATGGAATGCACGCCGTGCTGCCGGTCAAAGTCCACATCCTGAATAGCATACAGAATATCAAACCCGGCAGTCCACACACCCACGGCAGCACTGAGCAGGATCGGGGTGATATGCAATCCGCCGGTAAGACCCAGCCAGACACCCGAGGGAGCAATCCCAAGAGAAAGGCCTAACACAAAGTGGGTTCCTGCCCACACCCTTTTCAGGAAACTGTATCCCATTAAAATAGCCAGGACCGGGAAAGCCAGCCAGAAACAGATCCTGTTCAGCATGGCAGCGGAAAAGAGAAAAATCAGGGCTGAGACAGAAACAAACACAAGGGCAGCCCTTGGCGAAATCACACCTGTAGGCAGTTCTCTTGTACGAGTTCTGGGATTGAGAGCATCCAGCCGCCGATCTGCCAGCCTGTTAAAGCCCATGGCAGCACTTCGGGCAGAAACCATGGCAATCAGGATCCAAAGAAGTTTTATCAGCCATACATCAGGCGGGATTGAAAACATATCCACAGCAAAGGTAAAAGATGCCATAGCGAACGGCAGGGCAAACAGGGTATGGGAGAATTTAATCATCCGGCCGTAATCAAGAATTCTCATAACGGGTACGCAGATACGCTTCATAGCCGGTTTTTCTCAGCAAGCAAGCCGGACAGCTTCCGCATCCATAGCCCCAGGCATGGCGGGTGAAATGATCCCCACGATAACAGGTATGGGTCTTTTCCACTATGGTTTGCATAACGCCCAATTCGTCTGACAATGCCCAGATCTCTTTTTTGGACAGATGCTGAAGGGGTGTCGTGATCCGAATGGGATAATCCAGCCCTTCGCGAAGTGTCGATTCCATGATGTGGATAAAAGAAGCCCGGCAATCAGGATATCCGGAATAATCTTCGTCATTGACCCCCACAATAACGCTGTCAAAATTGAGTCTGTATGCCAGGGAGGCCGCCAGGGTAAGAAAGACGATATTCCGTCCGGGGACAAAGGTATTTGGCACGCCTTTGTTTGTCATCTGAATATCCGTTTCTTCAATCATGGCCGTTCCTCCTATTTGTTGAAAGGCGGGAACATCCAGAACATGCAGAGGTACTTTATTTTCCTCACAAAGACGGCGGGCACACTCCCACTCGATTTTGTGGCGTTGTTCATAGTTAAAAAACACCGCCTCCGTTTGATTCGCGTATCGAAGCGACCAAAACAGGCAGGTTGATGAATCCTGTCCACCGGATAAAAGAACAAGGGTTTTCATGGGATATCCAAGTATTTATGCAGTTGAACATTTAAGCGCCATTTGGGATGACCCAAAACATACTCAAGACAATAGCAGAGATTGTCATGATCAAATTTTTGAGGATTGTTTAGAGATGGGTTTAGGGGACTGACAAAATAGTGTTCAGCCCTGATATTAAAATCACGGGGGACTTCCCCTTTTTTAAGCAGAACTCTCAATTCATTACATTCCCTGAGGACAGGCATATCAGTTTTGGGTGAGACGGCAATCCAGTCAAAAAAACCTTCAGGAACAGAAAATGTTCCGTTGGTTTCCAGATGGATCCTGTAATGGGCGGATTGAAGTCTTTTCAGCAGAGGTTTTAACGGATGTATCAGCGGTTCACCGCCTGTCAGAACGACGGTTGGGGCAGGCCAGGACTCCAGTCGCCGGAGTATTTCATCTGCCGTAAGGATTTCTTTCATCGAATAATCTGTATCACAAAAATCACATGCCAGATTACATCCGGCAAAACGGATAAATGTCACCGGCAGACCTGTCCAGAAACCTTCTCCCTGAATGCTTGAAAATATATCGTTTACAGGGTAAGCACAGCTTTGCTTGTGGGTGTTTCCCATAGGATGATTTTAGAAATATCCAAATTCCGGGCCTGGAGTCGACGGGCAATCCAGGCACACAGATTTTCGGCTGTTGTTTCGAAAGGAAGCATCACAGAACGGAATTTTCCGGATAAGGCATCCACCAGGAGCAAATCCTTTTCGTAGATGGCCACGCTGTGATCGAGGATATCCACGATTTCTTCCTTTACGATATGTTTTAAGTCTCCAAAATCCATGACAAAACCATGCTTATCCGGTACACCCCGGACATAGACTTCCAACGTGTAGGTATGGCCATGGAGATGCCGGCATTTTCCCTGATGAAAGGAGAGCCGGTGTGTCATGTCGAAGTGAAATGTTTTTGATATTTCAAAAAGTTGTGTCATGTCATTTTAAAAGTAAGATGTGTCCCTGCAAAGGTTTTGAACGGATAGTCAGAGTATTGTCTTTCATCGTCACAAGATCTGAGCCATAAAGGGACTGTGCTTGTTGCATTTTAAGTTGAGGTGGCAGATCGATAGTAATCATTCCTTCTGAATCGCTGCGATAATTCACAACGAGGAGTGTTTCCTGCAAATCCCTACGGAGATAGGCATAGGTCACAGGATCGGCCTTCACCGTATACAAAACTCCATATCGGAGTGCTGAATGAGTATTCCGGATATCTATCAGTCGGGATATCTGCATACGGAGTTCCTTTTCCACCTCTTTCACATTTTTACCCCAGCGCATCATCCGCCGGTTGTCAGGATCTGCAGCACCTGTCATTCCGATTTCATCCCCGTAATAGATAATAGGAATCCCGGGGATTGTCAGAAGGTAATTCATATACAGATTGATGAGTTTGTATGTACGGGGATGATCGACCTGGATATTCCGTTCCCATCCTGCTTCAGCTGCATTTTCATCCCAGCGGAGATCACCGTCCGCATAGGCAGCAAAGCGCGGCTGGTCATGGCTGTCCATCATATTGGCCATCACATGCAGCTGGCCGTAATATTCCAGGGTTCGTTTCATTTCCCTGTCCAGATTTTTGAAATCGGAAGAATCGGTGACAAAAGTCATGCGTGCAGGCCAGTAGAGATTAAAATTAAACTGGGCATTCAATTGGCCGTTTGTCACATAAGAACTGACCAGATCATAATCGCCGAAGGTTTCACCAATCTGATAAAGATCTCGGGAAGGAAAATTCTGACGGATTTTACGGGTCAGTTCACGCCAGAACTTATTGGGAACATGTTTAACGGCATCGTGGCGGAACCCATCGAATGGATAGTTATCAAGCCACCACACAGCATCATTGGTGACGGTTTCCAGAGCTTCCGGTGATCCTTCGAAATCGTAGCTGGGAAGATAAGGATCAAACCAGGTGGTGAGCCGGTGTTCATCCCAAAGGCGTAAATTCATGCGGCCGTCCGGCAATTCAAGCTGTCCGAACCAGTCAGAGTGTTCCTGAAAATAGGGATGTTCCTGATGGACATGATTGGAGACAAAATCTTTAAGGACCCAGAGTCCGTTTTTATGGGCCTTTTGTATCAGTTCTTTCAGCAATTCACTAGTACCGAAGCGGGGTTCCACATTCCGGGGATGAACCGGCCAGTATCCATGGTAGCCTGTATACCAACGATGGGGTTCCGGTGTTTCACGGAAAGCTTTATCGGTCGTCTCCTGAATCGGGGATATCCAGAGGGTATTCACCCCTAAGCGGTTAAAATACCCGTCTCCGATTTTTTCCATGATCCCGGCCAAATCTCCTCCCTGAAAGTTTGCGCGATCAGCCAGTTGGGGATGTTCTACCGGATCATCATTTTCCGGATCCCCGTTAAAAAACCGGTCTACCATAAGGGAATAAATAATGGCATCATTCCAAACCAGTTTTTCATTCTTCAAAGGCAGGGGTTCTCCATCCTTCAAATAGAGCTCAACCACATTACTTCTCACATGACTATTTGCCAGCACACACCGCACACGGTGGAGTCCGTCCAGGTAGACCTCCCGCGGACTCAGGCTGACGATCACCTTATTGGCATCATCGAGGACCATCACATTTTTTTCGGATATGCGGTAATTATCAAAAAGGGCGATGATATGGGTTTTATTGAGAGGATCCTGAAAATCCCCCCGGTCAATGATATAGTGTAAATCAATCCGGCCGTTTTCTCTGGGACCGATTTTATCAGGAAAAATAAAGGGTTCTTTGCCTGGAAAGGAAGGGTCTACCGAGAGAATGGAATTAAAACCGCCTAATCCGTTGGGCAGAGAATCCGGATTGTTCGGATCCAAAAATTCTTGTCCATCTACATAAAACTTATATTCATACCGTCCGGGATCAAACTGGACATCTGCTGTATACATGCCATTGTGATTGATATCTTCCATAAAGATATCATGTCGGTTCCAATTATTGAAGGATCCGAAAACCGTGATGACTTCCGGCGTATTTTTTGGGCGATAAACAAATGTCTTATTAATTCTGGATTCAATTTTTAAAGGAATCACATATTCGGTGTTTTTGAACGTGAATGGCAGAAGGGCAACAGTTCTGGGGGGGGCAGATGCATGAATTGTGATGCTGGCATTCACCGAATCATAACAGACCCTGAATGCATCATCACTTTGGAAACTTATGGACTCATAAGAATCCGCATAAAACAGATCAGACAACAAAACAGTGGTGGAATCACCCTGATAAACCCGGATAAAGGGGATGATATCCAGCTTTGATGCAGCAGGATCTTCCTGAGGTGAACAGGCAGCAATAAAAATTGATAAAATGGCGAGAAAAAACAACAGGCGTTTCATACTTCCTCTCTGACTTTCAAGGGGTAATTTAGGACAATAGACAATAAAATGAGTAGAACTATCTTATTCAATTGATTTCGTGAAATTGAAATATGTATATTAAACTTAGCATGAAATAAGTTATAAACGTGAGACACGTCACACAGAAATTCAAAAAAAATCAATACATTAACCAAACCCAATAATTTTATTCGGAGACGTTTATGAAAGTCCGTTTTTGGGGAGTTCGGGGTTCTTTGCCAACACCAATATCGAACCAGCAATACACCCACAAAATACGAAACATTCTTGAGCAGGCTTCAAAAGCAGATATATCCACAGCATGGCGGCGGGAAAAATTCATACAGGAACTGCCATTTACGGAAAGAATGCTTGTGGGCGGAAATACAGCCTGTCTGGAAGTCCGTGCTGATAACAAACTGATCATACTGGATATGGGCAGCGGACTGGTTAAGCTGGGCAATTATATCAATGAACATGAACAAAATGGGAATCCTTTGGATATCCATATTTTCATGAGTCACACTCACTGGGATCATATTGTCGGATTTCCCTTCTTCAAACCGGCTTTTCTGCCACAAAATACCATAACCTTTTACAGTCCTCACCCCAATTTTAAGGAGCGCCTTGAATATCAGCAGGATTTTCGCTTCTTCCCCATATCACTCAATCACATGGCTTCCAAAAAGGTCTTTATCACTCTGGAAAAAAACAGTGATTATAAACTGGGGGATGTCACAATCAGTAATATCCAACAATATCACCCCGGAGATTCTTTTGGTTATAAAATAAGCCATAAAGGGAAATCTCTTGTGTATGCGACAGATTCAGAATATAAAAATCTGACAGATGATTTTATAGGCCGTCATAAAATATTCAATAAAGACGCGGAATTACTAATATTCGACGCCCAATACACCATAGAGGAAGCGCTTCACAAGGAAGACTGGGGACACAGTTCGGCGATGCAGGGTGTAGATTTTGCTATTTCCTGCGGTGTAAAAAAACTGGCTCTCTTCCATCATGAACCGGATAATGATGATTACAAAATTTACTCCATGTTAAGACGCGCCATTGAATACAAAAGGGCAAATTATCCCAATTCCAAACTGGAGCTGATGCTGGCTCATGAAGATTTAATCATCAATTTGTAAAAAAACATGTTATTCAAGAAAAAGCCCCGGAATCCGGGGCTTTTCTTTAAAACTGACTCATATATATTTAGTACAATTTTGTTCTGAGCTTAAGAACTGTTCCCGGTTTCAGGGTATCATAATCATTACCCAGTTTATCGTAATTATCTCTGAGAATCACAACCCAGGCATAATTATTGCCATATTCTTTTTCTGCGATGCTCCAGAGAGTTTCACCCTGAGCAACTGTATAATCATAGAGATCGTATTTAACCGGTTTGGCAACTTCCCGGGGTTTTTTCAGGTCATATTCCTGGTAAGGATAGATAATATCCGGATTGTCACCGATTTTTTCGTAGTTCCAATTCCAGATCATTCTCCAGACAGATGCCCGGCCATATTCGTTCAGGGCAATTTTCGTCAAATAATCACCGGGGCGGGTCATATAGATCACATTCACGCTGTCTGGCATTGAAACAGGCGTTGCTTTCTCTTCAACAACAGCTTTTTCGGGAATCGTTTTTATCTCCTTTTCAGCTTCTTGTTCTTTTACAGCTTCTTGTTCAGCAACAGCTTCTTGTTCAGCAACAGGTTCTGCTGTTTTCTCTTTTTCCTCAGTAACAACAACGTCTTTTTGTGCTTGCTCTGTTGTCTCCGCTTCTTCGATAGCTTCTTTGCTAGAACATCCGATCAGAAATCCCAGAACAAACAATACAAGCAAATATTTACGCATTTCTCCTCCATTCTAAGTTATTTGATATTTTAATGCATATATGTCAAATAAGTTTCAGTCTATTTGCATTTTCAGGAGAATATTAAGGAAATAAAGGCAGAAACTCAAGTTGAACTTTTTTCTGATAAACGGACAATTGTGATACTGATTTCATACACAATAATCAGTGGGACTACCATCAACAATTGGGTAAAGGGATCGGGAGGAGTCAGGATTGCGGCCAGAATGAAGATGACAATAAGTGCATATTTTCTGCTTTTTTTCATAAATGTAGCTTGTAAAACTCCCATTTTGGCTAAAACAAAACTTAGGACAGGCAGTTCAAACACCACACCGACACTCAGCATGAGCATCACTACGAAGCGAATATAATAATCAATGGCAATAATTGGAGAGACGGAGTATGGCTGGTTGATATTCATAAAAAAACGTAGAGCCAGGGGGAGCATCAGATAATAGGCCATGGCAGCTCCGGCAATAAAGCAGAAAAACGTGATTACGATTAAAAGTCCCACCCATTTTCGCTCTTTCCTGTATAAACCGGGCTTAACAAAGGCCCAGATTTGATAGACAAGGACGGGAATTGACAGGATCAACCCGCCTGCAAAAGCCACCAAAACCTGGACAATAAACATCCCCTGAACTTTCAGGACCTGCAGGTGGATGGGGGGATTCAACAAAAGGGCAGGATGGATCAGAAATTCTATCATTTCTTTCGCATAGAGAAAACAGACCACGCCTGTCACAACAATAGCCAGGATGCTATAGAAAAGCCTTTTTCTCAATTCCGTCAAATGATCCATGAAACTCATTTCCGGAAGTTCCTGATCTGTTTGTTGGAGTTGGTCCGCTTGCATCATCTCCCTGCCTTCATGTTGATCTTCCTACATTTTAACTCTGGAGAAGATACGGAAAATTCATTTGCCTGCCAATTTGGATCTGATTATATTTTCAGGCTTTTTGACGGAATGGGGAATTAGCTCAGCTGGGAGAGCGCTTGAATGGCATTCAAGAGGTCAGCGGTTCGATCCCGCTATTCTCCACATCTACTCGTGAAAACACAGTTTTTAACATCCATGTATCCATGAAATGCTGAATTTTATGAAACAAAGATTGTTTTCTTTTTGGGTTTTGGAGCTTTTATCACCATAAAAACAAGGTCTGCTTTGCTTTCATTGTACCAGGCATGTGGAATATCCTTTGGACTTTCAACAAGTGTTTCTGCCTGGATGTATTCTTTTTCCTCGCCGATTTCAACGATCCCTTCTCTTTTTAAAACGTAAAAAGCCACATCCCCAGGTGTGATATGACGTTTCAGAGATTGTCCGGGTTTCAGGGAGATTATGGTTACCACGGCATTTTCGGTATTGTAAAGATTCCGGGCATCCACGCCACTGAAGCGGATTAACCAGATCACATAAAAATCATATTATCAGAAGTAGAACCTGGCACCCAGGCCGCCATTGAGTACAAAATTGGTTTCAGGAATCAGATTCAATCCCGGTACAATTTCCAGAAAAATATCAATAGGAGCACTTTCCAGATTGTGAACGAGTCCAAACGGGATGCGAATGCCTACCTGGACATCATCCGTCAATTTTACCCTGGCTCCCAGACCATAGTAAAGAGAGGCAAATTCCAGCAGATCGTTTTTATGAAACAAATAATCTGCATGGAGATGCAGTGCACCATTATCTCCAAAGGACCATGCAGCGGCACCGTCAACAGCCGTATTTCCACCCGTCCACATCTTGCCACTCAGTCCTGTAGGCTCTCCTAAAATAATCCCCAGTCCCATACCTTCTGCTTTCACTGAAACAGGACCGGCACTCAAAACAAGTGCAACAACCATAAAAACTGTCAACTTTTTCATTCTTCACCCCTTTTTGTTTAATATTATAACTGTTTGATAAATTTCAGCCATTTGGTTACAAAAGATCCTGTCATCTTTTTTATATTTTTTCATCAAATCTCCTCTCCCCATCTCTATCATCGTACAGAATCAGATCTCCAGATCAATGCCAATGGGACAATGATCCGAACCCATCACCTGATCCAGAATAAAGGCATCTTTCACATTCTCTTTAAGATCAGGGGAAATATAAAAATAATCAATACGCCACCCGATATTCCGGGGTCTGGCATTTGTCCGGTAGGACCACCAGGAGTAGCAATACGGGACATCAGGATGGAACAGACGAAAGGTATCAAGATATCCATGATCTTCCAGTTTATCCATCCAGGCCCGCTCAACAGGTAAAAAACCTGATGTCTGCTCATTTTCTTCAGGTCTGGCAAGATCTATGGGATGATGGGCTGTATTGTAGTCTCCACAAATAACAAGTTTTTCTCCCTGTTCCCTCAGAGATTCAAAATAGTGAAGTGCCTCTTCATAAAAATTCAGTTTATATTGGAGCCTGTCCTCTCCCATCTGCCCGTTGGGAAAATAAATATTGAGCAATGTAAAATCGGTAAAACGGGTCAAAAGGACCCGTCCTTCCTGATCATTCCACCGATGGCCAAGTCCACATTGAACCCATTCAGGCTCAATTTTCGAATAGGTAGCCACACCACTATACCCTTTTCTTTCTGCGAAATGATAATAAGCAAAGGGATATCCTTGAGGTTGCAACATGTCTTGGGTTAGCTGATCTTCCTGAATCTTCGTCTCCTGCAGACACACAATATCTCCATCGAGTTGAAGCAGTATTTCTGGTAATCCTTTACGCATAACAGCCCGTAATCCGTTGACATTCCATGATATTAATTTCATCAACATTCCTTATTCCCGTCTTTGTTTGTGCTGATTAATCTGATAGTACCATGTTTTTTACGTTACGGTCAAGTCAATTCCTTGTAACCTCCCGGAAACGTTGAAATCATATCTTCACAAACAGAAGAAAGGAGAAAACATGATATCCAAAAAACTGGAAAAAGCGCTGAACGAACAAATCAACAAAGAGTTGTATTCTGAATACTATTATCTTGGAATGGCGGCGTGGTTCAATGATCAGGGACTGGATGGTTTTGCCAATTTCTTCAAGGTCCAGGTCCAGGAAGAACGCTTTCACGCCATGAAAATGTTTGATTATCTGGTCAACCGGGGCGGTAAGGTTGAATTGGAAACCATTCAGAAACCGCCCCAGGATTTTGAATCTGCGGAAGATATTTTCAAAAAAGCCTATGAACACGAACAATTCGTATCAAAGTCTATCAATGAACTGATGGATCTGGCAATTGCTGAAAATGATCATGCCACACGCAATTTTCTCAATTGGTTTGTTGAAGAACAGGTAGAAGAAGAAGCCTCTATGGATGAGTTGTTGACAAAAGTCCGCATGATTGGATCGAAAGGACACGGAATGCTGATGTTGGACGGGCAGCTTGCCCAACGTGCTTTCAACCCTGCCGAGATTGAAGCTTAATGGTATAATCCAATAAAATTGGGAAATAGAATTTGACATAAACAATTCAAAAAGGAGAAGATGATGCCTGTTCAAGGAGATGTACTCTTTTCACCGAAGAGCAAAACCCTGGTGGAAGTCATTCATGGAAGCGGTAGCCTGCCGGAATGTGACGGGTTCCCCATGAAAAAACTGGAAGCCAAAACAGAAGATTCCAAACATGAAAAACATGTCCCCTATGTGGAAGCCAAAGATGACGGTGTATTGGTGAAAATCGGTCAGAATGAAGAGCATCCCATGACCGAAGAACACTACATATACTATATTGAAATCCGCACAGGAGATATGAGCCTCCGCAAATACCTGAAACCTGGAGACAAACCCCAGGCCTGGTTTCCTGTGGACCTTTCTGAGATTGTGGAAGTCCTGGAATGGTGCAACATTCATGGGCTGTGGAAGGCGTGACCTTTAAACCTTTAAACGTCTAAAGGTTTAAAGGTTGAGACGGGGTAAGAAAGGTTCCAAGAATCAAAAGGACCGACGCGGGTTGGTCCTTTTGATTTTTTACCCTTACCCCATTTAAACACTCAGGACAGAAATCATTTTCTATAATTTTTATGTCCGTCATCTGCATAATTTGTTAAATTTAAAATTGGGAAAAAATGGAGGCAGACTTATGACAGACAAGTTAAAGACCTACGAATATCAGACAGAGATCAAAAAGATTTTGGATATTGTCATTCATTCCATCTACTCCAACACGGATGTTTTTATCCGTGAACTCATATCAAACGCTTCAGATGCGCTGGAAAAATTCCGTCATATCATGCTGACGGAAGAGCCGGTTGTAGACAAGGAAATCCCCCTGGAAATTCGAATTAGCATTGAAAAAGAAGCCGGTAACCTGGTAATTGAGGATACCGGTGTGGGAATGACCAAGGAAGAGTTGATTGAAAATCTGGGGACCATTGCTCATTCCGGAACAGCTGAATTTTTAAAACAGCTCCAGAAGCATCCCGGAGAATCAGCCGAGATTATCGGCCGGTTCGGTCTGGGCTTTTATTCGGTATTTATGGTCTCAGACCATGTGAAAGTCATCACCCGTTCCTACAAACCGGCAGCTAAAGGTTATGTATGGGAATCAGACGGTGCCAGTGGATATACGATCTCCCAGGAAGAAGGAATAAAGCGCGGAACCCGAATTGTGATCCACCTGAAAGAAGAAAAAAAAGAGTACCTGGATGAAGAAAAAATCAAAGAAATCATCCATGAGTACTCCAACTTCGTCACCTTTCCGATTTTGCTTTCGGAAAAAAAGATTAATACAGTTCAGGCAATCTGGACACGTAGGCCACAGGAAATCAAGGAAGAAGAGTATACGGAATTTTATAAATTTATCGCCAATACGGAATCTGAACCCCTCTTCCGCCTTCATACATCTTCTGATGCACCCATTCAGTTGAACGCCTTGCTCTACATTCCCGGGGAAAACTACGAAGTATTCGGACTTAACCGCCTGGATCCGGGGGTCCACCTCTATTGCAATAAAATCCTTATTCAATCGAAAGTAAAAGATCTTCTTCCGGAATATCTCCGCTTTGTCAAAGGTGTGGTAGATTCGGAAGACCTTCCCCTGAATATTTCCAGGGAGACGCTGCAGGATAACCAACTGGTGAAGAAAATCGGCAAACACTTGACAAAGAAAATTTTGTCTACTCTGAAAGACCAGAAAAAGGAACATCCTGACAAATACCGTGATTTCTGGAAACAGTTTTCCAATTTCATCAAGGAAGGAGCCAACACGGATTACGAAAACCGGGAAGAACTTGCAGAACTTCTTCTGTTTGAATCCAGCAAAACCAAAGCAGGTGAATGGACTTCCCTGGAAGATTATGTTTCCCGGGCTTCTGAAGATCAAAAAGAAATTTATTATCTGACCGGCATGTCCAGAGAGGAACTGGAAAACAGTCCCTATATGGAATCCTTCCGGGCTGCAGATATTGAAGTCTTTTATCTGACCAATCCCATTGATGATTTTGTCATGACATCCATTCGGGAATACAAAGAGAAAAACCTGGTCTCAGCTGATAACGCAAACATTAAACTTCCAAAAAAAGAAGAAAAAACCGATTCAGAAGAAAAAAAAGAGGAGAAAGAGAAGGTCGACGATAAAGAGATGAAGGACTTTCTCAAATGGCTTTCCAAACATCTCAAAGACCGGATTTCCGAAGTAAAAGTCTCGGACCGCCTGGTAGACAGTCCGGCACTATTGGTCAACCCTGATGATATGATGACAGTCCACATGCAAAAGATTCTGGAACAGGCCGGACAATCTCTGTTCTCATCCGGTAAAAAAGTATTGGAAATCAATCCCAAACACGATTTAATCCGGAAAATGGTGACTTTGAAAAAAGAGGGGGGACAGGATGAGCTGTTAAAAATGCTGGCTGATCAGATCACGGATAACGCTTTTATGATGGCCGGCCTGGAGACAGACAAATCGGCCATGGTCCGCCGGATCAATCATATCATGAACAACCTCGTGAAAACCTGATTTTGAATACATATTACATTGAAACATACGGCTGTCAGATGAATGTATATGACAGCGAAATCATTGCGGCCATTCTGCAATCCGAGGGTCTGGAAGAAGTTGACACGCCAGAAAAGGCAGATCTGGTTCTTTTAAACACCTGCAGTGTCCGGGATTTGGCCGAGCAAAAAATTCATACACGTCTGGGACAGCTTCGGATAATCCAGGAAAGTACCAACCCGGGCATGAAAATGGGTGTTGTGGGATGTATGGCCCAAAACCTGAAAAAAGATATCCTCCGGAAAAAACCCTATGTCAGTTTTATTCTGGGGCCCGATTCATACCGGCACCTTCCGGCTATCCTGAAATCCGGAGATATTCCGAAACGGGTAATCGACATACGGCTCTCTTCCCTGGAACTGTATGACGGACTTTTTCCGGCACGCCATGAAGGAATCAATGCCTGGATATCCATATCCAGGGGATGTAACAAATTTTGCGCCTACTGCATTGTTCCCTATACCCGTGGACGTGAAAGGAGCCGGAAACCGGAAAGTATTCTGGAAGAAGCTAAACGGGCGGTTGACAAAGGATTTGTGGAAATAACCCTCCTGGGGCAAAATGTGAATTCATACCGTTCTTCTACCGGCGGTTTTCCCGGTCTGCTGAGGCAACTGGCAAAAATCGAAGGGCTCCTGCGAATCCGCTATACTTCTCCACACCCTCAGGATGTGAGTGATGATTTGATTGCAGTCCACAGGGAGCTATATCCCCGTGTATGCAATCATATTCACCTTCCATTGCAAAGCGGTTCAAATGCTGTTTTGAATGCCATGAACCGGACATATACCCGGGAACATTATCTGAAACTGGTGGAAAAAATACGAACCGCTGTTCCCGATATGGCCATCACAACAGATCTGATCGTGGGTTTTCCGGGAGAAACGGAAAAGGATTACGAAGATACCCTGGATATGATGAAACAGGTCCGTTTTGATGCGGCATTTATGTTTAAATATTCACCACGTCCCGGGACAAAAGCGGCTAAAATGGATGACGATGTGCCAGATGATGAAAAATCCGACCGCCTGAACCGTATGATTCGCCTGCAATATGAACATACGCTAAAAATGAACCGATCCCTGATTGGCAAAGAGGTGGAAATTCTGGTGGAAAAAGAAAGCAAAAAACGTTCCAGGGACATGATGGGACGGACATCCAGCAATAAAATTGTTGTATTTCCAGCCCTCCGCTATAAACCCAAAGATCTGATCACCCGAACCATTACAGATGCACAGGGTGTCACTTTGATGAGTGGAGAGTTGTAAGTGCAGAGTCATAAAGCCAGACTCTAACCTGGCTCTGAGTTTGAGTTTTAAGTTTTGTGTTTGTTTGAGTGAAAAAGCTATTATTAAGGGTAAATTTAGATTTTTATTTGTTAATTAGAGTTTTCTTTGTTTTGATTCACCTTGAAATAGAGAATGGTTGTGTTAGAAATAAGGATATGGAAAAAAGGCCTGGATTAATCATATTAAAATCTATACATGACTGGCCGGTGATCGGATAAGACTTCAAAATAATCAGTGAATATCCTATCGAGTCGTAAGGTTGTGACCGTTGAATGCTTATGGGCTTCAAAAAGGGCGCGGGTAATCAATATATTGTCTATAAAACTGGGCCAACCGGGATAGGAGGCATACTCGGGGTCTTTCGCCAGTTCCGCAGTGACAAACAAAAAATCATCGGGACGATCAAGAAGGGCTTCAAAGCTGTATTGCCCGCTGCTCGTGGTGACATCGTCATTCCAGTCCCCGGCAATAATCCAGGGAGACTCGGCCGGATCCTGAGCCAGAAGATACTCAGCAATGATCTCGGAGGCCCGATGTCTTCTTTCCCGTGAACTGGCATCCCCCATGGCTTTCATGTGAATATCCGCCACATTAAAAATGAAAAGAGAATCCCCCCGGTTCCAGCGGAATTCCACATTCAACGGGGGTCGGGATGCGAAAAAATATGAATCCTCCACAAAAAGTTCCTGTATGTTCAACGCCGAAAACTCTTCTTTTTGCCAGGCTATCACATAATGCATCGAATAAGTCTTTGTGGAAATGGCGGTTTCATAATCGGGAATATTCCGGAACATGCGCTGGAAACTGGCTGTATTTTCTATTTCCTGAAAACAATAGATATCCGCATGGAGGGAATCAAGAACTGCCTGAAGGCGGTCAATGGTTTCACCGGATTTGGGGAAATTCTGAACATTCCATGTGATAATTTCAATTTTATCCGGCTCATCAACAGAAGCAAGGGTCCACTCCGGCGCATCTGTGTTCCCATCTGTCAGCTGGGCACAGGATGTAAAACCAATTGCCGTAATCCATAACAGATATGTCATTTTTCTCAAAAACATAGTTTAAAATTTAAGATGAAACAGAATGGATATCAAAAATTAAAATACTGTATGGCAAATATTTTCAGGATATGCTATATTGCATAGACTATAAATAGTAAAAAATGCTTATGGAGTGGTAATGAAAAAAACATTAATCCTTCTCATTCTGCTTTCAGCGGGACTCTACGGTGCACTGCCTGAAGCAGCATCTGTCGATGTCATCTCTCCGGAGAATGACGGATCTTTCTATTATCCGAAATTCAGTCCGGACGGAGAAAGTTTGCTCTTAACACGTGAGCGTTTCACCGGTTTATGGGAATACAACCTCAAAACCCAAACGCTGGTTCAGATCTCACATGAAACGGGATCAGGATATGAACCCCTCTACTCCCCGGACGGAACCCGGATCTATTATTTACGGGATACGTATGAAAATCATCGAAGATACAGATCCCTTATGGTGTATAACCGTCTGAGCAAAGGGAGAGATTATCTGATCGAGAATGAACGGCTTTTAACCCACCCTCTGCTGGCAACAGAAGAGGGAGTGGTTACACGGACCGGGACAAAGAT
>LDZU01010010.1_pt1 | contig 28581 bp, 40 predicted proteins | sample 615531 | NCBI WGS metagenome assembly LDZU01 (sample SAMN03408293, study PRJNA278302) | terrestrial metagenome | isolation source: oil reservoir sample SB2 | place: USA: Alaska, North Slope, Schrader Bluff formation | collected 2011-09 | reverse complement strand
CCCATCGCCATGGAAAAAGAGTTGCGGTTTGCCATCCGTGAAGGCGGACGGACCGTAGGTGCCGGTGTTGTGACGGACATTATTGAATAGGAAAGCAGACCATCATGGCAGGACAAAAAATACGCATAGCATTAAAATCATACGATCATAACCTGTTGGATAAATCCACGGAAAAGATTGTCCAGCGGGCCAAGGCAACCGGAGCCATCATTGCCGGCCCCATTCCTTTGCCAACCCGCAAATCAGTCTATACGGTTCTTCGTTCACCCCATGTGAACAAGAAATCACGTGAACAATTCCAGATGAAGGTTCATAAACGGATTGTGGAAATATTGAATACAACTACAAAAACCATTGATGAACTAATGAAGCTGGATTTACCCGCAGGTGTTGATATAGAGATAAAGGTATAAACGGTGAACGGAATCATAGGACGAAAAATCGGATTAACCCGAATCTTCGACCAGTACGGCAAGAATATTCCCGTAACCGTCATTGAAGCGGGTCCGTGTTATGTAACACAGATCAAAACGCAGGATAAAGACGGATACAATGCAGTACAGCTTGGTTTTGAAGAAGCCCGGGAAAAAGTCTTGAATAAGCCCAGACTTGGGCATTTGAAAAAGAGCGGTAAAGCGCTCAGAGTATTGAAAGAGTTTCGTGATTTTGAAGCGGACGGACTGAAAACCGGTTCAGAAATCACCGTGGATATCTTCAAGCCCGGGGATGTTGTCGCCGTTACCGGCACATCCAAAGGAAAGGGATTCCAGGGTGGCATGAAGCGTCACGGTTTCCACGGGGGGCCGAAAACCCATGGTCAGAGTGACCGTTTCAGAGCTCCCGGTTCCATCGGTGCCAGTTCATCACCATCCAGAGTGTGGAAGGGAATGCGCATGGCCGGACAGATGGGAAACGAAACAGTCACCATCCGGAACCTGAGAGTCGTCGAAGTGAACACAGAAAAAAACCTGTTGCTGGTTAAAGGCAGTGTTCCAGGCGCGAGGAACGGGATCATCCGTATTATGAAGTTAGAGGATTGATGGACATGAAAATACAAGTACTGAAAAATGACGGAAGTCCTTTAAACTCAACGGTGGAACTCTCGCCGGATGTATTCGGTATTGAACCGAATGAACACTGCATGCATGCAGCTGTCCAGGCGGAACTGGCCAATATGAGGCAGGGGACTCACAAAGGAAAAACCCGGGGAGAGGTTCGCGGAGGCGGCCGGAAACCCTGGCGGCAAAAGGGACGTGGAACGGCCCGTGCCGGTAGTAACCGCTCACCCATCTGGGTCGGCGGTGGTAAAGCCTTTGCCCCCAAACCTCATCTGTACACTCAAAAGCTCAATAAAAAGGTCCGCCGTCTTGCCAGACGCAGTGCCTTATCCACAATGCTGAAAAATGATCGGGTTGTTGTGGTGGATGAAATCAAGGTGGAAAGCCCCAAAACCCGGGAATTTGTTGAATTGCTGAACAATCTGAAACTTGCCGATAAAAAACTGACCATTCTTGTAGAAGAAATTTCCGACGAATTGTATATGGCAAGCCGGAATGTGCCCAATGTATACATCATTCCCGCGGAACGGGTATCAACCTTTGACATTCTCGATTGTGACGTGCTTTTGATGGAAAAGAGTGCCACCGAGAAACTGAACACATTATTGAAACCATAGGTGTAAGGTGGAAAAAGAAAGACATGTGATTCTCAGGCCACTCCTCACGGAAAAAATGACATATCTGTCTGAAACGGAACGCAAGTACGCTTTCAAAGTCGATATGGCTGCAAATAAAATGACCATCAAGAATGCAGTGGAAGAACGCTTCAATGTTCACGTGGAGAAAGTGGCCGTCGTGAGATTAAAAGGCAAATCAAAAACTCAGACGGTACGCAGTGGCGGTAAAGTAATCCGGACCAATGGACGGAGAGCTCACTGGAAAAAGGCCATCGTAACCCTGCGTCCTGACGAACGAATTGACCTGTTTGAAGGTGAAACAGCTGTTTAAGGAAAAGATCTATGCCGATTAAAACGTACAAACCGCATACTCCCGGATTACGGACAAAGACGACACTGGATTTCAGCCACCTGACAAAGAAGGAACCGGAAAAAAAGCTGTTAAAAGCGAATCCTTCTTCAGGGGGCAGAAACAGCAAAGGTCGTATCAGTGTCCGCAGACGGGGAGGCGGTCAGAAAAGACAATACCGGATTATTGATTTCAAACGGAATAAATTCAACATTCCTGCAAAAATTGTGGCTTTGGAATATGATCCCAACCGGTCTGCCGATATTGCCCTTTTGCAGTATGCCGACGGTGAAAAGCGCTACATTCTGGCGCCATCGGGACTCAAAGTTGGCGACCAGGTGATATCCGGTGAAGATGTGGCTATCAAGGTGGGGAATTCTCTGCCGTTGTCCAAAATCCCATCAGGTACAGTTGTTCACAATATTGAAATGAAACCTGGTAAAGGTGGACAGATTGCCCGCGGGGCAGGTGCTGCGGCTCAAATCATGGCCAAAGAGGGAAAGTATGTCACCCTGAAACTTCCTTCCGGTGAAATGAGAATGATACTGGACCGGTGCTATGCCACTGTAGGAGAAATTGGAAATAAAGAGCATGCCAACGTGTCGCTGGGTAAAGCCGGACGGAAACGCTGGCTCGGTCAACGCCCGAAAGTTCGCGGTGTTGCCATGAATCCCATCGACCATCCTATGGGTGGTGGTGAAGGAAGAACCAGCGGTGGCGGACATCCCAGAACTCCCTGGGGTAAACCGACCAAAGGTTATAAAACACGTAAGAAGAACAAAGGCAGCGATAAGTATATCGTGGCCAGGCGAAAAAAATAAGGAACCATAAAACATGACAAGATCACTGAAAAAAGGTCCTTATGTTGATGAAAAAATTCTGGCGAAAATCGAAGAGATGTCCGGGACCGGTAAAAAGAAGGTGATTAAAACCTGGGCCCGGAGATCCACCATATCGCCGGAATTCGTGGGATATACCTTTGCTGTTCATAATGGAATGAAATTTATCCCGGTATATGTAACGGAAAACATGGTAGGGCATAAGTTAGGCGAATTTGCCCCGACTCGGACATATCGTGGGCATGACAAGAAATAATAACTGATAAGACAGGTACATAATGGAAGCACGCGCAGTAAATAAATATGTACATCACAGTACAAAGAAAATCAAGCCGATGCTGGACCTGGTCCGTGGAAAACGTGTGGACCATGCGCTGAATGCCCTTCATTTCCTGCCGAATAAGGCGGCGAAAATAGTAGAAGGGACCATTCGTTCGGCGGTGTCCAATTATATCAACTCGGATGAGGGAAGCAAAGTTAACCCCGAAGAGTTGATGATCAAGGAAGCGTATGTGGATAAAGGACCGATAACCCGCAGGATTCAGCCCAGATCCATGGGAAGGGCTTATCTGATTCGCAAACGGACCAGCCATGTGACAGTCAAAGTTGGCCTGCCTGAAACAGCTGAAACGGCATCGACAAAAAAGGAGTAGAGATTGGGTCAGAAAACACATCCCTACGGATTTCGTCTTGGTATCACCAAAAGCTGGTTATCCAACTGGTTTGACGAGAGAAATTTTGCAGGAAAACTGTCTGAAGATCTGATGCTTCGGAAGTATGTATCCAAAAGACTCTCAAAAGGTGGTGTCTCCAAGGTGGAGATTCAAAGGACAACCAAGCTGATCACCATAACGATTCATACATCCAGACCCGGAATTGTTATCGGCGCCAAGGGAAAAGAAGTCGATCAGCTGAGAGAAGAGATTAGAAAACTCACACAATCTGATGTTCAGGTAAACATTGTTGAGATAAAAAAGCCTGAACTGGACGCATATCTGGTGGGTGAAAACATTGCCCAGCAGCTTGAAAGAAAAGTCTCTTTCAGACGTGCGATCAAACGTGCAATCCAGAGCACAATGCGCATGGGCGCTGAAGGTATCAGAATTCAGTGTTCCGGACGCCTGGGTGGTGCAGAAATGGCCCGTGTTGAATCTGCCCGTGAGGGACGGGTACCCCTGCACACACTTCGTGCCGATATTGATTATGCATCCGTCACGGCGAACACCAGTTACGGATGTATCGGCATCAAAGTCTGGATTTGCAACGGTGAAGTAAACACAATTTAAAATGAAGAACGGAGATTTTTTCTCATGTTAATGCCTCGTAAGGTAAAATATCGCCGGCAACACAGAGGACGCAGAACTGGATTCGCGTTTCGGGGTTCAGAAGTGAGCTACGGAGATTACGGACTGAAAGCCCTTGAAGCATCCTGGATTACCAGCCGACAGATTGAGTCCGCCCGTGTTGCCATTTCCCGTGTTGTTCGTAAACACGGAAAAATGTGGATTCGGATTTTCCCTCACAAGCCCGTGAGCAAAAAGCCCCTTGAGACCCGTATGGGGAAGGGGAAAGGCGGACCCGAATTCTGGGTAGCCGTCGTGAAGCCTGGTCGGATCATGTTTGAAGTGGAAGGTGTAACGGAAGAGATGGCAAAACAGGCTTTTCGCCTGGCTTCCAATAAGCTTCCTATCAAGACGAAAATGGTTTCACGCCGGGAAATAGGAGGATAAATCATGTTGTCTAAAATGGAACTCAAAGAACTCACGCAGGAAGAAGCCGTGATCAAATTGCGGGATAATGAGGAAGCATTAATGAACTTGCGGTTTCAACTTACCCTGCAACAACTTGATAATCCTCTGCAGATAAGAAAGGTAAAAAAAGAAATTGCCCAACTGAAGACCATATTGCGTGAATATGAACTGGGTAAGCGCTAATAACTGGGATAATGCATGAGCACTAAAAATCAAAAAGTCCGAATTGGCAAAGTGGTCAGCGATAAGATGGATAAATCCGTGACTGTCCTGATTAGCCGAAAAATCAAACATCCGGTTTACGGAAAGTATATCACACGCAGTGTGAAGTTCATGGCCCATGATGAAAAGAACGAATGCCGGATCGGAGATACGGTCCGTATCGTTGAAACACGCCCTTTAAGCAAACGCAAAAGATGGCGCCTTGTTGAAATCATAGACCGTGAACCCGAAGTTTAAACTGAGAAAGGCATTGCGAGATGATACAAGTTGAATCCAAATTGCGGGTTGCCGATAATTCCGGGGCGAAAGTCGTCCAGTGCATTAAAGTCCTGGGCGGAACACGCCGCCGGTATGCAACAGTAGGTGATGTTATTGTTGTCGCTGTCAAGCAGGCGATTCCCGGCGGAACAGCCAAAAAGGGTGATGTAGCCCAGGCAGTTATTGTCCGCACGAAAAAGGAAGTGGGACGCCCGGACGGCTCCTATATCCGTTTCGACGAAAATGCAGCCGTATTAATCAACCCTCAGGGTGAACCCATCGGGACCCGAATCTTCGGCCCCGTAGCCCGTGAACTGCGTGAAAGACAGTATATGAAAATTGTCTCAATGGCACCTGAAGTATTGTAAGGAGAGTCCCGTGCACGTAAAGAAAAATGACACCGTTAAAGTCATTACGGGGAAAGACCGGGGGAAAACCGGGAAGATCCTCAAAGTATTCCCGGTACGAAACCGGATTATCGTTGAGGGTGTGAACCTGGTAAAACGCCACACCCGGCCTAATCAGCAAAATCCACAGGGCGGCATCGTTGAAAAAGAGGCCCCGATTCATGCATCCAATGTGATGTTGGTTCAGGGCAATCAGCCGACCCGTACCGGGAAGCGGATACTTGCTGACGGATCCCGTGTCCGTTATGGAAAGAAAACGGGCGAACAAGTGGATGAAGGGAAATAAGGATTATGAATAAGATTCCAAGATTACAGGAAATGTACCAAAAAGAGGTAGTCCCTAATCTGACAAAAACTTTCAGATATGATAATGTCATGGAAGTCCCCAGACTGGATAAAATCAGCGTGACTGTTGGATTGGGGAATGCAAAAGAAGAACCGGCTCAGGTTGAAAATTGTGTCAGAGATCTTGAAATGATTACCGGTCAGCACGCCGTTGTCACACGTGCCAAGAAAGCGATCAGTAATTTCAAGATTCGTGAAGGTGATCCCGTGGGTGTACGGGTAACCCTGAGGCGGACAAAAATGTACGAGTTTCTGGACCGCCTGATCAATGTGACCATTCCCCGGGTCCGGGACTTCAACGGTCTGTCGGACAAAGCCTTTGACGGTTTTGGAAATTATACATTCGGCCTGAAAGAACAGGTGATTTTTCCTGAAATTGATTATGACAAAGTGGACCGCGTTCGGGGTATGAATATTACCATAACAACCACGGCCAAAAATGACCAGGAATGTTATGAACTTTTAAAAGCATTTGGTTTCCCGTTTAAACGCCGTACCACGCAAACAGAAGGATAAGGATTCTTATGGCAAAAAAATCCATGATAGCAAAAGCCAAGCGCAAACCAAAGTTCTCAACAAGAGCCTATACCCGCTGCAGTCTTTGTGGACGGCCCAAAGCAGTTTACCGTAAATTCGGCCTGTGTCGTATTTGTTTTCGCGAACTGGCTTTAAAGGGTGAAATTCCCGGAATAACAAAAGCAAGCTGGTAAAAAGGAAGATCCATGACTGATCCAATTGCAGATTTCTTAACACGCATTCGCAATGCAACCACAGCTCAGCACAGGTGGGTTGAAATTCCCGCAAGCAAGCTGAAAGCACGGATTGCATTGATCTTGAAGACAAAAGGTTACATTAAAGATTTCATCCTTGTAGAGGATGGAAAACAGGGGATGCTTCGGCTTTATCTGAAATATCTGAGCGATGGCCGACCGGTTTTATACGGACTCGAACGGGTCAGTAAGCCAGGACGGCGGATATATGTTAAAGCCCAGGAAATTCCCCGGGTCCGAAACGGACTTGGAATTGGAATTCTCTCAACCTCACAGGGGGTACTGACCGACAAAGAAGCCCGGGAAAAGGGTATCGGCGGTGAGTATCTTTGTAAAATCTGGTAAGAAGGGAAGTACTTATGTCACGAATCGGTAAAAACCCAATTCCGGTACCTGAAAATGTCAAAGTAAATATTGCCAATGGGTTCCTCTCTGTCAAAGGACCCAAAGGTGAACTGGCACTGAATTATCATCCCGAAATGACGGTCGCACTGAAAGATAATACAATTGTAGTAACCCGCCCTTCTGATTCAAGGACCCACAAGTCCCTTCACGGACTGACACGGTCCCTGATTCAAAACATGGTAACGGGTGTTGTTGAAGGATATTCAAAACAGCTCGAAATCCAGGGTGTGGGCTATTCCGTTGAACTGCGGGGAAAAAACTTACTCTTAACACTGGGATATTCCCATCAGATTCTGATCGAACCTCCGGACGGGATCTCTTTTGAGGTCGGCCGTGGCAATATCATCACGGTATCCGGTATCGACAAACAAATAGTAGGGGCAGTTTCGGCCCAGATTCGTTCCTTCCGTCCTCCCGAGCCCTATAAAGGCAAGGGGATACGTTATGTGGGTGAAATGGTCCACCGGAAGGCCGGAAAGACGATCAAGAAGTAAGGGACTGGATTATGAAAAAAAATGTAAAACGAAATGAAATCCGATACCGGAAAAAGGCACGAATCCGTAAAAAGGTTTCCGGTACACCCGGGCGGCCCAGACTGGTTGTCTTCAGAAGCAACCGGCATATCTCCGCTCAGATTATTGACGATATCAATAATCAGGTTTTGGCCCATGCGAATTCCTGTTCCAAAGAGAATAAAGACAAACTCGCATCCAAATCCAAAACAGAAATGAGTGTGGAAGTGGGCAAACAGATTGCCGAACTTGCCAAAAAACAAAAAATCGAAACGGTGGTTTTTGACCGGAACGGATATATTTATCATGGTCGGGTCAAAGCGTTGGCTGAAGCCAGTCGTGAAGCCGGATTGAAATTCTAAAGAAGGAGTATTGTCTTGCATTTGAAAAAGTCAATCAATCCTGCTGAGTTGGAATTACGGGACGAGAAGGTCGTCAAGATAAATCGCGTTGCCAAGGTGATTACCGGTGGCCGCCGCTTCCGTTTTAACGCCATTGTGGTTGTCGGTGATGGCAACGGACATGTGGGTGTGGGGCTTGGAAAGGCAAACCAGGTGATCGACGCCATCAATAAAGGCAGGGAAGATGCCAAAAAGAATATTATCCGGGTACCCGTACTCAAAGGAACCATTCCCTATGAGGTGATCGGTCGTTATGGTGCTGCCCGTGTTGTATTGAAACCGGCTTCACCCGGTACCGGAATTATTGCCGGCGGACCGGTCCGTGCGATCATGGAACAGGTTGGTGTCCATGATATCCTGGCTAAATCCATTGGCAGTGCCAACTCTCATAACGTCATCAAAGCAACCATGAAAGCTCTTGCTGAACTGGAAGATCCCTATATGGTGGCCAAACGGCGGGGTATAACGGTACAGGAGGTATTTAACTGAGATGGCTAAGAAAAAAGAAAAGAAACTCAAAGTGACTCAGATAAAAAGCACCATTGGTTATCGGGAACGGACAGCCCGGACGATTGAAGCCATGGGACTTGGAAAACTTCACAAAACCGTTCTTCTTCCGGATAATGGCCCTACACGCGGGATGATCTCTCAGGTCTCGCATCTGGTTGAAGTCGAGGAGGTTGAAGAATCATGATATTATCGTCACTCAAACCCGCTAAAGGGTCTAGGAAAAATACAAAACGCCGCGGCCGCGGCATGGGTTCCGGAAACGGCTGCACGGCCGGACGGGGATCCAATGGACAAAAATCCCGCTCCGGTGCAAAACACTACAGCTGGTTTGAAGGCGGACAGATGCCTCTCCAGCGCCGGGTTCCCAAACGGGGATTTTCCAATGATAAATTCCGCCAGGAATTTCAGATTGTAAATCTGAAAGACCTGAATACGCTTGAAACTGAAGAGATTAATGCAGCGGTTCTGAAAGCGAACGGACTGGTGAAAAAGGAAGATAAACCTGTAAAAATACTCGGGGTGGGCGAAGTGGATAAAGCCTTCACCATTACTGTGGATGCTTTCAGTGCCACAGCAAAAGAAAAAATTGAAAAAGCCGGCGGAAAGGCCATAGTATTATGATTCAGAGTCTGAAATCCGTTTTCAAGATTCACGAATTGCGACAGAGAATTCTGTTCACCATTCTCATTCTGATTGTCTACCGTGTCGGTGGACACATTCCTCTCCCCGGTATAGATACAGAAGCTCTCAGTATCGCAACCCAGAATTTTCAAAATACACTCCTGGGCCTCTATGATATGTTTGCAGGCGGTGCTTTTCAAAAAGCAACCGTTTTTGCTCTGGGAATTATGCCCTATATCAGCGCGAGCATTATCATTCAGCTTCTCGGAGCTGTCTTTCCCTATTTCCAGAGACTGCAAAAGGAAGGACCGGAAGGGAGAAAAAAACTTACGCAATTAACCCGCTATGGCACCGTGGCTATCTCAGCGTTGCAAGGCTACGGCGTGGCCATCTTCCTTCAGCATATGAATGCCGGGACATCGGCTCAGCCCATGCCTGTGGTTGCCAATCCAGGTATGGGATTTATCCTTTTGACAGTTTTAACCCTGATCACCGGTACCATGTTTATTATGTGGCTCGGTGAACAGATAACGGATAGGGGTATCGGAAACGGTATCTCTCTCATTATTATGGTCGGTATCATGGTCCGCTTCCCCAACGTGATTTTCAAAGAAGTTACCCTCATTTCCGAAGGGGTCAGAAGCCTTTTTACTGAAGTGATTCTTCTGGGGCTCATGGTTTTGACGATTGGTTTTGTCATTCTGCTGACACAGGGAACGCGCAAGATTCCTGTTCAATATGCAAAACGCGTTGTCGGACGGAAAATTTACGGCGGTCAGTCGACTCATATTCCCCTCCGGGTGAATACAGCCGGTGTGATGCCGATTATCTTTGCTCAATCCCTTATGTTCATTCCAAGTACCATCACCACCTTTATGGGTGATGTGGAATGGCTTCAAAGTGCCATGCGCATCTTTTCCATCGATCACTGGTTCTACTGGCTGGTCTTTGGATTGCTCATCATTTTCTTCACCTACTTCTATACGGCGATTGCTTTCAATCCCACGGAAGTGGCGGATAACATGAAAAAGCACGGGGGATTTATTCCCGGTATCCGTCCGGGAAAACGTACAGCAGAATATATTGACAATATTCTCACACGGGTTACATTACCTGGTTCGATTGCCCTGGCTATCGTGGCAATCTTCCCCTACATCCTGATGAATGTTATGGGGATTGATTACGACCTGGCCAGTTTCTTTGGTGGAACATCTCTGTTGATTCTTGTGGGTGTGGCTCTAGATACGCTTCAGCAAATTGAATCACAACTGATTACCCGCCATTATGACGGTTTTTTGAAATCCGGAAAACTTCGGGGTCGGCGCCGTTTTTAAAACGGCCTGCTTATGATACGCTACAAGTCACAGCATGAAATCCAAATCATGCAGAAAGCGGGCAAGCTGGTCCACGATACCCTTGTGGAAGTCTCAAAATGGATCAATCCCGGTATAAGCACGGCAAAACTTGATACCATTGCTGAAGATTATATACGGGCCCATCACGGCCTTCCCGGCTTTAAAGGGTATAATGGTTACCCTGCCACGCTCTGCGTATCTGTCAATGAACAGGTCGTTCACGGTATTCCAGGTCCACGTATCCTCAAAGAGGGAGATATGGTCAGTATTGACTGTGGAACCATTGTGGATGGATACTATGGTGACCACGCACGGACATTTGCCGTTGGTGAGTTGCCGGAGGATTGGAAACGGCTGATGACCGTAACGGAAGAATGTCTGAATATCGGCATTCGCAAGGCTGTATCCGGTAATCACTTGCTGGATATCGGCCACGCGATTCAGACACATGCAGAAGGGCATGGCTTTTCGGTGATCCGTTCCCTGGTGGGACACGGAATCGGACGGAAGCTTCATGAAGATCCCCAGGTCCCCAATTATGGACATCCGGGGCGCGGTATGCGATTGAAACCTGGTTTGGTCATTGCGATTGAACCGATGATCAATCTGGGAACCCATGAAGTGGAAACCCTGCTGGATGGATGGACCATCGTCACGCGGGACCGGAAAGTATCAGCTCATTTTGAGCATACCATCGCAGTCACTGAAAATGAACCGCTTATTCTGACAAACGGGTGAAATATGGCAAAGCAAAATGCTATCAGAGTGGATGGAACAATACTGGAGACTCTGCCCAATGCTTCATTCAGGGTGGAGTTGGAAAATGGACATGAAGTCCTGGCTCATATCTCAGGTAAAATGCGTATGCATTTTATCAAAATTCTGCCAGGTGACAAGGTGACGCTGGAACTGTCCCCTTATGATTTGTCCAGAGGCCGTATTGTCTATCGATATAAGTAAAGGAATTGAAATGAAAGTACGCGCATCAGTAAAAAAAATGTGTGATAAGTGTAAAATTATTCGCAGAGGTGGCGTTGTACGCGTCATTTGCGAAAACAAAAAGCACAAACAGAGGCAAGGATAATTAGGAGGTTAATTTGGCTCGAATTGCAGGCGTAGACTTACCGCGCGACAAAAAAGTCAAAGTGGGTTTGTCTTACATTTATGGTATAGGACGTCCTATGGCTCTTAAGATCCTGGAAAAAGCAGGAGTTGATCCTGAAATACGTGTACAGGATCTGACAGAAGATCAGGTCAGTTCCATTCGTCAGTTAATCGCCGACGAATATAAAGTTGAAGGTGCGTTGCGTACCGAAGTAACGATGAATATTAAACGGTTGATGGATATCGGCTGCTATCGCGGACTCCGGCATCGCCGGGGACTTCCGGTTCGGGGGCAAAACACTAAGAATAATGCCCGGACCCGGAAAGGTAGGAAAAAGGCAGCGATCAAGAAAAAACGGAAAACATAAGCAATAATTTCCAATTTATCGGAGTTAAAAATTGGCAAAGAAAACACAAGCGACACGCAAGAAAAAGAGAAAGCTGAGAGTTGATCCCGACGGGATTGCTTTCATCAAAGCTTCATATAACAATACGGTGATTACACTAGCCGATCAGTATGGGAATGCCATTGCCTGGGCTACCGCCGGACGTGCCGGATTTAAAGGCTCCAGAAAAAGCACTCCCTTTGCTGCCGGACAAGCCGCTGAAATTGCAGCGAAAGAAGCCATGGATGCAGGTCTGGTCCGCGTGGAAGTCCGTGTGAAAGGTCCCGGCGGAGGAAGAGAAATGGCCATCAGGTCTCTGGCTGCTGCCGGACTGGAAGTAACCGCAATTAAGGACGTCACCCCCATTCCTCATAATGGATGCCGTCCCCCGAAACGTCGAAGAGTGTAGGAGTTATTTATGGCAAGATATCGTGGTCCAAGAGGAAAGATCTGTCGTCGTTTGGATTATGCGGCTTTTGAATCTCCAAAATTTTCAAATCCAAAGAAAAATTATCCCCCCGGAGAACATGGCCCAACCCATCGGCACCGCCTCTCAGAATATGGTATTCAAATGCGCGAAAAACAGCGTATCAAATATACATACGGTGTATTGGAACGTCAGTTCAGAAACTATTTTAAACGGGCTGACCGCCAGCAGGGGAAAACCGGTGACAATCTGATGAAAATGCTGGAAAGCCGACTTGACAATGTGGTTTACCGCCTGGGCTTTGCTCCTACACGGCGCGCTGCACGGCAGATCGTCTCCCATAAACATGTCCTGGTGAATGATTCTGTGGTCAATATCCCATCCTATCAGGTTAAGCCCGGAGACGTGATCCGTATCCGCGAAAAAAGTAAACGCCTGGATCTGATCCTGGATGCTGTCAAAAAGTCCCACGGAAATCTGAGCTGGCTGAAACTGGATAAAGCGAAATTAAGTGGCGAAATTCTTCATATCCCTGAAAGGGAAGAAATCCCTCAGGACTTTAATGAACAATTGGTCGTCGAATTGTATTCTAAATAAATCATAGAGGTAATGAGACATGCCCAATTTTCAAATACCTGAAAAAATAAAAATTGATGAAGACGTAAAGCAGGAGCGTTTTGGCCGGTTTATTCTGGAACCTCTTGAAAGAGGATTCGGCATTACTACCGGAAATGCCCTGCGGCGGGTTCTACTTTCGTCGATACCGGGTGCGGCCGTAACAGCCCTTCGGATAGAAGGTGTCCTTCATGAGTTTTCTACTATCGAGGGTGTGATTGAAGATGTAACACTGATTATCCTGAATCTCAAAAAAGTCCGTGTACGTCTTGCAAATTCCAAGCCTATCAAGCTGACTCTCAAATTACAGGGACCTGCAGATATTACGGCAGGTATGCTAAGCGGTGGTAACCCGAACGTGGAAATCATGAATCCCGATCAGCATATTATGACCATTGAAGAAGAAAAAAATCTGACTCTGGAACTGTGGATCGGTCGTGGCAGGGGGTTTTTTACGGCGGAAAACAATAAAACTGCCGATGCCCCCCTGGATACAATCTGGATTGATTCCATTTTCTCACCCATTGTAAAAGTGAACTATTTTGTGGAAAAACTCCAGTCCGGAGTGAAGGAAAATCTTGAAAAACTGATCCTTGAGGTGACAACAGACGGAACCATGTCACCCCAGGATGCTGTTTCCTATTCCTCCAAATTACTAGCAGATCACCTGAAACCCTTTTTTGCACTCCAGTCCAACGATGTGATTGAACCGGAGCAGCAGATCGACGAAGATAAAATGCGCATACGGAAACAACTCATGCGGAGCATCGATGAACTGGAACTTTCCGTCCGCTCCTACAATTGCCTTCAGGCTGCTGAAATCAAAACCATTGCCGATCTGGTATCCAAAGAAGAAAACGAAATGCTCCGGTTTAAGAATTTCGGCCGGAAATCCCTGAATGAACTCATCGAAAAACTGGATGAACTGGGACTTCGTTTTGGTATGGATATTTCTGAATATGTTAAAGATGTAAACAAGAAGTGAAGTGAACGGATATGAGACACGTAAAAAGAGGACGTAAATTAGGTCGTACCCCAAGCCACAGAAAAGCGATGCTCCAGAATATGGCCGCATCCCTGATTCTCCATAAACAGATTAAAACAACAGAAGCCAAAGCAAAAGAAGCCCGGCGCCTTGTTGAACGGTTGATCACCTATGCGAAAAAGGATACAACCCACTATCGCCGCCTGGCTTTTGCTCAGCTTCGGAATAAAGAAGCCGTGAAAATTCTCTTTGAAGAAATTGCTCCGGTCTATATGAACCGCAATGGCGGGTATACCCGCATCCTTAAACTTGGGCAACGCCCCAATGATGCGGCAAAAGTTGTTCTGTTTCAATTGGTAGATATGGTGGGTTCGGATACGGATAAGAAAAAGAAATCCCCCAAAAAAGCAATTGCTACCAAGAAAGAAAAGGCAAAGGAAAGCAGTAAAGAGACTCCAAAGACTAAAAAATCCAGGGATGAAAAAAACGAACCGGAAAAAACAGAACCTGTAGTAAAAGAAGCTGAAGCACTGGAAGAAACACCTGTGGAGGATAAAGCAGAGAACGATGATACATCTTCCGGAGAAGACACAAAATCAAAAGCGTAAATTGATAAACTCAGCATTCATATATGATACATTCAAAAGGGCAGTCGTTGCGGTTGCCCTTTTTTTGTTTTCGTATAACCTGCTTTATGGTCAGGAAATCCACAAGGGTCTCTGGGTCCTTCGCGAGGATCTTGCAGACCAGAAACAGATAGATCAGTTTCTGAACCATGCCATAATATTGGGTTTTACCGATCTCTTTGTCCAGGTCCGCGGCAGGGGAGATGCCATGTATCACAGTAAATATATAGAAACATCATCCCTGGTCAGGAACCGGGATTTTGATCCCCTGAAATATGTCTGTTTGGAGGGCCATAAAAAAGGACTCAAAATTCATGCCTGGTTTAATACCTATGTCCTTTATTCAAATCGTTCCGAAGATCCTCCGGACCTGCATCTGCTGTCCATTTTTCCTGAATGGATTGAATGGGATGAAAATGCTGCCAGTGATCTCGATAAACTCAAATCTTCACACAACCAGCACCTGTTCGAAGGGGTTTATCTTTCCCCCCTTCATCCCCAGGTAAACCGCTATTTGCTTGTCCTGATGAAAGAATTGATCAGTGAGTACAATATTGACGGCCTTCATCTGGATTATATCCGTTTTCAAGGACCTGAATTCGGATATAATCCCGATGGGATGGATGCTTTTTACAAGAAATATGGGGTTAATCCCCGGCTTTTCATGAAGGATGCACCACTGTGGCACGATTCTGAATCCTATACGTTGTTTAAAAAACTCTATGACCAGTACCGGCGGGATGCAATTAACAAACTCCTGAAAGAACTTTCTGATTTTAACAGGCAGTTAAATATCCCCGTCATCCTCTCGGCTGCTGTAAAAGCCTCTCCCTCTGAAGCAAAAAATCATTATTTTCAGGACTGGGCAGAGTGGTTGAAACAGGGTTGGCTGGATTGTGCCATACCCATGAACTATACCACGCGAGATCAGGTATATCGTGAAAATCTTCTGGAAATTAAGGAGATGCTGCCGACCCACTATACCCAACAGGTTTGGATTGGCAACGGGATCTGGAATCAGGATTATCCTGAGTTTGAAAAACAGGCTGCTGTTGCCAAATCGCTGAATTTTCCCCATTATGTTATTTTTTCATACAATGTTTTAAAAGCCGATAAAGAGTACTTTAACAGGATGAAAACATTTAACCGTCAGGATTGAATGATGAGAACGGTACTGAAAAACATCGGGCAATTGGTTACGTGGGATGAGGATCCGGGACAGATGGTTATCCTGGAGAATCAGGACCTTGTCATTGCACTGGACAGGATTTTTTATGTCGGGCCGTCTGCAAACACACAGGATGTCCGGGAAGTAGATTGCAGCAATTGCGTGGTAACGCCGGCTTTTATCGATCCCCACACACACCCTGTATTTGCCGATATGCGACGGAAAGAGTTTGAATTGCGTGCTCAGGGTGCAGATTATCAGGCCATAGCCGCAGCCGGCGGCGGGATTTTGAACAGCGTAAGTTCCCTGCGAAAAATGTCTGAAGACGAATTGTTTGACAGATCCCTTCCCAGGGTAAAAAAATTTTTGGAATATGGCACGGCCACCATTGAGGCAAAAAGCGGGTATGGATTAACAACAGAGGATGAGCTGAAATCCTTACGGGTGATACGCCGCCTGAATGAATCCCTCTCCCTGGATTTGATTCCGACCTTTCTGGGAGCCCATGAGATCCCGGCGGAATACCGGGATAAGCGTGACAAATATATCCGGCTTATAACGGATGAAATGATCCCGGCGGTGGCGGAAGAAAAACTGGCTGTTTATTGTGATGTCTTTACGGAAAAAACTGTTTTTTCCCTGAATGAAACGGAAAAGATCTTTGATGCCGCCCAGGCACACGGCCTTCGGCTGAGAATTCATGCCGATGAATTTTCTGCTATCGGGGGAACCGAATTGGCGGTCTCGCGTTATGCCGATTCTGCTGATCATCTCATGCAGGTTTCAGAGGAAGGAATCCAGGCGTTGAAAAACAGCCATACAACAGCTATCCTTTTACCGGGAACCACTTTTTTCCTGGGTAAATATACCTATGCACCAGCCCGGAGACTGTGGGACGAAGGCGTACGGGTTGCTCTGGCCACCGATTTTAATCCCGGCAGCTCCATGACACAGAACCTCTCCCTTATTCTTACATTGGCCTGTGTTTATATGCATTTAAGTCCCCTCGAAGCCCTGCAGGCCGTTACCTGGCACAGTGCCTGTTCACTTGGACTGGAATCTGACAGGGGAATTCTGGCACCGGGGAAACGTGCCGATATCGCTATCTGGAACGTCAGGGATTACCGTGATTTAGCCTATTGGTACGGTATGAATCACCTGAAGTCCCTTTTCAAAAATGGTGTCCTGGAAGAATACGCTTGAAAACCAGGTCAGATAAAGATATTTTCACATAGTTCTGAAATCTTCAGGAGGGAATCTTGAAAAAATATACAGCGATTAAATACCTTATGCTTTTATTTTTCTTTACCGGTGTTGCCTTTGCTCAGTCTCATGGATTGTATGCCCTGATGTACAATATTCAGCGGGTGTGCAAAGCCTATCAGATTGATGTGGGAATGCAAGATATCCGGGTTGAAAAAGATTTCGAGGATAATCTGATACTGGTTTTAAAACTGGATGCCAGAAGGACAAATTACAACTCCACCCTGATGACCGGCTTTTTCGTGGTGGCCAAAGCAATGCGAATGACACCCAATAGCCCGGAAATTGATAAGGTTACCCTTGAAATCAGTGTGGCCGACCGGCAATCCATTGTCATCTTTTCCACTGTAGATATGGCGGACTTAATTCTGCTTGAAAACGGCTCCATCACACCAGCTGAATTTCGGGAAAAAATAGAAAGTATGTAATACAGGAGGCATCTATGCTAAGTTTTGTTGAAAGAATTGCTGAAATGGGATATGCGATTTTATGGGCTATAACAGCATCCATCGGGTTTGCCTTTGGTGTGGGCCTGGCCATTAAGGTTTTTAACTGGCTCTCAACAGACATTGATGAATGGGAAGAGATCAAAAAAGGAAATATCGGTGTCGCTCTCATTTTTGTCGCAATGATTGTGGTTATCGGCCTGTTAATCTATCGCGTCCTTTGATTTGTTTATGATATGATTCTCCTGATAAAAGCTCCTCTGTGGAGCTTATTTATTGATGTTCATGTCCGGGGGAATCTTTATTTTATGCCATGATGAGATTGTACTTAACACTGATGCTTATTTTGGGACTCTCCGGATTTTTACCGGCCTCGCCTCTTGATATCCAGGAAATTCTGAAAGGAGAGGATTCGGCAGTATTGCGGAGCTATCTCAATGTCTATAAAGAATATGCGGCGGATGATCAGAATGTACAGCTGCTGGATATTATTCTGGATACGGATGGCCTTTCCTCTGCCCGAAAAGCACAGAACTATATCCGTAAATACGGTTCGGAAGTTGAATCAAACTGGCTTCTCCTGCTCTTGGCGGATTACTATATTTCTTCAGGGAATGTGGTTTTGGCAGGAGGAATTCTGGATAAAGCTTTTCGAAGAGACCCCAATATTGCTGAAGACAGGTACTTTATTCTCATCAAAGGCCGGATTGATGGAAATCTAACCGATGCAGCAGTTCAGCACCGGGATAAACAACCGGCAGGCATAACACTTGACCTGAGTGAAGCCAATAAAATACTGGCACAGAATGATGTACTGATTGACCGTTCCGTTGAATTGCCGGGTGTTCCTGAAATAGCACCGGGCACACAAGCTCAAAAAACTTCACTCCTATACCATCTCCAGATCGGTGCCTTTTCCCGCAAAGCCAACGCGGAAGAACGACGGGATTATTTTATCCGGGAAGGATATCCGGCCGTCATCCGGATCCGGGCAACTGAAAGCGGTACCATGTATGTCGTGTGGGTGGGAGACTATCCAGACCGCGAAAGCGCCCAAAGCGCCCGGGAATTTCTTTTGAAACGGTACAGTACGGATAGTTTTATTGTCAAAGACTGAACTTTCTAACACATCAGGCTGAACAATCCGTCATATTGAACATATAAAAACAAAAATCAGGATGTGAATGCACAAAAAAGCCCTGACTCTGGTATGGATATTCTCCCTTCTTCAGGTCGTTCCTACCCTGAAAGCGGCTGTAGGGGACTGGCAATCTGTTGGACCGGTTATAAATGTTAAAAAGCTTGTTATTCATAATTCTCGGATTTTTGGTGCCACCGACGGGGGGATCCTTTCCGTCGACTGGCAAAATGGGAATCAGGAACTCCTGACCAATACGGATTTTATCGATCATATTAAAGTATCGGTTCTCCTTTGGGATGAGCACGGACACCTTTGGATCGGTTATGATCACGCACCGGCCACCATCACCTGTCACATGAGCAACGGAACAATCCGCTCTTTCGATTTCGGATTTGACCAGATTCTTGCCATGGACAGCCAGGGGAATGACCTGATTGTTGCCTATAAAAAAGGCCTCACGTACGGATTGGCCCATTTTGTGTCCACATCGGAACATGTGGCTTTTCGGGACACCTATGAGAATTTCCCTGAAACCATTGACCATATTTATAGTGTGGCTGTGACGGATTCCCTGATTCTCTTTTCGTCGTCAACCCGCTTGTACGCCGGGAATCGACAATCTTCCAATTTGAAACCGGCCTCCCAGTGGCATGCCATGATGGATGAACGGGTCCTGGCTATGACCACTTACCGGAATACCCTCTATGTTGCCCTTTCCAGGGATACCCGCCGCCTGGATTCGAATGGCTGGATTTCCATTCCGAATTTTCGGGGATATACACCCTTGCGTTTTATTTACAGGGATAACACTCTTATGCTGGCGGACCGGTGGGGGATTTATGAACTGAACGGTGATTCATGGGACTTGTTCTACTCCAGTCCCAACGCCCTTAATGATGTGGCTCTGTCCGGCGATACCCTTATACTGGCTGAGCAAAACCAGGGAATCCTCATAAAAGAGAAACAAGGGTCATTTTCACGGAGAATCCTGCCCAATTCTCCCTTTGCCTCATTCTACAATGCCGTGGAAGTAGATGAAAATGGACACGTATATTTTGCAAACCGGGACGGCATCAGCATCTATTATCCGGAGAGCCGGAGCTGGCACAATCTGATCCGTGCTGATACATTGATACACATCAGTGGGGAGAAAAACACAAACTCGTTTAGTGCCGATACTCTGGCCTATACCACGATTTTATCTACCAGCACCACGATTTATGACCTGCTTTTAGCCCAAAACGGATATATGTATGTGACCTTTGAAGGGTTTTATATCGATTATCCACGCCTGAATTATGATCCTGTGGTAAAACCGGGTCCCCTTTTGGTGATAAACCGGGAAGATTATTCCGATTATACCATGGTAGACACTACCAACGATATTTTTCATGGATCGGAAGCTTCAGTAGGAGGGGAAGCCCGTTATCTGATACTCAGGGGGATGACCGAAACCCGGGACGGTTCCGTTTGGGTAGCCAATGCCCATGCGGCCAACAACGAACCTCTGGTTCGCTTTAAACCCGATGGGACGGTGGAAAAGTATTCCATCACTGACTCGGAAAATGCCCTGGAAGTTTTACCTACAGAATTGACAACCGATCAGTACGACCGGGTGTGGATTTCCCTTCAAAGTCATCCCCAAAACGATCCCATCACCCAGGGTGGCATAGCGGTATTTGATTACCGGCAGAATGTGTGGTACCGGATTACATCCAGTCACGGCTTGATCAACAATAATGTTCTGAGTATTGACAGAGCTCCTGACGGCACTATCTGGGTTGTAACATCCGGTGGTATACAGAGTATCACCCCCCCGGTTTCTATTACCCGCTTTCTGGAAGATATTATCAGCAACATTTCGTCACCACTACCTGCCGTTTCCGATGCCAATATTACAAAAGTCCGCATAGATGGCCGGAGCAATAAATGGTTTCTCACAAGTGACGGGGGGGTGAAGGTATACCTGGCAAACAGCACCTGGCTGAACAGTGGATATGGATATACACAGGAAAACACCCCTCTTTTGGATTCCTTTGTGGCCGATGCAGCCTTCGATAAAAAAACCGGAATGGCTTATATTGCCACGGCCGGAGGCATCAATATGGTGGAAACGCCCTGGGCTGAAGAAATTCAGGGGACATCCGCCATTAAAGTCTTTCCACAACCCTATAATTCCCGTGTGCATGAACGGATTATCATCGATGGCCTTCCGGATCAGAGTACAGTGAAGGTTGTTACCCTGGGAGGAGAAGTCCTGTTTACCCTGGACCCGTCGTCTCCCTATCATTTCGGCAGACAAATTATCTGGAACGGCAGGCTGCACGATGGCAATCCCATAAGCCGGGGTATCTATTATCTCTTTGTTTACAATGTGGATGGTGAAAGCAAGACCCTGAAATTTGCGGTGCAATAGTCTGTTAATGCCGGACGACGGCTTTGATTTGTAATATTCTTGTACACTTCTTACATTTACAATTCTGTTGATTAATGGAAAGGATACATCGATATCATGAAATCCCAGGAACTTCGACGCAGCTTTATCGATTTCTTCGTCAAACAGCACCAACATACAGAAGTCCCCAGTTCACCTGTGGTTCCCTTGAACGACCCATCTCTTTTATTTACCAATGCCGGAATGAACCAGTTTAAGCCGGTATTTCTGGATCAGGCTGAACCGGTCTCTCCACGGGTGGTAAATTCCCAGAAATGCATCCGGGTCAGCGGAAAGCATAACGACCTGGAAGAAGTGGGGAAAGATGACTATCACCATACCTTTTTTGAAATGCTGGGAAATTGGAGTTTTGGGGATTACTATAAAGCGGAAGCTATCGAATGGGCCTGGGATCTGCTAACCCGGGAATGGGGATTATCCAAAGACCGGCTTTTTGCCACGGTGTATCATGAGGATGATGAATCCTATAAATTGTGGAAACAAATTTCAGGGTTGCCTTCATCACGCATTCTTCGCTTCGGAGAAAAAGATAATTTCTGGGAAATGGGGAATACGGGTCCCTGTGGCCCCTGCTCTGAAATTCATTATTACAGGGGTTCTATGAATGAGGGGATCGATGCCGGTCTGGTGAATGCCGGTGACTCCCGGTATATTGAATTGTGGAATTTGGTCTTTATACAATATTTCCGGGATGAGGAAGGCATCATCCACACCCTGTCGAAAAAACATGTGGATACCGGTGCCGGATTTGAACGGCTTTTGTGTACCCTGAATGGCTTGCAGGGAAACTATGAAACCGATATTTTCCAGGAAATTATTCGTGAAATTGAATCCATAAGCGGTAAACCCTACGATGGTGGTCCGGACGGGATGCCTCACCGGGTGATTGCTGACCACCTGAGGATGCTCTCTTTTAGTATTACCGATGGAGTTTTCCCTTCCAATGAAGGCCGGGGGTATGTCCTCCGGCGTATCCTTCGCCGGGCGGCACGTTATGGAAAAAAAATCGGTCTGAACGGCCCCTTTATCCATGCACTTGTACCCCGGTTGATCCGGACAATGGGTGATGCGTATCCCGAACTTGTAAAACATGGCGAACAGATAACAGCGGTCATCCGGAATGAAGAAGAATCTTTCCTCCAGACATTGGACCGTGGACTGGCCATTTTTGAAGATCTTGTGTTAAAGGCAAATAAAAAGGGACTCAAAACGCTGCCGGGTAAAGATGTCTTCAAATTATACGATACCTTTGGTTTCCCGGTGGATCTGACCCGGCTTCTGGCCGAAGAGAAGGGGCTTACTATCGATGAGGAGGCTTTCAACCAGCACATGGCAAAGCAAAAAGAACGGGCCAGGGCTTCAGGTCAGTTTAAGGATGTGTCCAACAAGCCACTGGAATGGAAAAGCTTTGCTCCCGGTGCGGACCAGACAGACGAGACAGAATTTGTAGGGTATGAGAGTCTTAGCTGCCAGGCGAAGCTGTTAAAAGCTGCCCATACAAAAGGACAAACATACCTGATATTTGACAAAACCCCTTTTTATGCAGAATCCGGAGGTCAGATCGGAGATACGGGCATTGTGGTATTGGATCAGAAACAGTATGCCATTATAGATACACAAAAAGAAGGTCGGCAATTTATCCATATTGTTGATGAAAAAATCCCCCTGGACCATCTGCCGGAGACGGCGATGCTTCAGGTTGTGGAGGCACGGCGACTGGATACGGCCCGGAATCATACCGGCACCCACTTGCTGCATGCAGCCCTCCGGAATGTGTTGGGACCCCATGTCCGCCAAGCCGGCAGTTATGTAGGTCCCGATAATCTCCGTTTTGATTTCAACCACCCACGGAAAGTGTCATCGGACGAACAGAAAAAAATTCAGTCCCTTGTCAATGAAGCGATTCTCCACAATATACCCCTTACGGTAAAATATATGTCCTATCACGATGCCGTGAATAAAGGAGCGATTGCTCTTTTCGGAGAAAAATACGGCCAGGAAGTCCGGACGATCAAAATAGGAGATATTTCTTTTGAACTCTGTGGGGGAACGCATGTTCAGGCGACAGGTGATATTGGATATTTCATCATCCTGAATGAAAGCAGTATTGCCAGTGGTATCCGGCGGATTGAAGCCGTTACCGGTCATAAAGCCCGTGAGTATCTTTCCCGCTGGCAGGATATTGTGGAAAATCTCTCCATACGCCTGAAAGCTGAAGATACTTCCATCCTGTCAAAAATAGATGATCTGCTGGAACAGGTGAAATCCCTGGAAAAGGAAAAGAATGAGCTGAAAGCACGCCTCCTGACGGATTCTGTAGAGGATTATCTGAAAAACCCCGAATATGCTGACGGGATTCCGGTTTATACAGCCGTAGTGGATGTGGATTCCATGGATGCCCTGAAACATCTTGGCGATAGGGCCCGGGAAAAGCTGAAGACGGGGGTTGTCCTTTTTGCCACACAAAATAATCTAACAAGTCAGGTCCTGTGCATGGTCACCGATGATCTGGTGCAAAAGGGTGTGCATGCAGGGAATATCGTGAAAAAGATCGGACAGGAACTTGGTGGGGGCGGCGGAGGCCGTCCTCATCTGGCGACTGCCGGTGGAAAAACAAGCACAGATCTGGATGCTGTGTTGAAACAATCAATCACGTATGTCAAGAGAAGCAGGTGAGCAATGGATCAAAAGTTGTTGATTGAATTGTCAAGTGACGGGAAAAACGGTGTCCGTTTTCCTGACTGTGATGTGGAAGAACAGAATCTTGAGGATCTGTTCCCCCCGGATTATTTACGAAAATCACCTCCGGCCTTGCCCCAGGTGAGTATCCCCGAAGTGGTTCGGCATTTTGTAAATCTTTCCGCCCTGAACCACCATGTGGATAAAGCCATGTATCCCCTCGGATCCTGTACCATGAAATACAATCCCAAAATCAACGAAGCCGTTGCAGGTATGAGCGGATTTACAGAAATCCATCCCCTGCAATCCCCCCAAACAGTCCAGGGTGCCCTGAAAATTTATAAAGATGTGGAAACTTTTCTCTGTACCATCACAGGGATGGCCGGTTTTACACTTCAGCCTGCAGCCGGATCTCATGGTGAGCTGACCGGCGTGATGATCATGCGCCGGTATCACCAAAAAAAAGGGAATCAAAAAAAGGTCATTCTGATTCCTGATTCAGCCCACGGGACCAATCCCGCGTCTGTTGCCATCGGCGGATATGAAGCACGGCAGGTCAAATCCACTGATGAAGGATTGGTGGATATTGATGATCTGAAAACCAAGCTCTCTGATGATGTGGCAGGTTTTATGCTGACAAACCCCAATACGGTTGGACTCTTTGAGGAAAATGTGCTGGAAATCAGCCGCCTGATTCATGAAGTGGATGGACTGATGTATATGGACGGAGCCAATATGAATGCCCTCCTGGGTATTGTAAAAACAGGCCGTGCAGGCTTTGACATCACCCATTTGAATCTGCACAAGACCTTTTCCACCCCTCATGGTGGAGGAGGACCCGGAAGCGGGCCCATTGGTGTGAACGAGAAATTACTCCCCTTTCTGCCCACGCCGGTGGTCCGGGAAAAAGACGGGACCTACTTTTTTGATTGGGATTTACCTGAATCCATCGGAAAAATTCATACTTTTTGGGGAAATTACGGGGTAATTCTAAGGGCCTGGACATATATCCGGATGCTGGGATCCGAAGGACTCAAACAAGTGTCCCGGGGTGCCATTATCAACGCCAATTATCTGAAAACACGGCTTGAAAAGGCGTACTTGCTCCCCTACACCAAAAGACCCATGCATGAATGCGTCTTTTCCGGAGATCGCCAGAAGGCGAAAGGAGCCCGAACACTGGATATTGCTAAACGGCTTTTGGATTACGGGGTCCACGCACCTACAGTTTATTTTCCTCTTATCGTCCATGAAGCCCTCATGATTGAACCGACAGAAACGGAAAGCAAAGCATCTCTCGACTATTTTGCCGATGTGATGTTGAAAATAGACCAGGAAATTGATAAAGATCCTGAATTAGTGACCAATGCCCCCTATACAACACCAGTATCCCGCCTCGATGAAGGAAAAGCCAACAGGGAACTGAATATTTGCTGGCAGGATATGAACAAGGGAGACTAAGATGCTCATTCGTTATCGTTCCCAGACCTTTAATCGTGAACTAAAAAATTCCATCAAGGGAATTAATCTGGTTCAGGATGTTTTACCGGACAGTATGGATCACATTCTGATCATGTCTGTAGATGGCAACCCGCAAAGTTTGAATTCCATTATCCCCCGGGAAGCCCGGGTTGTGGATTTTTTTGATATACACAGTGCTGCCGGCGCCAATGCCATGGCCATCAGCGCCACGGCTATCATGCTCTGTGCCGCTGAAAGCCTTTTCCCCGACGTAACCATTGCCGTGGAACATTCTTACAGCCGTGGTTTTTTCTGCAAACCCCTCTCCACGGAATTGCTGCCTGATGATTATATTCTGAAAATATCCTCAAAAATGTCCTCGATTATCGACATGGATATTGAGATGGAAGAACGCATAATGTCCATGAGTGAAATTCGGGAAATCCCCCTGGGACGCTTTAAAATCCTGGAAAAAGCACCCTTCGAATCTGTTCAGGTCTATGATATCTGTGGGTTTCCCCACTGGTTTCTTTCTCCACTGATCCCCCGGACCAGCTATTTGAATCATTACCGGCTCCAAAGTTATGCCGACGGGTTTGTCCTACAGTTTCCCAATAGCATGTATCCAGACTCACTGCCGCCTTTTATTGAATCCCCCAAACTCTTTTCCATCTTTCAGGAAAGTGAAAAAAGGGGTCAGTTGCTGGGCATTAAATTCACCGATCATCTGAATGAACGGATTGAAAAAGGAGATTTCGTGGATGCCATCCACCTGTATGAAGCTCTCCATGAAAAAAAAATCGCTCAGATTGCCGATGCCATTACTTTTAAGCATGATCATGTACGGTTTGTTTTTGTCGCCGGCCCTTCTTCCTCTGGGAAGACCACTTTTATGAAGCGTCTTTCCATTCAGCTCCGGATCAATGGTCTCCATGTAAAAAACATATCCCTGGATGATTACTATATAGACCGGGATAAAATTATGCCCGATGAAAATGGGAATATCGATTTTGAACATCTGAATATGATCGACCATGCCCTGTTGAATGAAAACCTCAATGACCTCTTGCTGGGTAAAAAAGTCGTGTTGCCCCATTTTAATTTTCATACCGGCAGGCGGGAAATGTCAAATACGTTTATAACCCTGGGACCGGAGGATGTGTTGATTATTGAAGGGATTCACGGACTGAATCCGGAATTGACAAAGGATCTGGATCGGGAGAGTATTTTTAAAATTTACATCAGTGCCCTGACCCAGCTTAATTTCAATGTTTATAACCGTATTAGCACGGCAGATACCCGTTTGTTACGCCGGATGCTCCGGGATTATCAGTTCCGGTCCTATTCTGTGGAAAATACCCTGAAACGCTGGCCCCTGGTCCGAATGGGGGAAGAACGTTGGATTTTCCCTTATCAGGAACATGCGGATATGATGTTCAACAGTGCCCTGGAGTATGAGTGGGCTGTATTCAGGGAAAGACTTTTACCCCTTCTGGATAAAATCCCGGTGGAATCGGAAGTCAAAGCTGAAGCAGTCCGAATCAGCAGATATCTTCAGCTCTTTTTACCCTTGCCGCAGGATAATATTCCACCCACATCCATCCTCCGGGAATTTATAGGTGGAAGTTCTCTCCATAAATGATTAAATACAGCTATCTATGATCGGTAAAGAGAAAATCCGTCAGTTATCCAGACAATCCTTATACGGACAGTGGACCATTACCCACAAAATTTCAAGGGATGTCATCAATTTTGCCATGTCCGAGCCCCATTTTCCCATGCCGGCCAATATCCGGAATGCGGCCCAGGAAATTGTCTTGTCTGAAGATTTGTCCTATACGGATACGGCTGGATTACCCCTCCTACGGGAACTGATAGCCCAGGCCTATAAACTTCCGGACACAGGATATGGTGTTTCGGTAACCGGTGGTGCTTCTGAAGCCCTTTTTTCCGGTGTGATGGCCCTGAGTGAACCGGGTGATGAGATTCTGATACCCGTGGTGGGAAATCCAAGTTATGAAGTGGTTGTGAGTCTGGCGGAATGTACCCCTGTCCGTTACGCCATTCAAATTGATAAACGGATCCCCATCCTCCCGGAAAGAATATACAGCCTTTTTACCGATAAAACCTGTATGATCATTTTGAACACCCCCATGGATCCTACAGGGCAGGTGATTGATAAGATCGTTCTGGAAAATATCGCAGATATCTGTCTTGAAAAAGGGGTCCTGTGTATGATTGATGAATCGTACCGGGAAATTACCTATGAAAGCAAGGCCTTTTCGATGTCCGGATATAATCCAAATGTGATCACCTTTACCAGTATCTCCAAACTTTTTTCCATGACCGGCTGGCGTCTCGGGTGGATTATTGGGTCGGAAGAACTGATGGAAACGGTGAATTTTTTAAGAAATTATTCCACAACCTGTGCACCGACTATTAGCCAGCGTGTGGCTGTTCGGATTCTGGAAGGCGCCGGCAGTGAACACCGGGATAAAATTCTTTCCATTTTGGCCAACCGGAAAAAACTGATGCGTGAACTGTTGGCTCAGCATGAATTTTATGCCGCTACAACACCTTTGGGTGGATATTTCCTGTTCCTCAATTACCAGGAGTATTGTAAAAAAACGATCAGCAGTATAGATTTTGCCAATCTTTTGCTTGAAAAATACAAAGTAGCAGTCGTGCCGGGTATTTATTTCGGTGAAGAGGGGGAGGGATATATCCGTATTGCCTTTGCTACAGATGAAAAATCTATTCAGGAAGGATTTGCCAGGATCCGCCAGTGTCTGACTGACTTGAATAAGAAGAATTGATACCGGAATGACAGAGACGATCAAACCCTTTTCGCATCTTTATTGGATGCGATTTGCATATCAGGAAGCAGAAAAAGCATTTGAATTGGGCGAAGTCCCTGTTGGGGCAGTCATTGTGCTGAATCATCACATAATCGGCAGGGGACACAATATGTGTGAAACCCTTCAGGATGCCACAGCCCATGCGGAAATTCTGGCTATTACGGCTGCGTCAGACCATCTGAAATCCTGGCGCCTGGAAAAGGCGACACTCTATGTGACCCTTGAACCGTGTTCCATGTGTGCCGGTGCCATGATCAATGCTCGGGTTCAAACGGTTGTTTACGGACTGGAAGATCCCAAAGCCGGTGCCTGTGATTCCCTCTATCACCTTTGCGAAGACCCCCGTCTGAACCACCGGTTACGCGTTCATAACGGCTATATGAGAGATCAGATTAAAGACCTGATGGAGATGTTTTTTCAACGTTTGAGAGATAAATAGTCCGCAGTTGGCAGTCAACAGTGGGCAGTCATCAGTCAACAGTCAACAGTCGCAGTCTGCAGTCGAATGATTCAATTGATTTGATTGGATGATTGAGTCGATGGACAC
>LDZU01000037.1_pt1 | contig 28761 bp, 27 predicted proteins | sample 615531 | NCBI WGS metagenome assembly LDZU01 (sample SAMN03408293, study PRJNA278302) | terrestrial metagenome | isolation source: oil reservoir sample SB2 | place: USA: Alaska, North Slope, Schrader Bluff formation | collected 2011-09 | reverse complement strand
TATCCCGAATACACCATGCTTTTCCAGCAGTTGTTTACAGCCATAGGCAGAAATGGGATGCGACAATGAAACAAGTGGTGATATTAAGTGGTAAAGGTGGTACAGGTAAAACGAGTATTTCAGCCTCGCTTGCTCATCTTGCTTTTACTGCTGCGATTCCTGCAGTGCTGGCGGATGCTGACGTGGATGCAGCAAACCTGGAATTGCTGTTGTCGCCGCGCGTTTTGGAAGAACATGAATTTGTTGGCGGCAAAGTGGCATCCATAGATCCTGAATTATGTATCGCTTGTGGTTTATGTAAACAGGCATGCCGTTTTGATGCGATCCTGGAAGATCAAGGCGCTTACCGTGTAGATCCCATTGGCTGTGAAGGCTGCACTGCTTGCTTTTATCAATGCCCCACTGCTGCAATAAAAATGGAACCCCAGGTGGCGGGTCATTGGTTCCACTCCGAAAGTCGTTATGGTCCACTTTTCCATGCAGTTTTGCGTCCTGCTCAGGAAAACTCTGGAAAACTCGTTGCGTTGTTTAAACAAAAAGCGCATTTGCTTGCACTGGATGAAAAATATCCCCTCGTCCTTGTGGATGGTCCACCTGGTATTGGCTGTCCGGCGATTTCAGCTGTCACCGATGCGTCTTTGACCCTCATTATCGCTGAACCGACTATGTCAGGCATTCATGATATGGAACGCGCAGTACAAATGGCACAGCATTTTAATATACCCATGGTGGTATGTATCAATAAATCGGATATTTTTCTGGAAGGCGCAGCCCTGATTGAAGAATATTGTCAGCAACAAAATATTACGGTGTTAACGCGCATTCCCTTTGATGCGAATGTAACAAAAGCAATGGTTTACGGTGAGCCGGTAACAGTGTTTTGCCCTGATTCACCCGCCAGTCGATCGATCCTTGAATTATGGCAAAAGCTGGTAAATATTATCCAAATAGATTAGACCCAAAATATACAGTATCAATAAAATTAGGACATATCGAGAGGAACATTCCAAATGAGTACAACAAAGATTCAAAATGACAATTCGGGTGTCGAATCACTTTCCGTAACAGCGCAACAGTTAGTTGCAAACAATAAGAATAGGGGCAGTATCGAAAATTCTGATGCCCATGCCAGGATATGCGGCTGTTGTGGCGATAGTATGCAAATTGAATTACTTCTATCGGGAGATAGGATTCAAGATGCTGTATTTGATACGGATGGCTGTGGAGCTTCCATTGCCTGTGGCAGCATCATCACTCAACTCGCGCAGGGGAAAACGCTGGCAGAAGCTTACCTAATAACCCCGCAGGAAGTGATAACAGCATTGGGTGATTTGCCGCAAGATCATTTGCATTGCGCAAATCTGGCGGTGAATACCTTGCAATTGGCGATTAAAACATATATCGATAACAAGTGAGATACCCTTCCTTTCGAGAATTCATCTACCAAACTGACATGATCCATTTATGACCGGGTTTTGATAAGTGACGATTGGAGAATATATGAAATGTGTGTTTGGTCCAGTGCCTTCAAGACGACTTGGGCAATCTTTGGGAATCGATCCCATCCCTCTAAAAACATGCAATTGGAATTGTGTTTACTGCCAGCTTGGTCGTAGTAAACCCATAATAAATCAACGCTCTGATTATATTCCCGCGCGAGAGATCATCGCGCAGGTTGAGGAAGCATTACATGTCCACAAACCGGGAGAAATTGATTGGGTCACCTTTGTCGGTTCTGGAGAAACAACCCTTCATGCTGGTTTGGGGCACATGATACAACAGGTAAAATCGATGACCACTATTCCTGTTGCGGTTATCACCAATGGTTCATTGTTCTATCTGCCAGAAATGCGCCAGGAATTGATGCTCGCAGATGCGGTCATGCCATCTCTCGATGCGGGTACTGCTCACCTCTATCAAAAGATAAACAGACCACATCCACATCTTGATTATGATGCATATATTGCTGGATTAGCTCAGTTTCGTCAACAATATAAGGGGAAATTTTGGCTTGAAGTGATGCTTATCAAAGGCTTGAACGATACCCCCGGGGCGCTTCAAGAAATTGCTGGCAAAATAAATCTCATTCACCCTGATGAGATCCATCTGCTTTTACCAACCCGCCCACCCGCAGAATCCTGGGTTAAACCTGCGGATGAAGAGGGTGTCCATCTGGCGCAAATGATTCTTGGCAGTACTTCTAAGATCTTCCATCCGATCAAAGGGTCTTTTGATCTTAGCGGTGCAGATTCATTGTTTCATGCAGTTATCTCAATCATTACCCGCCATCCCATGAAGGAATCGGAACTCTTAGATGCGTTGAAGTGCTTTTCGCAAAAAGAAATGGATGAATTAATGACTGCGCTTAAAGATAGTGGAGAAGCTCAGGTTGTGGAGCGCTATGGAGAGCGGTATTGGAGTGCTTTCCCTGCTCAGTATTCTTCAAAACCAACTGATGATCAGATGGATAAGATACAAAAGTAAGGCTAAAAATATTAAGGAGACGTATTTATCGTGAACGAATCTGAGATTTATCAATTATTGAAAACGATTAAACACCCTGAGATCAAAGAGCAAAATCTGGTTGATTTGGGAATGATCGCAAATATGTTTATTAATGATGAAATTATTAATATCACCCTGGCTCTGCCAAAATTGGATGTCCCTATTAAAAATGACCTGATTGATCAAATTAGGAGCGCGATTGCACAATCTGAGAAAAACCGCAGTGTCAAAGTGGAACTAATTGAGATGGATCCACAACAGCGCAAGAAATTTTTCAAGTTAAGTCGTGAAGCGCAAAAAAACGTTCCAATAAAAAGAAAAGTGGATAAAATCATCGCGGTCATGAGCGGGAAAGGTGGTGTTGGTAAATCTTCCATGGCAGGCTTGCTGGCTTCTTCTTTACGACGAAGAGGATTCCGAGTCGGGATTCTTGATGCCGATATCACCGGTCCTAGTATTCCAATGTTATTTGGTCTAAAAACAAAGCCAGAAGCTTCTGAGGATGGTATTTTCCCTGTTATTTCTGCAACTGGTATTAAGATTATCTCTATTAATTTGCTCCTTCCCGATTCTGACCAACCGGTTATTTGGCGCGGTCCTCTTATTAGTAAAACCATTAAACAATTTTGGGAAGACATCATCTGGGATGACCTCGATTATCTGGTGGTCGACTTACCGCCAGGAACAGCCGATGCCGCTCTGACCGTCATGCAATCGCTGCCACTTGACGGCGTACTTCTTGTTACTTCCCCGCAGGACTTAGCTGGAATGGTAGTGCGCAAAGCCGCAAATATGATAATAATGCTACAAATTCCACTGCTGGGCATTATTGAAAATATGAGTCATCTTATTTGCCCAAATTGTGGTCACCGCATCGACATTTTCGGACCAAGTAAAACTGAAAAAACTCGAGAATTGGTTAACACCCAAATTTTAGGTAATTTCCCAATTGATCCTTCCCTTGCTGTTCTATGTGATAATGGTTCTATTGAGAAATATAGCAGTGAAATCCTGGAAAGCATCACATCACAGGTTATTGACACAGTATCAACTTAATCATTCCGGTGGGTGGGGTGAGTTCCCTACCCACCGGAATCCCTTCCCCTCCGGGAGAGATTAGAAGTGTGAACCTCAAATCTGGATCTCTCCATTCGTTCCTCACAAACGAACCCGTGTAAAACCTGCAAATTGTCAACTTTTGTCAACTCCTTCCCTCTCATCATAGATGAGCCACACTCCCTTCTTATGCATTAAAATACCCTTACATGAAAACAACATTCATTCACCGGGTGATTCTCCTCATCCTCATCACCGGATTTCTGATCACCTTTACCAGCACACCCACCTCCGCGCAGGGAGGGCTGCGGGCGGTCTTATCCCAACCCGATTTATCTCAATTTCCCAGCATAACCACCTATGTGGATGTCTACGATTCCCAGAATCATTTCGTCGGCAACCTCAACGCGGACCAGTTCACACTCCAAGAAAATGGCCAGGAACGCACGATCAATGAAGCCACCCGCATTGAACCGGGATTACACACCATTCTGGCATTAAATCTCGCTCCTACCTTAAGCAACAAGATCACCACCGATACCACCCGCTACGAAGATATCATTTTCATCCTGAGTTCCTGGTTGGGTAATTTGCAGAGCCAGGCATCCAATCTGTACAGCTTCACCAGCAACGAACGCGCATTCATCCAGCGCAGCGGCGATCCGCAGGAACTGCTGCAAACCCTGCAGACTTACCAGCCAAACCTCTATAACTTTGAAGCAGACCAAACCAGTTTGAGCTATGCCATTGATGTGGCCGCCCAGGAACCGCAGCTTGCCAATAACGCCAAACAGGTCATTTTTTATATCACCCCCCTCCCGCTCGATAGCGAGCTCGACCAGATCCCAATTTTAGCTGCCCGCGCAGCCGATATCGGCATTCCAGTCTATGTCTGGCTGATTGCCAATGAAACCAGCTCCAATTCGCAAGCAGCCGATGCCCTGCGCAACCTGGCCAAAACGACCGGCGGCCAGTTCTTCCTGTACAATGAAAAAGTGGAAGCGCCGGATCCTGAGACCTATTTATCAGCCCTACGTTATACCTACCGCTTGCGCTATACCTCTGCCATCAACCAAAGCGGATTTCACCACATCAAAGTGCTGGTGGAACGCGGCATACAGCAGGCTGAAACAGAAGATGTATCCTTCCAGATCGAACTGCTCGCCCCTGTAGTGACCATCATCGCCCTGCCGCCGCAAATTCAAAGGGTGTGGGTCGATACCGAAGAAGGTGACAGGGTGCTGAAACCGGATTTTCTGACTTTGCAGATCAGTGTGACCTTTCCGGATGGCTACCCACGCCAGCTAAAATATTCGCGCCTGATCGTGGATGGGCAGGAGGTCATCAAACTTGAGCAGCAGCCTTTTGAGTGGCTTGGCTGGCCGCTGGATGGCTTCCGCGTCACCGGAACGCATGGCATTCTGGTAGAAGTGGAAGATATTCTTGGTTTCCGCAGTCTGAGCAGTTCACGCGAAGTAGAGATCAGTGTGGACCAGCGCTATACCGGCTTTTGGGGAGGATTCATTAATTTTGTAAATTCAGGCGGATGGATCCTCTTCACCATGCTGCTGGCATTTGGCGGTCTGGTCGCATACATCAGCCTGCGCCGCCGCAATCCGCGCCCGGCTGCCGCCGGTGTTGAACCGGCAGTTACTTTTTCCGAGGATCCACTCACGCAGCAGGTCATGATCCCCAGCGAACCTTCACGCACCGCACCGGAATCCTTCAATGAACCCATGCAACTGATGCCCCAGCTCGTTCCGTTATCCGGTGATGTATTGATGGAACCTCAGAAAAAATCCGCAATCCATCTTATCAATATAGATATAACCGTCGGCAGTGATCCTAAGCAGGCAAATCTGGTTCTGGATCATCCCTCTGTCAGCGCCCTGCATGCACGCATTCGCCGGTCAACACAGGGCACGCTCATCCTAGCTGATCTTGGATCTGAAACAGGTACCTGGATAAATTATGCTCCGGTCTCAAAAAAAGGAACGGTGCTGCAGAATAATGACCTGATCCATTTCGGTGAAGCGGCGTATCGCTTTGAATTGATCCCAGTCCGGCTCAAAAAAAATAGACCAAAGTAATTTCTTTCTCACCACGCTGCGATGAGATCCGCCTTTTCGATCAGCTGTTTTGCCTGGCGGTAAACTGGCATATCCACCAGTTCTCCCCGCAAACCCAGTGCGCCTTTTCCGTTCCCCAGAAGCAGCTCATACTCCGCAACAATCCGGCGGGCTTTCTCGATTTCCTCTTGAGTTGGAGAAAAGGCTCTTTGGACAACCTCAATTTGATTGGGATGGATGACCTGCTTTCCGCAGTAACCTAGTTGCGCTCCCTCTAGAGCTTCTTCGTAGACAACTGCAGGGTCATGATAATTGTTGCAGACCAGATCAATCGCATCCAGCCCTGAGGCTGCCGCGTACAGCACCATCTGGCTGCGTGCAAAGAAGACTTCCCGGTTGGATGCAGTTCGTCGGGCACCCAGGCTGACCGCCAGGTCTTCGGCTCCGAAAATGAGCGCATCCAGGCGAGGGGTAACTTCACAGATTTCTCGCAAGTTCACAAAGCTCCGGGCGGTTTCAATGATTGCGATCAATCGAATGGAACCGATCTGCATTTCTGATTTTATTTCATATGCTTCCAGAAAACCATCCACATACTGCAGGGTACCGGCATTTTCTATTTTGGGAATCACAATTCCATCCGGAATGGCATCCACAACCGTGCGCAGGTCAGGCATGAAGGTGGGGGTGGATGGGGCATTGATGCGCACCAGCCGTTCTGATCTGCCGAAATCGAAGGTGCCGAGGGCATGCGCCGCTGTTAGGCGCGCTTCGTCTTTTTTGGATAGAGATACGGCATCTTCCAGATCAAGGCAAACACAATCGGCCTTCAAGGTGCAAGCTTTTTCAATCTTGTGCAGGTCATCAGCGGGGGTATATAGAAATGCTCTTCTCAGACGCATGCATCCTCTCTTTCCTGATCATAACTAATTATAGTAAAGAATGGAATCTGTGCTGCTGATCGCTGGACGTTGTAACCCATCCGTAAGTATGATAGAATTTTGCCGCATTGTATAGCACAATCTGGAGGGATGGCCGAGTGGTTTAAGGCGCCTGTCTTGAAAACAGGTGTGGGGTGAACGCTCCACCGTGGGTTCGAATCCCTCTCCCTCCGCTGTACATAAGAAAACCCGGGGAGGTGCCAGAGTGGCTGAATGGGACCGCCTGCTAAGTGGTTGTCGGGGGAATGACCTCGACCGAGGGTTCGAATCCCTCCCTCCCCGCTGCTTTTCTCACTATTAATTACCTATATTAACAACCCCAATAAGATACTTTGTTGCTCTAGATTATGTTCATTTTGTAAATAGAAACAAGGAAAGATGTTCAATCAAAAACATCAGTACTGGCACAGGAGGTTGAATGGCTCTCTCAGAAAAATCACAGTTGGTACAGCAAGCACTGGAACAGCATCACCTTTTTCTGGAAGTCGTGGAAATGGATGCAAGCACGCGCACCGCGCAGGATGCCGCCAGCGCAGTGGGTTGTGAGATCGGACAGATCTGCAAATCCCTGGTTTTCCGCTCGGGAGATACTCCAATCCTCTTTCTCGTGAGTGGAAAAAATCAACTCAATGTCACGAAAGTGTCTGCGGAATTAAACATACCGCTTGAAAAAGCGGATGCGAACTTTACCAGGGAGAAAACCGGCTTTGCGATCGGCGGAATTCCACCTGTGGCACATACTACCCCCATTGCGACCTATATCGATCGGACGCTGCTGACATATAAACAGGTTTGGGCAGCAGCCGGGACCCCTCATGCGGTTTTTAAATTAGAAAGCCACCTGCTTCTCACGTTGACAGGTGGCAAGGTCATTGATGTGACCTGAAATAATCAGGGGGATTTATGAAAAGTAGCTGAGTGCCACTCGGGCTGCCTGGCTAGCATCCGGAGCGTAACCATCTGCTCCAATTTGAGCAGCAAATTCCTTTGTGACCGGCGCACCACCTACCATCACTTTGACAGAATCACGAATGCCAGATTCCTGCAATGCCTGAATGACCGTTTGCATATTCAGCATGGTCGTGGTGAGCAGGGCTGACATCGCAATAATGTTGGCTTTCTGTTCCCTGGCTTCATCCACAAATCGTTGCGGAGCCACATCCGTGCCAAGATCAATGATCTCAAATCCGGCGCCTTCCATCATCATGGCTACCAGATTCTTCCCGATATCATGCAGATCGCCCTTGACTGTTCCGATCACAACCTTCCCGACTGGCTTCACATCTTCTGCTACCAGCAGCGGTTTGATCAAATCCAATCCGCCCTGCATGGCGCGTGCTGCGACCAACATTTCGGGTACAAAATATTCACCCTCTTCAAACAGCCTGCCAACCTCAGCCATGGCGGGGACCAATCCATTTTTGAGGATATCATCCGCACTTATTTTCGCATCCATGGCTGCCTGTACAGATTTTTGGCAGCTTTCCAGATCGCCGTCCAGAATGCTTTGCTTGATGTTTTCTAAGAACTCGCTCATTCGATCTTCTCTCCAATCTACTGTATACGATATGTTGGCTTTGGATATCCGGGAGTACGTGTAAAACTTTCCAATTCCTTCATTTTAATCAAAGATTGGGCGGTTTTCGCGAACATAATTTCATTAATTATGTTTTCCAACCGCTCTACGGTGCCCACCAGCAGCGCATTGATCCATATTTCCACATCCCCCCTATCCAGGGTTGCTATATCATGGTGCACATCCGCTTTAAAAGCATCATCAATATCCTGCATGGTTGGGATGCTGATCTTTACATTCTTTTTGTCAGACTGAACATGAAACTTTAAATGCCCCGCAATACGCCGCTCATGATCGACCGCCTGTGAAATATCAATAATGATTTCGGCCAAAATATCACGCTTTACAGCATCATCAATTTCAAGAATATAATGGCTATCGATCCAAGCCATGTTCTGCTCGCCCCTGGCATAGCGATCATAGTCAATTTCCAATGATGGCAGATTGGGGAGCATTTCCTTCGTCTCAATAAAATCTACCCATTGCCTGACCTCTTTTTCATCGAGAGAATTTTGCTGTCTGATAACAGCTTGCGGATACCGCCCTGCTGCCATCTCAACCACTCGCGATACCCGTTGTGCATCCAGCAAATCTATTTTATTGATTATCAAGATGCTGGCTTCTTCAATCTGTTTCGCAAAAATATACGTTACATCTTCACTGAAAGGCATCTCTTCTCCAAGCAGATACCGTTCCAGCAAGCGCACATCGGTAAATACCGTGTAGCTGGCCGCCTCGCCCAGATCGCTGCGAATTTCTCGAAGTGGTTTTACAACAGTCGCCACAATATCCGCGCAGGAACCTACGGATTCAGCAAAGATCACATCCGGGTTGTAGTCTTTCGCGATCTTTTCAATCTGGTCACCAAGATCATTAAAATTACAGCAAAAACAGCCGCCTGTCACTTCCAGAGCTGGGAAATCCTGCGCGCGAAAAAATGCCGTATCCACCAGATGTTTTCCCTGGTCATTGGTGATGATACCAACTCGCTTTTTTTGTTGAACCAGTATCTTCGCAGCCTGCGAAATTGCGGTGGTTTTTCCGCTCCCCAGAAATCCCCCCACCATATGAATCTTCATTGTTCATTCCTTCATACCTGTATTTGATAATTGACCAACGTAAGTAAAATGTATTTTAACGGAAAATTCATTCCGAATATAAAAACTGCATGATCAGTTTTACTTGAGGTAGGTATCGAACTTTTAACTCTTCGATAAAATCAGTTCTCACCTCACAGCCTAAAGATTGCTATCATGTTTATCCTGGACTTTTCCTGTAAGTAGGATTAACAGGTTATTGGGAGAAAATATTTTCTGCAGCGTTGCTTTTGTCTTACAGTGAAGTGCTATTTTCCCGGGAATGGCTATGCAAGGGAACCAATATTTAGTTTTAAGCAAATCCCATTGAAATTCGGTGTTTTGAATCAGAGTAGTAAGTTTTTCTTTGCCAATTACCTTATCGTTTTCAATCTTTAACTCTTTTTTGATCTCTTCATAAGCAGCATAAAAACTGCGGTGTGCAAAGAAGACGCATAAACCATATAAAATGATGAATCCATTGATAAATAAACTATTTTCCTGGTAAAAGAAATAAACCGCTCGACCAAACTCACCTAACAGGCTTTCGATAAAAGCACGAATCATCTATTCACCTCTTGTTGAAAAGATAGGGCGGTCTTTTGGGACCGCCCCAATGTGTCATTCATATCTTTGGTAGAAGGGATGCTACCTACTCTCTATTTTTTATTTTCCGGTTTCGGCGCGCCCGCGACGATATCCCAGGCCTTGGAATTTTTCATATAGAAGAAGAACAGCGCCAGAACGATTACCGCCAGAACCGCCAGACCGCCAATTCCACCCAGCCACTGGACAGCCTTTGTGAATACCAATCCAGGCCACAAGAAGCCATCAGCGATACTGGTGATCTTTGCGGCACCCTCGGGCATTGCAAATCCGGCATTCAAAGCGGCTGAGGTGAAGAAATCAGCCATACCGGTAGCAATATAGAAACCAGCGATCAGCTCCAGCGTTCCGGCCACGATCATGCGGAAGATGTTCCCGCGCATAAGGGGAGCAAACATCGCCACAACAAAGGGAATTACAGCGAGATCCGCAAAGAGCAGAACACGGTTTCCAGGCAGAATGATGCTCAACAGGATGGCGATGGGCACTAACACCAGTGCAGTGGAAATGGCTGCGGGGTGCCCAATCAGAATCGCGGAATCAAGACCGATATAGATTTCACGATCGCTGGCGCGTTTCTTCATGAAATCGCGAGCCGCTTCGGAAATCGGGATCAAGCCTTCCATTAGAATCTGGACCATGCGGGGTAGTAACAGCATAACGGCGGCAAGGTTGATGCCTGTCTGGAGAATTTTAATCAGCGCCTGTTCGGCATTGTAATAGCCCAGGATACCAAGGATGAGACCGATAACAAGGCCGAGGATAACCGGTTCGCCAAATACACCCAGTTTCTTCTGGATAGTATCGGGATCGGCTTTCCAGTTCTTTACACCGGGGATGCGATCAAGAATCCAGTTGGTTACAATGGCAAAGGGAACGCCAGGGGCAGATGTCAGGTGAGGGATGGAAATGCCAGGTAATTTGTAAAAATGCTGGACTGCCTTTGCTGTCCAATCCGCCAGGAACAGCGCCAGAGCGGCTGCGATTGCTGCTGCGATCAAACCATAGGTCAGGTTGCCGGTGGCAACATAAACCATAGAACCCAGGAATGCAAAATGCCAGAAATTCCAAACATCAATATTCAGAGTTTTCGTCCATTTGATCAGCAGAAAGACAACATTTACAGCCAATGCGATCGGGATTACCCACAGGCCGACATCGGTACCGAATGCAATAGCAGCAGCGGATGGCCAACCCACATCCACCACATCACGCTGGATATTCCAGTTGGTGACCATAGCCTGGGCTACATCAGATAGGGTTCCCCACATTAGTCCGATGATCAGGTTGATGCCGATGAAGGCGATACCAATGGTTACACCAGCGCGGAAGGCTTTTCCTGGTTTTGCGCCGAGAATTAGCCCAAGAATGAAAATAATGATGGGGAGAACAACGGTTGCTCCCAGTGAATCAATAACAGCTTTCAAAGTAGCAAGGAAAGTTTCCATGCTAATACCTCCTATTCTCTCTTATTCGCTTAATGCTTCAACAATTTGTTCGATAGCATCCTCCTTTCCTATTCCCGTAAGGAAAGCCAAAGTATGAATGACAGGGACACCAAGGTTTTCAGGGACAGGTGTTGTTGTGACAATCAAATCTGCATCGCCTGCCAGTGATTTCACCTCGGATGCCTTACACTGCCGGGTTGTAATATCGATACCGCGTTCTTTTAATGCTTCTTCTATTGCTCTTGCTACTACAGTAGATGTTGCAATCGCCGTTCCACATGCTACCAGGATTCTTTTTGGTCCAACCATGTTTTTCTCCTTCTGATAAGAGCAGGATGATTAATCTCATTGTAAACAGTATTGGAAAATATTCAATGCTGTAATTTGTCCTATTTTCATCTTATTTCAAAGCACTGACGACATCATCATAAGTCTTCGCTTTCATCAAAGCAGATACCACATCCGGAGCTTGTAAAACTCCGGCAATTTCCTGAAGCATTTCAATCTGGGCTTTCGGTTGTTCCAAAGCAAGTAAGAACACCAGACTGACATCTACCGATTCCGATGGAATGGCCATATTTCTAAACGCCACTGGTTTTTTTAGTGTAGCCATTCCCAAACCGGGTTTGACGACATGTTCAATATCCGTATGAGGAATTGCTGCGTTGAAACCGCCGCTGAGAGGAAGGCCGGTCGGCAACCGGCTCTCCCGATCAATGGCAGCTTCAATGAAGCTCTCTTTAACATATCCGGTTTTATAAAGTTCAGCTCCGAGCATTCGGATTATTTCTATTGAATCTGCAACATCTGCGCTTAATAAAACCCCTCGGGGTTCTAAAAGTTTCAAGATCGCTTGACTCATAAAATCATGACTCCTGGGTTTTCCAAACCCTTCTTTACATCTGCAAGAAATTCCGCAACTTCTGCTCCGTCAACCACACGGTGATCAGCACTGGCTGTGATTGTCATGATGGGTTTCAAAACAGGATTTTTATTTTCATCAGGCACAAATCTATCCACAATATTCCCAACAGCCAGGATGGCTGTTTGTGGGGGATTGATGATCGCAGTGAATCGATCAATACCATACATTCCCAGATTAGAAATGGTGAATGTACCGCCCTCCAGATCATCCGGTACCAGTTTATTTCCTCTGGCTCTTTCTGTAATGTCTCTGAGTTCATCAGAAATCTGATAGGTTCCTTTTTGGTCCGCATTTTTAATGACCGGAACGATCAATCCTTCGGGTACTGCTACCGCAACCCCCATATGGACATATGGAAGTAAAACGATCTCATTTTCTTCCAACCGGCTGTTCAATTTAGGATGGAGTACCAACGCCCACGCTACCACCTTTGTCAGCAAAGCAGTGTATGTAAATTTTTGGATCATGCTATTAATCTTGCGAGCGGTAAGTTCACGCAGTTCGGCGGCTGCGTTCATATTCACATCAATTTGCAGAGTCATGTGAGGAGCTTCGCGCATGCTGCGCGCCATATTTTCAGCGATAATTCGACGCACACCTTTTAATGGAATTCTGGTAACTTCTGCAGGCGCATGGATACTGATTGACTGCGGTGTGCTGGAAGCCGCCTTCCTTACATCCACTTCCTGGATTCTACCCTTGGGGCCGCTTCCCGTTATAGAGGCAAGCTCGGTATCACTTTCAGCAGCAACTCGCCGCGCAGCAGGGGTGGCAGCAACCTTCCCGGCTGATTTGCCGGTTGTTTGCTGTGTGAGATATTCTTCCACATCTGTTTTAGTGATTTTCCCATCGGCGCCAGTACCCTGGATGGCAGTTGCAGCAACACCGGCATCTTGCATCATCCGTAATGCTACCGGTGTCGCGTTTCCTCCAGCATCCGGTTCTGGTTTAATGGTTTTTTCTGCAGCCTGGCTTGGTTCAATAGAATCCTGTATTTCCGGAAGAGATTCTCCGGGTTGAAGAATAAAAGCGATGATTTTTGTGACCGGAACAATATCACCTGCTTTATAACGAACCCCCGAAAGGATCCCGCTTTCCGGTGCTTCCACTTCCATGCTGAGCTTATCCGTCGAGACCGTCGCGATCGGATCACCTTTTTCTACAGTCTCACCCTCTTTCTTCAACCATTCGATGATCTCGGATTCTTCCTGGGTGAATCCAAACTTCGGCATGATTACTTCTTTAGCCATGGCCTTACCTCCTAGTAGACTCCCTGAACGATCTTACGAGCTTCCTCAACAATATTTTCAACCTGGGGCACAGTATGATATTCCAAATTACGGTTATAAGGAATCGGGGTATCTAATCCTGCCAGGCGTCGAACTGGTGCATCCAGATAGGCAAAAGCATCGCTTTCCATGATCCTGGCTACCAGTTCTCCACCGAAACCACCGGTTTTCACTGCTTCATGCACAACCAGAGCTTTCCCGGTCTTGATAATGGATTTCGTGATGGGTTCCATATCTAACGGATTGATAGTGCGCGGATCAATGATCTCCACTTCAATCCCTTCTTTTGCCAGCTGGTCAGCGGCTTCTAGAGAGCGCAATACTTCCACCGAGGTGGCAATGATCGTCAGATCTTTTCCTTCCCGTACTACATTGCTTTTTCCAATTGGGAGGGTATACATTTCTTCCGGAACTGGACCCTTTGTTTTATATAGTAACTTATGTTCAAAGAACATCACCGGATTTTCATCTTCGATGGCAGCCAACAACAAACCCTTCGCATCGTATGGCGTGCTGGGCATCACAACTTTCAATCCAGGAATATGTACAAACCAGTTTTCATAACTGCCTGAATGCTGTGCGGATGCTCCGGTGCCTGAACCACCCGGTAAGCGCAAGACCATAGGTACTTTCGCTTTGCCACCAAACATGAAGCGAATTTTGGATGCCTGTAAAGCCAGCTGTTCCATTGAGAGCACAACAAAATCGCTGAACATGATCTCACCAACCGGGCGCATGCCGGTCAGCGCAGCTCCTACACAGGCACCTGTAATTCCGGCTTCTGATATTGGAGAATCGATGACACGCTCTCGTCCATATTTTTGCTGTAAATCGCCAGTTACTCCGAATGCACCACCGTATACACCAATGTCTTCCCCGATCAGGAAAACCCGTTCATCTTTTGCCATTACCTGGTCAAGCGCTTCGTACAGCGCTTCTTTATAAGTCAGCTCACGCATAAACACCCTCCAAAATAGTTGAAAGATCAGGTTCCGGGCTGTTTTCTGCGAATTCCACAGCTTTTTGGATATCCTGTTTTACTCGTTGTCGTATTTCTTCCATTTCATTGTCAGTGATCCCAATTTTCGCCGCAAAACGTGGAATCGGATCTTTTTCCATCCATTCTTTAACTTCTTCTCGGGTGCGATATGCCTGGCGATCGCTCTTGGAATGACCACGCCAGCGATACGTAATCGCTTCTATCAGAGTTGGTCCATTACCGCTGCGGGCTCGTTTTGCCGCTTCGCGCACTGCTTTATGTACAGCACATACATCATTTCCATCAATGGTTAAACCTTGTATGCCATAGGAACCAGCCCGTGTGCTGATTTCTTCAATCTTAAAAGCCTGATCAAATGGGGTCGACATAGCATACAGGTTATTTTCGCACAGATAAATAACCGGTAGATTCCAAATGCTGGCCATGTTGAGGGATTCATGAAATGCACCCTCGTTGGATGCTCCATCTCCAAATAAGGTTAAAGCGACCTGATCTGTTTTGCGGATTTTAATACTCAGTCCAACACCCACGGCGATAGGAAGATTGCCCGCCACAACACCATTGGCTCCCAGGTTATTTGAATCTACATCTGCAATGTGCATAGACCCCCCCCGCCCGCGGCAGTATCCGGTTTCCTTTCCAAGAAATTCGGCCATCATACGATTCAGATCACCGCCCCAGGCTAAAAAGTGCCCATGGCCGCGGTGAGTATTTAACAAATAATCATTGCAGGTTATTGCACTGCTTGCGCCAGCAGCGATCGCTTCCTGTCCGATGGAAAGATGCATTGTTCCATGCACTTTCCCAAGCGCATACATTTCTTCCGCATTTTCTTCAAAAGCTCGCGTCAGCACCATTAAATAGAGCAAGCGTTTTGCTTCGTCGGGAGTAAATTCCCCTCCAATTAACTTCTCTTTTTCCATCAAATAGACCTCCAACAATTTTATAAAAATGGTTCAACCGCAGACGAATCCGTAATCAAAATATCCAACAAATTCCCATCCAGAGCTGCTTTGATCGCAGGAAATTTCTTTTCTCCGGCAGCGATGGCTAATACAATCGCTTTTCCTTCCCGTATCCTGCGGAAATCAGCAGCTACAACACGATCATTAATTTGCCCCTCTATGATTTTTCCCCTCTCGTTAAAGAACCAACCACAGGTATAACCCACTGCACCTTGTTCGCGAATTTCCACAAATTCATGTGGTTCCAAATATCCCATACGCACCACGCTTGAATCGTGCGGTTCTTCGGTAATGCAGCCAATTCCAGCCAGAACGATATCTGATTTATATGCAAGATCAACTGTATTGATAATGGATTTTTCTCGGATAATCGTATCGCGCGAGATTTTACTATCCATCAACATGGGTGCGTTGAGAGCATAATAACTACCATGCACTTTTTTAGCTAATGATCCCGCCAGTTCCGGCCCATCGATGGATGGGTCACTCTTCACGCCAGTCGATCCCAGAATTTGAACAATTTTTATGTTCGTTAGCTGACATGGTTTTAATGCATTGATCACTTCATAAATTGAAGTTCCCGTTGAAATGGAAATGATCTGATCATTTTTGATGAGTTTGCTGAAAACATCTGCTCCCTGTTCTCCAACAAAGTGGAGTGTTTGAGCGTAACTCAGTTTCCCTCGATTCACCACAACAGCATCTCTCAATCCATAACGCTGGATCAATTTATCTTCCAATTCAACATTTCGAATCGAGGGGAAATTTATTTTATGCTCCACAACACCAGAAAGTTCGGCTTCGGTGAGCAAGCGAGAGATTGCTGACCTTGAGTAGCCAAATTCAAGTGCGATCTCATTTTGGCTGCGTCTTTCCAAGTAGTACATAGATGCTATTTCCGCCAGCAGGTGTTTTCTGGAATCAGATTTCATAGTTCATTCCAATCGTTAGATTATCCAATTTAAATATATCACTGAAATGGCATTTTTTCACCATTGTTATCTTATTTTCACGTATGTGAAAATAGTGCACGATAATCGCCATGCACTATATGAAACGGTTTTACTGATCAGTTTACAAGGTCATGGGATTGCGGTGTTGGGGTAGCTCTCCCGCCCGATCCGGATTCTTCCTCATATCCCCCAGTACAGATGCCCGGTCTGCTTTCTGCTATTGCAAAATTATAGACTTTTCGGCAAGCGTTATCCACGCTGCGCACTAATTTTAAAGGATAATCTTCATTATCAATAAGGGGAGAACCGGTTTCAAAGTTAATAGTCAGGAAGGCATTCGGTGATTCCTGTTATTCTCATGTTACAATCGGGAATCGATTTAAGGAAACAAGCATTGTTCATATTCTTATCAAAGTTTTTGCCTCTTTTTGTATATCCTCTGGGATTGGGAATTATTCTTTTACTGATCGCAATACTCCTCTTTCATAAAAAAAGAACCGCAAAATCCTTGGTAATATTTGCAATCTTGATTCTATGGACATGTTCTACAGCGCCGGTCGCCAATGCGCTGGCACGCTCACTCGAATGGCAATACAGCTACCCGGATGAAATCCCGCAAGCGGATGCAATCATCGTTTTAGGCGGCGGCACGGAACCTGCCTTATCACCCAGAAAGTTCGTTGAGCTGAACAGCGCCGGTGACCGTGTATTTGCCGCAGCTCAATTATATCGAGACGGAAAAGCCCCCATCATCATTCTCAGTGGGGGGAACATTGATTGGCTCAGCGACAGCAGTTCGACACCTGCTGATCAGATGGCAGAAGTACTCACCTTCCTGGGAGTCCCTTCTTCAGTCATGATTCTGGAAAATACTTCGAAAAATACTTATGAAAATGCGGTGAATGCCAAAGAAATTATTTCCGAAAATGGATTTGAGACGGTGCTGCTGGTCACTTCGGCCATGCACATGCCGCGTTCGGTCATGTTGTTTGAAAAACAGGGAATTCATGTGATCCCGATACCGGTTGATTATTCGATCGTTGCAGAGGCAGAGAGTGATCAATCGTTTCTGGATGTTCTGTTCGGATTATTACCAAATGCGGGGAGTCTCGCTATTACGACCAATGTCATGAAAGAATATATAGGAATCTGGGTTTATTCTCTACAGGGTTGGGTTTAAAGCATAATTTATTTTTCTTTTTTTCATTTTCCATTGAAAATCAACACACTAAATTGACACCAGAGGAAATCAATTTACTGTGTTTTACAATTATTTCGTTGCTATAATGCAAATAGAAACACAGATAAGGACAAAACAAGAATGATAGGATCCAATAATCAACTAGGCGATCGCAGGATTGCCATTTTAATCGATGGGGATAATGCTCAACCCTCTCTGATCGAAAAGATTTTAGCAGAAGGTAGTAAATACGGTACTGTAACAATCCGACGAACTTATGGCGATTGGACAACCGCGAACATGGGGGGGTGGAAAGAAACGCTGCAAACCTATGCCATCCAACCTATTCAGCAATTCCGCTACACAGTAGGGAAGAATGCCACCGATTCGGCCATGATCATTGATGCCATGGATATTCTTTACAGTGGAAGCGTGGATGGATTTTGCCTTGTATCCAGTGACAGTGATTACACACGCCTGGCTACTCGGATCAGAGAAAAGGGATTCTTTGTTATGGGAATCGGGCAGAAGAAAACCCCGCGGGCATTTGTAAATGCGTGCGATGTTTTTGTATACACCGAGAATCTGGTCCCCATTAAACAACCCATAAAACGGATTGGTCAGAAGAAAAGTACCAAAAACGACCATGAACCGCAAACTCCTGATCCAGTGCCCCTGCTCAAACAAGCCTTTGACATTGCTGTTCAGGATGATGGGTGGGCATTCCTGGGAACTTTGGGACACCACATGCGACAGCTAGACCCCGGCTTTGACGCACGAACGTATGGACACAATCAGCTCTCAACTTTAATTCGAGCATACTCTAAATTATTCGAGATAAAAGAAGTGAAATCACCCGAAGGTAATTCGGTGATTTATGTACGTTTGAAGGAATAGAAAGGAAACACTATGGACCCCCGTTTAGATATCATCTACAAACGCCGCAGTATTCGAATATTTGACCGCAGAGAAGTCGAAAAAGAAAAATTGGAAGAACTTTTGCAGGCTGCCATGGCGGCTCCAAGCGCGAGCAATGGGCAACCCTGGGAGTTTATCGTTGTCACTGATCCAGACCAGCTTTCCAAACTTCAAAGCAAACTTCAATATGGAAATTACAATGCTCCCGCAGCGATTGCAGTTTTAGCGAATCTGAACATCGCGAAAAAAGAATCCTCCTTCCGATTCTGGGTGCAGGATTGCAGCGCAGCAACAGAAAATATTCTGGTTGCAGCTGCAGGATTAGGTCTTGGTAGTGTATGGATCGGAGCATATCCAAAAGAGGAAGTCACCAACCTGCTCCACGAAATCCTTGAAATACCAGAAGGTATTCATGTGCTCAATCTTATCTATGTGGGTTATCCGGCTGAAGAGAAACCTCCACGAACCCAATATGAAGAAGAACGCGTACACTGGCAAAAATATTAGAAGGATCAGAAATCTCATGGATGACTTTCTTAACTTTCGGAAGTTTATTACTCCATCCATCATTAAAACATTATTTTGGATCTCGAGTGTATTATGTATTATTGCAGGTGTTGTTTTAATCGCATCGAGCTTCGGGTCGTACGGCAGCGGTGGGCTGACATTTTTAATTGGTCTTTGCATCGCCCTGCTCGGTCCCATTTTTTCCAGAATCATCTGTGAAACAGTGTTTATTATCTTTCAATCCTATGAAAACACCCTTACTCAGAAGCAAAATAAAAAACAGGGATTAAAAAAAGAAAATTCAGCTTCCAAGACTAAATATCCGAAATCATTGCAAAAATAGAAGGAGTAACGAGATATGTTTTTTATCAATTATCAAGATCTAGTAAAACTGGGCATCGCATTGCTTCTTGGCGGGATAATCGGTGCGGAACGCGAACGGTATAAAAAGGATGCCGGGCTGCGAACAACCATTCTGATTACCCTTGGTTCAACTTTATTCACGATACTTTCTCCACGGGTTGGTCTTGGATCAGAGGGAACCTTGGATATCACACGGATTGCAGCCAGTATCGTAAGCGGTATTGGTTTTCTAGGTGCCGGTGTGATTCTGCAGGATCGCGGACGCGTCAAAGGGCTTACGACATCGGCTACCATCTGGATTGCTGCAGCCATTGGCATGGCTTGCGGAGCGGGTGAATTCTTACTCGCCGGCGCAGCAGCAATTCTTACAGTGATTGTGCTTGTGGCGTTTACCAAATTCGAAGACTTGCTGGAAATATCCATTGAAGAACGTACTTATGAAATCACTTCTAAGATCAGTTGGGAAAAATACAAAGAGATCAAGAGCCTTTTTAAAAGCTATGGGTTAACGATCAATAAATCCAAACAGGAAAAGAAAGCCGGGGGGGATATGGTTTTAACACTGGAGGTTAGCGGCCCATCCAAAAAACATGATAAGGTCGTACAAAAAATCTTATCGGATAAAGAAATCAAGGAATACTGGTTCTGATCATTGGTGACTATTCTTTCATAGTACTTTCTATTATGGAGAATCACTCGAAGAGTGCAACACGATTATTCAAGCTGACCAGAATTATCCGGATGATGGGCTGTTTTTCTCCTGCGCACCCGAAACTGGATGGCCAGTTGGTGAGCATAGTGTTACTCTTTCCATGAATGATGAAGAGGTTGGAACATACCCATTTAGCGTGAAGTGATCATCAGACAGCATATACCGGGATGACAATCAGCATTTGCATATTCTTGCACTTTGCAGTAATATAGAAGCACTGTTCGGAGGGAATTATATTTTTACCTTCGCACGCTCGTCGCAGCACGGATGCAAGGGGTACCGTGCGAGAAAGGTCGATAGTATCTCGAGGTCAGCTACTATCGACCTTTTATGTTAAGTATTCTTCAAATATGCAACTGTCACACCCTCACCACCTTCCGTCCGCAACGCAAGTTCCCATCTTTCAACATACGATGAGGTGTTCAGATATTCTCGCACCACCTGACGGATGGTCCCGGTTCCTTTTCCGTGAACAATGCGCACGTAGGGCAATCCGGCGGCATAGGCTTTTTCAAGGTAGCGTTCCAATTCGACCAGTGCGTCGTCCACCCGCATCCCACGTAAATGACATTCCAGTCCCGGAGATTTCATGGATGATGCTGGAACCTGCGTTGAACTAACATCGAATATCTCCGCATTAATTTTCTTTTCTTTTGTTTTTGAACGGGAGATATCAGCAGTACTCACTTTCACACGCATTTTCCCAATTTCCACTTCCACTGTATCCTGCGCGATCACCTGAACGTTTCCATCCACTTTAAGTGAGTGGACATACACTCGATCGCCAACTTTCAATGGCTGCATTTGTGTTGCCGAGAGGATGTTCTTTTCAAGCAGTTTACGCTGTGTTTCCCCCAGACGATCTAGCCTCTTTTGAATTTGTTTCCGATTTTCGGTTGATTCTTTTTCAGCACTTGCCTGTTTTCGAATGTCCCTCAGTTCTTCGCGCACGAGTTCAATTTCTTCAAACGTTTCCTGCTGAGCTTTCTCTAAAATGCGCATGCGCTCCTCTTCGATCCCTTCAAGTTTTGCTTGCCATTCAAGTTTTAATTCTTGCGCCAGCCGGTTCTCATGCTCCGCTGATTCTTTTTCTTGCCTCGCAATTTCACGCTGTTTATTAATCTCATCGAGGAGATCATCCGTTCGCAATTCAGAAGGGTCGAGCATCGAGCGGGCGGAATCAATGACTTCTGCTTCCATGCCCAACCTGCCGGCAATCGCCAGAGCATTGGATTTGCCGGGCAAGCCCAGGATCAGACGATAGGTTGGTTGTAGAGTGACCAGGTCAAATTCCATCGAGGCGTTCATCACACCCGCCCGAGTATGGGCAAAGGCTTTCAGTTCAGGGTAGTGTGTTGCTACCAGGCATGGAACCTTTTTTTCGATCAGGTTCTGCATGATCGCCCGTGCCAAGGCCGATCCTTCCTGCGGATCCGTTCCCGCTCCCAGTTCATCCAGAAGCACCAGGGTGTTCCAGCGTGCTTTTTTCAGAATGCGCACAATATTGGTGATATGCCCGGAAAAAGTTGAAAGCGACTGTTCGATGGATTGTTCGTCTCCGATATCAGCATATACCTCACGAAACAGCATTATTTCGGACCCGGATTGCGCGGGGATATGCAGCCCGGATTGAGCCATGAGAGCCAGTAATCCAGCAGTCTTAAGCGTCACTGTCTTTCCACCCGTATTGGGGCCGGTGATCACCAACGAGAACACCCCATCCTGCAACAGGATATCAATCGGAACCACCCGTTGGGGATCAATCAGCGGATGGCGTGCTTTCAATAATTTCAGAATTGGCTTTGTCTGTTCATTCACCAGTTCATTGGGATGGTGGAAGATAGGCGCCGAAGCATCCAGGTCTTCAGCATATTTTGCGCACATTAATGATAAATCAACCATTGCCAGCGCATTCACGATTTCATTTAATTCTCCCGCCGCACTCTTTACCTTAATAGAAAGCTCGGTAAGAATGCGATGAATCTCTTCTTTTTCGGCAAGTTGAAGTTCGAATAAAGCATTATTCAGTTCAACCACAGCCAGTGGTTCCACAAATAAAGTGGAGCCAGATGCAGATTGATCCTGTACAACGCTCTTAAAACGTCCCTTATGCTCAGCCCGCAGGGGAACCACATAGCGTCCATTGCGCTGGGTAATGATGTTCTCCTGTAGAAAACGGGTGATATTCGGATCGCTGATGATCTGTTCTAATTTGTGCTGTAAGCGATCATGTGCTGTTCTGATCTGCGCCCGCAATGATGCCAGTTGAGGAGAAGCATCATCGACGATCTCACCTTTTTCCGAGATGACCCGGCTGATGGCTTCGATTAATCCCACCGGGGGGATGAGCGGGGCAGCAATTCTACACAGTTGAGGGAAATTTTGACCCTGTTTGCTGAAAAAACGCCCCAGGTCACGAGCCGATTCAAGCGTGGTCTTAATATCAATAAAATCCGCTATTTCCAAAACACCCCCACGGGCAGCCAGGGTAACCTGTGGTCGTATATCCCTTGCACCCCCAACGCTGATCTCCGCATGTTCGCTGAGCAGCCGCCGCGCTTCGGTGGTACGCGTTAAGCGATCGACTGCCAGGCGGTAGTCATTGGTTGGGCGTAAAGTATGCGCCAGTTTTTGTGATGCACTGAAAGCCGCAAAACTTTCCAGTCGTTCGAGAATGCGGGAATATTCCAGTGTGGTAAGGGTTTTAGTATCCATTTCCACCCTATTATACCGGGGAGGTTCTGTTTTATTGTTTTTGGTTTTGGTAAATCTCGCTCTAAAAAGAATGGGTTGCTATAATACAGGTAATGATGAATCCAAAAACATTATCAGAAATACTCGATCCGCTGACCAAACCGGCGTGCTTTTCTGAAAAGCTGGAAGATGGGAAAGTGCGCTGTTTTGCCTGCGCTCACCGCTGTACCCTCAAAGCGGGGCAGCGCGGCATCTGTAAAATGCGTTTTAATCAGGATGGGGAACTGCGTGCTCCCTGGGGCTATGTGGCAGCCGCCAATATCGATCCCATTGAGAAAAAACCATTTATGCATTTTTTGCCGGGCGCCAGTGCCTTGACCTTTGGAATGCTGGGATGCAATTTCCACTGTGATTTTTGCCAGAACTGGGTCAGTTCCCAGGCGCTGCGTGATCCCGCTTCAAACGCTTCCGATCGCTATGTGGAACAGATCACTCCCGAGGAGCTGGTCACGTTCGCACAGCGTTCCGGCGCCAGGATCATCGCCAGTTCCTACAACGAACCACTCATCACCAGCGAATGGGCAGTGGATATTTTCAAAATTGCCAGGCAAGCCGGATTGTACTGTGTGTATGTGTCCAACGGCTTTGCCACCCCGGAGATCCTGCATGCACTGCAACCATACCTACACGGATTTAAGATTGATCTGAAATGTATGTCTGACCCACATTACCGTGAATTGGGCGGCAGCTTACAGGTGGTTCTTGATTGCATCTCACTAGCACACAAACTGGACATGTGGGTGGAGGTGATAACCCTGGTCATTCCTGATTTCAATGACAGCAATGAGGAATTGTGGGACGCTGCTCAATCCATTGCCGGTATATCTCCGGATATTCCCTGGCATGTGACCGCTTTCTACCCAACCTATAAGCGCACACAAAGCCTGCCTACTTCAGCCGAAATCCTGCAACGAGCAGCAGATATCGGGCAGGAAGCGGGGCTGCGCTATGTATATGCCGGAAACCTGCCGGGCCGGGTGGGATCGCTGGAAAACACCTACTGCCCGCAGTGCAATACCTTGCTGATAGAGCGCCATGGGTATTCTATTTCTAAGAATGTCATCACCAGTGAAGGGGCATGCCCCAAATGTGGCACAAAGATTGCAGGTATTTGGGGGTAAGAATTGTACAGTTGTACAAGGAACTTTTTTAAGAAACTTACGTTAATAGAGTACAACCAAACTGATTAATAATCCCTTTTGCGCGTAGCTTTTTACAACATGCGGGGTTATTAATAGAAAGACCCAACGAAGTCGCCGCGCCGCTTCCCTTTTGGGAGAGGACTTGCCTGGGAGAAGAAGAGGTGCATCATGGCTATCTGTATTATTTTTGTTGTCGGATTGGTCAGTATTATGTTCCTGGCCATGAGCTTATCGGGTCTGCAATCATTGAAGAAATGATAGATTCATTCGATCATCCTTTTGAGAAGTGACAAAACACGCGCGGCAGTTTATCATTAACTCATAGGAACGAAGGATCGCTTGCGGCCGCATGGCTCGCAGGATCCCACTGACCACGCCAGGGAGTTCATCACTCCCTGGCTTTTTATTTTCAACGGGACGAACGACCGTAACGGTTCAGCATGGTACCCGCACCCATACCCATTCCACTTCCCGAATTCTGCCAGCCCGGGATCACAATCCCATCCGCATTGAGCTGTTCAATTGCATAAGCATGGGCGGCATCTGTCATCGTCCGACAGTCCACCACACCATAATCCAGCAGGACCTGAGATAAGGTTAACCCGCCATCGAGCTGCACCTGGATTTCTTCGGCAGTGACGTTCAATTGCTCTGCAATATAGGCAATCCGATACTCATCCAACAACCCAAATCCGGGTTCTTCACCGGGTTGGGCAGCCGGTGAGACTCCATTGGGCCCACGGTAGGTGATTTCATCACCGGCAGCAAAAACGGTATTCGTGCTGAAAATTCCCAGCGCAATTGCTGCAATCGTTGATCCTAGAATAAAACGCTTTGCCATTCTTTTTTCTCCTTCACTATTTGAATTACAGGACTAAGCATACCGTTCAGAAATGATGCTTTTCTGAAGTATTTATGAATAATTGATGAATCTTTTTTTGCTGTTTTCCCACATCTGGGGGTCATTCACTTTTATTCACCACCCCTATCCCTTGACGCACATAGAATACATGTTCTATAATAGAACATGTATTCTAATACAATAGGTATCGGAGGAAATCATGAATAGAAGCCAGACTCAGACCATTTTTCATAATCCCTACCAGGTTATGAGAAAAGTTTATGAACAATGCGGGGGAATCTATACGTTTTTTATCGCTCTTGTTCTGCTATCACTTGAAATTTTTAACTTCAGCACCACCCAGTTTGCTCTGCAGGATTTACTTGGTGAGATCGGGGTGGGTCCCACCACCTGGGCTGCTATTTTATCCAGCGCATTTTGTGGTATGAACCTGATCGGCGTCATCCGCCTGTTCACTCCACAAACTCGCCAAAACCAGGGGAATGAGAGCTGGTTCCTGCTTGGCGCCTGGTTGCTGGCAGCGGTGATGAACACCGGGCTTACCTGGTGGGGTGTTTCCATTGCAATCTACAATCATCCGGTAGAGAGCGTGCTGGTGGTGGATCCCATGACGATCGTTACGGTCATCCCGATTTTCGTTGCTTTGATGGTCATGCTTATTCGTTTTCTGATCATCGGCAATCTTACCAGCACTATCAACAGAGTTATGTCCAATCCTTCCGAGAAACAACCTGCCACCAACCAACCATTTGGCATTAAATCGCAATCCGTACAGCCAAGCGCAGGAACAATTCACCGTACCATCGTTCCACAGGGAACGCATATCTTTTCTCCTTCTTCGAAGATAGAACGATAAATCTGTTCGCATCACTCCTTTTATACCAACAGCATGAAAACGCTTCCATGCTGTTGGTATTGTTTAAGCATGGGTTGATCATCATCCCTCATTTTTATTAGGTTCTGCTTACCAGCGACAGATAGGCATGGCTTATAATCCCTATATGATGAATACTGATCCATTGCCTGAGCCTGTCTATATCGATACTTCGGTCGCATTGCATGCGCTGCTTGATACGCTCCGATCTGAAAAACGCATTGCTGTGGATACCGAATCTGACAGCCTGTATGTATATCAGGAGAAGGTCTGTCTTATCCAGTTCTCCACCAGTACCACTGATTATCTGGTCGATCCGCTCAGCGGGATTGATATTTCCCTGCTGGGTGTGATCTTCGCTGATCCAAAAATTGAAAAAGTGTTCCATGCCGCAGAATATGATGTCATCTGTCTGCGGCGTGATTACGGCTTTGAATTCACCAACCTGTTTGACACCATGCAGGCTGCGCGCATTCTTGGATTGCCCAAGTTGGGATTATCATCATTACTGGAAGAATATTTTGCTGTGACCGTGAACAAACGCTTCCAAAAAGCAGATTGGGGAAAAAGACCTTTATCGCGAGCAATGGCTGATTACGCCCGCCTGGATACACACTATCTGATCCCCTTGCGGGAAAAACTGGCCTGTGCTCTAGAGGAAACAAAACGTTTGAAGGTTGCAGAGGAAGATTTTTTACGCATTTCCCGTTCTTCCAGCTCTCCAAACGATAAACCCTGTTATACAACCGTGCGCGGATACCATACACTCGATCCCCAACAGCTTGCAGTCCTTGCCGAATTATGCGCATACCGCAATCGAATGGCATTTCAAGCCAATCTCCCTCCCTTTAAGATACTGAGCAGTGCAGCCTTGCTTGCAATCGCCAAGGCAGGAGCTGCGAGCATTGAGGAATTATCCGGGATCCCAAGCCTTTCAGAAAAACTCCTGCACAGGCACGCCAAAGGCTTGCTCGAAGCAGTCAGGCTGGGAAAAACCAAACCACCCATCCACCTCGATCATAGATCCAAACCCTCTGAAGCCTATATCGCCCGGCTGGAACGGCTAAAAAAATGGCGCCTGCAGCTCGCCAGCGAGAAAACGGTGGAATCGGATGTGATCCTCCCACGAGAGATACTGGAAGAGATCGCCAAGAAAAATCCAACCACCGAACAGGAACTTGCCCTGCTGATGCAGGATGTTCCCGAACGCTTTCAGTTATATCGTTCTTCTATTTTGAAAATTCTAAAGGAGCAGCCATGAGAATTCATTTTGACGGAGCTGCGCAAACAGTTACCGGCTCACAACATCTTCTGGAGATCAACGGGAAAAGGATTTTATTGGAATGCGGTATTTATCAAGGAAGGCGGGCAGATTTTTACAGCCGAAACTGTTGCTTTCCCTTTGAACCCCCAGGTCTGGATGCGGTCATTTTATCGCATGCGCACATCGATCACAGCGGGAACTTGCCCAATCTGGTCAAGCAGGGCTACTCCGGACCTATATTTGCCACTCCCCCCACCGCCGATCTGGCAGATATCATGCTGCAGGATTCGGGTCATATCTATGAAGAGGATGCGCAATATTTAAACCAGAAGAAAAACCGCCGCGGGGAACCCCCGGTTGAACCGCTGTATACAAAAGAAGATGCCCGGCGGGTGAAACCGTACTTCCAGCAGATTGGTTATGATCAGGTATTTGAACCCATCCCCGGAGTACAGGCGCGCTTGCTGGATGCTGGACACATCCTGGGTTCTGCCGGAGTCTGTTTGGATATCGAAGAGCATGGAAGGAAGACTCGCCTGTGGTTCTCGGGTGATATCGGCCGGCCGGGTCTTTCCCTCATCCGCGACCCACAGCTCCCCGAAAAAGCCGATTACCTGATCATGGAATGCACGTACGGTGATAAAGCGCACAGCAACCCGGAAGATGCTTTTATGGAACTGCGCGACGTGATCCGGCGCACGGTAGATCGGCGGGGGAAGGTCATCATCCCGGCTTTCTCAGTTGGACGTACGCAAGAGATCGTCTTCAACCTCAACCGCATGATCAGCGCAGGCGACCTGCCGCGCATTCCGGTGTTTGTCGATAGTCCGCTGGCAAGCAATGCTACCGAAGTATTCCGCAGACACCCCGATTATTTTGACGATGAAACACACGCCTTCATGCAAACCGGACGCCACCCGGCTCTGACCTTTGATGAGCTGGAATACACGCGCAGCGTGGAAGAATCCAAAGCTATCAACGGCAAATCAGGACCGTTGATCATCATTGCCGCTTCCGGAATGGCAGAAGCCGGGCGCATTTTGCATCATCTGAAGAACAATATCGAAGATGAGCGCAACACCATTGTGATCGTCTCCTGGCAGGCGCCCTATACCCTCGGCCGGCGTATTGCTGACCGTGAGCCAGTAGTGCGAATTTACGGAGAAGAATATAATTTGCGCGCCGAAGTGGCTACCATCGGCGGATTTTCCTCGCACGCCGGGCAGAACTTCCTGCTGCAGTACGCCCAAGCCACCCAAGCCAGCTTGAAAGGGCTGTATCTAGTGCACGGCGACCCGGATGCAGCAGGCGTTTTCCAGCAGGTGCTGGCTGCCAACAACTTCGGAGAGGTGCTTTACCCGCGTATGGGCGAGAGCGTGGCAATTTGAGAAACGAGATGCTATAATTCGCAGCACAAACGGAGAGGTGCCGGAGTGGACGAACGGGGCGGTCTCGAAAACCGCTGTGGCCATTTTTGGTCACCGAGGGTTCGAATCCCTCCCTCTCCGCCTTTTGAATCTATGATAGTTTTCCGATAAAAGAGGGGGGTACAGGATTGATTTTTTCTCTAAATTGTTAGTAAATAGTTTAGTAATTATTTTTAAAGTTAAAGACTTAATTGTCTTTCAAGCGGAGGATAAAATACTCCAATGATTGAGAAGGGATTTTCCACTCCCCTTTTATGGAATCTATATGTTGTACCAACAAAGAAATATAAATCCTTTTTGGTACTAAATTCTTCAAAATATTTTTTCTTTACTATCTCATTTGCTTTAT
>LDZU01000036.1_pt1 | contig 28823 bp, 27 predicted proteins | sample 615531 | NCBI WGS metagenome assembly LDZU01 (sample SAMN03408293, study PRJNA278302) | terrestrial metagenome | isolation source: oil reservoir sample SB2 | place: USA: Alaska, North Slope, Schrader Bluff formation | collected 2011-09 | reverse complement strand
ACGGGTTGCTGGCAGGAGCTTCTCAATATGTTGGGGTGAACGTTACGGCAGGCTCAAGTGTCAATTGTCGCGGACGCGCCCGGGATGGTCGAGAGGGACGCATTACTGGGAATGAAATTTCATTCGGTGAATTTGGTGGTGGTGGTGAGATCGTATGGAAAGGACTGCACATGGTTAACTATGCCTGGATCAAACGCATTCCGCCTACTGCGCTCACTCAAATCTTTTTAGAAGCCACAGGTGCAAAAAATGAAATGGATTTAATGGAAGGTCTGTCGAACCAGACGTACCAGCTCTCCCCTATTGTTGCTGTGAAGATCATGGAAACAGCGCTGGCAGGTGATCACGCTGCAGGGCAAATCCTTCACTGGGCGGGTGAAGAGCTTGGCTGGCTTGCTGTCTCTGTGATCCGCCAGATTGGCATGCAGAATGAGGAAGTGGAAGTGGTCCTTTCGGGAAGCGTCTTTGATGTCGGTGCGCTCATTAGCGATCCAATGCGCCGGGTCATTCTCGAACATGTACCGCAGGCAAAGTTAATGCGTCTCGATGGTCCTCCCGTTGCAGGTCCCCTGATCCTGAGCATGCAACTGGCAGGTTTTGATCCATATCCCATGCGCTCAAAATTGATCAAAACCGCCAAGATGTTGGTGGAATAAAAGAGCGGGATTCCAAGAATCTCGCGACTTCAATTTCGCTTCCCTGAAATCAAATGACAAGGGTGGATTTCTATACTCGCCAACAAAATTCCCCCCTGTTTTTACGCAAGAGCAGATACAAGGGCGGCTTTCCAAACATGCCGACAAAATTCTTCCCTGTTTTAACAAAAATCAAAAGGAAAATAATGAGGGGCGATGTCATTCAGAGGGAACCTCCTATTAAAGTTCTCCTCCATTATCAATTTTGACCCTTCTTTTTCAATAGTTTTCATTTGACAATGTTTCATTTGACAATTGACTTCTAGAAATTCATATTGTATACTGTTTACAGTATACAATATGAATACAAATTTACCTTCCGTAAAACGTGAGAATTGTTCTCAGCAGGCGCGTGACATTATCGAAATGGCGATCATGCGCGGAGAATTAAAACTGGGCGAAAAACTGGTGGAAGAAAAAATAGCCCAACAACTAAATATCAGCCGGGTACCTGTGCGAGAAGCATTCCGCACATTAGAAAAATATGGTTTGGTAGTTATAAAACCCAATAATGGTGTATGGGTCATCTCCCCTGATGTAAATGACATGGAAGAAGTGTATGATATCAGGGCATTAAACCAGCCTTATGCTTTGGAGCTCTGTTTTCGAAACTCTCCTGAAAAAACCGTTCGCGAACTTGAACTTCAGATTGCTGATTTTAAGAAACTATTGGATCACCACGGCGATATTTATGATTTGATCAACCAGGATTTTAAATTTGATGAGATCGTTTTTTCAAATTGTGGAAATAAAAAATTAATAGAAATTTGGGCGATATTGGTTCCGTTGCTAAAAATCGGTTTTTTCTATAACCCCTATTTCAAAGAAGTCGACAGCGTAGAGAATAATCGTTCGCATGAAGATATTATTTTAGCCTTTCAAAAAGGTCAGATTGAAGAAGCAAAAAAATTGTTGATAGACCACATTATGCAATCAAAACAATTAATTTGTGAGTCTTTCAGGAAAGGAGGCAAGGGAAAAGGAGATAACAAATAGTGTTATGAATCCAAGAATAATTATTAGAAAGTAGGAGTGAAAAATGGAAAAGGAAGCTACAAAAAAAACCTTTGGTGAAAAACTAAAAGAGCACTTTACGACAACAACCTTAGTCTTGATCCCCATTTGCGCGGGTATCAATCTTATTGGTGGTTGGTTGGCTAGCTCACTTAAATTGCCGGTCTTCCTAGATATGATCGGCACTATTGTTTCCGCAGCCATTGGCGGCCCTTGGGTGGCAGCTGTGGTTGGTCTACTGACAAATGTATTTTTAGCTATCGTTGCAAATCCTGTTTACTTACCCTATGCCCTCGTCAGTATTGGTGTCGGTTTATTGACCGGTTATATGGTAAAGAAAGGATTCTTCAAAAGTGTCGGCGGGTATGTTGTTACCTGGCTTGTTAATACATTACTTTCTGTTATTATCGCTTCAGCCATCACCATTTTTGTCTTTGGTGGTGCAACTGGTGCGACCGGCACTTCGGCCTTGACGGCTTATTTATTGGCAACGGGTCAGAAGATCTTTACCTCTGTGGTTACTTCTCAGTTCATCTTCACGCTGCTTGACCGCGCAATTGCTTATTTTGCAGCCTTTATCGTGCTGAAGCGTATTCCAAAGAAGTTTATCAGTAAAGTTGTTACAGATACCAAATAATACACATATTCATTAAATACAGGTGGGGTAGTTAATTTAACTTCCCCACCTTCCGTAAAAGGATATCTCATGGCAAGAAAGACTGTCTCTTCTTACATTAACATCGATTCGCCTATTGATCGTCTGCATCCAATGACGAAAATCGTAGCGGTTCTGTGTTTTGGAATCATCGGGTTTGCTTCTCCCACACCCATCCTTCCATACGTATTTCTTCTGGGCTTGATCTATATTTCCCACCTTGCGAAATTATCAAAAAAATTCATTCGCTATGTGGTCCCGTTCGGAATCCCTCTTTTAATCATGCTGTTGATCATTCAGGGGTTTTTTAGCGCTAAAAATGAAACCGTCTTGTATGATTTCGGATTTGCTCAGTTGGGGCTGGAGGGTACGCTCTACGCGGTCAAACAGGTTGGTTCAGTTCTTGTTTTCTTGGGTTCTTTCTACTTATTTACCACTACCACACATCCCGGGAAATTGGTTACCTCTTTTGTGGATGCCGGGGTAAGTCCAAAGATAGGGTACCTTTTATTGGCTACTTTCCAGATCTTTCCTCAAATGCAGATGCGCCTGTCAACCATTCGCGAAGCTCAGGTTGCCCGTGGATTGGAAATTGAAGGCAATTTACTGCAGCGCGCGGGGGCATTTTTACCTTTGATAGGTCCACTGGTGATGAGTTCATTGATGAGTGTTCAAGAACGCGGGATGACGCTTGAGACCAGGGGTTTTGGCTCATCAAACAAGAACATAACCAGTTTTATTGAAATTCTGGATACCAATAATCAAAAGATTGCAAGAAAAGGAATGACCATTCTGACCATCCTCGCAGTGATTGGTTCAATACTCTTAAGTATCCTGAAGAAGGGATAAGCATGAATACAAACGAAATTGTTGTCGATGTAAAGGATTTCAGTTTCTCCTATGATTCATCCGATGGTGAAACCCAACAAAGAGCGATCGAAAATATCAATTTTCAGGTCTGCAAAGGGGAGTTCTTCTGCATCATCGGTCCCAACGAAGCTGGAAAATCCACTCTGTGTAATGCGCTGGTTGGATTGATCCCCCATTTTTTTCATGGGAATATGGAAGGTGACATCATTATTCTCGGTGAAAATACCCAGGCTACCAATGTAGCGGATCTTTCCTTCAAGATCGGGCTTGTCTTTCAAGATCCCTTTAACCAGCTTACCTATACTACCACCTCTGTGGCTGAAGAATTGGCTTATGGCTTGGGTAATATCGGCGTGCCTCGCGAAGAGATGCGCAAGAGGGTCAAAGAGGTGGCGAAAATTATGCATATTGACCATCTGCTCCAGAAGAACCCGCTCGAGCTCTCTGGCGGGCAGGTTCAGAGAGTGGCGTTGGGTTCTGTGTTTGTCATGAATCCGGAAATTATCGTGCTAGATGAATGTACTGCACAGCTGGACCCGCTGGGATCGAAAGAAATATTCGATGTGGTAAAAGACCTGAACAGTCGGGGAATCACAGTAATCATGGCAGATAACGATATGGAACGGGTGGCGGAATATTCCGATCATGTTCTTATTCTGCATCAGAATAAAATGGTGAAATGGGGTGAAACCAAAGAGGTCTTCAGCAGTATCAATTTTGCTTCACTCGATCTGCGACCACCCGCCTATGTGTCAATAACCGAGGAATACATCAAACGGGGCTTATGGAAGAAAGAAATTGCCTTGAAAGAAAAAGAAGTCATCAATATTTCACGGGAGATTATTAACCGATGAACATCCAATTTACAGATTTACATTTTACTTACTCATCAGGAGACAAAGCCTTAAATGGAATTACGTTAAATTTTTCGGGAAATAACCCCGTCGCGATCATCGGGCAGAATGGCTCTGGAAAGACCACCCTTGCCAAACACTTCAATGGCATTTTAAGACCAACCGAAGGTACGGTACTTATTGATGGCGAGAACATCAACTCCCGTACCACGGCTGAATGGTCGCGAAAAATTGGGTATGTATTCCAGAATCCACAGGATCAACTATTTCTAGAGACTGTCAGAAAAGAATTAAGCTTTGGTCCGAAGAAAATCAAGATGGGTCCTGAAAGCATAGAAAAGAATGTGTTGTATGCCGCCGAATTATGTCAAATGAGCGATAAATTAGATGTACATCCTTTTGACTTATCCCCGACGCAACGGAAATTTTGCGCGATCGCTTCCATCATCACCATGGATCCAGAGGTGGTCCTGTTGGATGAACCTACCGGTGGTCAAGATTATGACGGTACACTCCTGCTGGAAAAGATCATTCAGGAACTGCATAGCAAAGGGAAACTTGTCATAACCATTTCTCATGATATGGATTTTGTCATCCGAAATTTCAAACGTGTGGTGGTACTGTGCAACGGAAAGGTGATCATTGATGCGGACACTCTCACGGTATTTTCAAAGGTGGATGAACTGGAAAAGACCTTTATCGAACCCCCACCCATTACACGGATTGGACAGGCGTTGAATTTCCGTGAAACTGCAGCAACACTGGAAGATTTTTTTATCTATTTCGATCAAAAATTGAAGAAGTGAAAGGAAGATGATGGCAAAGATCATTACGCAAATATACGGGATCCGCACTCTACCAGATGCGAAAATGGTAGTGGATCTGGGAGCTGATCACATCGGTGTTTCTTACGGCAAAGTAAAACGTACACCGGGTATGTTGAACTTTGAGCAGGCGCGCGAGATTTTTAACGGTATTGGCAGCAGAGCAGTACGGGTAGGTTTAACCGTATCGACAGAAATGGAAGAAATTGTTGAGATGGTCACAACGCTCATGCCGGATGTCCTCCACCTCTCGGGTGATATTGCTGGTTTTTCTCCCAATGATATAAAAGAATTAAAGAGGAGAGTCCCGGGGTTGAAGGTCATGCAGGCAATTCCTGCCAATGACCCCAGAGTCTATCAATATGTGAAAGAATATGAAGAAGTGTCAGATTTCTTCCTAATAGATACTGTCACGAGCGGTGCGAGCGATATTGGTGCAACCGGTCTAACCCACGACCTGCAAATTGACAAAAAAATCGTAGAATCCACAAAAGTTCCCTGTATCATCGCCGGTGGATTGGGACCAGCGAACGTGACTGAAGCCATCCGCATTGTCAGACCATACGGGGTGGATTCATTTACCCGTACCAATCTCGATAAACCCGATGGGATGAATCTAAAAGATCCTGTAAAAGTAAAAGCATTTATCGATGCGGTTCGCGCGGTAGAGTAGAGATATGGCTCATAGAGCATGCGTTCTGGGCGATCCGGCCGTTGATCTGATTGTGCACATGCCGGAAATTCGGGATGGAGAAAAAGTGATGGTACATCACCCCAACCTCTATCCGGGTGGCAGCGGTGGGAATACCGCTGTCGCTTTAGCGCGCCTTGGAATCAGTACTCAATTTATCGGCACCATCGGCGATGATCAGTATGGTCAGATCGTTAAGGAAGACTTTATGCAAGAAAACGTGGAGATTACGCAACTCTTTGTAGATCCTGCCCTCTCCACCGTTTGCGTATTTGCATTTGTGGAAAGTGATGGAGAGCGGTATTTATGGGGATGGCCCAGGACCAACCAGTCCTACACTTCGATTGCTTTTGATAGGATCAATCTTGACCTGATCCGTCATGCCGGATGGTTGCATACAACTGGCTTGTTGCTGGCAAAGGAATCAACAGGAAGAGACACAACCCTGAAAGCGCTGGAATGGGCGAATAATAATGAGGTTATTACATCCCTTGACCTCAACCTGCGAGTTAGCGGAAACTCAATTGAAAATACTTATCGTGAAATCGTGATGCGGGCTATTTCCAATTCAAAATTTATTCTGGGATCCGAACAGGAATTTTCCATATTGCACGAAACCCATGATTGGGAGCAATCTGCGGCAAGCATTGAACAAATGCATAAAATTGCCGTGGTGCGGCGCGGGGCGCGCGGTTCTATTTTATTTACAGGAGAAAAAAGATTAGAATATCCGGCCTTTCATGTGGATGTGGTCGATACGGTTGGAGCCGGTGATGTTTTTAATGCAGGTTTCATCGCCGCACTTCTACACGAACATGATCTTTCCACCGCACTCCAATGGGGAAATGCTGTCGCGGGATATACAATTTCCAGAGAAGGTGCCAGAACAAGCCCGACATTGGAACAAATGAAGCAATTTATGTCTACAGAGAAATAGATGAAGGATAGGAATACATGATGAAGAAATACATAATGGATTGTGATCCCGGGCATGATGATGCTATTGCCTTGATCCTCGCTGCCAAACATCTGCATCTGTTGGGTATAACAACGGTTGGCGGAAATCAAACCATCGAAAAAGTAACCACAAACGCGTTAAAAATTCTTGAAGTGATAAAACGCACAGATATCCCTGTCTATCCGGGCTCGGATAATCCCTGGATTCAAAAACTCGAGACCGCTCCCCAGTTCCATGGCGTTTCGGGTTTGGATGGTCCGCAGGTGCCTGCTCCTACCACCAAACCGCAGGCTGTCCATGCCGCCCAATTTATTGTCGATACGGTCAAAAAGAATGAGAAGATCTCCCTGATCGCCACCGGCCCGCTTACCAACCTGGCGACTGCTTTGCAGTTGGATCACACCATTGCTGGGGGTATAAAAGAGATCTTTATCATGGGCGGCTCGGTAACCTTCGGGAACTGGACCCCCGCCACGGAGTTTAATATCTATGTTGACCCCGAAGCCGCCTATAAAGTTTTCAATGCCGGCATACCCATCAGATTGTGCGGGTTGAACCTGACGAGGCAGGCGTTTGTGGCGGATAAAGATTTGGAGATCCTCAAAAGTATTAACAATCAGGTTGCGCTGTTCTGTCACGATCTCTTGAGATTCTTCATTGATTCCTGTCGCAAAACAGCTTATATCTCCGGCGCGAATCTGCATGATGTCTGCGCGGTGGCGTGGGCGGTGGATGAGAGACTGATTAAATCGGTCGATATGCATGTTCAGATTGAACTGCAGGGGAAATTCACACGGGGTATGACAGTTTGTGATTACCGGCATTTACGCAGTGCGAATCCGTTGGTGGATCTTGAGCATGAAGCAACTATGCATTATCGTGGAGAAAAACCCAATTGTGCAGTTGGAGTAGAGCTAGATGTGGTGGCTTTTTTCTCTCTGCTTTACGAAACGATTAAAAGCTATTAGAAGTATTTCGAAGATAATTTCTTATGAAGAATCTTGATAAAACATATCTGGGATATATTGCTGTGCTGCTGTGGAGCACAGCAGCCGCGTTCATCCGCTCGCTTAGCGAGGTAATTGGTCCTTTCACAGCAGGCTTTTATGTGTATATCATCGGTGGTCTGCTGACCTTATTGCTCACACCCAAAAGTGAAAGGAAAATACCCTCCATTAAAAATCTTTCAATGCCCGCAATACTCTGTGGGATTATTTATGCTGTTTATGTGTTTACCACCTCTTATTCGATAGCCATTTCCAAAACACGCGTGATAAGTCTGGGCGTTACTGTCGTAAAGTCTTTGTGGCCTCTCTTTACACTGATCTTATCCATACCATTGTTGCGTGAGAAGAGAAAACTTTCATTTTGGGGTTTATTATTTTCCTTTTCAGGAGTGTTAGTTGTGGTATTGGGTGATTCCGGGCAGGATGTGATCGGTTCTTCCCCTATACGAGTTGACGATCTGACCCCATTTGGCATAGGTCTTATATCCGCTATATCCTGGGCACTGTATTCGAATTTGATAAAGAAATTTGATGTTGATGGTGCTATTGTTGGAGTATTCATGTTGCTTTCAGGGTTGATCATGGGTTTGATCAGTTTGTTTGTGATTGAACCCGCTGAATGGAACACCGGCGTGGTTTTCCAGATCATCTATCGATCGGTGGTCACCATTTTTGTTGCTACTTATTTGTGGAATCAATCTGTACTCAAAGGGGATATTCATAAAGTTACCCTGGCTGCCAACTACTTGCCCTTGATTTCGGTTCTCATTTCATCCCTGATATTGAATGTGAAATTAGATTTAAGCATTTTGATTGGCGGTGTTTTGTTGGCAGTCGGAAATTTCTACCATAAGAATTCAGAAAAACACATGAAAGAAGTACCAGATGTTTGAATGCAAGAATGAAATCTCGTTATCTGTTGCCGACCAAAAACATTTACATTCTGATTGAGTATGGATAAAAATGGATATCAGCTTGGCAAACTGATTTATAGGCTCGCTTTCTCGGGCACTTGTGCAGATCTATTATTTGTGCTTTAGCAGTGGATAATGGTGACAGGTATGATATGTTTGTGCTAGGATGTCGTAAAGGTTGAACAAATCTTCCCCTTGGATCATACGAAACGGGAAGCATGCACCTTATTAATCACCATGTAAATTTCACGGCGGTTTTAGTACCTTAGAGTTTTTCGATTGAAGTCACTTAATAAGCTTGAATCACAAGAATTCTGGTAAGGAGGAAGAATGCCAAATGGATATCATGGAAAAATATTACTGGTCGATTTATCGACGCGAACATTCGCAGTCGAAACTCCGGATGATGGTTTTTATCGCAAGTACATGGGGGGAAGCGCCATGGGTGTATATTATCTTTTAAAGAATACTCCCGCGCGCACGGATCCCCTGGATGCACTGAACACCCTGTGTTTCTTTACCAGCGTACTTACCGGTGCGCCGATATCGGGATTATCCCGCATCACCGTTACCGCTAAATCACCCACCTCTCATCTGGTGGGCGATTCGCAATCGGGCGGAACCTTCCCGGTAGCATTTAAATCTACCGGCTATGATGGGATTGTTATTAGTGGGAAATCAAAGACCCCGGTCTATCTGTGGATCACCCCTGAAAAAACGGAACTGTTGGATGCAAGCCACCTGGTTGGAAAATTCACTGCGGATGTAGAAGATATGATCCGTGAAGAATTGGGCGATGTACATATCCAGATAGCCCAATGTGGACCCGCTGCAGAAAATGGCGTACTGTATGGGGCGATCATCACCAATGCCAATCGGGCGAATGGGCGCACCGGAATGGGAACGGTCATGGCTTCCAAGAATTTAAAAGCGATCGCGGTGCGCGGGAATGAGAAACTAACCTTCTTTGACCCGGGGGACATCCAAGCACTTGCGCGCGAAGGGGTCAAGCGTTTCCCGGATGCCCCTGTGGCGCATTTGGGAAAATTTGGGACAGCCGGTGCGGTCAATGGGAAAAATAAAACCGGCTACCTCCCGACCAGAAACTGGTCCTCCGGTTTTCTGGAGAACGCCGAGCGCATTTCTGGCGAAACCATGTATGAAACGGTGCTCAAAAAGCGCGATACCTGCTACGGCTGTGTTGTGCGCTGTAAGCGGGTTGTGGAGATCAATGATGGGAAATACCGAGTTTCCGAACGCTATGGAGGTCCAGAATACGAAACGGTCGCCACTCTTGGCTCCTACTGCGGTATCACCGATCTGGAAGCTATCTGTTATGCCAATCAGCTCTGCAATATGTACGGCATGGATACCATTTCATGCGGAGCCACTGTTGCCTGGTTCATGGATTGCGTTGAACATGGCTATCTGGAAGATAGATTTATTGAAGGCGTGCCCTGCAAATTCGGGAACGCGGAAGCGATGGTAAGGTTAGTGGAGCTGATAGCCAAACAGGAAGGTATTGGGAAAACGTTGGGAAAAGGTTCCGAAAGAGCAGCGGCAGAGCTGGGGGTCGGGCAGGATCTGCTTGTTTCGGTCAAGAACAATGAGTTCCCTGCTCATATGCCGCAGGAAAAAAGGAGTCTGGGATTGATCTATGCGGTCAATTCCTTTGGCGCTGACCACAACTCATCCGAACATGACTATTCCTACAGCCAATTTTCAGAGCATATGGCTGCTCTGGGGCTGTTGGACCCGCAATCCAATACGATCCTCAATAACGAAAAGGTGAAATTCGCTCTGTATACCCAGTATTTCTACAGCTTGCTGGATACGCTGACCTGCTGTAATTTCGTGTACGGTCCTGTGTGGCAGTTATACCGTCCCTTTGAGCTGGTCGATCTGGTCAACCTTGTAACGGGCTGGAAGACCTCGTTGTGGGAACTGATGCTGGTTGGCAGGCGGCGCCTGAATTTGCTCAGAGCCTTCAATGCTCGCGAGGGTGCCGGTAAGGCGCAGGATGTGGTTCCCCCGAAAATGAACCAACCGCTCGAAGGTGGTCCAACCGCGGGACTTGCCATCCCTGCAGGGGAATTGGAAAACGCCATACTTGAATATTACCAGCTCGCCGGCTGGGGTGAGGATGGGAACCCATCTAAAAGCACCCTTGCCGAACTGGGTCTCGCCTGGATCGAGGAAACATAATTGCAGCTTGGATGTTATCCGAATCCACATGAGACTGCAGGTTGCAAAGTGAGTTTCCAAACCCAACAATATCAATTTTTCCCTTTTTAGCATGCGATAAAGATAGCTTTCCACGTCCTCTGGCATATTCCGGAACATTCATTGCTCATTTCCTGAAAATCCATTTCCCGTACAAGGACAGCTTTCCAAAACCACCAAAAATCTGAAAAGCACCATGCAAACGGACACCGCTGGAATTCTTATTTGGTAATATACTCAATAAATAGTTCATGAACATTGGCATTACGTTTAATTCTTTTGCGCGCAAAAAAATGTTGCCAGAAGAAAAAGAATTGAGAGCAACAAGTTTCGCCATAGGCAAACACCTGCTAAGGCTTGGGCATAATGTGCAATATTTCGATATGGACGACCCCGGCGACATCAAGGAATTGTGCAATTCTAAAATAGATGTCGCATTCGATACCTGCGAACGCATACACGATGATCCGCGTGGCGAGGCATATACAGCCGCATTGCTTGAATACCTGAACATTCCCCATACCCGCACCAGTTCTTTCCATATATCCCTTGGCATTAATAAAGTACGCGTGAAATTGATCCTCTCCTACCACCACATCACCACCCCGCGCTTCCAGGTCTTTCAGACCGAACAAGAAGAATTGCGTCCGGATTTAGATTTTCCGCTTTTTGTAAAAGGAGTGGCATGCGAGAACAGCATCGGCATTGATGAGCATTCTCTTGTGACCGATATGCACCAGTTGAAAGATCAAATTAAAAAGATTAATATCCTATTCAATCAAGCCGCCCTGGTGGAGGAATTTATTGGTGGAAGGGAATTCTCGGTAGCGGTTCTACCCGGGCAGATCAATCGCGTTCTACCCATTATGGAAATTGAATATGATGATTTGCCGCCCAACAGGAGATTCCTGGATTACAAAGCCAAGTGGATCACCCGCTCTGATCAATTTAAAAGGACTATTTCCGTCTACCCGGTCGACCTGACACTGGAAGAGCAGAAGCTCATCAGTGGAACAGCACTCAAGTGCTTCAACATCCTTGGGCTTGATTCCTACGCCAGAGTAGACATGCGTTATAACGACCATACCCCCTATGTCCTCGAAGTCAACCAGAATCCCAGCATTAATGAAGCAGGAAGCGGCTTTGTTCATAGCTGTGAAAATCAGGGGTTGGATTACACAGGCATGGTCAATGCACTGCTTCAGAATGCGATCTTAAGGTAAAAGTGAAAATTCTTCTCCTCAAACCAGCAGAGCCGGACCCAGATTCTACAATTAAAACTCACAAGATCTGTATTCTATTGAAACAGCTCGGCTATGCAGTGGTAGAACGAAACCTCAATGCGGCTCTGTATGAGAACGTGATCAGGGAAAAACCGGATATCGTGTTTAACCTTGCCAGCATCTATGCATGGAATAAAACCAACCTTATCCCGGCCATCCTTGAAATTGCCGGCGTGCGCTATAGCGGGTCGGGCATCCTCAGCCTCTCGCTTGTGCGTAACTTCACCAAACTATTCCCTCTTCTTTCTGAATCTGGCATCCGGGTAGCGCCTTTTAAGATCATGAAAGCCGCGAGTGCCATCCTGAATAACGAACTGCGTTACCCGCTCAACCTCTACACCGATGGATCCCGGCACAATCTTGTGCTTGCCAATGATTTGGAATTGAAAAGCGCTCTGCAGGATTTACCCCAACAAGCCGAACTGGTGCTGCAGGAGCATGTCGAGGGGGAAGTAGTGAGCCAGTATATCCTCGATTCCACTCCCTTTCCATCTTCCCTCAATGAACCGTTTATGACAACTGCTCTAAAAGCTTACCATCTCATGGAAGCGAGAGGGTTGGTGCGGCTTGATTTTATTGGGTCCGATGAGCCGCTTCTGGATTGGATTGAAGTATCGCCCGATCCGCTGGATGAAAAATTACTGCAACTGGCGGCACTTGCCGGATGGGATGCAGAAAAAATAATACAATCCCTGGTGGAGCACGCCGGGAGAGACCATTAGACACACACCCCGAGTTATTGCATTTATAACTGTAGGTAAGGTAAGATGATGTCAGCAGAAAAAATGATAGTCAAGCAGCTAGTGTGGGGAGAAGCAAATCTTCGCCAGATCTTGGAGATCGAAAATTCCTCTTTTAATAAATTGGATGCGTACACCCTGGAAGACTTCAGCCGTTGGTACAGCTATAACCCCGACCTGTGCGTGGTGGCAGAGATTGATCGTCGCATTGTAGGCTGCATGATTTCCCGCATTGTGCGGGATACAGTGGATTTGGCTTCGCTTGCCATTCACCCTGCCTACCGCAGACACGGAGTGGGATCGGCGCTGCTAGCCTATACCGTCATGCAGATGAAAAAATATGGGATAAAGCAGATCGAACTGGAAGTGAGAAAAACCAATGCGGCGGCAATTGCTTTCTGGCAAAAGTTGGGTTTTGTTCTCTTTGGTAGCCTGCCTGGCTTTTATGGGGATGGTGAAGAAGCCTTGCGGATGCGAAAGATCATCGATTGAACTATTCATTTTTCCCTCCTCCTTGATTGGGCACAAGGGCGGGATTCCAAACCCGCCATCAAAGTTAACCTTCTCCATGGATATGCATGCAGAAGAGAACAATCCACTTACCTGATGAATCCGTCATCCCGAGCCTTGCGAGGGATTCCCATAAGTAAATCACACCAGCCAATAATAGGATAACCGATGACCACATGTCTACGTCATGTTGAGCGATAGCGAAACATCTCTCCATTTGTAAATCAAACCAGCCAAAAATAGTAGCTGCATTTCCATAAAAACGTTGTGATAAACACTTCCTCCCCTGTGTGGAGCAAGGGGGAGGCGGGGAGAGGGTGTTTCCCGAGCACTGCGATGGATCTCTCTGTTGCCAGATTAAACCAGCCAACAATAAGAAACCCATTTCCCAATGTTTATGTCATGTTGAGCGTCAGCGAAACATCTGTCACCCACGAAATATAACCAACCAGTAATTAGGTGAATTCTTTGTGACCTGAACGAAGTGCATCTCACCCTAAAACGGTCAGACCAGCCAGCAATAGGACATCCCTATTCTTGGTTAATCTGTCATTCCAAGCCTTGCGAGATATTTCTGTTGCCAGATTAAACCAGCCAGCATAAAGGCAACCCATTCTCCGGTCATTACGTCATGTTGAGCGATAGCGAAACATCTCTCCATTTATAAATCAATCTAGTGGACAATTGGGAATATACCAACCAATTCAAAACGTCATGCGAACGCTGTGAAGGATCTGTCAGCCCTGATGCTTTTCCAAATGAAAGTCGCAAAGAATATGCTTAAGAAAGAATATTTCTCTTGCGTTTCATAGTTTATTTTCCCTCATCATCCCAAACGCAACGATGGATCTCTCTACGTATCAATATTTCTTGCATTGCTATTCAACTCGGTATACACTAAACTTATTACAACAGGGGTTGCTTTGCGGGGAAAACGCTCCAATTTATCATTGTTTTTTATCATTGTTGCGTTACCTGCAACACATCCATCCTATTCTTAGAGGAAATCTATGATCAATCGTGCTGAAACCAAATCTGCGCGCCTCTCTCAAATCGAAGCGCTGCTGATCGACCACCCGGAGGGAATGTCGCAAGCCGAGCTTGCCCGCCGCCTGGGCGTCCATCGCTCCACCATCCTGCGCAACCTGGCTGATCTCAGCGCTCCCGTCTATGAAGATCATGGGCGCATCTTCATCGATCGCGAAGCCTACCTGGTCAACCTGCGCCTGAACCTGCACGAAGCCCTTTCCATCCATCTCGCCGGTCGCTTTATGGATACCTGCATGGATCGCCGCAACCCCCATGTGGCATCTGCGCTGCGCAAATTGGGCATCGCCCTCGAAAAATTGGCTCCCCTCGTCAGCCACTTTGTGCGCAGCTCTGCCAATGCCTTCGATGATGACTCGAAACGCCAGGACCCGCATTACCTGCAGGTGCTCGAAAAAATGACGCTTGCCTGGGCGGAGAAACGCAAAGCGCAGCTCTGGTACCGCGGAGCTGAGGGTGGGGTGGTTAAAGAATACACTTTCTGCCCTTATTTTGTGGAAGTGAGTGCGGTCGGGCAAGCCATCTACGCCATTGGGCGCATTGAGCCGGAAAAGGAAATGCGCACCTTCAAGATCGAGCGCGTGGAGCGTATCGAACTGCTCAAAGACACCTACTCCATTCCACATGATTTTGATCCCGATCAATTGCTCGACCAAGCCTGGGGCATCTGGTTCACCGAACAGCAGCCAGTTAAGATACAGCTTCGTTTTTCACAGCGGGTGGCACAGCGCGTGCGGGAAACCCGCTGGCACCCCACCGAGCAGGTTACCGAACAACCCAATGGCAGCCTGCTCTGGTGCGCATCCATTGCTGAACCGCGCGAAATGCTGCCCTGGGTGCGCGGCTGGGGCGCGGATGTGGAGGTGCTGGAGCCGCAGGAGTTACGAGAGACCATAAAAACCGAAGCGAAAAATCTAGCTATGATATATCAAATAAAGATTGCAGAGGAATAACTTGACGGATGATTTAATTGCTCACTTGCGATTGACAGATGGCGAACCCCAATCTCTTTCCGATCACTTAAGAGAAGTGTCAATATTAACAGGTCAGTTTGCTGAAAAAATAGATTTGAAAGAAGCAGGAGAAACAATTGGCTTGTATCACGATTTGGGAAAAGCCAGCCGCGAATTTCAAAATTATATCCGATCTGCAAATGGGCTGATAAATCCAGACGAAGATGAGTATATTGATTTTAAAGAAAAAAAAGGAAAAATTGATCACTCGAGTGCGGGAGCCCAGGTAATTTATAGAAATCTTTACGATAAGGGAGCGGAGGGATTTCTAGCCGCACAGGTTCTATCCCTATGTATTGCTTCTCATCATTCAGGGCTTATCGATTGTCTAACTCCTGAAGGAAAAGACAATTTTTCACTCAGGATGGAGAAATCGGAAGAGAAGACTCATACAGATGAGACATTGAAAAATTTTACAGAAATCGAGGGGAAGGAAATATTTACGTCCAAAATAGAAAAGAATCTTATCGCAAAGCTTAATAACTTAAAAGAACCCAATGATTCAAAGGAAACTCTAGCTTTCAAATGTGGTCTCCTCACACGTTTCTTGTTCAGTTGTCTTATTGATGCAGACAGGCTCAGTACAGCTGATTTTGAATCTCCCAATAATATTCAGCTTAGAAACTATGGTCAATACCACCCTTGGGAGACTCTCATTCAGCGACTAAATAATCGACTAGGTGATTTCGAGAAAAAAGAGAATAAAAATGAAGTTGATGAATTGCGTAATATGGTATCCCAATCTTGTTTTAATTTTTCCTCAAAGCCGAGAGGTCTTTATCAATTAACTGTCCCGACTGGCGGAGGGAAAACTTTAGCAAGCCTTCGATTTGCCCTGAACCATGTAAAAATTCATAATATGGAGAGAATTTTCTATATTATTCCTTATACATCAATTATCGATCAAAATGCAGATGAAGTCAGAAAGATTTTAGAAGATAAGGATAAATATGGGAATTATGTAGACAGAGTTGTTCTAGAGCATCATTCCAACCTCACACCGGAAGAAGAGACCCGCAGGCAAAATCTATTATCTCAAAATTGGGATGCTCCTGTTGTTTTTACAACGCAGGTTCAATTTCTTGAAGCGTTGTTTGGTTCAGGGACAAGGGGTGCCAGAAGAATGCACCAACTTGCAAATGCTGTCATTATTTTTGATGAAGTTCAAACAATACCCATTCGCTGTGTGCATATGTTCAATCTTGCCATACGATTTCTTGTCAAGGGTTGTGGATCAACAGTAATCCTTTGCACTGCGACTCAACCTCTTTTGGATAAGGTTGACCCAATTCAAAGGGCATTAAGTATTAGACCGGAACAACAGATAATTAAAAACACAAAGGAACTTTTTGAAAAATTAAAACGTGTTGAGGTCAATGACAGAAGGAAAATTGGTGGTTGGACCAATGAAGATGTTGCGAATTTGATAGAGCAAGAATTACATAACAAGGGTAGTGTATTGGTCATTGTCAATACCAAGAGTTCAGCTCGTGCCCTGTTTCAAATGATAAATGAAAGAAAAAATAAAAATGCATATCATCTCAGCACCAATATGTGTCCGGCACATCGTCTTGAGGTATTGGATTGTATCAAAGAAAAATTATCAAAAAAGCAGCCCGTTATATGTATCAGTACACAATTAATTGAGGCGGGTGTAGATATTGATTTCGGGTCAGTGATCCGTTATCTGGCAGGGCTTGACTCGATCACGCAAGCTGCTGGACGATGTAATCGCAACGGCGAACGCAAGCTTGGGAATGTATGGATTGTCAATCCGAGCAAGGAAAACATCGAAAAACTGAAAGACATCAAAATTGGCATAGAGGTAGCCGAGCGAGTTTTGGACGAGTTTGAAAATGACCCTGACAGATTTGAAAATGACAGACTTGGGCTGAATGCAATGAAAGAGTACTATAAATATTATTTCTACCAACGAAAAGAGGAAATGAAATATAAGGTTGGCAAACAGTCACCTGTGGGCAGAGATGACGACTTATTTAATCTTCTCTCGTTGAATACGATATCTATTGCGGAATATTTGAGGATTAATAACGTTGTACCGGCTATTCCGTTCAGACAGTCATTTCAAACTGCATCTAAAGCTTTCAATGCAATCGATTCATCTACACGGGGTGTTGTTGTTCCTTATGGACAGAGAGGGGAAGAAATTGTGAACGAGCTATGCGGCACCTTCGAAATTGAAAAACAGTACAAACTGCTAAAAATGGCACAGAGATATTCCGTTAACCTGTTTCCTAATGAATTTGAGGTGATGACGAAAAAACATGCAATCCAAGAGGTACAAGAAGGATCTGGAATTTTTCACTTGAACGATCAATACTACAGCCACCAGTTCGGTTGGTGTGATGAAATCGTGAATGAAATGAAGACCCTGATATATTAAGGAGGTCCCTATGGATAACATTGTAGAGTTCAAAGTCACAGGTAAGTATGCCCTTTTCACCGATCCGCTAACAAAGATAGGAGGAGAAAAATGCTCTTATCAGATACCGACCTATGAAGCCTTGAAAGGAATATTAGGTTCGGTTTACTGGAAACCGACCATTGTCTGGATCATCGATAAGGTGAGGGTGATGAATGCTATCAGGACTCAAACACAGAGTGCTAGACCGGTTAATTACGGTGGTGGGAATTCGCTTGCCATCTATACATATTTGTCCAATGTGGAATACCAGGTGCAAGCACATTTTGAATGGAATCTGTATCGAGAAGATATGGTAAAAGATCGGAATGAAAACAAACATTATTTTATTGCTAAACGAATGATCGAACGAGGTGGAAGAAGGGATGTGTTTCTTGGGACACGGGAATGTCAGGGGTATGTAGAGTCATGTAAATTCGGCGAAGGTGAAGGTTTTTATGACAATTATGGTGAACTTTCCTTCGACTTGATGTTTCATGGTTTTGATTATCCTGATGAAATCGGTAAGAACGAATTCTATTCCCGTTTCTGGCGCCCTCAGATGATTAATGGTGTGATTTCTTTCATTCGACCGGAAGAATGTGAGATTCGTAAATTTGTGAGACCTATGGAAGCCAATCCGCCGGTTTCTATTGGTCTTGAGGAAGCAGGCTTGCTCGAAGGCTATGAAGAAGGGAGGTCGTAAAATGAGTTGGATCCAAAAGCTATATGAGACATACAATAACTGTCAATCCATGATTGGATACTCTGGTGAAGAGGATGAAAGACCTCTCCTTCCTATTTGCCACATTACCGCACAGGCACATATAGAAATAATCATCAACGATGAGGGTAATTTTCTTAGAGCGCAAATTATCAATAATAAAAATGACGCAACCACTATTATTCCATGCACTGAAGAATCAGCAAGCAAGGTTGGGATTAAACCTGCCTGTCATCCGCTTTGTGACAAGCTCCAATATGTAGCAGGTGATTATTCAAAATATGGAGGTACAGTAACTTCCGGCTTTTTATCCGATCCTGAAGAGCCTTATCGAAATTACATTGAAATTCTTGGCAAATGGTGCGAATCAGAATTTGCACATCCCAAAGCAGAAGCAGTTTTGAAATATGCGAAGAAAAAAACCCTCATCCGAGATCTTGTGGAGTACCGATTGCTTTTTATTGGAAATGACGGGAAATTTTTAGGAAAGGATCAAATAAAAAGAGAAAAGGGCACAGTGGATATTTTTTCTGTAATAAATTCTCAAGAAAATGCCTTTGTACGATGGATGGTTGAACAACCTGGAGATCTCGAAACTAAAGTTTGGAAAGACAAAACGTTATGGGAAAGTTGGATTAAATATTACTTGAGTACAAAGAGAAAAGAATCAATATGCTTTGTCACAGGAGAAGAGGCTGTATTAACCAATAATCACCCAAAATATATCCGCGTCAAAGGCGATGGGGCAAAATTAATCTCATCTAATGATACTACTGGCTTCACGTATAGAGGACGTTTTCAAGTCGACGGTCAGGCTTGCAATGTCAGTCTTGAAGTATCACAAAAAGCACATAATGCATTGTTATGGTTAATAAATAGACAAGGTAAAGTTTTTTGGGTAAAGGGCAAGGGTGGTAGAAAAGACCCGAGTCTAGCTATTGTTGCATGGGGTACATCTAATATTATTATTCCTCAACCGACGGACGATTCACTAGATATTTTACTTTATGGCAGTCTTCCTAACGAGGAAATTGAGTTGCCAAATACTGCTCAGAACTTTGCATTACAACTTAGAAAAAAAATACTTGGCTACAATGCAAGCGTTAACATTCTAAAAAGCGTTCAAATTATGGCAATGAACTCTGCTTCAAAAGGACGGTTAGCAATAATATATTATCAAGAGCTGGACATTTCCGATTATTTAGACCGAATCAACAAATGGCATGAAGAATGTGCTTGGATCCATAGATATCGTCCAAAACAAGAGCAAAACAATAATACCAATACAGAGGAAAAGAAATACTATACTTTTATTGGGGCACCAGCGCCATCGGATATTGCAGGAGCAGCCTATGGGGAAAAAGTGGATGACAAGCTGAAAAATATTACTATTTTACGAATTCTTCCTTGTATCATTGACGGGACGCAACTACCGCGCGATCTTGTTGAATCCGCTGTAAGGCGGGCATCCAATAGAATTGGGATGGAGAAATGGGAATGGGAGAAAGCACTTAGTATTGCATGTGCATTATTCAAAAAATACAACAGAAAGGAGAACTATCAAATGGCACTTGAAGAAAACAGAAAAACAAGGGATTATCTCTACGGCAGGCTTTTAGCCCTTGCGGAGAGTTTGGAAAAATGGGCGTTAGATATCTCGCATGAGAATAGAGACACAAATGCTGCGCGATTGATGCAGCGATTTGCCGAACGTCCGTACAGTACCTGGAGAACGATTGAACTCTCTCTTGCTCCATATAAAGCGAGGTTGGGAGGAAAATCGATAAAACGACAGCGAATGATTGATGATGTAATTGCATCTTTCAATCCCGAGGATTTTATCAGTGATAAACGCTTGAGCGGCGAATTTCTGCTTGGGTATCATTGCCAAAGAGCAGCATTGCGATCAAGTTCTGACCAGTCAGATGATTCTGAAACCAAAGAACTTTAATTTACTCAAAAATGATAAGGAGAGAAAATCATGGAAACCCTAAAAAATAAAATCGATTTTGCTGTAATTGTAAATGTAAAAAATGCCAATCCTAATGGTGATCCCTTAAATGGTAACCGCCCGCGGGTAAATTTTGACGGGTATGGTGAACTTTCTGATGTTTGCATTAAACGGAAAATCAGAAATCGTTTGATGGAAGCCGGACAGTCCATTTTCGTCCAATCCGATGATAATCGTGTGGATGACTATCGAAGTCTTCGCTCCCGGGCAGAAGGGGTGTTGAAAAGTGTAGATTTGAAGGACGACAAGAAATATCGAGAGGCTGCGTGTAAACAGTGGATTGATGTACGCGCTTTCGGACAGGTGTTTGCCTTCAGTGGTAAAAAAGGAAAAGCGGGAGAAAAAGGCTCTGAAGGTGGAGAGGAAGCAGGTGTGTCAATCGGTATTCGTGGTCCTGTTTCCATTCACCCCGCGTTTTCTGTGATCCCTGTGCTTGACCGCGTATCGAGTATTCAGATAACCAAAAGCGTCAGCGGCGAAGGCGATGGTACAAAACGTGCTTCGGACACAATGGGAATGAAGCATCGTGTTGATCATGGGGTTTATATATTCTACGGAAGCATGAACCCACAGCTTGCAACAAAAACAGGATTTTCCGATGATGATGCGGAAGCAATTAAAAAAGCATTGATAACTCTATTTCGTAATGATGCTTCGTCTGCAAGGCCTGAAGGAAGTATGGAAGTCCATAAAGTCTATTGGTGGAAGCATAATTCCAAGAATGGACAGTATTCATCTGCGAAAGTCCACAGGTCCGTAGGAGAAAAAATTCGAGTCAAAGATGGAATCAACGAACCAAAAAGCATTGATGACTACTACATTCCGAGTAAAGCTGAAGTCGAACAACAATTGCCTGGAATCGAATGTGAAGTGATTGATGGCGAATAAAATAGGGTGAGATTCACGAGGTAGATTAATAATGAGTTAATGCATATACCAATTTAACTTATGATCTACATTATGATCGGAAAAGTATGAAATCCGAATACACTGCAGATGAATTATTACCTCTTTCTGGCATCCAGCATTTCTATTTCTGCCGGCGCCAGTGGGCATTGATCCACGTCGAGCGCCAGTGGCAGGAGAATCTCTTCACGGCTGAAGGGCGGGCGATGCACCAGAGAGCGGATGATCCGTTTTTCTCTGAAATGCGCGATGGCAAGCTCATCACCCGCGCCATGCCGGTTGCGTCCTATCGACTTGGATTGGTTGGGGTGTGCGATGTGGTTGAGTTTATTCCTTCTCCCCAGGGTGTGCAGCTGAAGAATCATTCAGGGACCTACTTGCCTGTACCAGTGGAGTATAAACGCGGGAAAGTGAAAAAGGATGCCTGCGATGAAGTCCAGTTGTGTGCCCAGGCTATGTGCCTTGAAGAAATGCTTTCGGTTGAAATTTTGCAGGGTTATTTTTTCTACGGCGAAATTCGCCACCGTGTGGAAGTTGCCTTTTCGGAAGAACTTCGCGAATTGGTTCAAAGGATGTCTCAGGAGATGCATCAATATTTTGAACGCGGTTATACCCCCCAGGTAAAGCCTTCTAAAGCCTGTCAATCCTGTTCGCTGCAGGATCTTTGCTTGCCGACCCTCCAAAAGAACACAGTTTCTGCTTCCAAATATATCCAGATGCAGGTTGATGGGGACTAGATGAAGAAATTATTGAACACGCTCTATGTTACAACTCCTGATGTATATCTTGCTCTGGATGGGGAAAATATCTTGGTCAAAAAAGATGATACACAGGCTACCCGGCTCCCACTGCATAATTTGGAAAATATTGTTTGTTTTGGTTATCTGGGTGCTAGCCCGGCCTTGATGGGTGCATGCACGGAGCGCAATATTGGGCTGTGTTTTCTTTCCCCCCATGGGCGTTTTTTGGGCCGCGTGAATGGAAAAGTGAGGGGAAATGTCCTGCTGCGAAAAAAACAATACTTGATCTCGGAAAATGAAACGGAAAGCGCCAAGATCGCAGCTTCATTTTTGTTGGGAAAGATTTCAAACTGTCGTAAAGTACTCGATCGTGCTGTTCGGGACCATTCCATGTTGGTCGATGTGAACTTGTTGACCAAAACCTCTGGAGCATTGAAAGAAAGCATGCAAGCTGTCCAGGAATGCAAATCCATCAATGAGTTGATGGGGTTTGAAGGCAGCGCAGCCAAGCTATATTTCAGTGTCTTTGATCAACTAATTCTGCATCAAAAAGACTCCTTTCGTTTTAATGAAAGGTCACGCCGGCCTCCTCTTGATAATCTCAATGCGCTGCTTTCATTTTTATATACCTTGCTGACTTCCGAAGTTGCTTCCGCTTTGGAAACGGTTGGATTGGATCCGTATGTTGGTTTTCTGCATCAAGATCGTCCGGGGCGCCCATCACTTGCCTTGGACTTGATGGAAGAATTACGTCCAGTCTTTGGCGATCGCCTGGCTCTTTCTCTGATCAACCGTAATCAAATTTCAGGAAAAGGATTCATCCAAAAAGAAAGCGGGGGTATTCTCATGGATGAGGAGACGAAAAAACAAGTTTTATTGGCTTGGCAGGAGCGGAAACAGGAAATGATTACACACCCATTTCTCAAAGAGAAAATGATGTTTGGTTTGATTCCTTATATTCAAGCTTTGTTGCTGGCGCGTTATTTAAGGGGTGACCTCGATGCCTATCCACCGTTTTTCTGGAGTTAGGAGGATGCGGATATGATGGTTTTGATCACTTATGATGTGAGTACTACCAGTGAAGCAGGGAAAAAGCGGCTGCATAAGGTGGCAAAACAATGCCAGAATTATGGCCAGCGGGTGCAGAATTCTGTGTTTGAATGTCTTCTTGATCCTACTCAACTATCTCAATTGAAAGGTCGTCTGGAAAACATGATTGATCTCGAACAAGATTCCCTCCGATTTTATTATTTGGGGGATGAATGGCGTACGCGTGTTGAACATATCGGAGCGAAGAAAAGCATTGATTTGGAAGGTCCCCTGATTGTTTAACTGCGAACCTAGAGTGAACAAAGAGACCCTGTTAGGTTCGCAGATTTTTTCTCGATTTTACGGGAAAAATGAATTGTTTGGAATATAAAACAAAAGACTTTTTGGTTATATTTCTCAAAGAGAGCCAATATATGGCGGTTGAAGTGTAAAATTACACTATATGTCGCGGTCGCTCCCCATGTGGGAGCGTGGATTGAAATTCATACTGCCATTAGGGATTCCAGTTTCTTTTGAGTCGCTCCCCATGTGGGAGCGTGGATTGAAATACGTAGTAATCTACTATGAAGATGAATTTGGGAGTGTCGCTCCCCATGTGGGAGCGTGGATTGAAATTCGCTGTGTTTTGCATAATCGCCACCGTAGAACGTCGCTCCCCATGTGGGAGCGTGGATTGAAATTATTGTGGCTTTCTGCAATGCTCTGCTGCACAGAGTCGCTCCCCATGTGGGAGCGTGGATTGAAATTCCCGCAACCGCGGCAGATGCTATCTGGATTGCGTCGCTCCCCATGTGGGAGCGTGGATTGAAATTATTGCACCAGTAGCGGATATAGAGTCCGCACTGGTCGCTCCCCATGTGGGAGCGTGGATTGAAATGCACTTTTTGCAAAATAGTCAGCGCTGTATAGTCCGTCGCTCCCCATGTGGGAGCGTGGATTGAAATTTTATATAAAAAATGGAATGGCCACAGAACAGGAGTCGCTCCCCATGTGGGAGCGTGGATTGAAATGTGAAAGTCAGCGTTACTCCGAGCTGAAGCTAAGTCGCTCCCCATGTGGGAGCGTGGATTGAAATCGTGCCAACGTTACTCCTTATGCAATATCTGACGTCGCTCCCCATGTGGGAGCGTGGATTGAAATCACCGCTCAAAATGCCTTGCGGTTGGCCAGAGCGTCGCTCCCCATGTGGGAGCGTGGATTGAAATACATAATGCCCAGATACTACTCGAATTTATGTGCAGGTCGCTCCCCATGTGGGAGCGTGGATTGAAATTCCCGCCGAGCGGGAGCTCATCATCGGTGAGATGGAGTCGCTCCCCATGTGGGAGCGTGGATTGAAATGTTCTCCGGTGCAAATTTATCCACCAGGAACCAGGTCGCTCCCCATGTGGGAGCGTGGATTGAAATATCCTCCATTTTTTGTTTTTTCGGCTTGTCTCATGGTCGCTCCCCATGTGGGAGCGTGGATTGAAATAGCTCTTCTTTGAGCTTCTTATCCGTCTTGCGTCGCTCCCCATGTGGGAGCGTGGATTGAAATAATGAAATTGAGCGCGTGTGGGATGCCTGGTACGAAGGTCGCTCCCCATGTGGGAGCGTGGATTGAAATCCTTCCTTCTTCATTTCTGAAAAGAGGAAAATCTGTCGCTCCCCATGTGGGAGCGTGGATTGAAATACTGACCATCCAGGAGGTAGGTACAGCTTTCCTAGTCGCTCCCCATGTGGGAGCGTGGATTGAAATAAGCAAGTAGAAAAATGAGAAGGGATTATGGCACGTCGCTCCCCATGTGGGAGCGTGGATTGAAATGATGAGCGACCTAGAAGATTTTTACACGCGCAATAGTCGCTCCCCATGTGGGAGCGTGGATTGAAATTTGGCTTGTCTCATCGGTACCAGAGTAGCCAGGTCGCTCCCCATGTGGGAGCGTGGATTGAAATCGCTCCATGTTGCTGTATGGCAATTTTGACGCAAGTCGCTCCCCATGTGGGAGCGTGGATTGAAATCAGTGCTCCACTGATTGCGCCATGCATGCTCAGGTCGCTCCCCATGTGGGAGCATTGATGGGGGAAGCAGGGCAGGAGTGGTTCGTCATTCTAGCGTCAGCGATCTCTCCGGAAACAAATCAATAAAATGAACAGGTCATATACCCTTAACCGAACCCTGTTCTTTCCAAATCTGCTCATCCGCCGGATGAGTGCTAATGCGGTTCTCAGGTGGAGGGCAGAGGGATGGCTTCAGCCATGTGCACCAGCAAAGCGACGCGCAGACTCCAGGTCCACTCCCAGCGCAAAAGCTGCTTTCTGAATGACCGGGTACAAGCTACCCCTTATGAATTTCATAAGGGGTAGCTTGTTCTTTTATTTTGCTGTAATTCGGGTGGAATTTCTAGTATCGGTTTCGGTTGTATCCGCCGCCGCGTCGATTACCGGAACTGTTATCCCGTTTCTCCGGGGGGCGGGCTTCATTCACGCGCAGATCGCGGTCCAGGAAAGAATAGCCGTTGAATTTCTCAATGGCGGCTTTCATGCCTTCTTCGGTCGTGAATTCCACAAAACCAAATCCTTTCGAGCGTCCGGAAAACTTATCGGTGATGATGTTCGCCGAGACAACTTCCCCTGCCTGGGAAAATAATTCCTTCAGGGATTCTTCGCTGGTATCAAATGATAGATTACCAACATACACTTTTGTTTGCATTTTTACCCTTTCTTTTAGAAAAAAGTTGCCGGACGATTGGATCGGGCTTCTTTTTTACACACCTGCATATCTGTTGCGATTGCAAGTCAATGAGATTTTATTAATTATACAGTTAAAATGAATTGCAAACTTCCCGAGTTGGGTTGAAATTCAAGATAGTATTCCAGGGGATTTTCTATTGTTGGATGGCAGCCCGCAGGGTGCGCGAGAGCTGCACAAAATGCGGATCATAACGCGTCTCTTCGCTGCGCGGGCGGGGCAGGTCATTGGGCATGTCGAGACACACCGTTCCCGGGCGGCGGGTGAGCACAATCACACGGTCTGAGAGCAGCAGTGCTTCAGAGATAGAGTGAGTTACCATCACCACTGTCTTGCGGCGCAGCTCCCAGATGTGCAGCAGTTCCCCTCCCATCCGTTCGCGGGTGATGGCATCCAGCGCACCGAAGGGTTCATCCAGCAGCAGCAGATCGGGGTCCTGGATGAGCGCGCGGGCGATCGCCACGCGCTGCGCCATCCCTCCGGAAAGCGTGGCAGGCCAGGCGTGCGTGAATTCCTGCAATCCCACCAGTTCGATCATTTCGCACGTGCGTACTTCGATCGCTTTTTCTTCCACACCGCGCAGTTCCAGCGGCAGGCTGATGTTAGCCCACACGTCACGCCAGGGCATCAGGTTAGCCTGCTGAAAGACCAATCCCACCGAGGGCTGCTGGTTTTGCGGGTAGAGGATCTCCCCCGCACTTGGCTCAAGCAGCCCGGCCAGCAGGCGCAGCAGGGTGCTCTTTCCGCTGCCCGAAGGTCCCAGCACACACAGGAACTGCTGGGGAAGCACCTCAAAGCGCATATCTTCCAATGCTTCCAATTCCCCATCCTTTTCCGGAAAGGCCATGCTGACAGCGTTCAATCGGAAGGCAAAGGCTTCTTGGGTGTTCATGGTTCGGGTAAAAACTCGTTCGTGAATGCTTCTTCCAACGCAAGCGGTTCGGCCATTAATCCCATCTCCAGCAACACATCCTGCATGTTCTGCCAGGCTTGCAGGTCAGTAGCGCCGTTTTTCTCAATGGCGAACATTGGGATGGAAGTTTCCAGCACCTTGCGCTGCACTTCCTGTTCCTCCGGCGTCAGGCTGGCGAGGGTATCCACATATTTCTTGCAGATCTCAAAGGCTTCTTCCGGGTGTTCACTGATATAGGCAACCCCTTTCAGGGTGGCGGTGACCATGCCGCGCACCAGTTCGGGATGCTCCCGGATCATCTTCTCGTTAGTCACCAATCCATTGGCGACCAGGTTCAGGTAATCGGATGTGCGCAGTACATTCACGGTATACCCCTCCGACTCCAGCTTGAGGGGTTCATTGCTGACGTACACAACCACTGCATCTTCCAATCCATTCAGCAGCGCTTCGGTCTGGGTGTAGCCGATCGAATCAAGCGTCAGGTCACTTTCATGCAGACCGTTGGCTTGCAGCAGCGCGCGCAGGCCGATATAGCTGGCGCCGTACAGGCCGGGAATGCCGACCTTTTTACCAACCAGGTCAGCCGGTTCCTCAATTCCGCTTTCTGCCAGCGCGGCGACACCCACCGGGAACTCCTGATACCAGGCCATCACATAAACGACAGGCAGACCCTGCGCGCGGCCGAGCAGCACCTGTTCACCCGAGACGATGGCGAAATCCAGTTCCCCGGCGCCGATGAGAGCCACACTGTCGGTCTCCATGGTATAGTCCATGCTCACATCCAGACCCTGCTCGCGGTAATAGCCTTTTTCAATGGCCACGTACATGGGTGCAAACTGCACATTGGGGATATAACCCACCGGCAGGGTGACCGGCGTCAATTCCTGACCCGCAGGGGTAGCTACCTGGTGGCAGCTTGCCAGCAGGAGGGCAGACAAGAGAAATGGGAAGAGCTTTCTGATCATCGAATGTTTTTTCAACTCCTTTTTTTTTGCAAACATACTATCTTTAAAGATTAGCCTATTTTACCAAATACCTGCTTCATTCCGGCAGGTAAGCATTGCTGAAAACCTGACTCAGGTCGAGCTCCTGGGTCAACAGACCCATTTCCAGCAAAATGGATTGCATATTCTGCCAGGTTTGCAGGTCGCTGGCGCCGTTCTTCTCCACATGATAGAGAGCGATGGAGGCATCCAGCACTTTGCGCTGCACTTCCTGTTCCTCCGGAGAGAGCTCAGCCAGGTTATCGACGTATTTCTTGCAGATCTCAAAAGCTTCCTCGGGGTGTTCCTGGGTATAGCGGATGCCCTGCAGGGTGGCTTTCACCATGGCGCGCACCAGTTCCGGTTTTTCTTCGATGACTTTTTGATTGGTGATCAGCCCATTGCCGATCAGGTTGGTGTAATCGGATACCCGCAGCGTGTTGATCGCATAGCCCTGTGCTTCAAGCTGGACGGGTTCGTTGCTCACATAAATGACCACGGCGTCATCCTGGCCATTGACCAGCGCTTCCACAGTGGTGTAGCCGATGGAATCGAGCGTCAGGTCGCTTTCTTGCAGACCGTTGGCTTGTAGCAGGGCACGAAAACCGATGTAGCTGGCACCGTACAGGCCGGGGATGCCAATTTTCTTTCCGGCCAGATCCGCCGGTTCGATAATTTCTTTATCTGCCAGCGATACCACCCCCACCGGGAATTCCTGATACCAGGCCATCACATAAACGACAGGCAGATCCTGGCCCTGTCCTAACAGCACCTGTTCTCCCGAAGCGATGGCGAAATCCAGTTCGCCTACCCCCAATAAGGCTACGTTGTCTGTTTCCATGTTGTAATCGATGGTCACATCCAATCCGGCATCCCGATAGAATCCCTTTTCAATGGCTACATAGAGCGGTGCGAACTGCACGTTAGGGATATAACCGGCCGGCAGGGTGATGGAGGTTAATTCTTCTGCAGGTTGGGCGGTCGAATTGCACGCCACCAGGAAAAGCAGTATTGGGATCAGGATGATTTTTCTCTTCTTCATTGA
>LDZU01004228.1_pt1 | contig 28935 bp, 19 predicted proteins | sample 615531 | NCBI WGS metagenome assembly LDZU01 (sample SAMN03408293, study PRJNA278302) | terrestrial metagenome | isolation source: oil reservoir sample SB2 | place: USA: Alaska, North Slope, Schrader Bluff formation | collected 2011-09 | reverse complement strand
GATCCTGGAACGGCGGCATCCAGGAGCCTGGCAAGGGTCTGGCGATCGCTCCTGAGGGTCTCAAGGGTTGCCGGGATCAGGTCCAGGCGTTCGGTGCGGAGGTGGGGGTGCATGGGGGGCATGTGCGGCATGTGCGGGGGGTGGGGTTGGTGAGGTGTTTGGCCGGTTCGAGATTATACTCTTCGGCAGCATTGTGCCAGCGGTTGTTTGGAAGAGCCGTTTTGGATCGTATGGTGAGTTTGGTGGTTTTTCAACTTACGGAGAATTTTGCATAATTTTAAGCTGGCTTCTTTGTATGAATGGTGACCATAATTTATCGATTGGGTCTTTTGCCTTGTTGGTCATCTTATGTTTTTTAAGTTTACATTTTACTTGGCTCCTCAACCCTTAGAGAGGGTTCTTTCTTAATAACTGTAATAAAAATCTTTTTTATTGTAAAGTTACTAAAAATAAAACAACATGAAGGGATGCTGCAGTGATAGAGTTTCCAGAATTCATTTCCGAAGTTGAACGCACACTTGGACGGAGGATAGTGCCAACGGAAACGGGAAATGCCGGTCAGTATGAGGCTATAGAAAGTGGTCTCGGCCAATCTCTCTATATTGTTGCTGGGCCTGGCAGCGGCAAGACAACTGTCATGGTTCTGCGGATCCTAAAACTCATCTATGTAGATGGAGTCGACCCATCAACAATATTCGCAACCACATTTACCAAGAAGGCTGCAGCAGAACTTAGATCTAGAGTCTTGGGTTGGGGCGATCAGTTGCGTAAATCATTCCTTGAAAACCCCTCATACGCTACTCAAAGGGATTCGTTTCGAGCAATTGATTTTAATCAGATAGTTATTGGGACGCTTGATAGCATATCGGAAGAACTCTTGCGGGAGTATCGAGAACCGGGGAGTCCACCTCCAGTAGTGATCGAGGAATTTATTGCTAATGCGTTAATGGTGCGGGAGGGTCTTCTTCAAGGTGGTCGCTACAGAAATGATGATCTAAAGGATTACATTTCCTCACTCCGTGGAGGTAGGATGAGATTAAATACTGGTATTATAGGGGGTTTTTTGCTCGAGATCAAAGATCGTATCTACCATGATCGGGTTGATTTTGATCGATACTGTAACGAGGAAACCCATCCAGGGGTTTCTGTTGCCTGTGAAGCGATACAAGCATATCGGATGGCTTTAGACGAGCGATTGCTGTATGATTACGCCAAACTCGAGCGAGAATTTTGTAAGAAGTTGGCCGACAATTATCTAAGTGAATTTACTGCGAACATTCGTTTTGTTTTAGTTGATGAATATCAAGATACAAATCTACTACAAGAGCAGATATATTTTGAGTTATCTCGTAAAGCTTTGGAAAATGGGGGGGGTATTGCTGTCGTAGGCGACGATGACCAGTCAATTTACCGGTTCCGCGGTGCAACAGTAGATCTATTTACTAATTTCCCAGCGAGGATATGGGAAAATCTGGGCATACACCCGAGATTGATCATGCTTTCGGAAAATTATCGTTCGACTGAGAATATTGTAAGACTGATATCAAATTTTATATCTCTTGATAGATCTTTTCAAAATGTTAGGGTTTCGAAAAAGCCCTCTCTTCGGCATGCTCGAACCGGAGATTCTGAAAATTATCCCATTCTTGGCATGTTTCGTGACGATATTGAAACGCTTGCTAAAGACCTATCTAAATTTATTTATAAGGTTGTCAATGGTGGTTATCCCATCGATTACAATGGCAGAAGATGTATGATTGCAATCGATAGAAGCAAAGGTGGATCGCCGGCAGATCTCTGTGTACTCTGCAGTTCTCCTCAAGAAACTAGAGGAAACAATAATATGCGTCTTCCGGGGCTACTTCGTATTTATCTACAAGAATGTGAAAACCCGATTAAAGTCTTTAACCCACGTGGGCAAACTATACGGGATGTTCAAGCAATACAGATCCTCTGCGGACTATTACTGGAATGCATTGATCCGGGTGGTAGAGTTCAAAATAGTATACAGACGCTCCCCCATGAAGCTCGGGAAGCATTTGAAGCCTGGAGATGGGTAGCTAAAGACTACATTGGTCATCATCTCGAGGAAAAGGGCGGCATCACCCTTGAGCAGTTTGTAAGCGCTTGGCAAAATAGGCGACCGCTTAACACCCTCCAATGGAAGCGCGAAATACCACTACTTGATCTCGTCTACCATTTGGTTACATGGATTCCGGAATTGCAGCATGATGTGGAGGGGTTGGTGTATCTGGAAGTGGTCACAAGAACGATTACGCAGTCTGCTGTTTTTAATTCCTTTGAAAGTAAACTGGTTTTTGATGAAAAAGAACCAACCCTATTAGAGAAATCCATTATTGATGCTATGCGTGGAATCTTTATACCTCTTGCTACCGGGGCGATTGAGATAAATGAAGATCTTCTTGAGACTGTCCCGCGAGACAGGGTTCCAATTATGTCCATACATCAGGCTAAAGGACTAGAATATCCAGTGGTGATCGTAGATGTTGGATCCGACTTTAAGATTGATCACCATACTCAGAGGTTCAAGCGATATCCCACCGATGGAGGGGTAACATGCAAACTGGAAGATGAAATGCGTAAATATTCTCCCTTACAGCAACCAGAACGTACTGGTGGAGATAGAGCTTTTGACGACCTGATAAGACTCTATTTCGTTGCTTTCAGCCGAGCGCAGGATGTTTTAATGCTCGTCGGTTTGAACAGTGTCAAGGATGGTTACTTCACCCGTGGAAAGCATCAGCAACGTAAATTTATACCTAATGTAGCAACCGGATGGGACCGCGATGGAAATTGGCACTGGGGGGAGGGTCTGCCGAATATAATTCATATCTAGATGAGAGGTTAAAATGACGATTTCCATAAAGTCAAAGCCGTACATCGTTCCAGAGTATAGTCTTACGGGTGACCTGCTGAGTTATAAAACCTGCGGGCTCCAGTACCGATACTATAATAGGGGTTCCCTCCCCCCTTCGAAGCCAGTTCAACTGTGGTTTGGAGAATTCATCCATGGTGTCATGGAGGAGGCCTATAAAACCTGGCGTGCTGATCCAGGGGCATTCCGATTTCCGTGCTCTTGGGAGACGGATGTTCGGGAGATCGAGTTGAGTGTAAACCGACGTCTAAAGGCGAAGGGACTATTACCACCCCCCAAGCTGTTCTGCCCCTACGATGCAGATACTGATTTAGAGGGATACTGCCCGGATGCCAACCATCCACATAAGTTTCTTGCTAGTAAGAGGGCAGAGGCTGCAATCAACACCTGGGGTCAGCACCTTTTCCCCCTGATAACAGATGCTGAAGTAAAACTTAAGGGTTTAAGGGAGATGAGCGGATACCAGGAGAACGTCCACCGGTCGAAGCACTACAGCGTTACCGGGATTGTAGATGTTATCAGTTCGATCTCATTGGAGAGAGCAAAGGCTGGAAATTTAATCCTTCACTACATCAACACACATCCAGAGATACGGTCGATGATCGACAAACCACCGACAATGGATTATGAGGTTATCATCGATTATAAAGGTATGCGGCGACCACCAGTCTGTCTCGCTTCTGGTAAACGTAATCCGATATGGGATGCTCACGAGTGGCAGATTCAGACATATGCATGGCTACGCTCGCGACAACTGGGTGCACAGCGCCCTCTCGTAGGCATCATATTTTACTTGAATGAGCTAGTCCCCTCTGCAGAGGACATAATGGACCTCAAATCAGAGATTAACCCCCAGCTAACTGATATTGTCCCCACCCGAAAGGCTGACCTTCTGGCACTTAATAAATGGACAAGGGGATCGAAACAGCTGTGTTATTCTTCGACTCTCCGTGAGCAGCGCTCAATACGCATGATTCCTATCACGGATGACCGTCAGAAGAAGAGTCTGCAAGAATTCGACACTGTCGTTGCTGAAATTGAAAATTCTATTGCTCAAGAAATGGGGTGCGGAACAATACGAGATTGCTGGAGATCAAATCCTGATGAAAAAACCTGTACGGCGTGCGATTTCAAGTTTTTCTGTTCAGCGGTCGAAGGAATGTATCGTATGAGTGTTCCATGATGAATCCAGTAGAAGGGAGTTTGAGACCTCTAAGAATACCCACCCACATCAAATGTTGTTCGAATATGGTTTGTGGTTAAGATTTTGACTGATGGCAAATCTCTACGACAACGAGATATATTCGTCCAGTGAATGATCTCGCGCTGGAGTGGAACGTGCAACTATACTGCAGAGTTCACCGATGCCACGAGCTTTGAGGAATACAAACTTCTCATTCCAGATATTTTCGAGCACCCTTCGATAATTTATTCCGGCAATTACTACAACACGATCATACTGGTCGATTATTTCGCGAAGTCTGTCCTCAACTGCAGGCTGAAGATTTTGGATATCAACCTGTGACCGGAGAACCTGGTCGTACCTCTCAATCATGTCGTCAGGGAAGAGTAGTCCATACTTTGCAGAGATAATGACATAATCGAACCCCATGTTTTCTGCATACTCGCGGACCCTCCTAAATAACATTCCCTGGTACATCTCTTTTGCAGGAGCAATCACCTTACCAGCAGGATTAAGTTTCTTTTTCGTGCAACTGGTAATCACTAGAACGTTATTCCCTCTATGTAAGGAGTCGAGCGACTCGATATATTGAAATGCACTATCAGGTTGCCTTTTCCTGGCACAGTTTAACCATAGTGATGGATTCTGAAGCATCTGATAAAATGCCCACGTATTATGAAAGCCTCGACGGCGGTTACGATTGTTTCCTCTGAAGATAATTACTTCAATTCCATGTACTTGGCATATTGGGCATGGACATGTTTTCCATGGCCTATCTTTCAACAACCGGTGATAATATTCCAGTACTTGCGGTTTTTCCTGAATGATAGTGTTCAAACGAGTCAACGGTTCGAGCACGCCATCAATATCGATCAATTCCTGGTCGTAATCTCTTAAAGCCCGTAAACACTCTTGTCCTACCGTATCGAGTACAGATTGCTGGACAATGTTCTTTTTCTCTCCTTTCATTTTTTCTGGAATCCGTATTGCGGAGTAGCCTCTCCAATCGGGGGTGATATAGTTGAGTTGAGCGCTTGGGGATGAAAGCCAGGCTTTGCGAAGATATGATGCGGAATCAAATGCAACATGGACTCCAAAATTTTCGAGCTGCTGGAATCTAGAGAAGAGATCACACCGGGCGAGTCCAAAGAAATGAAGATATTCTGGGCGTTTTTTTGCATTTTTAATTTCTTCGATCAACGCGTCCAGCAATTCGAGTATGAATTTTGTGGGTGACCGAACAAGACCACCAAAAGCAATGTGGGTGATCCCGTGCTTAATAAAGTCGTTGTACATCTTAAGATAGTCAGAAATAGTCTCTCCCTGAACAGCAACGATCAGTTGAAAATCATTCTTATATTTTTTTGACCATTCTTCAAAAGCAGTCAAACCGTTGTTGTATGTTATCCGTATCCTTTCCTCATTCTGATCTCGATACATTGGAACAACTAGGTGATCAATGCTAACTCCATAGTTAAATTCCAGATCGCTGTACAACTTGAGGATGTCAGATGTTGAATATGGGGGTGTTGTCTCGTCAATATAAGAAAATGCTCCACAATCGGCCATAATTTCAAAGTTACGAGGAAGTCGAAGATAGCGATGAATACCCTCATTCAATATTTTTGCGTACTTTGATTTATTCTCCTGTATGGCTGCAATCGATACAAGGACACCGTCAAACGGGACATCTTTAATGCCAAATATCTCCCACATGTACACGTCGTTGCGGAGCGCGTCTTCGTTGTGAGATTTTGAGTGTTTATCCCGGATAAAATCAAAATCGGGATCTACTCGGTCGTCCCATTCGGGGATGAAGTACCTCATCATCTTTCACTATTGGTGATGATTCTAGATAATAGTGTCAACGTCGTGTCAACGGCGGTGTAACTTTGTGCACTTTCCCGGAAGCGTATTGGAGAAGAGCCCCTGTTTCCGCCGTTCTTTCAGGCGGTAACTGTCCCCTTTGATGTTAATCGTCGTACAATGATGGAGGATCCTGTCCAGCACCGCTGCAGGAGCTGCCGGTTCATGTCGTCGAGGGATGAGAAGGTTCCTCCGAGGAGGAAGTCGCGTTTAACGTAGTCAATGGTATTTTCAATCTTCCCTTTGGTCTGGGGACAGTAGGGTTTGCAGAGCCTGGGAATGAACCCATGATGCGAGAAGAAGTCCTCGAACTTCGGGTTCCATTGGTGGTCGCTGGCGCGGAGCGCCCGTTTGAGGATCACCGTTTTGATGTTGTCATACAGGATCTCCTCGGTATACCCTCCGAAGTACTCGAAGGCATTGAGGTGGCACTGGATGAGGGTGGAGGTATCTGTGGAGAGGGTGAAGATCGCATACCGCGTCCGGGAGTGCCCGAGGATCATGCTGAAGCAGTACAGTTTCCTCCGCCGTCCATCGACATCCAGATGTCCGCACTCACCCCAGTCCACCTGGGCCTGGACACCGGGTTCGGTCTCATACCGGAAGACCGCCGGCACACGCGTGGGTGGCCGGATCTCCCGGATGTAGTCCTTGACGATGGTGTACTTCCCGCTAAATCCCATCTCCTGGATCTCGCAGTAGATCCGGGCGGCGCTCAGGGGGTAGTCGCGGATGCGCTGCTGAATGTACGCCTTGTATGGATCAAGTTTGCTCGGTCGTGTCCTGCGGGAAGCCGGTATTGGCATGGTTTGGGTGGCAAGATATTTTCGCACTGTATTTCGATGATATCCCGTCTCCCGGGAGATCTGGCTGATGTTCAGCCCCTGATAATGCAAGTCGCGGATCATGAGAAATTCCTCCACAGTGAACATAGCTACGCCCCTCAACTACGTCGTTGAGGGTTAGCAGGTGTACACTTTTAGACCGCCGAAAGTGCACAAAGTTACGCCGCCGTTGACAGTCGGAATGAGTTTTCCCATTCTACCGCTGGATCCGCGCTCTGAGGGTCAAAGATCGCTCCCCTTGCAAAAATACACTCCCATTGAGGCCTGATTTCAGATCCTGGCATCACGCCATGAAGCGTCCAGTACCATTGTCACATCGAACTTGATGCTCTCAGAGTGGGTCAGGATCTTCCATGATCCTGATCCTCACAGCTGCCCTCCTTGACAGGATCACACACTGGGCAATTGTGATGAATATGAATGATACAAGTTACCGGTAGCGGTGAGAAGTGACAATCGTTATATACTATTGAGAGATAGTTGAGAGATAGTATAAGTCTGAGGGGGTCGGAAAGGGATGAGCCCTCTGTGCAATTTTGAATGAGCGTGTACAGGTGGGTAATTGAAAAGTTTTTAACATACCGTTGCTCTAATTAGTTACGAAAGAGAACTGGAGAGAATGAATATTGAGAAGGTTGACCGCAAACCCTCAGCAAATGCTCATTGCAATTGAGTTCATCGGAAAGAATGGTCCCGTCGCTAAGCAGAAATTGTTTGACCATCTTGTGAACTTCACCAATCCCGATAAAGATGCTCAGGTCAAGTCAAGGGGTGGGGCGACGAATGATGTTCTCTACTACATCCGCGAAATCCTCAGGTTTGTTGAGGGGGATGACACCGCCCTCGTCCTTACTTCATCAGTACATACCACCGGCATAAATCTCTACTCAGGTAAGGATCTATATGCCGTAAAGTTACGTGGTGACCTCCAGATGGCCTACACTATGTTGCAGACCAATAACCTCCACTTTTCCCCCGAAATTCGAGACATGTTGGCATTTATCTCCAAGAAAAGGAGGGCCCGTAGGGCGGATGTCGGAACTGAGTATCTTAAGAAACGGGTATATGGACATACCTTCAACCAGGCAACAATTGACTTTGCCCTGAAAACTCTGCTTCTTTTAGGTCTGATCGAACTAAAGGATAACTACTATTCCATCAAGTACATCCACCCGCTTATGTTTGCGCAGATCCTCTTGGAAGAATACCAAGAGCATGAAAACCCGGTTGACGGAACGGTTAGTTCTGATGAGATGAGAGATCTCTTTGATTTGAAATACGAGATGGGTTATGATGATTTTGACAAAAGCTTTTCGGCGGTGCGGTTGCTCATGCCTCAGTTAATTGTGACTGGTAGTTACGGGAAGTACTCCATGGATATGGATGTTGCACGGAGGTTGAATCTGTATGCTTGAAACTTCGTATGAAGACCTTGGTTTGATAGGAAATCCCTTTGAATCGATCATTGCTGATGAACGATCGGCGTTACGATACGGATTGTATGGTAGAGAAGATCAGATCAAACGATTAGAAGAATTTGTAAGCTCTGCTGCAAAAGTTAATTTTCAGAAACGAATCTTCGTTATGGGAGAGTATGGCACCGGGAAAACACACCACCTCCTAAAGCTCCGCGAAGAAATCGTTAGCGGCAAGTATGGTAGTGATATCACTGCAATATACCTTGGAAATCTGGGCATCAGCTTCCGCAAGTTCTACGAAAACATCATTGAGGGTTTAAAGCAAAATGTCCCCGCTCTACGGGAAACGCTTGAGGACCTTCCCGATGTAGAGCCGAGCTATAGTGTGGAGCCCACATATGCACCTGAGAAACTCCGGGACAATATTATCAACAATCTCAATAAGGTCATGGCTGATGCCAACATAAACAATATTCGTGGAATATTTCTCCTCGTTGATGAAGCGGAAGATATCGCTCAATGGGATAACAACGACATGGTACAATACTTTATTCAGAGTTTACTCCACCTGATTAATAAACTGCAGGGCACCCCTCTACACATTATAATGGGGTTTTCGCGGGAGGCCGTGAGCAAGATCTCGACCGTTGACTCTTCAAAGATTGGCGACCGAAAACTTGGCGATGCCTTCTGGCAGCGATTCCTTGCAGAAGAGCCTATTCGACTCGGCAACCTGCGGGAGAAAGATGCCACCATGATGATACTCAACCGACTGAACAGTGTCCGGGTTGTTCCGAGCGATTCTCTCTCTCCTATCAAACAAGAGGTCATATCTGTTGTCACGAGATATGTCGGTGGGAATCCGCGTGAAATTCTGACCATATTTAACAGAGCCCTTCGTGAAACCCAGCTAAGCGGAAAAAAAGAGGTTGATGGTAGCAGAATAATTCAGATTCTTGCAAAGCATGAGTCATTCTTTAATAAGACAATTGTGCTCGATTGGAATCGCTTGGACTCGATCAGACAGAAGATTGGGGCAGAGAATGAAGCGCTCGAAGCGGACTTTACTAATCTGATGGGAGTTCTCATTGGTGAAGGAAAAAGTGTTACGGAGGATGACTTTACCAACCCAGAGTTTGCCGAAGAACTTACGAAACCAACCCATGGGATTCGTATTCTTGAGCGTAAAACTAATCAAGATGGAGAGACCTTCTACACAATAAGCCCTGAAGTTATTAACGATATATTCAAGGGTAAGCGATATGGCTCTGAAACAGAACAGGATATTGAATCTGAGATAATCGACTTAATGACAAATCCTGGGCGATATCAGGACCAGTTGACTAAAGGATTCTGGAAGGTAATGCAGAAGGAGATGAATGCCGAGTTCAAGGCAAGGCATGTTTATGATGATAAAATGGTGATTGTTGGGAATTGTAGGATCGGAAACTCGCCCATTGCCTACAGTCTTGCGCTGACGGCATTTAAAGGGGTTGAATTCCCAGAGATGCTCTATAAGGGTCTCATCGGCCTAATAGAGTCTAAACAAGCAATTTTCGGTGTCGTCCTGTATGATTCTACCAGTCTTGAGATTGACCCAATCTATCAGAAATTCCGACGCGATCTCAAAGAAACAGGGAAAGAGGTCTTCTTAGATAGCATCCTGACCATTGAGACCTCAAAACTTCCCATTCGTGATGATCAACTGATGGGGAAAATCAAACTCCTCGGCAATCCGGATGCGAAAAATATAGATGAAATTAATACGTCAGAACTTTTTTCCACCATTGGGGTAGCAAACAGGATTGAGCAACTCGTGTTGAAAAAAATAGTTCCTTTTCCCACAGATCCAAGAGTCAGGCGAGTTATTGAAAAATTGGCAGAAGATCAGACCCAAAGTTACTCCTTGACAGAATTGAAGAAAAAATGCGATGCACCCTACCTGGACTCTGAAACCCTAAATGGTCTTTTAAAGCAACGTTTTGTCAAAAAAGATGGGGCGCGATGGCAGATTGCATCACTGGATCAGGATCCCATATGGAAGGTGATCTATGGATTCATTTACAAGAAGAAGGGTGCCACGCTCGATGAGATCAAGGAGTTTCTTGAGAGCAAGTATATATTGCAATGCTCTCCAGGGGAAGAGATCCAACTTCTCAATTGGTACATCGAGATGCTGATCAAACTTGAGATGATCACCAGTGCCAAGGAAGGTAACTCCATCGTTTACAGGCTTCTTGATCACTCCGAAAAGCTCGATAATCTTATCAATCAGTGTGAAGATGCACTAAGCAAACTTGAATTGCGTTTAGCTGAAGCCGGCAGGTTGAATATCGCGATAAGTGATTACGGTAGAAAGGTCAATGCCTTAAAAGGACGTCTCAAACCGCTCACCGATGAACCTGAACCCGGTAGCGACCATATCATCAAAGCAAAGAATATTCTGGATGATATCAAGAATATCGAAAAGGAATTGAGCAACGAGATCAAGAATAGGCGGAAATCGTATGAATCTACCCTGTCGAACTATAAAGAGCAAATTGCTCTCACCAAAGAGAGAATATGTGATGCATTTGAGCGGTGCATCATCACCGATAGCGAATACACGGATTGGCCGGCTCATCTCGATGAACTCTTCGATCAGGCATCAGAGAACCTGAAGGCTGAAAACTTCAGCGCACTCACTGTTTACCTGAGCCAACTCGATAAAGCCATCAAAACCAATACAGATGAGATCGGTGACAGGGAGATGAGCAAGGAGCCCTGTATCTCATATGCAAAACAGGTGGAAAAACTTAAAGGTACAGTAGAAAACCTCATGATGGATCTTAAGAGTCTTGGATACAGCAACCCCAGATATCCAGAGGATTTTGCTGGTCTAAATAATAAACAAGTTCGTGAATACGTACCACTCTTCAACGAAGGAAAATATGCAGATGCTCTTCAGGTTATTAAGTCAATTCATAACGAACTGGTCAAACTTCAAGGGAGTCTGGTAACACAGAGGAACAACTACAAGAATTACGAACAGATGATTGCAGCACACAGAGCGTCTGCACCCAAAGAATCACAGGCCCTTCTGTATGTTAAAGAAGCGGAAGAAGCACTTAGGCGGTGGGACTTTGCTACTACAGATATGAAACTTTCACAGTACGTGGACGCTCTTAAAAAACTAGAAGAAACGATAAAAACACCAGAGGATGAATTTATAGAGAAGTTTTCAGCCAAGAATGCTGTAACTCTGGATACAATACTTGAGAGTTATACCATCGAAGAAGCGTTTAAATTGCTCCAAAGTCTCTACGTTCGTGGAGATATCGAGACCATTGAGGTTCGAATCAAAAAGAGACACTGAGGCGAGCGATCGTGGACTTTGCGAGTATCGGAGAACTCCAGAAGATATGGACTCATTGCTGCACGGGAGGGGCAGTGAGGAACAAGAAGGAGGCGGTCAAGTATCAGATTGTCAAATACGTTGAGGACAGAAATGCAGACGATATCAATCGTGGGGACTATGACTGCTTCGTCGGTGTCAAGGATGTCATTAACCATTTTATACATAACCATGGGTCTTTAATGACTTCCCTTTTCACCGATATGAAAGGTTCACCGGCAACACCCTCACCCGAGACTATAACCTGGATCGTTGTCACCTGCATTCAGGAACTTGTTGATGATCATTACCTCATATATATCTATGACAGGCAGCGTGTGAGGAGCAGAATTGCAGAACTGGTTCGCTACCTTTCATACTTAAAGCAGAGGTTTGACGGGGACTATACATCAAGCCCTGGTTTGGCGCATATGGTTAAGTTAGAGGTAAAGAGTCGCCTTCGGCCACGGAGGGACATCCCTTTGATGCGGGCGGTCCGAACAATTTCGACGGTGAAGAATGTTGTTCAAATAGATGAAAGCATCCAACCCTTTTTATCACAGAATTTAAGAGATTCACTTAATTGGTTCAGAACAATGGTTGAGAGTAGATTTGCTCGAAAACATACGGAGATAGAACTTTCGTCCTTCCAACTCAGAGGATTTCAGACATTATTCCAAGCAGCAATATCCAGAGAGTTTTCATCCGAGTCTCTCTCGTACATCATTCAATCAAGCACCGCTTCGGGAAAAACAGAGGCTTTCCTTTTCCCGATTCTGCTGTATACATTGATGACACAGGAGAGGCGTGGCACCAAAGCAATCCTTGTCTATCCGCGAATAGATCTCTGTAATGATCAGTTGCAAAGACTTATTGAATACGTGTATGCAGTCAACACCAAAATCAAGCGCCCAATCCAGATAGGGATCCATCATGGAAAAGTCGATGACCTCTCTTTAAAGTGTCCGCACCGGGGGTGCAACGGATCACTGCAGGCCAGTCCAAACGGGTTCATCTGTTGCGACGATGCAACACACACGGTTGACTTTGTAGTGAATAAATATAGAATGGCCGATATCATCATAACCACCCCAGACTCACTCCATCGTCGTTTAATGGACCGTGAAGGTAAAAATAACATCTGGAACAAGCAGATCCTTCCAAAGTACATAGTCTTCGATGAAGCTCATATCTATACGGGTCAATCTGGAATGCATGTAGCCAACCTCGTTCGCCGACTTCGTCACAAAATTCGCCATTCCGGCGGTTCTGAACCGATATTTATTGCTTCGAGCGCGACGATTGGTAAATCGAAAGAGTTCTGTTGTAAACTCTTCTCAACGGATGATGCCAATATCATCTGTCCAGAAGAGACCGAACTGGAAGAGATTGGCCGTGAATACATCGTATTTGTAAAAGCAACACATCCGCGGAAGATACTGCTTAATCCGGATGCCGCTCAAGAAGAGCAGACAAGTTATACCATTGCTACAAATCTCTCAGCAATGATCCAGACTGCCTTCTGTTTCTTCCACACAATGATGAAGACAAGTGAGAAAAACCGGGTTATTGGATTCGTTGACTCCATCGACATTATAAAACGATTAGGGGAAAAATTGTGTGATGCAGAGCAGAAGCGGCGTCTTTACCAGTTAAGGACACCTGATGCACGTCTGGAAACGTCCCGAAACCCTCAATGTCCGCATCTTGAATGCAGATCTCTGCCCCCGAATCCATACATCAACCGATGCCAGACATATGTCGATGGAGAGTGCTGGTGGGTCATGCAGGAAACTGACGACAGGCCGATGAATATCCAGATTCATAAATCCGGGACGACGCAGGATTGTGCAGGAAGACCGTCGGACTCAGACGAATGGGACATGATGATTACAACATCGTCTCTTGAAGTTGGTTTCGACCATCCTAGCATTATTGGAACCTTTCAGTACATGGCTCCAATGAACATTCCAGGGTTCATCCAGCGCATTGGTCGGGGTGGGCGATCACCTGCTGATATGCCTATCGCGGTCGTGGTGCTTGGATCACGCCCAATTGATTGTTTTTATTTTCATCACACCTCAATTCTTACTAATCCCAATGATAGCAAACTTGAGATCCCTCTTGACCCGGAGAACCGTTACATCAAAGCGATGCATATCACGTCATTTACCTATGACTACATTAGCACACGTTATGCAATCGATGTCCTTGATCAGGTCTACTACCAGGTAGATATTGAAGAGACGTTAAATCTTATCGAACAAAGTGAAGAAAACCTGCTCGCAGATATCTGTAAGACATTTAACCTACCATATGAGGTAGCGAAAGACGAGATCCAACAGATCAAACAGTATTTTGTCTCATGCTCTAAACCACTACTGGCAGAAGATCCTACAAGTAAGTATTGTAATATGGTTAGGTTCCGTAAAAATAAAACAAACGTTGATGAAATCGTTAAAAGTTTGCATCGAATCGTATACGACTTGGATGGTGATTGATTGAATGGTCGATTCCGATCAAAGACGTAACTATGAGCGAGCGGTTAGGGCCCGGGACTATTGGGAATCGCTGCAACGCAGATCCAACCTACATCCATTCTTCCATCCACCAGATCTCTTTGCAATTGATCCGTGCGTCGTTAAACCGTATTGTGTTCCAAAAACATTTGTTCCAATCCCTGTTGGAGGGAACATCGAGATTTATGATCAAACTGGTGGAAGGGTAAAAAGTGAAGGTTTTGAAACTAAAGAATTTATTCTTGCAAATTTCCTGCCGGGTGGTTATAAAAAACGTTGGGAATTTCAACACTACAGGGCAGTCTGGGCGCCAAGCGAAAGGCAACCCGTGTGCGCAAACATAGGTTTGACATTCCAATTTGAAAAGTCGATACCACTCGGTCAAGTTTATACAGAATCAGAGACCTTTTCACCGCTGAATATCCCAGTTGAGAGAACAAAGATTTATTTCCCCGATCACGTTTATGTTGAGAAGTTGCCTGAACATGTCAAGTATTACTGGGACGAAGAACGGCACATCATTCATCATCATGCTGATACCGGGGCTATCGAGGTTGTGCGGGATCCACTCTCAACGCCACTCCACATTAATATTATGACAGATGATGGGGAAACCAGTGAACCTTCGATAGAGTTCCCCAAAGATAGTCTGATAAAAAAGATAAACTACCTAGAGACATTTGTCCTCACACGTTGCTATTATGCAAATTGTATCCATATTTTTGGAAAAACCACAACCACTCTTACCCGCTTGATACGGTTTTATCACGATGATGATGACGCTTATGCACTTATTGGATCTGAGCAGGTTTCACAAGCTACGAGGATTGAGTTCTCCCTCAAGCAACTTTGTGAGAAAATATTAGGTACCCTACAGGACAACAGCGTTCTACAGAATGATCTCAGGATGCAATACGTTCTTTTACAACTTTATGAATCGGTCCTTTACCGGCAGACCCCCCTTCAAAGCACCTATGACATTGATAAGCTTTACCAACTCTTGATCGCAGTTGACTACTGGATAAATTGGACCGAGCGGGCAACAAGCCTCGAAAAGTTCTTCGAGCAAGAAATGCCTGAGTTCAAATTGATTTTACAAGAATTAATTCCTAATACAAGTGAGACTAGATTACGATTAGCGGGGTATGATCCTGCCGGGATAGATGACCTGATCGATCTTATAACAGAAAATCAGGTCCTTTTTAAAGAGATCTTTCATCGTGCATTTGATACAGAATACCTGAAAAGTTTCTGCAACCGGGTTCTTTATACAACGTTGGAGAAAGCAGTCATAGCCTGGTTACAACAGTTCTTTGGATCTGCAGGAGAGGGGTTGAATTACTGGCATGAATCTAATGGAGATACTATGTTCTTTTATGCGTATGATCGCTATCAAGGAGGATCTGGCATTGCAAAAGAACTTTTCAGAAAATTTCAGGGTCTTTCTCCAGATCTATTTGATGTTCGCAGAACGTTGGAGCGGAGCCTTTTGTGTGATATTAACCTCACGGAATTGGTTATACATCATCTTTTTCTTGCGTATGAACCTGAGTTTCTTGTTGCAGGATTCAACGGGTCGGAATCGGATCAGGTTTCCATTCTCCGTCTCGCTTTAGAGGAGATCGAGAGACAGTATGGGTTTGATTTACATACAAAGAAAAGGGAAGATCTTCTTACATTCTGTAAAATCGATATAAAAAGATTGGTGGCATCAGAAGATATTGCAGCATTCTACTCTGAACTTATTCGGGGATATGTAGTTCTTCTCGAAAAACTCCGTCGGACTCCAACCACAATTGACCTTCTGCTTTATTGTTGCGGGGATACGTTCTACGACCCCAGGGCGGCTGCAGTCTTTGAGAAGTATCGTACACGGAAAAAAGGTGACCTCAGTGAGTTAGTTGCCCGGATAGAGGAGATGATGCCTACATGCATCAACGGATGTCCGGAATGCATCGAGATATCGTCCTCATATGGGCAAGATCCGCTCGGATCGGCTTTACTCAATAAACGCCTCTTGGCACGACTTCTGGAGGTTCAGTGATATGAGTAAGTATGTTGACTCTGCCGATCTGTATGCAAATCCAGCAAAATATGATAGAAAGATCATTCAGAGCATCGCAACCCTTGCATCCGTGCCATATTACTCGCCTGCCAGCGGTGGCTTGAAATACATTCTTGATCTTGAATCTCCACCGGAAATTGAAGTAAAACTTACCGTTTGGCGTATAGTTCCCGAATGGATTCCATGCCCTCCAACTTCGCCGATGCTCTGGGCTCTCTTCGACAGTAAAGATCCAGAAGAAAGAGCCCTTAAACGCTTGTTCGCCCCCGGTGAAGAGGTTTTCTTTGAGGGTTATGTCTATCGTAAGGGACAGACAATCTGGATCAATGTTGAGCGAATACTTCTTCCTGCACCGTCCGTTTCTGTCGGGCCAAGAGAGATCGTTAGTGTCCAGACGTGCTCGAGGAGGTACTATCTCGATTACGTCAAAAATGTCAAGCATAGCATCCTGAAATACCCGGACAAATATATTACGCGTGGTAACCTTGTCCATCACATCCTCGCTGCTATGCTCTGTGACGGATCATACAGTTTACTCAGCACTCAACCCCCGGCAGAACGAGAACGTATCCTATGGGATAGAATACATGAAGCGATCCAGACGGAATTTCGGCTAGATGCAACGCTACACCTTATTGCCGGTGTCCCCCTTGCATCAATTGAAAAAGATGTCTTTCACCATCTCGCTACCCTTCTATACCAAGAAGAGTTTTCCTCCTTCATCTCCGGGAAAGATGTCCAGAGTGAAGTACAGATTAACAATGTATACGGTCTTGGTGGGATTATTGATCTCCTCATCGACAACTGCCCAGTCGAAGTGAAAACGTCGCGGATGGTTAGGCCTGAGCATACGATGCAACTCCATGTATATCTCTTTGCCTCGTATCTCGACTCAGGAAACCGCACTGGATACCTCTTTTACACACAACCCACACAGTATGATGAGTCAGATGGTGATTTTCGTCATTTACATAAGATAACGCTGAACGACTCGGATATCGATCAGATCATAAAAGCACGGAACAAAGTCCTCTTGCAGCGTAAAGGGATGCAACTGCCAACCACATACAGCAAGTGGTGTAGCGAATGTTCTCACCAGCGCCACCCAGGCCATGCACTTTCAAGAAATCTCCCACCGTGTCAGTATTACTGCCAGACAGAGCGGTTTTGGAACTGTTATGAATCGGATGAGGATGGCACTGTAACCACCAGATGTCTACTCGTGGACTCGTGTCCTACCAAACTGATGTACTTTGATATCAATGAGATCGATTACTTTAACAAGATTCGGAATGCAATAATGGCCGAGCATTCACTTCTGTATGCCCTTGGGGCACTCCTGCGAGCGCTCCCTACAGAACAGCGTTCCTTAACTGGGCAACAAGCGGCAGGTCTTAGATTAAGTCGATACGAAAATGACATACTGTACCTGACATCCGCGTCAGCACTTCCGTACCTTGATGTTGCTCTTGGTGATTACGCTATGCTACGGACTGCCGACGGGGCCTATTCATTCCGCGTTGTGGTGCATGCCATAGGCCTAACAACAATCGAACTTGCCCCTCTGGCTTCCCTCCCCGCTGAATTTCTGAAGCCGGAGAACCAATATATACTAGTAAAAGATTACGCGGAAATCAACATCTTCCGAAAACTTCTCGGAGTCATTGATTTCATCCAAAGATCCCAAAAAACGGTGACTCTCTCCTATCATAAGAGAGGACTTCTTCCCGAATGCCGCATCTCACGCTACAATAAAGATAATGTAATTGCCGCGCTAGAAAGTGCAAGGGTTATTGCTGTTCAGATACCTGCTCATCATTCTGAGGTTGAATGTACTGTTGATATAGTTGCATCTATGCCTTCGGGGAAACGTACTCTTGTTATTCTGAGAAATGCATGGGAGGTTGAGGAGTTTGTGCAGAAATTTAAGAAACGGCACCACCTCCTTGTTATCAACAAAGAAACCGGGTTCGCTGAAGAACCTGGATCATGGGAGATCGGCAACCAACAAACCGTCGAAGAGATAGAAGAACGGATTCACCTCTCACCGATTATTCTTACAGACCAACATTTCATGCTTCAATCACGATTCTTCGAGTTGCTGAGAGATCCTGATAGAAGATGCTACTTTGATCTAGTCCTTGTAGATGGTGCAGAACAGATCTTTGAACCACTTAACCATTACATTCAGTCTTTTGCAGAGCAGAGTATCCTCGTTGGTGATGCAAATCGCGTAGCATTTCCGTTAAAGAGTCAGGAAGCACGTGATGCAGGACTTGGTGTCAGCACGCTTGAAAAGTTAATCCGATTTGATGCTTTCTTTGAGTCGAGGGAATATGCTGTTTTCTCAGAGCATTTCCACCACCTTCCCAATCAGATTACGGAAGCATTGCGGCGGGCCCAAGTCAGCATCGATGCTGATAGAGATGGGGGGTCGGTTTGTTTCATGACTGTTCACGGGCACGAAGACAGCGGTTCTAAGATCTTCGCTCAATATTCGATCGTTATGGAGCCAACAACAATAGAATACAGACTCTCACTGGAACCAACAACCGAGATCGATCTCAAACACCTTGAGACTGCCGTTAATTCCCTCTCTGGAAAACAGATCAGCGATTATGTCGTTGGGTCTGCAGTTCCTGTAAAATCCGGATCGTTAATAGTCAAGCGGTTGGAGGCGATCGGCTCTGCAACCAGGAAGAGTGAGAACGTCACGGTATCGATCACAATCCCTGCCTGTTTTCTCGAGGCGCTACAGGATCTCATGTTAGTAAATCGGGCAGAGGCCGAGAAAGTTGCAGACGTCGTATCTGCCCTCCAGAACCAGGACTCCCGTGCAGTACTCACACCCTATATCAGTCAGGCTTCGTTGATCCGATCATTGCTTGTTGAGCACGGCGTAACAGATGTCCCAGTATGGTTGCCTCACCAGATAAGCGGGCAGTCATACAACACAGTTATTGTTAGTTTCGTCAGTGCAAATCACGAAAGAGTTCTTCGGTGGCCGCTGACAGACCCAAAAGTTCTTTATACTCTACTCACGGCAGCACAGGAGCACCTTATCCTGATCGGTGAACCAAACACGCTCTCTCAGAGTAGAATTCTTCGTGATGTCATATCGTCGCCGAAGACCGTTCAATCTAGGAGCACTTCAAACAGATGATCAAAGACATGCAGGATTTGCGAAAACTAGCGTATAATCGACAATTAGTGTCCAACAACCGACTCGTCTTACCTGAGCAAGTAAGTGCGCTTGAGAGTTATCGTGTATTGGAGAAACCAATATATGAGTTAATTATTGACGACTTAAAGACAACTTCATGGACTGTTGATGAACTTTCAAGGAGATATGGTATCGCGAAAGAAGACATTCGTGAACCTCTTCTGATCGCTATGAGAGATCCAGTGTTAGTTGCCGAGGGATTTGTGCCACGCAGAGTGGGGCGGGCCCAGCGAAATGGTAAGGGTAGTAATGTTCAATATACGTTATTGCCTATCCCCATCGAAGCACGGATCTTCGACATTACACTTGGGTTAAGTCTTTTGCATTTTGATACTCTTCTCGTGCAGCACGTAGATCAACTACAGTTTATTCCACATGATGAAGGGTTGGATGCCTTTCGAGAAATCGTTGCTGAGTACTGGAGCATTCGCGGGGATAAAGTTGATCAGTTCATTAGTAAACAAGATGTCAACTGTGTACTATCTGCACTCGGTCCACTGTTCATTCCAAATGATGGAGGGATATACGATAGGATTCGAAATAAACTATTCGAAGAAGAAAAGCTGCTCGTTCCCCGTTTTACCAGGAAAAAGATCAACAAAGATATTAAAAAAATTCGCCGAAAATTCAGTGAAGGATTTTTTGATCTTACTGATGTGCATAGTACTGTGATTGCACTCTCAGATCTCACTCGGTTCTGCAAATATAGTAACCGCATGTCGGAACATGCAGAGTTGCTCAAAATCTCTGAAGATTTCTTTTATTCCCTGTTTATCCAAGTGCATGAGACGGTTCCAGTACCCGCTTCGGATGCAGATGCACTAACCAACGATATATCGGAGGTTTCCATAGGAGCAGGTCAATCCGGCACTCGGGATAAAGAAGGAACAACCGCAATGAGCTGGGAAGCCCCAAAGTGTCCGGTGGATGGGACTATCGCAGAGTTCTACACTGTCATTACATCAGAGACCGCAAAAATAACTGAAAAACAGAATGCGCTCAGATGTTTGAGAAAACATCTCCATGCTCCAGGCGTCTTCGATCTCGCTATCTGTAGTCTTACAACCTCCGCGAACACAAATATCCAAAAAGAAGCGATTAAACTCCTTGCGCAACTGGGAGATGAACGTGCCGTTGAACCGTTAATCAATGTGTATGGACGGGTTGGGGCCACCCTGTCAGTGGAGGTCATCCATGCCCTTGGATCTATTGGCTCACATGAAGCTGTGCCTTTTTTACTTGAAGTTCTCGACCAAAAGCGATTTGAAAATCGTATCGCAGCAATAAAGGCCCTTGGGCAGATACGAGATCCACGGGCAGTACCTGTGCTGATTAGGTGTTTGCTCGAACCGAAAGGCGAGATCCAGAGATGTGCGACCATAGCGCTTGGAGACATAGGTGATACCGTGGCCGGGCCTGCACTAATCAAACTCCTACACAATCCCAGATCGGTTATTCGAGTCGAGGCCATACGCGCACTGGTCAAATTAAAATATACTGAGGCAATTCCTGTGCTACAACAGTTGTTGGGTGGTGACCGATCAAAAGCAGTTCGTGATGAAGCGGTAAGAAGCCTTAAATCGTTATCCATGGTTTAAAAAAGACGTGTTCCCAGTTGCAACTGTAAAGAAAATCAAAAGTTTTCAATGACCTGATCAGCGGGTAACCTTCTGAAGCACTTTGGAATCAATAATTTCACAATCCGAATCAATGCAAAGGTCCATTGACTGACTGCACAGTGTGATTATGCGGCGTGTGTTTCCGTCTCCTAATTTGAATATCTGTTCGATAGACTCGTCTGTAAACGGTTCGGGTGTCATCTTTGGAGTGATTCTTTCACTGTTGAGATATGAAACGATGAGTGACTTGACCGTTTCTGTGGTTAGTGGTTTGAGGTTGGCTTCCCTTCCAATACGTTCTGAAAATGCGTGGTATTCCGACATCATGTCCCCCCACACTTCTGGCGCACACGCAATAATCAGAGAGAAGTCTGTTGGGTTCATGTCTATTAAGTGCCGAAACGAATTCAGTACCTCTTGTTTTGTTCTAACTGGAAAGTTCTCGATGTGCTCGAATTCATCGACAAGCATTATTGTAGGAGCATATCTAAGAGTTTCAAGTGTTTTTTTTAGTGCATTAAAAGCCCGCGATGCATGACGACGATCAATGTTCGATGCGATACTCATCTCCCTTCTTCGGGTATACTCAATCGGTTCTCCACTTAACCATTCCCACGATGTCAATGAATTCTCTTCATAAGCCATATTAATGAATGCACGGGCAAAGTCTGGGAAGCAAATATGCTTTGAGAGACTGGTAAAAGCATGTGGCACTATCTCAGAGAGAAGAATGTCTCCGTCTTCCACACTTTGCCACCCATCAGCGGGATCAATGGGCCCTTTGATGATACCTTGTTCTACCAGATCTACCGCAACCTTTCCTATGTATTCTTGTGCTCGTTTTTGGATGAAGTTCAAACCCAGATCATATATGAAGTCTCTATAAATGTCTAAGAAGGTCTCTCCAGGTTGTGCGATGTACGCCGTACATGGTCGTCTATCGAATGCGCTGGATTTAGTAGAAATCTGTGAATGGATGTACTTAAGTGTATGACTTTTCCCATTTCCATAAGTCCCTGTTAGTATGAGGTGATTTGCACGACCTGTTAGAATTGTGGTTGAGAGAACAGAATTTATGGCTAAGAGTGCTTCATCCTGTCCAACGTAGATCTTTGGCACATCGTCAGGTACGCCTGCATACGGAAATGGATTTGCGCGAAGTCCAAACTTGTTGTAGTTCCTACATTGTGATTGGAAGATATGGTTATTCAATGATATCTCCCCCGTGAACTGCAACGTAGTAATACTGTTTTGAGTTGCACGTTATCCCATTTAAATAACGTTCAGAAGTCAACTTCATGATCATCTCGTTGGGCATCTCTGTAAATATTAGTGACTTTATGTGTTTTGATGTAATCTTGCTGTGTGTTGTTATGGGGGCTCCACTGAGTTCAATTGTTCCGATGTTATTCATGTAAAGTCGTAAAAACTCTTTATCAAAATCATGTCTCCGAATTTTCAGTCGTTCGCATACAGCCTCACGGATCTTAGGTATCTCAACGTATCGTTGACGTAGCGAGATCCCAGCGCGAGCATTTAATTCGGTATAAACACGGAGGAACTCTGGAAGCATTGGAGTGGTCATCGCATATACCGGATAGTAGACATTAGTAAACACGTTTCTCTGGGCCGAATTGAGTCGCTCAACCCAATCACATAAAACAGTTACTGATGCCCGGTTAAACGAGGAAGAAGTGTTCTTCAGGTAAAAAAGCATCTGTTCAGGCTGTATTGGGCCATATTGAGAGAGGGTTTCATAGAAATCGAAATAGAAGGTATACTTTAGTAATATCTGATGTACCTCATCCCATGCTTTTTTGCGCACTGCTACCAATAGTTCTTTACCAAGTGGCGTTGTTTGAAATAGATTAGATGATTCCTGCTCGAGCAATCCCATCCGGGTAACTTCGTCTAAAATCTCTTTTGCTCTCCGGGGTGAAACAACACACCTTTCCTGGAGAAGGGAATTGTTGATACGTCCCTCAAATTCACTTAAATAGACCGTTTCGATAACTCTCCCTAAACTTATTGGTCTCATGGTCGTTCTCATACAAAACCTCGGATCTTTCCTTTCGCGTAACGAAATGCCCCATAAATAAGGGGGTTAGGTTTAAGCCTATACTCGAGGTATTGCTCCAATGAATTCTCTTGAATTGCAATCTTCAACGTACGAATTTCATAAGAGATCATCCATAAGTTATGCAGTGCAATTAACTGGCGGTCTTCTCTTATCTCGTTAGAAGGATGTGAACTACAGACCGGGCAAACGCAGGGAAGCCATTCGCATTTACCAATATCTTTAAAATCGACTGAACCTTGTCCTGGAGCAAAATACACTCTTTTCGAACCAGCCATTAGGTAGGATGAAGAATCAAAAGTGTCAACACCAAGGTACACCAGAAGAGGAATATATGACGGTCCCCCAAGTCCGAATACATGAAGTGGGGCGTCACCTATTCTTTTACGGACAGCGCATATGATGTCAACCAGATGTTTGTAACCCGAACGCTTTGGCAGAAGTCCCCCAATTGCAAAACCGTCAAATTTGCCTCTCTTTTGCAAGTAATCGATCGTATTTAGCATTGTTGGGATGTCACCGCCCTGAATGCTTGCGTAAACAAGCAGGTCTTCCCTCTCTCGATTCTTTAAACTTGTGAGGGCATTTTTTACGCATGTTTGAATGTAATTGGCATGTCTTTGTGTCAATGTATTTTCTTGCGGCAAAACAGGCATATCTAGAGTGGTTGCAATGTCCGCTCCGATGTTTTCTTGGATTCGAAGGATCTCCACCGGATCGATATTTAGACCGGGTACTCTGTTTTGAAATCCTCCACTATCGATAAAAAAGACGCCATCTTGCATATAATGTTGGTGAAGCCCCTCTGACATAAGTGTCTGGAGAATCGGACTCTTCTGTATGAGATACGCGTTCAATAGCATTGTTTTCATATCGGGTATTTTTTTCCAGTAATCTGGACCGTTTCCTTCCCCTCTCTCCCCGGCGTTGTTAACAGGGAAAAGAACCGGAGTTTCAATAGTTCGTGTTGATGTATCGAGAACACATATCCGAGCCATAATATATACTCCACTTATTAAATAGTCTAACTACTAAGTAGACTACTTATTAATATAAGTATCTTTCGAATCAATGAGAAAAGGAAATGGTCGAGAGTATCCCAAAATATCTTCTTGAAAAGTTTGCCCTCATTTATGCTGAAAAGGGTGTTTCTGAGTTCCGCTTTCGGGACGCAGAGGAAATTCTTGGTGAAACAAAAAGTTATACGGGGCAGATTCTCCCGAAACTTGTAAAAGCTGGCTGGTTGCATAAGAAAGTCGATCCTGAAGATGGTCGAAGGAAAATATATCAGGTCATTGATCCACAAAAAACGTTACAACGTCTTGGAGAGGAACTCAAAGATAAGTCCTGATATCTCTCAAAACAACTTAATCGCACATTCCGCAGATCCTCCATCAAATGTAATAATTTTCGTATTCTCTCCTCAGCAGCCGTAAGATCTTCCACAACTCCTCGTTCATGTTCGTCACCCGTTTCAGCCTCCTCCCATCCTCGACAACTATCACAAACTCCCGCACCCGCCGGAACAGGAAGAACACCCACTTCAGCGTCGGCTTCCGGGTCTGCTTCTTCGTCTGGCTGGTCACCGTCTCACCGGTTCGTTCCAGTTCACGCCGCAACCGGAACTCCGTCATCGAATAGATGAAGAGACAGAGTACCATCACCATTGCCAGTGCCTGGATCCGGGACGGCTTCTTCAAATAAACCTCAGAAACACGGAACGACCTGTCTTTCAGGAACCGAAAACCACGCTCCACCGCACTCTGTCCCTTGTAGTTCGCGAGCAGTTCATCGGCAGAGAGTTCCAGGTCATTCGTCGCCAGGACAAACCTCCCCAGGATCCGCCGTTCATCGGCAAGAACCTCGGGGTTGTGCTCGATCCCTGCCGTGATCTTGTAGGAGAGAAGGACCGGTTCCCCGTTCTTCGGCCTCCCCCGCTTCTTCTCCTGTTTCCGGGTAATCGTGACGAACTCGAGGTCACGAAACCGGTATCGCAGATGTTGTTCCAGCCATTTCTCTGCAGCCATCCGCGCATCCGGGACACAGGCAAACTCCCGGGAACAGAGTTTCCGAAGAGACGTCTGCGCCCGGTCCAGGTCCTTTGCCAGGTTCTTCTCGAACGTCTTCTCCTCACGTTCATACATCGGAACTGACCGGTACAGAACCCATTTCTGCCGGACCCCGGCATACTCACTGAGATGCTCCTGGTAGGTGTAGCGGTCGTCGGTGCAGGACAGGAATGGTTCTCCTGTCCGGACCAGATCCCGCACTTCCTTGATCGTGGCCGGGACCCGGCTGATCCAGAAGGTGTGTTGCCCCAGGCTTTGCAGGTTGGTTGCAGTGTAAAACGCAGAATCGGCCACATGGTAGACTTTTTCGGCAGATTTCAGGTTTTCTTTGAGTTGCTTGATGATCGTGAGGATGGTCTCTTTGTCGGATTCGTTGCCGGAGAATGTCTGGAGGAAGAGCGGAACCCCATACTGGTTTGAGGCTATTCCGAGGACAAAACGCTTGAGGTCCCACCGGCCATCCTTCGGATGGCCGTAGGTGATCTCGATCTCGCCCATGTTGAGGTCGGATTCATACGCCCCTGTGACGCTGAAGTTGGTGGTATCGATATGGACGCAGTGTGATCCGAATTCTGTTTGGAGTAGACATTTTGCCACGATCTCGTTGAATAACTCGGTTGGGCCATAGGCAGCGATCGCATCCAGGGTTCGGCCGAGCACGTCGTCGTTGAGGTGTTGGCGCGTGATGCCCTCCCCGAGGAGACGTTCAACGGCGATGTCGTCAAAGAAGTCGGGGAAGAGATAGAGACGACGTTCGATGAACCCGAGATCGTTGAGAACCATGGCCTTGAGAACCTGGGAGTGGCTGAGATGGTGATGACGGGTCTTCGGGAGAGCGGTATCGATCACGTCGGCGATCTGCAGGGAGTCGTAGGCACCGGCGACTATGCCGAGATGACCGATGGAGAGGATTGTGGTGTCGTCAAAACCGTCAACGAGAGGCATACTGAAGCGTATTCGCTGAAAGTACAAAGATCTTGCGATCTTGAATATTCAGAGTGGGGTGGGGGTTAATGCGGATGATCGGATCAGGCATTGGTACAACAGAGCCTCTCTAGATGCGGTTCTTTCCCCTCAGGCCGGAGTTAGGTTTATATGGCGACCCTGAGTCTTATCGGGTATGGAGAAAGGCTCGCTTGAGAAGATGGGTGCGGCGTTTACAGAGATGAACCGTCATTTCGAGGAGATGTATCAGGCGACATTCGCAATACCTGAGGAAGCCCTGCGGGAGAGGAAGAACGGGTCGATGCAGGTTGCAACCTTTCACTTTAATTGGGTGTTCGGGGAGGCCGACGGTCACGAATACCTGGAGTTCTACCGCTTTCATCGTTTTGGAGATGAACATGCCCGGATATGGGAAGACGGAACCATCGAACAACTCGATATCCTTGAGACCATGTATGGGTATAACCCGAAGATCCCCGGCGATGAGGAACGAAAGAGCGAGGAGTCAGCGCGAAGATATGAGAACCTGCTCAAGGAACTCGCCAAGGCCGGTCTCCTGGAGGATATGCCCTATCACACAATAATGAACTCGTTCCTGGTTTTACGCAAGGAGGAGAAGTAACAATTCAGTCTTGCATCGATTCCGAATTATCGGACCCTCATGAACCCCTGTTTACCGGGCAGTGGACATTTGGGGGGGGACCACGGAGAGGCTCGCCCCCCGCAGGCGGCACGACTCACGGACCCCCCATCCGGCTCGCCGCCGGTTCCACCCAAAAAGGATCCGCGGCATCCCGTGCAACCGCCGGGCAAAGGAGCGTGTCCCCGGGTCACTCGCCGGCATGCTGTCTTGAGGATCTCTTCGGGCCGGAGTGGTTCCTGTCACCGTCGGCGGTCTCCCCTCATTCTGACCAGTACGTGGAGCGGGAGGTAGTCTGGTGTGAAGCGTGATCCTGTTCTCCTCGTTCATCTCCCATCCCATTCCCTTCTGCGCGTCTCAGAGAGCAAGCGCCGTATTCTCTCGATGAACTGACCGGCATGCTCGATGGCGGCTAAAACCTCAGCATCGGTCGGCGCCGGGCCGAACGAATACTGGCTCTCATGGCGCTGTGTTCTCAGCCTGCCAAACATCAGCACCCACTCCTCTTCGAGATCCCCTGACTGCGCATAGTGGTTGAGGTACAATTCGATGCAATAATGGCTCTTCTCGCGGATACCGTCACGGAAGAGCACTGCACGGGCAGCGTGGAACCATGCCATATATGCCCCGGTCAGGCTCATCCGCCTCGCACCGATACCGGCAATCTGCCGTGCCTCGTCAAGATACGATTGGGCGAGGCTCAACGATTCTTTGGCTTTCTCCGCGGAAGGTGTGACCCTGCGGAGCATCCTCTCCCTGAAGCAATCCTCAAGCGTTGTCAATGGAGGCACCCCCAAGGGTTACGCTTGACCGGATGAGATTGGTGTAGAACGGTTGATCGGTCTCTCTCAGGTCAGACAGCCTCTCCGGGGTGAGGATGAGCAGGTTTGCCTCGGTCCCTGCTGCCGCACTCGCGTCTTTCTCGACTCTCGCTGCAAGGATCTCGAGATCGGGTGTATACTCATCAACGAGCACCCAGAGGTCAAGGTCGCTGTCGGCCGTGTTCGTCCCCTCCGCATAGCTCCCGTAGATACCTATCCCCCTGGCCCATTCCGGGAGCGGAACCGATGCCGCAAGGAGGTCGATGTTAAGCAGGCGTTTCACTGCCAGACTTCGGGCGTTCTCATTCCAGGTGTATGCCCGACCACGCTGCGTACAAAAGCCGCCTTTGACAAGCAGGCGCAGGTAGCGTGAGACAAGAGGTTTTGAGGTCCCGGTCGCCCCGGCAACTGCAGTTGTTGTTACCTGACGTTGCCCGGCAACATGCCGGAGGATGCGTATCCTTTCCTCGGTCTTGAAGAGTTCGGTTAACACCGGTTTTCCCATGTTGTTTCCGCCTCGTGAAGAGAATGTTTCCGTTCTGGAAACAAAATGTTTCCGATCCAGAAACATGGGGGCACGGGGACAGAGCCCCCGCGGCACCCGCAGCCACCCGGGCGGTTCTGGTTGATCAGGGAGATGATTGCAGAAGAAGCATAGAATCTGGAATTCGTTCACCCTGTAGGCCAGAGCCGCGGACGACAACGTTCATCATCTTCTCACCCCAGGTACGATCAGGAGGAGAGTACCCGTGGCAGTCAAGGTGCGCCGGGAGAAGAAGAGCGAGTTCGTCGCGAAGCTCGAAGAAGTGCTCCCGCTGCTCCGGGAGCGGTTCGGCGTCGCAAGGATCGGTATTTTCGGGTCCGCAGCCCGCGGAGAGGAGCGGCGTGGACGTGCTGGTCGAGTTTGCGCCAGGCAGATGGCATTTCGGAATTTCAGGGGGCCGGCGGCAGGCAGACGGTGGGAGAGACCCCCAGGGGCGGCCGATGGGTGCCTGACCGATCGCGGGCCGGCGGTCATCGCCGGGTGTGCCCACCCGGGAATCTGCAGCACCATCGTGCAGGCGCGCGCGGTTACCGGGGAGGAACGCGTGGCCGATGTCATCTCGAATGGGCAAACCCCCTGCGCAAGCGGGGGGTAGTTGACCGGTGGGTTCCATCTCCTCAGTTCGCCCGTTGAACAGATCCTGGCCACATGCCGTTATTTCGTCCACGCCTGCCATTGCACCGGATTTCGGGCAGCAATCGCGCTTGCGCACGCCGCACCCCTGCATGAGGTCGGCGTCGGCCTGAAGATCCGGTATGACTGAAAGGGTTCGTGGAACGGAGGATCACTCATCCTCCGGCGCACCAACCACCGGCCGGGAAAAATCGCGGTT